>Ga0209414_1001732_pt1 | contig 10146 bp, 7 predicted proteins | sample LakVidmifraction_4_FD_181154 | JGI IMG/M metagenome (GOLD analysis project Ga0209414, IMG submission 181154) | Hypersaline microbial communities from Lake Vida, Antarctica - Brine Hole Two &gt;0.2 micron (SPAdes) (version 2) | ecosystem: Environmental > Aquatic > Non-marine Saline and Alkaline >... | reverse complement strand
TCCAGGTGCCGGTGTATGGGTCGGGAAGGTCGCCCGACAGCACCTTGCAGGTGCCGGACATGTCCCGGTTCTCGAGTCTGAGGATGAGCATGTCGTTGCGCGTGTCGCACCCGTTGCGATCCACGTCCACCCAACCGGAGCCGAACTCGTCGCGCGCGTACCCTGTAATAGCCGAACGACCCTTGACGGATAGCGCGAGTGCTGCGGACTGAGCTGTCCCAGATCCGGAGCCTGCCGAGTCGGGCGCGGGGGACGCCGAGTCACTGGAATCCGACGGTGCGCTTGACGGTGCAGGGGTGGTGGACGGTGCAGCGGTGGTGGACAGTTCAGGCGTGACGGCCGGCGCAGGGATAAGCACCGCCGCAACCGGCGACAAGGTGGGCTCCGGCGAGGCAACGGCGCTGGTGGAGGGCGAAGTCGAGGGAGCGCGCGACTGAACGTCGCCGTTTGCGGTCTGCACCGCGCAAGCGGCCACCGTGCTCGCAAAAAGCGGGATCACGATTGCTACGGCCAGCCAGGAGCGACACCGGTCACGCATATGCTTTCGCGGGCGGCCCGCGGTCGTCCTCAGTACCGGTGACTCCACGAGATCCTCATTCCCTCAGCCTCGACTACGGAAAACGTCGGGGAGAGGGTGGTCTTGCGGATAGTCAACGTGACGAACGTCACGTTCGGCTGGTTGAGGACGGACGGGCGTGGGTGCTCTCAGCTGTGCCCAGACCCCATCGCACGGCCTTTGTCGCTACTGCGCCCTGCATCCGGCCGATGCGTGCGCCGCGGTAGCGATTAAGTCCCAGTTCGGTGCGAGCCCAGTCGGGCAGTAGGGCGACCGAGCCGGCGGCGAGCATCCCATAGCCGGGCCGCACGGCCCACGGCAATGGCGGTTCCTTGAGGAGGAAGTGAGTGGTGTCCAGCGCCTCCTTGGATGCCTCGAGCTCGGGTCGGTAGCCCTCGAGGCACGCAGCGAGCTCGGCCGTGGTCTGCGGCACGTCGGTAGCTCCCAACGCGGACGCGACTCGACCCGACTGCGCGACGTACTCGTCGGCCTCTGCGGGCGTAAGGCGTTCCTCGCCAAAGTGCTGGTAGGCGGTAAGAAATGAGTCCGCCTCCGCGACGTGTACCCATCGCAGCAGGTGAGGATCGCTCGCGCGGTAGGGACGACCATCGGCCGCCTTGCCCCTGACCCGATCGTGAACCGCGCGCACCCTGTCAACCATTTCCTGAGCATCGTCCGCTGTGCCGAATGTTGTGAAGGCGAGAAAGGTTGACGTGCGCGCGAGGCGACCCCACGGATCGCCGCGGTAGCCCGAGTGCCCCGCGACTCCCGCCATAGCAAGAGGATGGAGCGACTGCAGGAGCAGGGCGCGTAGCCCTCCCACAAATGTGGACGCGTCTCCGTGGACCCGACGCATGGGGCTGCCAGGCGGGAACCAGCGGGGGCCGGGTGTGTTGTGAATCTTGTCGCGGGCCTCGTAGCCGCCGGAGCCCGCGATCTTAGTGAACAGCGCGTCACCTACTCGCGTACGGGCGCGCTCGATTGGATTTGCTGTAGTGGCCACGGCTCAAGTATCACCCCGCAGGCTCGTCGTTCCAGACACGGCTGGGACGACGAGCCCGGGAGCTAGTTGTTCTGGTCGACCGGCTTGGCGCCCCAGATGCGGTCCAGGTAGTCCTGGATTGACCGGTCGGAGGAGAAGAAGCCCGAGCGCGCGACGTTGAGGATTGCCGACCGACTCCAGCCTTCCTGGTCCGCATACGCGGTCTCGACCCGCGCCTGAGCGTCAAGGTAGGGGCGGAAGCCCGCGAGCGCCATGAACCGGTCGGAGTCCAGCAGGTTAGCCACGACCGGTGCAAATGCGGACGCATCACCGTGGGCGAAAGCTCCGGAGGAGATCATGTCGAGCGCTGCCCGTAGCTGGGGATCCGCCTCGTAGTAGGAGTGGGGCTGGTATCCCTCAGCCTCGAGAGCGGCGGCCTCTGGCTCGGCCATACCGAAAAGGAAGAAGTTCTCGTCTCCGACGAGCTTGCGGATCTCGACATTGGCGCCGTCGTCGGTGCCGATCGTCAGTGCCCCGTTAAGGGCGAACTTCATGTTCCCGGTGCCGGACGCCTCCTTGCCCGCGAGGGAGATCTGTTCTGAGAGGTCGGCGGCTGGGATCAGGGACTCGGCCAGCGTCACGTTGTAGTTGGCGGGGAAGGCGACCTTGAGGCGTCCTTCAAGCGACGCATCAGCATTGATCGTTGACCCCACTGCGTTGATCAGCGCGATGGTCTCCTTGGCCAGGTAGTACCCGGGGGCGGCCTTGGCGCCAAAGACGAAAGTCCGAGGCGTCACTGACTCCAGCGCCGTGCGGCCGGAGTGGATTCCCTCGTAGAGCGAGACGATGTGCAACAGCTTGAGGCTCTGGCGCTTGTACTCGTGCAGGCGCTTGACCATCGCGTCGACCATCGCGTCGCCGGCGATCTCGATTCCGTCACGCTTCATCAGCACGTCGGCGAGGCGACGCTTATTCGTGGTCTTGATCTCGCGGAATCGTCGCCGGAATTCGGGGTCCTCGGCAAGGGGCTCGAGCTCGCGCAGACGTTCCAGATCGGTGACCCAGCTGTCGCCGATCGCCTCGGTAATCAGCCCGGAGAGGTCGGGGTTCGCGAGGCGGACAAAGCGGCGAGGGGTGACGCCGTTCGTGACGTTGGTGAACTTTTCCGGCCACATCTCGGCAAAATCACGCAACAACTTTTCGGCGAGCAACTGCGAGTGCAGCTCCGCGACACCATTGACCCGGAAACCCGCAACCGTCGCGAGGTGCGCCATGCGGATTCCACGCTGGGGTTGCTCGGCGATAATTGACATGCGCCGGACGCGAAGTTCGTCGCCGGGGTACTGTGCGCGCACCTCGGCCAGAAACTCCTCGTTGATGCGGTCAATGATCTCGAGGTGGCGGGGGAGCAACTTGCCAAGTAGATCAGCCGGCCACACCTCGAGGGCCTCCGGCAGGAGTGTGTGACAGGTGTACGCGAAGACCTTCTGAGTGATAGCCCATGCGGCTTCCCATTCAAAGCTGCGCTCGTCCACCAGCAGGCGCATCAGCTCTGGCACAGCGATGACCGGGTGGGTGTCGTTGAGCTGGTAAACGATGCGTTCGGGGAGTTTGTTTAGGTCAAAGTCGGGCGGCAGCACCTTCTCAATAAAGTCGCGTAGCGAGCACGCGACAAAAAAGTATTGCTGCTGCAGGCGCAGTTCCTTGCCCTGGGGAGTGGAGTCCTCGGGGTAGAGGACCTTGGAGATGTTCTCTGCGAAGGTCTGCGCGCGCACGGCCTCGACGTAATCTCCAGAGTTGAAGATCTGCAGGTCGAACGCTTTGGTGGCCTGGGCGCTCCACAAGCGCAGCGTATTGACGCGGCCGTTGCGGTAGCCCGGGACCATGTAGTTGTACGGGACTCCGGTGACCGTCCAGGTCGGTACCCAGCGACGGGCACCGTCGCTACCGTCCCTTAACGATTCGGTGTGACCGCCGAATGAGACCTCAACAGCGTTCTCGGGGTGAGGCAGTTCCCACGGCGAGCCTAAGCGCAGCCAATCGTCCGGCTTCTCCACCTGCTTGCCGTCCACGAATGTTTGGCGGAAGATTCCGTACTCGTACCGGATGCCATACCCGATGGAGGGAACGTTCTTGGTAGCCAGTGAGTCGATGAAGCACGCCGCGAGGCGTCCCAGTCCGCCGTTGCCAAGGCCCGGCTCGATCTCAACACCACACAGGTCGCCCATCTTGATGCCGAGGTCGGACAGCGCTTTTTGAGCAATTCCGTCGAGGTCGGTGGCGAGCAGATTGTTCTCGAGCTGAGGTCCCAGCAGGAACTCGGCGGACAGGTACGCAACAGCCTTGGCCTGGTCACGGTACTGATTGCGCGACGTTTCGAGCCAATGGGTCATTAGGTAGTGGCGGACCGTGCGAGCCAGCGCTAGGTATTTATCATTTGCCGATGCGCGGTCCAGATCCACCCCCTGACCAAAGTTCAGCTCGCGCAGGAACTCGCGCGTAAAACTCTCGACGGTATTTTCGCGTGCTGCGACGGGCGGAGTAGTAGCGTTCACACCCACGAATGTAGCGGGAAAACCTAGGCCTGTGAGTCCGCTGCCTGTAGTATCCGGATAGGTCATGCTGAATCCGAGTCAGCAACTGAGCAGTCAACGTAGCCTCGCCACGACCATTTATATCTATTCCTTGGTGGGGAGAGCGCATGCAAAGACTGAGTCTCAGTCGCGACGGCGTGAGTCGCGCGCTGTCCTCATCCGTCGGCCGCGACGCCCTCACGGTGTGGGTTGTGGTGTTCATGATGTCGGGGCAGGGCTTTCGTTACCTGTTGGGCCTTCCCCTGTATTCGTTGCTGTGCGTCACCACGCTCGTGGCCGTCATCGTAGGGTTCCGCGACACCGTAGCGCGCATCAAGGTTCCCCTGCTGATCTCCGGGTTTATCGCTCTAGCGGCGCTGGCGCTCGTCTGGTCCGCCACCCCAGCCGTTTCGCTGCTTGCCGTCATCGTGCTCATCGCCACGACCTTCCTTGCGGCTGTCACGGTCCAGGCGTCTGGGACGTTCCGATTCATGCGACTGCTTTATCGCGGTCTGCAGATTAGCCTCATCGGCGGGCTCGTGTTTGAGTTGCTCGTGGCCTTGGTGGTGCGCCACCCGCTCCAGCCGTTGGTAGGCGACTTGGACAAACTCGCGGGGATCGATCAGAAGTCGTCTCCGTTTACTTGGTCGAATAACTTGCTGTTCCAGGGTGGGCCCATCCAGGGTTTCGTGGGTAACCGCAACCCCTTTGCGGCTATCGCGCTGCTCGCCGGCATCGTCGCTGTTGTGATGCTGCTGGATGGGCGCGTGCGACGTATGGACGCGGCCACGACGATCGCCTGCTCGGTACTGACGCATGCGCTCACTCGTTCGGCAACAGTGATCGCCATCACGGTGTGTTTAGCACTGCTCGTGGCCGCAGCTTTCGTGATCAGGCGCCTTGGCCGCCAGAAAAGTCGCCTCGTCACCTTAGGGGTGGGGATGTTCGGCCTGTTCTCGCTCGCCGTCGCGACGCACTCATACAAGACCGTGCTCGCGCTGTTTGACCGCGATACGGATCTCACCAACCGCACGGGCATCTGGGAGAACGTATCGACCCTTGCGTCACAGCGACCTCAGGGATGGGGATACGTGGGGTACTGGCCAGTGTGGGATGAGCCGTACGCCTCTGTGGTCCGCAACACCACGCTACGTGCCACGCATGCGCACAACGCCTTCCTCGACGCGTGGTTCCAACTCGGCATTGCGGGAGCACTTTGTTTAATCGCGATCGTGGTCTTTCTGGCAGTGCGCTCGTGGCGGATCGTCCAACACAGCACGCGCGGTGACTCCTACATTCCCCTCGGGTGGGCGCTACTGACCGCGACCCTAGTTTTGCAGGCTTTCACCGAGTCTCGGCTGCTCGTCGAGGGAGGCTGGTTCCTTCTGGTCGCGCTGGTGCTGATGGTGCCGCGAGGGATAGCGCTCACGCTCGAATCACCGTTCATCACTCGCACGGGAACCCGTAGCCAGCCCGATATGGCGCTGTGGCGTGCCACTCCGCCACGCGCGCATTCGGACCGGATTCCACTCATGATCGACGACCCCCGCATCGTCGATGGCAGCCTTGCAGAGGAGTTCGCCACGAGGTCAGAAGCGGACCCGCCCGCGCCTGGCAGCGGATCTATGCGGCCCGACGCGCCGTAGCTTCGCTAGGCACGCCCGCCTCCACACCGAGGTGAGGTTGGTCCCATACGCGCGGAAGGTCAATGCCCGGAGTGCTTGGCGTCCTTCTTATGCGATTCTTTCTCTGCGCTCTTTGCTACCTCCGTGGCCCGTCGATTGACGTTATCCGCGTGTGCGGCTGCGCCAACGATTCCCGCTTGGTTGAGGAGCTCGGCGGGCACTATTGGTGCGCGCAACCGCAATTTGGGTAGGAACTCTTCCGAATGCTTTGAAATCCCACCCCCCACAATGATGAGGTCCGGCCAGAGCAGTTTCTCCATCTCCGTGTAGTACGCCTGTAGCCGCTCAATCCACTGGTCCATGGACAGGTTGTGGCGTTCGCGGGCCGACGCGGCCGCAAACTCCTCCGCGTCGTGCCCGTCGATTTGGACGTGGCCGAACTCTGTGTTTCTCACCAATGTTCCGTCGACAATAAGCGCGGTCCCGATGCCAGTGCCGAGCGTCGTCAGCAGGACCACGCCGTCCTGCTGATGAGCGGCGCCGTATTTAAATTCGCCGTAGCCGGCGGCGTCCGCGTCGTTCAACACCACCACGTCGTGACCCGAATGATCGCGAATGATTTGGCGGATGTCGGCGCCGATCCACTGATCGTCAACATTCGCGGCGGTCCGCACAACGCCGTCCTGGATCACACCAGGAAATGTGACGCCGACCGGTGTCTTCTTGGAAGGCTTAAAGCGGTCGATCACCTGCGCCACGGTCGGTGCCACGGCATCGGGCGTAGAGGGGTTGGGGGTGGGAATGCGGAAGCGCTCCTCGGTGAGTTCGCCGGTTTTGAGGTTCACGGGGGCGCCCTTGATGCCACTTCCGCCAACGTCTATTCCGAGTGCGATGTGTTTGCTCATGGGAGCGTCAGTACCTCCGGGCCTGAATCGGTGATCAGGATGGTGTGTTCAAACTGCGCGACCCACGCGCCGGAACTCGTGACGACGGTCCAGCCGTCGTTCCACTCGCGGTTGGCCTCGGAGCCGTCGACGAGCATCGGCTCCACGGTGAAGACCATGCCGGGCTCAATCACGTCGGCGTGTTGAGGCGCAGCGTCGTAGTGGGGGATTACCAAGCCGGTGTGGAACGCTGGGCCCACGCCGTGTCCGGTGTAACTCTGTACGGACTCGAACCCGAACCGCGCGGCGTATTTCTCGATGACCCGGCCAATCACGTTGACCTCACGCCCGGGCCGGGCGGCTTTGACGCCGCGCATCATGGCCTCATGAGTGACCTCGACCAGCTGGCGACTACGCTCGGACCCCTCGCCCGCGATGAACGTCCCGCAGTTATCGCCGTGCATGTGGTTTTTATAGGCAGTGATGTCGACCTTGACTACGTCGCCCTCCTCGATCACCGTCGAGTCCGGGATTCCGTGGCAAATGACCTCGTTGACCGAGGTGCACAGAGCCTTGGGGAAGGGGGGCCGACCCGCGGATCCGGGATAGCCGAGGGTCGATGGGTAAGCTCCGTGATCGAGGATGAAGTCGTGACCTATGCGGTCTAGTTCGTCAGTGGTGACACCCGGGATCACGTGCCTGCCGACCTCCGCGAGCGCCTGCGCAGCAATCTGCGAGCTGATGCGGATGCGCTCGATCACCTCGGGGGTGTGGACGTCTCCGCCCGCCCAACGTGCCGCGCGCTTCTTGCCGACGTAATCTGGTCGGGCAATGCCCTTAGGTACGGTGCGTAGTGGAGACACCACGCCTTTGCTGATGGTTTCGCGTCCAGGTGCCATACCTGGCAGTCTATGGGTGGAGGCGATGCACATGTCAGCTGATTCGCACGACGAGGTCGAGTACTTCTTCAATACCCGCACGAAGGCAGTGGAAAAGGGCCAGCTCAGCTCTTGGGAAGACCTGATGGGTCCTTATGCCACTCGTGAGGAGGCGCAGAAGGCGTTGGAAACCGCGGAAAAGCGAAGCGAGTCGTGGGACGAGGACGATGCGAGTTGGCGCGGCGGCGGGTCCCGAGAGCCGTAACGTCAGCCCGTTTCACCATCGTGATGCTCGCGCTCGACCAATCCGAGTCCATGTTCGAGACGGCCTTCCTCACACGGGTGCCCGCCAACGCTCAGCAGTTGCTGGACTCTATTGCGGCGCTTAACCCTGGGAAGGCTGAGCCCGCGTGCCCCCGATGCCGCGCAGCAAGGTCCCCTGCGCTTGAAGCTATGCACGTTTTTAAAGGAAATCGTGCATGGATTCAAGCGCAGGACGCTTAGCGAGGTAGCGCCGATGCCGGGGCCGGCTATGCGTCGAAGGTGTGCTCAGCGGACGGGAAGCTGCCGTTCTTTACTTCCTGGATGTAGCCCGCGGCACCCTGCTCCATGACGGCACCTACGGCGCCGAACTGCTTGGAGAATGAGGGGTGCCAGTCGCCCACTCCGAGCGCGTCCAGCCACACGAGCACCTGGCCATCCGTGTGAGGTCCGGCGCCGATGCCGATGGTGGGGACGTCAAGAGCGGCGGTCAATTTGGTGGCGACCGGTTCGATCACCATCTCGAGGACAATCGCGAATGCTCCTGCCTCTTGCAACGCGAGCGCATCTGCGAGTATCTCCTCGTAGGCGCCCTCGCCACGGCCCTGGATGCGGCGCCCACCCAGCGAGTTCTCGCTCTGCGGCGTAAAACCTAGGTGGCCCATGAACGGGATCCCAGCATCGGTCACCGCCTTGACGTGACGCGCGATCCGCCGGCCGCCCTCAAACTTGATGGCGTTGGGCGAGCCAAGCTTCATCATGCGAATCGAGGACTCGACGGCCTGCTCGGGGGAGACCTCGTACGAGCCGAAGGGTAGGTCGGCGACCACGAACGCGTGGCTCGCTCCGCGCGAGACCGCACGGGCGAAGGGGATCATTTCGTCCAGCGTCAGGGGAACGGTGGAGTCGTACCCCAGGATGTTGTCGCCCATCGAATCGCCCACTAGCAGGACGTCCACGCCGGCGGCATCGAACGCACGCGCGGTGGGGAAGTCGTAGGCGGTGAGCATGGTGATCTTCTCAGCCCGAGCCTTCATCTCGCCAAGGTGGTGGATGCGGACCTTTTTGCGTTCGCTCATGGTTCTATCCTTTCACGCCAGCGGCTGGTGATGGGAAGCCTGCGGTCGCGCCCGAACGCCAGCGATGTCACCTTGGGGCCAGGCGGATACTGCCGCCGCTTCCATTCGGCGCGGTCCACCAGGGACAGCACCTTGTCCACCACGGCCTCGTCGTAGCCACGTGCCAGCAGTTCTGCGCGGCCCTCAGCGTGTTCCACATAGGCGTCCAGCACCTCGTCCAGGAGGTCGTAGGGCGGCAGGGAGTCCTGGTCCACCTGGCCGGGACGCAGCTCGGCGCTGGGGGGTTTGGTGATCGAGCCCTCCGGTATGGGAGGGATCTCGCCGCGTGCGACCGCATCCGCGTTGCGCCAGCGCGACAGGTCCCACACCCGGGTCTTGTCGAGGTCCTTGATGGGGGCGTACGCTCCCACGGCGTCGCCGTAGACAGTCGAGTAGCCCACGGCTAGCTCGCTCTTGTTCCCGGTCGCGAGCGCGAACACGCCTTCCGCGTTGGAGATGCCCATCAGGATCATGCCGCGCACTCGCGCCTGGATGTTCTCCGCCGCGACGCCGTTAAGTCCCAGCTCGGATTCAAAGACCGAGACCATCGGCTCAATGGGCTGCACGCGGTAGTCCGCGCCGATGTTCTCGGCGAGAACCTGGGCGTCCGACTTTGAGTGATTGGAGGAGAACTTGGACGGCATGGAGACGCCGATCACGTTGTCGCCGCCCAGCGCATCGGCCGCGATTGCCGCAACCAGCGCCGAGTCGATGCCCCCCGAGAAGCCGAGCACCACCTTGGACATGCCGTTCTTGAGGACGTAGTCCCGCAGGCCCGTCACGCACGCCCAGTAGGTCTTGGCATCCTCGCTGAGCGGCGCCGTGACCTCCGATGCGGGCGGCGTCTCGTCGTCCTCGGGCACGTCCCAGACGATCATCGCGTCGGCGAATCCTGGCGCGCCCGCGAGCAGGCGACCGTCGGCGCCCACGATGAAGCTGTGGCCGTCGAACACCAGATCGTCTTGCCCGCCCCATAGGTTGACGTACGCGACCGGAGCGGCCACCTCGGCGGCGCGGCGGGCCGCTAGCTCGGTGCGGATGTGTCCCTTACCCTCTTCAAACGGCGACCCGTTGAGCACCACGAGCAACTGAATATCAGCATCGTCCATCTGGGAGACGGGGCCGCCGTCTTGCCAGATGTCCTCGCAAATCACTACTCCTACGCGCTTGCCGCCCACCTCGAGAACGCAGCGATCTTCGCCGGCTGCAAAGATGCGCCGCTCGTCGAACACCCCGTAGTTGGGCAGGTGATGCTTGTTGTAGCGCTTA
>Ga0209414_1001731_pt1 | contig 10147 bp, 18 predicted proteins | sample LakVidmifraction_4_FD_181154 | JGI IMG/M metagenome (GOLD analysis project Ga0209414, IMG submission 181154) | Hypersaline microbial communities from Lake Vida, Antarctica - Brine Hole Two &gt;0.2 micron (SPAdes) (version 2) | ecosystem: Environmental > Aquatic > Non-marine Saline and Alkaline >... | reverse complement strand
AATAATTAAGTTTGACGAACAATCTGACCTAGCTATAATAAGAGTTAAAACAGTTTATCAACCGATTGTTATATCAGACAGTGAAATTAGTTTGTTAGATGATGTATATATTATTGGTAATCCATTGCAAATTAAGAACTCATTTTCATATGGTAAGATTAGTAATAAAGACATTTGGTTAAGTGGGGATTCATATTCACTTCATCAGATAGATGCAAATGTTAACGCTGGAAACTCTGGTGGGGTTGTACTGAATGTAAATGGGGAATTAATTGGAATAATAAAATCTAAAATAGACCCCACTCAAGGAAGTGGTTTAGCATTTTTTATAAAACTACAGGAAATTAAAAAAATAATATCTGAACCACAAGGAAACTAGGTTGAATATGCCTAGTTTTATTTTATAATATTTTAAAATCAAGGAGGTCATATGGAAACAACACCTTTGGAGTATCATCCATTATTTGCAACCGTAGACGAGATAGAATTTTATTTCTTAAGAAATTTTTCGTTAGGTGACATCGGAAGAACCTTAATAATCAGAGAAATGACAGTTAATCTACTTAGGGTTTGGAGAAGCGTCTTAAAAACATATGCTTTGAAACCTAAGAAAAAATTTGATGCGTTTGAATACACAAGAATTGGTGGACATAATATTGTTATAAAAAACAATTGAATAATTAAGACAGGTGGTGAATAATGGAAGTAAAAGACATACTATCCTCAATAAACTTAAATGAATTAGTCCTCAATGCAACTTGGGTTAATTTAGCTATTTTTCTTGGGTTTATTGCATGGATATTTAATCACAATACGAAAAAGAAAATAAAATCGCAAGATGATGCCAATAGTCTAATGGGACAATTGGTAGATAAGGTTTCCACCATCAACGTAGATAGCTCAGTTGGAAGCGCAGTGAGAGATGATAGAGACGAAAAATATGTCTCTTTAATATCTGAATTTAGATTGATTAACCAAATGAATTTCGATAGACTAGAAACAAAAGTGAACAGTGTTCACGATATGGTAATGGTACACAATGCTACACGATGTCAAAATAATATTGTGAAAGAGGTGACTATAGATGCTAAAAATGAAACGTAATACAATTGATTTCTTCATAGGATTGATTGTGGCATTTGCATCTGTTGCAACAATAGTGGAGCTATATAGATGGCAAGAGAATTTAGTCTATGCCATGACAATAGCGATGACTATGTACAGTAGTTTTTTCCAAGTTATAACCATGATTGGCATGTTAACAACTATGTCAGTTAGGGTATATCACAATGTAAGAGTTTACGCAGATGCTAGGTTAGAATATTTAAGATTATATAACGAAGCGATACTGAATATTAATGAACGAGTTTCTCATAATATGTAGAAGGGAGCGTCAATTGAAAAGCGAAAATAATAAATATATAACAGAGGATAATGTTTTTGGTTTAGAGTTGAAAGATTTAATATTGGAATCAGATATTAAATCAGACTTAGAAGACACTAAAGAAAATATTACTTTTATAATTTCAAAACAATTTGGTATTTTAAGAGAATCACCGAATCATATAACTAACCAAATTGCGAAAATAAAACTTGATAAAGAAATTGTGGCTATGGATATAGTTAAAGGTTCTTTTGTTAGCAATAGTGATTTATGGATTAAATGTGAGTACAATAATATGATTGGGTACATTCATACTAGTTACTGTACAGAACTCCATAATTCTGTATAGAATAACGCTTAAATAACGCTATACAGAGGATTTAATCTTGATTAGGATAGATAGTATTCCTAAAGATTAAATCCTTTAATATAGCGTTATTCACATGGTTAAAAAGGAGATAAGAATATGTATGGGAAAATTCTCACAACAGAAGGTTTAATAAAAGAAATGACAAGCTTCAATTGGATTAGGAAACCTAGTGAATTTCATTTGCATCACACATGGAAACCAACACATCATTCATTTAATTACGCTGTTGGAAAATATGGAAAAGAAAAAGCATATATTACGTTGGTAGACTCAATGAGAAATTACCATGTGAATACAAATAAATGGGATGACATTGCTCAACACTTAACTCTAATGCCAGATGGTATGTGGGTTATCGGAAGAGATTGGAATAAAAACCCAATAAGCATGACAGGTAGAAACTCATTTGGCTTTGCTCTTGAAATGGTAGGCAATTTTGATACTAAAGGAGCAATTGGCACTCAACAGAATACACTAGGATATGATAATTTTAATAACTCAAAACAAGAACATGAGTTAAGAAAACTTTTAAGATTCTTCTTTGTTTTCTTTAAGCTAGATAGCGAAAAAGATTTAGTCTTTCATAGTGACTATTCATCGAAGACATGCCCAGGGAATTCTATAAGAAAAGGAGATATTATGATAGGAGAAAACAAACCTAATACTTTACAAGAGCAAGTAGACGCTCTATGGACACAAGTTTTTGGTGATAATAATACAGAAGAGGAAGTAATCTTCATGGAAATGAAATATGGATTAAAAGGTGAGAACGTAAAAGAATGGCAAATGATGTTAAATAGATTAGGTGATTATAGACTAGTCGCAGATGGTTCTTTTGGTAATTTAACTTTGGTAGCTACTAAAGATTTCCAAAGTAAAAGAGGAATGATAAACAATGGTGTAGTCGGTAGTGCAACTTATAACATGGCAAAGGAAATGTTATTGGTTAATCCAAATCCACCAATAGTAAAACCTCCATCTTTCGTAATAATTAAAAAATGGGCAAAGGGAAATAACATCGAAGACATCCAACAAATGTTTAATAAAATTGGATTTTCATTAGTAGTTGATGGTAGCTATGGAAATGGAATGCAAGCTGTAGTCACTAAGTTTCAAAAAATGTATGGACTTACTTTAAAAAGTGAAATAGACAAAATTCTATTTGATAAGATAGTAGACATCTATAATTTCACTGTAGAAAATATTGTCGAGTTTTGGCACGATAAACAAACTAAGATAATCAAGATAAGAAAAAATGCTATAAAAATGAGAGTTATAATGGGCAAACAACCTACAGAATCTATTCATGGTCTTTACAATAGACTACAAGAAAAACCTATGTTCTTGATGAATGGTGGTATGTTTGGAATGTCGAATGGTATAACTTTACAATATGTTAAGTCATATGGTGAGTTAATTACCGAAGGTGTTTATTCTAAGTATGCAATGTGCCAATATGATAATGGAGACATAAAATTACAAGGTATGTATTGGGCTAAAGAAATTGGTGAGTTAGATTCTATTTCAGATGCAATTGGTGCTTCTCCAACTTTAGTTATATCTGAAGAACAAAGAATTGACAATACTGGACTTGATTATGGATTTATAAACAATCCTCATCCAAGATTAGCAATTGGTAATGATGCAGATTGGTTTTATATTGTTATGGTTCATGGTAGAGATGAAGCTAAAGGATATTTCGGATTAACTATACCTCAACTAGCAAACTTAGGTATGAGATTGAAAATTACACACTTTATTAATTTAGATGGTGGAGGCTCAATTAAGGTATTAAATCATGCTGGTGGAGAAGAGGATAATGTTCCGGGCAATAGATATGTTGACCATATGGTAGCTTTATTTAGGGTTTAAAACTTAGTGTAAATAGTAATATAATAATATAATAATATAATAATTAACAAAGGATGTGAAGGAATGGCAGATAGAATACCAGTTGGCGAGACTGGACAGTCTTATCAAGGACAGATTTTAGGTACAGATGAGAATGGATATGTAAGGAAAATAAGAGCGGATATCGATGGAGATTTAATGGTTGAGTTAGGCGAATCTTCTGTATCCTATGCGGATAAAGATGGTAGAGAAAATTTTAATGGTATTTTTGGTGAGAAATATGTGTCTTTAAGAAAACCCAAATTTTCTTTTAATTTTAATTATCCAGCAGACACAAGAAAAGTTATAGTTACGCAAATTAATGGTGGAACTTCCACTTATGTAAATAGTCTATTAACTGAACAAACTGGGACAAACATAGCTGGTAAGGCAGTTTGGCAAACCAAATCTAGTTTAAGGTACTCTGCTGGTAGAGATGCTGAAATAATGTTCACAGCTTTATTCACAGCTGGAGTCGCAAATAGCTCACAGAGAATTGGATTATTTGATGACCTTGATGGATTGTGGGTTGGATTTAATGGAGTCGATTTTGGTGTTTCAGTAAGGCGAGATAGTGTAGACGGATTTGTTGCCCAAAGTAACTTTAGTGAGGATAAATTAAATGGGACTGGCGCAAGTGGTTTCACTCTCGATAAAACAAAACTCAATATATATAGAATTGTTTATGGCTATTTGGGTGTAGCTCCAGTTTACTACAGTATTTTTGGTGGAGAAGAACATGGTTGGGTAACTTTTCATATTCACAATGTCGCAAATAAAGTCGTATCAACTTACATTAAAAAACCATATTTACCAATAAGGTCTGAGGTAATAAATAGTGGCAATAACACTAACTTAAAGATGCAACATGGTTCGTTTTATGCTGGTGTGATTGATGGAATTAATTCTCCCGATAAAAGTAGTAGACAGTTTAGTGCCCAAGTTACTAAGGCTATACCAATAAGCACTAATGCGGTAATAGGTATTTTCCACAACAAGCCAATTTTTCAAACTGTGGTAAATAATATTGAAGCTAAATTACTAAAGATAGGAATTGGTGTAGATGGGACTAAAACTTCAACAATTTCTCTTTATAAATTATCTGCTATTCCAACTGGAACAACTTTTGTTGATGTTGATACCACTAACTCCACAATGGAACTTTCTTCAGTAGGCACAATAAGTTTAGTGGGAGCAATGTTATTAGATTCTTGGGCTTTAGGTAAAACGGACTCGGTAAATACATTGGTGTTTGAAGTAGATTATACGTTATTACCAGATGAGTATGCGGTATTTACTTTTACGTCTACGGGAGCAAGTGATGTAAGTTTCATAAATAGATGGTCAGAGTTATTTTAATTAAATAAAAAGGAGAATAAAATTATGTTAGAAATGATTCAAGTAGGAATAGGATTGATGCTATTAATGGCATCCAATATTGTAATGGGTTCGTATATAGCTTGGGCAAATGGAGATTTCGATAGGAAAACACTTTTTACTGGAATTAAAAAAGGTTCGCTTATCATATTAGTGTTTATCATGATTTATATCGCTGGATATTTAAATAAAAATCTTTTAGCGATTCCTCTTGGCGATACATCTGTTAATTTAATTGATGGATTATATACTGGTACTGTAGTTGTATTTATTGCTTATTCAGTGCAAGTAATCAGAAAATTAATGGTTTTAATTGCACCTAGTAAAGAGGAGCAAATACAGGAAATGAAAGCTGAGATACAAGATTTAGAAGAGGAAATAGAAGAAAAATAATAAAAAAGCTACCTTTCGATTAATTTCGATTGGTAGCTTTTTTTTACATTTTACATTATTGTTTTACCCTTTCGTACATTCGTCAAAACAGTATAACTCAATTATCTTATCACACAATTCTTTCACACTTGTACACACATGAAAATCATGATTCACATAATCTTTATTCCATTCACAATCTAAAACACCTCTGTTGGCATATAGTATTTTGTGTTTAACTCCAATAGCAGACTCTAGATTTTTAACCACATCATCAATCAATAGCCAACCATTTAATTCCTCTTTACCGAAGTGAGTACCTTCCATCCCTATAAAATTATCCATGTTAAATGTAGGAATCTCTTTTTTGATATACTCTCGCTTTAGAGCTAAGTTCTGTAAGCTACCTTTAGTTGCAATTTTCATAATGAATCGATTGTCTTGTATCAACTCTGAAAATAAATCTCTCATTGAGAATCCATTTGAGTCAGTTATAAATGAAATAACATCAAAGAAATAATCTGAGGTAAAATATCTATCTAAATCTTGTATGGTGATAGATGGGATTTGGTCAGTCATTCCCCATTTCTTAACTTTATAATCTAATGGATAGTCAACTAAACCTTGTGATATCGCTTCGTAGTTTTCGTTAATCCAGCAATCGCACACACTTTTGATGGTTGAAATTAAAACCGAGTCCATGTCGAAGTTTATTACTTTTTTATTCATCATCAACTCCAGTATATTTTGGCATATCATCCCATTGAGTTTCGCCTAATTCTTGGTGATGCATAATTGCTAAAGCATTCCAAGCTATTGCAGATAGATGGTCTTCATCTTGTTTACCCTTCATAAAAGCTAACACATGACGAAACATAGCCGCCATATATCTTGAGTAAGGCATTCCTCTCTCCCAATTTCTATCTCCATATTTATTAGCTCCTAGCTCATACCACTTTGATAATCTACTTAACCCAAATGGAGTAATTAAGTCTGGTCTACCCTTTCCTAAAGCTGGTTCTCTTTGTGCAGAACCTTCAGCATATACAATGCGCTCCCCTCCGTCTGTCATTTTCCCATCTAACTTCTCACCCATGTATCTTCCTCCTTTATTATAATAGTTACCCTATCTAAACACCCTATATTAGACGTTTTATTTTTTGCCATACTATCTATCCATATTGGATATAAGTAGTCTAATAGACGGTGTTTAGACGGTAATTGATAGTTATTTACCAGAGCTTCCCAACATACCTTCACCTCTATCTGAATCAATAGAATGAAAATCATCTTCACTAACTTCTTCAAATTCCCAATCTTCTTTATTCGTAATCACTATTTGAGCGATTGCTTTTGACTGAGGATATAGATATGCAAAAGGTGACCCAAAATAACATAAAGTTTCTCTACCTAAACTATCTTTTAGAATTTCAAGTTCGTCTTCGGTAGTTATCAAGGAAAAACTATCTTCTCTTAATGCGAATAACATATTTTGCCATGTCCAATTATCTTCTACGTAAATAATATCTAGAAAATCATTTCCGTTATTCAATAAAACATTATACTCACCAGTAAAATTCCCTTCGATAACTCCAGCTCTAACTTCCATATTTCTGATGCCAGTTGAACCACGTTCTTTAACTAAAGCTACATGAGTATGAGGAAATCTCATTTTAATACCAGTTGGGAACATTATTACTTGATGAGCTTTATGAATGACGATTGGTGAATCCCATACAGCGTATAAATCATATCCAGCGTCATTCGTGTTTTTAGTTGGAATGATTGCATCTTTTCTAAGTTTTAAAACGATTGGTCTCATTTAAAAATCCTCCACATTCTCAAAGTTATTTAAGTCCATTTCAAAAACTAATCCAATTTCGATATAATCAGTAGTTAACTCGCCAAATGCAATCTCATGTTCGATTTCACCCTCGGTTAATTCCCTACCGAAATCTACTGTGCCAACCTCACCATTATTTAAAAATCTTACTGTATTACATCTGTCATCAAATAAATTAATTACTCCACTTTCTCCAATGTATCTTACTACCATTCCATCTTTTAAATTCATATTAATACCCCTCATTTTCTAAAGTTTTTATGCACTCGTTAATTAAGTCAACTGATAAACTTGAGAATGTAACTGATTCATTACCTATGATAAACAGTACATCTTTTAATACATCTTTTATGTGATACATTGATAAACTATCCTCAGTAGTTTCGTCACAATATTCAAAACGTTTTATATCTTCTGGTGTGAACCACATAAAACTAGACTTTTCATAACCTGCGAGATATATTTTGGTATAAGAAAAAATATTCTCTACTGATAATCCATTTAATGAATGATTATAGATTTCAACCGCCGCCATAGGTGTACAGGAGTTATTTTTATCAAAAACAACAATTTTAAATTTACTACCTAAAAACCTAAATTCCCGACCTAATATCAACCCATTAAATTCATAACCTATTTTTTCTATCATAATTTCTCCCACCTTTCATTACTCAATTCAGCTAAGCTACTTAGTCTACTTGAAATATGCACAATTAAACTATTCATTTTCTCTTGTTGCTCCTCGGTAATAGAAGATGAAAACTCTAAAACCAACTCTTTTAGGTCTGTGATGATTGGTAATTCTTGATTATCATTATACATTTTACTCTCCTCTCTTTAAGTTAATTAAATATCATCCACTAATTCCTGTCAAGCCCTCAAAATAAGGAAGTTCTGATACCCACTTACAAAATTCTTGCCACTCTGGTAATTGATGATTACATCTTTGTGTGTAAATCGTTTTGAGTTGTCTGTAGTTAGTTGTCATTCTCGCAGTCAATCTCATGCCTACTGGATTAGAGTATAGCAACTTTAGTTTATTCTCTTCAGTTTTATTGTTGTTATAGTTGGTTTGTAGCTCACGCATAATATCTATAATTCTTGGGTCAACATATTCTACGTAGGCATCTTCTAATTCCATTTGAGTTAGTTTGTGCATAGTTGACATTGATGAAACAAAATCTAAGAAATGATATCTTTGTGCTTCAGTCCATGCTTTAATTGTGAAGTCTACATCGAATTGGACTATGATACCATTGAGGAAATTATCGTGACCACTACCCATTGGAGTAGAGCCTAGTTGACTTGCTTTAGTTAATCTTGATAGACTACACTTCAGCTCAGAGAATTCATTTTCATTCGGTCTTTCTTTTAACATAGGATAAGCTGAAGCGGCTACACTCTCTTGTAATCCATAAACTTCTACATTTTCAATTTTCATTCAGTGTCCCCCTCAATTTTATCTCTGACCTCTTGGAATGTTTCTTCTTGTCTAAAGCCTTCATAAAGCGATTCATAAATAAAATCTGACTCTGGATAATCCATTGCTGTTATAATTTCATCCACTACTAAATCGCATATCCAATCTGTACTACTACGTAATTGATTTTCGGTCATAAATTGATTTGATGATTTTAGAAAATGTAAGATTGATAAAAATTGATTGTAGATTTCCTTTGCTTTTCTTGTGCTTGATAAATTTTGTATTGGGGACGTGTTTGGTGTTGGGACATACTCGTCAAATTCTACGGAAAAAGCGGACATATAGCCATTTATAACAGCTAATGGGGTTCTTTGATAAAGTAATCTATTTTTGTACTCGTGACTAAATTGTCCCCAAAGGTATTGCTCATCATCAAATAGTCCTTTGTCTGAGATAACGTACCACTTACCCACAGTAAAGTCTTTTTTATATGTCATACTGCACCTTGCAAACCCCTTAAACTCTAATTCCCCAGTTTCTTGATTAACTCTTGTCATTTTCATTTCCCTCCTATCTGGCTTAACATCTCTTCTAAGGTCATAATATCTCCGTTCCTATCTTTGATTGTACAAGTGCCATCTCTGGTGTCAATTCTCAGATTGATATATTTAGCCTTGATATTATTGCGCCATGCCCATTTTCGATTAGAAATAATTTTTGATTGAACAGTCTCAGAAATTTCTGAGAAGTCGTAAGACTTTATCATCTCTTACCTCCTATCTCATATTTTTTATTTCTTCGTGAAAAGCCTTGTAAAAAGCTACAGCCTTACCTACTAGCTTATCATAATTATCTTCTTTTGAACAATTTGACATACCGGTTACATTAAAGTCTTTATTATAGTAGCACGTGTAGTTACCAAGATAGATGATTAATTCTGAGTCGGTATTTTCTATAGTTGGTTGAGGTGATTTGATAGGTTTTGGCTGTGGAGACTTAAATGGTTTCAAGGGTAAATATTTAGGTGGATAATTTCTCATTTGAGACTCTTTAAACATTCCCCATTCCCATAGCCAATCGTTCTCAAGTACCATAAACGTATCACTAACTCCATCATTAACTAATTCCGACACCGTAAGTTTTTTGTTTGTATATTGTATCATGTCGTCTGTAACTCCTGTGATGCTGTCTTTATCAAACTCTTTTAGGTCATCTATTACTGTTAATACCGTTCCTACTTTTACATCTTCTCTTTTCATATTACTCTCCTTTTCTAATTGGTTAAATTAATTGTTTTATTGGTTACTCTCTAATTTCATTATACGTGAGATATGTGGATTAGTCAATAGGTAATTTGAGATTATTTTTATAAAAGTATAACCAAAGGGATTGACTCCCTTTGGTATAATTTATTTATCTTATTGGGCAAGAATTTGTACTACATGAATCATCTGTAATCTCAAATTCTTCGTAAGACGTCTCATATTT
>Ga0209414_1001729_pt1 | contig 10150 bp, 8 predicted proteins | sample LakVidmifraction_4_FD_181154 | JGI IMG/M metagenome (GOLD analysis project Ga0209414, IMG submission 181154) | Hypersaline microbial communities from Lake Vida, Antarctica - Brine Hole Two &gt;0.2 micron (SPAdes) (version 2) | ecosystem: Environmental > Aquatic > Non-marine Saline and Alkaline >... | reverse complement strand
TTATCATTGTAAAACAATATGTTGCCCTCATGATACTTGTATTAAAAATCACATTCCATGAGTATTGTTTTCTTATATTTGCTCCCCTTTAAGCACTTGTAATTTCACCGAATTTGCTTTGTTCCCGGAGCTTTGAAGTATATTTATACGTCTGCAACTCCGGTGCCTCGCATATCCGGTAGGTAGCGCAGACTCCGAACTTACCAGTTGCAAGATTTAACTTACAATTGATCTTTCTGCAAATATAGTTTGTCGTGTGCTTACTCAACCTCTTCTAATGCAGGAGCCTCATGGTACATGAGACGCTGACATATAGGGCAGTCAAACATCTGGTCGCCCCTGAGTAGCACGTTGTATCTTTGAGGAGGAATAGACATAAAACATCCCTGACAAACACCGTCGAGTACGTTTACTACAGCAAGGCCGTTTCTACGTTTACGCAAGATGTCGTATTTTTTGAGAACGTTTGGCTTGATCTCTTTGGCTTGCTTGTTTCGAGCGTTGTCTTTGGTTTTTTTACCTCTGTTGATCGAGTCGATCTTTTTACGTACTTTCTCGGTCTCTTCGGTAACCAGTTTTTTCTCGCCCTTAAGGAGATTTTTTTCCTCATCTATCTGGGTGGTGAGCTTTTCAGTTGATTCCATCAGAACAACGATTTTTTCTTCGTTCTCCTTGGCACTTTTTTTGGCGTCTTCAATTTCTTTAAGAAGGGCAGTTTGCTCGCGACCGGTCTGGACCTGCATCATTTTAGACTGACGCTCACGAACGTGGTCCATTTTGTCAGCCATTTCGGCTTCAAGAGTACGACTTTCAGATTCTTGGCTGGAGATTTGCTCTTTAAGGCTGCTGATCAATGTCTCTCTGTCAGCCAGGGCTGAGATTCGTTCGTCAAGACCATTTTGTTCTACCTTTACGGCATTGTCGATCTGGTCGATTTGGAGGTCAATAGCCTGGAGTTCGACAAGTTGGGTTAAGAATTCATTCACGGGGATTCTCCTCTGCAGATGTTACTGGTGTTGATGATTTATACCTATATAAACAAAAGGATGTTTTTCGTTTACCGATTGTTGGACGTGGACATTCCAGCCCTCTGTCTCGTTTGCTTGCAGCAGTCTTTTGACAAGAAGTGCTACTGCTGGCTTTTCAGTTGCGTAATGGGTTCCGTCTACAATACAAAATCCATTTTCTCTGGCCCAGATAGCTGTGCTGTGTTTTATCTCAGCTGAGATATATACATCAGCGCCCTGTTGAAATGCTGTTTTGGCAAAATCTGATCCGGAGCCACCACAAACAGCGACTGTTGTAATTGCTTCAGGCAGTGGACCTGTTATCTGGACGCCTTCCAACTCAAGGGCTGCGAGTAACCGCTTTGTGAAAGTTTCAGCAGTAAGACTCGCCTCATATGAGCCAATCCGGCCTAGGCCCGTTTTTTCAGGTGCTCCTGATGGAGAAGTTATGAGCGGTTGCAGGTTGTCAAGTCCAAGGCGTTGGCCAAGCACGTCACTTACTCCCTCTTCTGCTCTGTCAAAGTTGGTATGGCAACCAATTATTGCAATATTGTGACTTAGAATTTTTTGTAAAAGCTTGCCTTCTGATGTGCCGGTGTTGATTGATGCCAGTGGTTTGAAGATAACAGGGTGATGGGTGATAATGGTGTTGCAATGAGAATTGATAGCTTCATCAATCAATTCGTTGGTGGGGTCGAGTCCGGCAATGACACCTGTGACAGGTTGGTCAGAATTGCCAATGAGCAGTCCCACGTTGTCCCAGGATTCTGCAAGCTGAAAAGGTGCTTTCAGTTCCAAGTTGTTGAGAATGTCTATTACTTTTGCTGTCATTACACTTTTTATCTAGCTGCTTTAAAAACAAAAAAAGGTACACTCCGTTGGAATGTACCTTAGCTCACTTCGCCGATTCAGACTTATGTTGTCTGAATTGTAATATATTGATCAGGGGCGTTATTCTTACCCCTATCTGTATGCGTAACAATAATCTTTTCAAGGAACTCTTTGCTTGTGTTTGTCACTTATCCCGGTTATCGGGGTTAGTGGTGGTGGGCGCAGTAGGATTCGAACCTACGACCGATCGGTTATGAGCCGATGGCTCTACCAACTGAGCTATGCGCCCTTGTCACATGAAAAAGCATTTTAAAGTAAACCATTTGAGAATTATAGTCAATAAAAATAAATCTTTTAGATCGAAAAAATCTTAAGCAGAAGGCGTGTGCTTTATTATATATAATACTTATTAATGATAGATATTAAAGTGATATCTGACTTTATAGGGCTGTAATCTCGAGTTAAGTAGTGGCAGTGTCTTTGTCCCTGAACAACACATTCTTTTCAGTTCTGGCGTATTGAGTGTTTACGCATTACCTGTTATTGAAACAACCGATACTCTGTAAAAGTACGGAATTACCTATGTACCCCAGAGAAACTCCTCTTTTTGATATGTCGATCCAATTGGTGAACTATTTTGATGTACACAAATCTCATTCTCTTTCTTGTTGCTATTTTCCTCTTTAGTGCTGCTCTCGTCCCGGATACACCAATGCTACCACCTTGGCAGGCAGGACTCCTCTTGGGCGGGGTTCTTTTTACTTTTAGCAGGTTGTCCAGTTACCTTTTTCATAAGAAATCGAAGGACTCCGCCAGCGGATATTTTAAGGCTGAAAAACAGCTCTCAATTATGAGTTTGTTGTTTTTTGCTGTAACACTTTATTTTTGTGATCCGAAATACTATCTGGCACTCTTACCATTGGCAGACGTCGTGCCGACTTTCGTCAGTTTTGGAGGATTATTTCTTTTTGCTACATTTCTTATGGTTATGTGGCGTCAGGGTCGACCTGCCTACGAAAAGGTTTTTAATAAGAAATATAGTACATCTTCTTTTCTACTATCTAATATTAAAGCTAACCTACCCATTGTTTTACCATGGATGGTCCTCTCACTTCTCTACGATCTTGTTGCGCTTTTACCTTTTCCCGCGCTACAAAGTGTAATGGGTTCGAGTTGGGGGGATCTTCTCTTTTACGGGATGTTTCTGGTTTTTATTATTGCCTTTTTCCCCCCCATTGTTCGTTCATTGTGGGGATGTAAAAAACTTCCGGATGGAATACTGAAAAGACAGCTGGATAGCTTTTGCCAAAAACAGGACTTTAAAGCAGATTTTTATCTCTGGCCACTTTTTGAAGGCAGGGTGCTGACAGCCGCTATAATGGGGATATTACCCGGCCTGCGCTATATGCTGCTTACACCTGCGCTGATAGAGACCATGACTCTTCCGGAATTAGAGGCTATTTTGGCTCATGAGATAGGCCATGTGAAAAAACGACATCTTCTTCTTTATGTTGTTCTTATCGGTGGCTTTAGTGTAATGGCGGGCTTGCTTGCAGAACCCTTTATTCATCTCGTCTTATCACTTGGATTTCTAAACGGATTAATGGTTAAAGCTAATATATCTGCTGAAACGGTAGTGACCATGGTGGGTGCTGTGCCGCTACTTGTTGCTATGATTTTATATTTTCGCTTCGTTTTTGGCTATTTTATCCGAAATTTTGAGCGGCAGGCTGATCTGTACAGTCTGCAGGCAGTGGGTAGTGGAGAAGCACTGGTCACAGCCTTTGAAAAGATATCCATGTTAAGTGGTAATATAAGAGAGCAGAAAAATTGGCATCATTTTGGGATTGGTGAACGTATTGATTGTCTTGAGGATGCGAGGAGGAAGCCTAATATAATCGAGAAGCACAATAGTAAGGTGCGAAGGAGTCTCGTCGCTTTTGTTGTTGTTCTCATCCTCACCGTTGTCGGAGTGCGACAAATTCCAACTGAGCTTTTGGCACAACGATATGAAGAAAATTTTACCGAAGCAATTTTGATGCAGCGGGCGGCCCAGGAACCTGAACAGGCGATATGGCAACGGCTTATCGGTGATCTGATGCTCAATCAAAAAATGGAGGAAAAAGCCTATATAGCTTATGAAAAAGCCTTTAGTCTTGATCCAGTCAATCCTGAGATTATGAATAATTTTGCTTGGTTGTTGCTCACGAGTGAAAACCTTGAGCTAAGAGATCCACTCAAGGCTTTAACTCTTGCAAGGGGGGCAGCAACAGTCATGGAAAAAGGATATATTTTAGACACCTTAGCTACAGCTTACTGGGCAAATGGACTTGTTGAAGAAGCTGTGCAGACAGAACAGAGAGCTGCGGCTGTTGATCCGGCAAAAAGGCGGTTTTATCAAGCCCAGATTGAACGATTTCTTTCTTTGAGCTATGAAGCTTCTCTTAACACAAATGAAAATTCTCAAAACCGAAAAGCAATTAATTGAGGAGTGATATGTCATTGCTAGGGGCTCATGAATCAGTGGCTGGTGGATTATACCGTGCCTTTGAGCGAATTGAGAAAGTGGGAGGGGATTCTTTGCAGATTTTTACACGAAATCAGCGACAATGGAACCCTGCTCCACTTAAAGAGGAAGAGATTGATCTTTTTAAAAAGGGTCATGAAGAAAGTGGTTACATTCCAGTTGCTTCCCATGCATCGTATCTGGCAAACCTTGCTACAAGTAAAGATGAGCTGCTGGAAAAATCGATCAACAGCCTGGTTTTGGAATTTGAGAGGTGCCAGCAGTTAGGCATTCCTCATGTGGTTATGCATCCCGGTTCACATGGTGGAGATGGCGTGGAGGTTGGACTTGCCCGGTTTGTGGCAGGCCTTGATCGCGCATTTGAAAAAAGTGTTTCAGGGGTAAGCTTACTGCTGGAAACAACGGCAGGCCAGGGTACTGGCCTTGGCAGCAGGTTTGAGGAGATTGCCTACATCATAGAACATTCTAAATTTGCTGAACGTCTTGGTGTCTGTGTCGATACCTGCCATATTTTTGCAGCTGGTTATGAGCTACGCACTGTTGAGGGATATGAAGAGACAATGATTGCCATGGACGAGAGTTTTGGTTCGGACCGGGTGCAATTCTTCCATCTTAATGATTCTAAAAAAGGTCTTGGTTCAAAGGTGGATCGTCATGAACATATAGGTAAAGGTGAAATTGGTCTTGATGGTTTCTTAAATCTACTGAGTGATGATCGCTTTAAGGGACTCCCCATGACCTTAGAGACACCAAAAAGTGATTCTTTAGCTGAAGATACTGAAAATTTACAAACACTTCGATCTCTTTTATAGTATCCTCTTATTGTAGAGCAGCAGTTTGGAGGATGAAAAGATGTTCCGGTATATTTGGGACTGACAGGGTTGTGTCGTATAAACAGGTGTTAGTATGAAGTTTTTAAATAGTGATGATTTACTCGATATCTTACTGAAATATAAAGTCCTCACCCCTAAGCAGCGTCAATTTGTGATCCTGGAAAAAGGAAAGCAACGTCAAAAACTACAGAGACAAGTGGCCAAGGAAGGCAAGGTTGATAAGAGCTACCCTGATATGGTCGATATTCTGGTCGCCTTTAACCTGAAGATACAAAACGGTAAAGACCGTCTGATTGATGAAGAGTTGATCATGCGAGCTATTGCAAAAGACAGAGATTTGCCTTTTAAAAAGCTCGATCCTCTTGAATTAGATATGGAGGTGGTTACCAAGACTATCCCTCGCAACTTTGCGATCAAGCAGCTTATTCTTCCCTTTAAAGTTGAGGATGGGGTTCTGGATGTAGCCATATATCATCCTGACAATGATGTTGCCATCGCTGACATTGAACACGCTAATCAGACCAAGGTGCGGGCACATATAGCAACGAAGTCTGATATCCAGAGAATTATTGCAGAGTTTTTTGGTTTTCAAAAATCAATAAGTGCAGCAGAAGACCAGTTTGGTGTGGCGCCAGGTGCAAGTGCTCCAATTGATATTGGTAACCTTGAGAGGTATGTAAAGATATCATCGTCAAAAGAGATCACCTCTTCTGATCAGCACATTAAAACTGCGGTAAACCATATCTTTCACTATGCGCTGGAGCAGCGGGCCAGTGATATTCATATTGAGCCTAAAAGAAACGCTACTGTGGTTCGGTTTAGGATAGATGGTAGTCTGAATACTATTTATAACCTGCCCAAAGCGGTGCATTCAGCGCTTATCTCCAGAATTAAATTTTTAGCTCGTCTTGATATTGCCGAAAAAAGAAGGCCTCAGGATGGTCGGATAAAGATTGGGGAAAAGGGCAACAGGGATGTGGAAATTCGTGTGTCCACCATACCTGTTTCTTTTGGGGAGAAGATTGTTTTACGTATCCTCGATTCTGATATGATCTTTCAAAAGGTTGAAAATCTCGGTTTTTCCTTGCGAGATATGGAGGTGTATAATTCTTTTATAGCCTCGCCCCACGGTATTATTCTGGTGACAGGTCCTACTGGAAGTGGTAAATCAACGACTCTTTATTCAACCCTTAAAGAGATTGCAACACCTGAAAAAAATATTGTCACGGTGGAAGATCCTGTTGAGATGGTGCACGAGGAATTTAATCAGATTTCGGTGCAACCACTTATTGGTATTACTTTTTCTTCAATTCTAAGAAATATCCTGAGGCAGGATCCGGATATTCTGATGATCGGTGAGATTCGTGATGAGGAGACAGCAGCCCACGCGGTTCAGGCGGCCATGACAGGTCATCTGGTCTTTTCAACCCTACATACAAATGATGCAACCTCATCCATTGCACGCCTTAGAGATCTTGGCTTGCAGCCATATATGATAGCATCGACCATTCTTGGTTGTATGGCACAGAGACTTGTGAAGACAATCTGTCCCGCGTGTGCAGAAAAATTCACGATTGAAGGTGAGGAACTTAAAAAACTCGGTTTCCCCGTAGTGGAGCAGGGCCCTATCACACTTACAAGAGGTAAAGGATGCCGGGAGTGCCGGGGGACAGGGTATAAGGGCAGGTGTGGAATATTTGAAGTTCTTCCCTTTTCTTCACAAATCAAACGTATGATTGTGGAGAATTCTCACTCTCTTGAAATACGGCAGATTGCAATACGGGAAGGAATGACTACATTACGCGAGGACGCTTGGGATAAGGTAAAGCGTGGCATCACGACCTATCAGGAAGCTTTGCGAGTGACCTCTGATTAGAGTGGTTTTTAGATTGAGTCCTTGTTATATATTGAACGAATTGAGTGAATTGGACTGAGTGAATTGAACGAATTAAGTGGATTGTAGATGGGAATAAAGATAGTAGCAAAAAATAAGAAAGCGTTTCACGAATACCATATCGATGCAACCTATGAGGCTGGCATGGTACTTTCAGGGCCTGAGGTTAAGTCGCTGAGAGCTGGACGGGCAAACATCCGTGATGGTTATGTTCGTATAGATGCAAAAGGTGAGGCATATTTGTACAATGTCCATATTTCGCTCTATAGCTTTGCTACACATAATCCCAATGAGCCGCTTAGGTCGCGAAAATTGCTCCTGCATCAGAGAGAAATAAAGAAACTAATTACCAAGCTGAACGAAAAAGGCCTTGCCCTGATACCACTCAAGATATACTTTAAGGATAATGGCAGGGCCAAAGTTGAACTGGGACTTGCCCGAGGTAAAAGGCAGTACGATAAACGCGCAACGCTCAAAGAACAGCAAACGAATCGTGAGATTCAACGAGCAATGCGCCATGATAGAGAGTAAGAAGGGAAGTAATACATAAATTTAATCATCCCGAAAAGTTAAGGGGGCGAAACGGATTCGACGGGGATGTACAAGCTCATCGTTGCATGCCGAGTTTCTATCTACTCGTAAAACTGATAGAACATAAATATAATCGCAGACGATTATAACCACGCAGTAGCAGCTTAATAACTGTCATACTGCCGTCCCACCAGTCTTTGCCTGTAAGGCTGGATTCGGGGCGTCGACTCAACAGGCTGGTCGCTTGACGGTTGTCTGTCTTTCAAGGGACGAGATCTTACAGACTAGCTTTTAGAAATCTATGTTCCGACCGAGTTCTAATCGCGAAACCTAAAGTCTGGAACTAAGCATGTAGATACGAGAGGGGAGCATTTTCGGACGCGGGTTCGACTCCCGCCGCCTCCACCAAGTAGCAGTTCAAAAGAAGTCCAGTAAAGACCAAAACCCCGAGGGCCAATAAGGCTTTCGGGGTTTTTCTTTTCCAGTAAGGTTAAATGAAATTTATTGATATCTAGCGGTATTTCTTGTGACGGTAACCTTAAATACCGTCATGCCTATCTGCTTGAGTTGCAACAAATAGCTTATCCAAAGAAGTCAGACTGGTATTTCTATAATTATTTGCAATACAACCAACAATTGTCCAGTTTTTAGTTTGAAAAACTGGACAATTGGTGGTTGTGATGTAATTTTTTATTTATGAATATATCTGATATTATAAGGCTTAAGATAGGCAGGCTCTCTAGAGGGTATGTCTTCACCTTTGCTAGTTTTGTCGATAAGGTGGAGAGTAAAGAGGGGCTGGTTAAGGCTTTGAACAGACTTGCTGCATCTGGAGAAATCGTAAAAATTTCTAAGGGTAAATATTATAGGCCAGAACAATCTCCTTTTGGTGAACTGCCACCTAACCAATATCAAGTAGTCAAGGATTTACTGGAGCGTGATGGGCGAATTGAGGGTTATCTAACTGGTCTTAGTATCTATAATACATTGGGTTTGACAACTCAGGTGAGTAATACGATCCAGATTGGAAGGAATGAGGTTCGTTCTTCAATGAAGCGTGGGAAATATAGTATTTCTTTTGTAAAACAGAAAAACACAATCACTAGAGAAAATATCCCAATCCTGCAGCTACTTGATGTCTTGCGGTTTATAAAAAAAATACCTGACTTAAAAATAGATCAGAGTTGTAAGGTTATACAGAGCTTAATGTCAAAGTTATCTGAAAAAGATTTGGAGGTATTGGTTCGGCTTGCATTAAAATATCCCCCTTCAACGAGAGCTTTACTTGGAACTATATTGGATAGTTTGGGCAAAGTGAGAATCACAGAGAAGCTAAGAAAATTGTTAAACCCCATCACAATCTATAAAATTCCGGGGGTTTCTGGTGTGCTTTCTTCTGCATCTGAGTGGAGTATTAAATGAGACTGCATATAGACGAACGTCTTTTCCGACAGGCAGTAACTGCAACGTCAGAGATGTATAGTATTCCAGAGATATTTATCGAGAAAGATTATTGGGTGACCTACGTTTTACGTGCTGTTTTTCAAGATTCTATTGGGGAACATACTGTCTTTAAGGGTGGGACTGCTCTTTCGAAATGTTTTGGCCTTATTGAACGCTTTTCAGAAGATATTGATTTAGTGGTTAAGCATTATGAAGGAGAAACAGACAACCAACTGAAAAAAAAGATAAGGAAAATTAGCCAGGCCGTGAATCTCTTGTTGCCTGAAGTCGAGGTGGAAGGATTGACAAGAAAAATGGGTATGAATCGTAAGACTGCACATCGTTATCCTGTCGATTTTTCGGGAACTTTTGGTCAAGTTCGGAATGTGATTATAGTAGAAGCCACATGGTTCGGTTATTTTGAGCCTTATAGTCTTAGGCCGATATCTTCATATATTTACGATATGATGGTGGAGCGCGGCCAAGAAGACATGGCTGCTGAATATGACTTATTTCCTTTTCAAGTATATGCCCTTGAGTTGACTAGGACGCTGTGTGAGAAAATTATGAGTTTGGTCCGCTTCTCCTATAGTGATAACCCCATAGGTGACCTGAGAATGAAGATTCGCCATATTTATGATTTACATAAGATGCTAAAGGATGTGGGACTGATTATTTTTTTCAACTCGAGTGAGTTTGATCAATTTATCTGTAAGGTCGCGCAGGATGATGTTGTAAGCTTTAGAAACAATAATGCTTGGTTGGTTGGTTCATCACCCAACAGAAGCATTAATTTTTAGAGATGTCGAAGGTTGCTGGCAACAACTTAAGTCGACATATACTAACGATTTTAGTGGGCTGGTTTATGGCGATTTGCCTGATGAGCAAGAACTATTGGCAACCCTTGTGCAAATTCGAGAAAGACTAGTATTGGTTGACTGGCAGGTCGTTGTTAACTGATTTTATCTGCGTTGTTATGTTGATATTTTGGCGGATTTTGGACCCTTTAAGTAAAAGCCGAAATTAGCTCTTTTTTTATTTCATAATCGCCTCTGATCTTCGTAGCCTCTAATTGTGGTCAGCG
>Ga0209414_1001726_pt1 | contig 10163 bp, 5 predicted proteins | sample LakVidmifraction_4_FD_181154 | JGI IMG/M metagenome (GOLD analysis project Ga0209414, IMG submission 181154) | Hypersaline microbial communities from Lake Vida, Antarctica - Brine Hole Two &gt;0.2 micron (SPAdes) (version 2) | ecosystem: Environmental > Aquatic > Non-marine Saline and Alkaline >... | reverse complement strand
ATAGACATTATTAAATTGAGTTTAGATAAACTCATTCAAGAATTCATACACGGCGGGTGGGTTCTTGAGTTACTAATTGTACGCCGTGAACGGTTACAAATCAAGGAACGAATAATGTATCGACTATCTTTGCAACCTCAAATCAAGGAACGAACAATGAAGCGACTATATCTTACGTGGACTCTACTGGGTGCAGTTATCTGGAGCTTAAACGGCTTTGCGGCGGGCGAGGCCGAGCGGGTGGACAATGACATTCGCGAACTGAATCACGCCGAGGTGCTGTGGGGAGGTCCGGACAAGGGCGGCTCGTTCGAGGACGGCACCTTGGCCGTGTTCAATGGTGTTGGAGGATTCGATGACGAATTTACGGTCGTACCAACCCCTGATGCCTCGCACGGGAAGTTAGTCCTGCGCCATTTTCGAGACACGTCGAAAAAGCGTCCGGAGGGTGGCAACAAGGCGTATCCGTTCTTTCTGATCAACGTCAACGGGCCATTCCTGCATGAATTTGGAGTGGAGCTGTCGTTGAAGTATCGGGGGCCGGGGGAAGGTTTTCGTCCAGTTGCCGAGTTGCATGGGTCCACCGTTTATTACAATGCCGACGGCAGCAAGGCAGGCGAACACGCAACGGACATCCCTCTGGTCAACAGCCCGCAATGGCAGGTGGGCAAAGTTGCCCTTTCCTTTCCCGATGGCTGGGATGGCACGAGTCTTTCAATTACCCTTATCCCCATCCTCAAAACTACCGATTCAAGTGGCCGCTACGAACTGCTTCTGGACGATCTGCGACTGACTCGCGTGCCGATCAATCCATGGGTCTGCGATTTGGCCTTCTATCCGTCCTACGACAAACTGTGGATCAGCGTCTCCAGCCGCTACAAGAAACCGTCTGCCGTCGTGCGTCTGTTCAATGGACATCATGGCTCGGACAAACGCTCGGATAAACCCTTTTTTGAGAAGGAAATAGCCATCCCCGCTACCGGTACACTGGATACCTTCTTAGATCTGGCTGGGGTGAATTTGCCCGAGGAATTCGACCTGATCATCGGCTCCCCCGACGGCGAACACATCTGGTCGTATCCCCTGACCCGGAAGCACTACGACTGGGAAAACTCGACGATCGGGATCACCGACAAGGTGTTGCCACCGTTCACGCCGATGACCGTCGACGGACGGACTGTGGGAGTGGTGCAACGCACCTACGAGCTGGATAAACTGGGGCTGTTTAAACAGGTCACTAGCATGGGACGGAACCTGTTGGCCGCGCCGATGCGGCTGACGGCTGACGGCAAGCCGGTCGACGTTGGGCAGGGCAGCTTTGCCAAGCAAGCCGACGACGTGGTGGCGTACACGGCTACCGCCTCGGCGGGAGACGTGGCGCTGACCTTGGTCAACACAATTGAATACGACGGCGCCGCCAAATTCGAGCTGACCCTGGCCCCGCAGGGCGACCAGCCCGCAACGCTCGGCAAGCTGGTGCTCGATATTCCGCTGACGGATAGGCAATCGCCGCTGTGGCACGTGTGCCGCGACTTTCTGCGCTCCAACGCCGCCGGCTATCCACCCGAGGGGCAGGGATTAATCTGGAAAAATACCGACTTCAATCATCCCAGCTACTACGGGGGAAAGCATGCCTATTTCGGCTATTTCATTCCCTACATCTATCTTGGTGACGAGCAGCGCGGGCTGGCCTGGTTCGCCGACAACGACAAGAATTGGGGCGTCGACACCAGCGGGGTGGGCCCGCAATTGACCCTGCACCGGGACGGTGACACGCTGACCCTGCGCGTCCACCTCGTGCAAGTGTCTACCACCATCGACGCGCCGCGCACGCTGACCTTCGGGCTGATGGCCAGCCCCGCCAAACCGATGCCCGACAACCTGCACGAATGGTTGACAGGGCAGCGGAAACTTGGGTGGGTGGGTTCCGAATACTGGGGTGTGGCCGCGACCTTCAACGGTAAATATCCCCAGAACCGGGATTGGGGGTTGGTGGACGCCCTCCAGGCGGTTCGCCGGGCTAGCCTCAAAGGCATCCGGCAAACCACTATCAGCTTCGGCGCTGCGATCCAGGCGTGGAGCGACCGGGTGCTGCCGGCGGACATGCCGGAAGACATGCGGTGGGCCATCGTCGGCGCCGCTGGCACGATGATGACCATTGGCCGGGAGCGTCCACAGTACGCCTCGCTGTATTGGGAGGAGCACAACACCAACGTCCATCATGAAGAGGTCAAGACCTTCGGTTGGGAATGGGCGCAGGAATACTATCCCTGGTGGTCGGACTATTTGAAGCTGTACGCCGGTAAGCCACCGGCGACCTTGAAGGAATTCAACTATGGCATGGACTATTCGGCCGCCCCCAGCTACCATAATTTTGCATTGACCCAGGCCGCTGAATTTATCAAGCGGGGGGCCGGGGTCTATCTCGATAACACCTTCGCCAGGCGCAATAAGAACGCCGTCGTCTCCGATGCCTACCGGGCTCCGTACATTACCAAGGTTCTCAATACCCAACCCTCCGCTTCGATCTGGGCGCAGCGCGACTACCACAAGCGCCTGTGGGTGCTGCACCAGACCCTCTCCCCGAAGGATACGCGAGCGATCATGATGATTCATATGACCAACGCCAATATTCTGCCGATGCTGAGCTTCAATCAGATTAATCTGGATCTGGAATGGCGCGACGAGCCGCGCGAATTCCAGGCCAAGTACAGTCCCGAATTGCTGCGGGCCGAAACCACCGGGCTGCATACTGGCAATCTGCCCACGGCGCTGGCCAACACGCATGGCATGAAAGAGCGCACCAACCTCGCCTCGATGTGCCGACGCACTCGCACCGGGGCGTTGTTGGTTCACGGGGCCCGTCATGCCCAGGGGTGGAAGCGCTACCGGCCCTTCGTCGACATGCTCGCGGCTTTCAACGCCGCGGCACCCGACGCCATCTGGTGGCATTACTGGTCCGATGATTTACCAGTGACCACCGACGATTCACAGGTGAAACCGCTACTCGTTCGCGTCGGCGACCGTCTGCTGCTGACCCTCTGCACCTGGAACCCCGAACCGGCCACCGTGCAGGTGACCCTGAACCTGAAGACACTCGGTTTGCGCCCGACTACAGCAGTCGACCAGGAGTTTCCCACACTGAATGCGGGCACGCTGGAGGCGGCCAAGGTCGAAGCGTACATGGACGCCATGCTCGACGACGACAGCCCCGCCGACCCGATAGCGGAGATCACCGGGAGCGTCACCAAAAGAGACACGAATCGACTATGGTGGCAGAACTTTGTATGGACCCCCGCAGGGTTCCATCCGGAACATCGGAAAAACTATATCGAACTCTACTACAATTCGCTCTCCAGCGATCCGGACTATCAAGGCGACGACAGCAAATACCCCCTCGGCTTCCAGGGTGCCATGGCCTACGATGCCGAAACGGGACAATTGTCCGTCCCTCTGGTCGGCTACGGCATCCGCATGATTGTTTTGGAAAGGAATGATTGATGAACGGGGGAGTACAGCTTACCGATAACCCTCTTAAGATAGTTAGATATAAACCAGAATTAGAAAAAGCGAATCCAATGGAAAATGTATCAATCAAAAGCGAACATCTCATATTTGAACTTATCCCGAAAGGGAAACGCCTACTGGCAACTCTCAGCGATAGCCGCAGTGGCAGGTTGATGGCACTAGCCCGGCAGAGCGCCTGCGACGCGGAGTGCCGGGTCGAGACCGACGGTAAAGGCGGTGGCACCACCGGGTTTGCCACGTCCTTTCGGCGCACCTGGGTCGATCCCGTGGCATGTAACATCTGTCTTGATATGTGTTGTTGATGTCCTTTCGGCGCACCTGGGTCGATCCCGTGGACTATTGCGATCGTGAGGTTCGTCTTGCACCGATGCCGGCGGAGGATGACGCGGTGGGCGAAAAGATGGGCGAAAAGATGCAAAAAAGTGTTGACAAAATTTGGGGAATTATTTAAACTGACCGAAATAATCTTAATATAAGCAACGAAATCAATAATAATAAGGAAAAAGTTACGCTTATATTTTGATAAAAGTTACGCTAATATAGACATTATTAAATTGAGTTTAGATAAACTCATTCAAGAATTCGTACACGGTGGTGGGTTCTTGAGTTACTAATTGTACGCCGTGAACGGTTACCAAGTAGCAGGGATTAATTTGTGGAACGCCCAAATTATACGAACATAATGGTTTTCTTCTTATGAGTTTGACACCACAGGCGAAAATTGAGCATCGTTTGAACCGGATATACCGTTTAGACGAGCTGCGGAGCCATCACGAAACCGACTGGCTGGACCAACGGCTGTTCATCCCTCCGTGGGCACTGGGCGACACCGTGGTGCGTCGCGTTTGGCTGGCCGCACCGACCGGCACGCCGACGCTGGCCTTCGAGGACGTGCGTCTGGCGCCACAGGCTCTTCACGAAGGCGGGGAAAGGCGGTGGCTCGACTACGGCGTTGTCGAGATTCCATGCGGTCCCTACGTGCTGTTTCGCGCCTGGGGGTTGCTTTCTTCCGAGGCATCGGATTCACACTTGGTGATCAGTACCGATCCTGGACTTGACTTGGCGAGCGCTGCTCTGGCCGATGCCGAACGAGCGTTGTGGGGCTTGTCCCGCGCCGACACCGGCAGCAGCGCGATATCCCCCAACCGCCTTCCGGCGGGGTGTTCCACCACCTTACGGCTAGACTACACTGCGGGCCACGATGGATTGATGGCGGGATATTTGCTCCGCTTCACTGTCCCACGCATGTTTTCCCGTCCGCAGATGGAAAGCCCGAATGATCCGGGATTCCTGCAAATTGAATACGCAGATGCTGAACTTTCGCTTCGCTCCATCGACTTGTGCTTTGAGTCCCACGAACGCGTTGATGTCATCTTTAGCATCGTCTCGACTTTGCCGCCAGAGGGAAGGGTTAGCCTGCTCTATCAAACGGACATCACCTATCTCTTTGCCTCGACCTGGTCACGGGAGGACATGCCACAGTGGTTTTCACCGGTGCCGCCGTTGGCCGTATCGGTTTCCTCGGGCGATCCGGAATGCTGGGTCTATCCCGAGCCGGGGCGCAGTCACATGCTTTGTTTCGAGCCCGGACCGCCGGAACGCCTGCATCTGTTTCTGCCGGGAAGACGCTGTCGTGGTCAAGCACAGCAGGTGCGCGGGCTGGTGACGGACCGGTTTCGCAATCCGATTGACAGGTTTTGCGCCGATTGGCAGATCGAGTTGACTGTCGAAGGAAAAGACGGAACCCGACCTCTGGCTCTGGCTGCGGCACGCTGGGAAGGGAACGGTGTCTTTGCATTGCAGCTCCCGGATCTGGCCGAAGGGGTCTATCGGGTCGTGGCTCGAACGAAGCCGGATCGCCGGGTGGTCGCCCGCAGTAATCCGCTTCAAATCATTCCCTCCGATCAAGTGGAGCGGCAGCTCTTTTGGGGACACCTGCACAACCATAGCGAACGCAGTGACGGCGTACGCACGTTCCGCCAGCTCCACGAACACGGTCGTGACGCGGGGATGCTCGACTTTCTCGCCGCCACCGACCACGAACAGCACTTTTCCGACAACGACTGGCTACAGATGCAAGATATCACCAACGGCTTTCACCGACCCTGCATGTTCTGCACACTTTGCGGATTCGAATGGATGGATATCTGTGTGTATTCCTGGCGCGACCGCCTGGAACGTCCGCCCACGGGCGCAACGGCCATCATGCCGCTCTATGCGGGACGCAAAGATGTGGTGATGGGATCGCATGGACACATCAATCACCTTACGCCGTTGCCGGAACATGACGAGAATCTGCAACGGTTTATGCAGGTGTACGGTACCTTTGGTGGTTGTGATACCTGGGACAACCCGTTCCTGAACCCTTTGGTTAACAGCAAGAACAAGCCCGAAGCCGTGGCCAGCGACATCCTTGCACAGGGCTGCAAACTCGGCTTTACCGGTGGCGGCGACATCCATTCGGCGCATCCCGGTCTTTCGGCGCAAGCCCCCGGGCGCCAGGGCGAAATCCCCTGCGACCAATACCATTCCCACTTGTTTCACGACGGCTTGACGGCGGCGATCATGCCCGCCCTCGACCGCCGACCTCTGGTCGAGGCACTACAACGACGCGCCACGTATGCAACCAGTGGTCCGCGCATTCTGCTTGAGTTCTCCGTGTCGGATATTGTCATGGGGGATGAAGGGACTGCGAAAAATGCCGTATGCCGCTTTTCGGTGTACGGCGTTGACGAACTGAACTCTGTTGAAATCATCAAGGATGGCGCAGTGGTCTGGAAACAAACGGTGGCGGGTATGGACGCGGAAAACGTGGAATGGACGGATCCGAAAGCACCGGAGTCCGAGTCTTTTTACTACCTTCGTGTACGACAGGTAAATGGCGAAATGGCCTGGTCGAGTCCGGTTTGGATTCGTCCAATTCGGGCGGGTGAAAGTGAACGGCGATTGGAATATTAACATGGAACGACTGACAAGCACAATTCAAGATGGTATTGCATGTCGAGGCGGACGCACCGCGCACGGCTTGTTCGCGGCGGTCTTGGTGCAGAGGGACCGGGATCTGGATTTCAGGGAGTCGATGAACGCGGTCTGGAACGAACAGCCCGATAGTCTAAAACCAGGCGTGACGCTGGCCGATTGGAGTGATGCGGTCGCCGCCAGGGAAGAGCACCGTATTGTATTGATTGACTCATCGTCCGAAGACGTGGCCGGGAAAGAGATTGCCTGCGGAGTGCTGTTGGATGTGCCGGCGACGCCTCGACAGAAGACGGCACAGCCCGTCGTCGCTTGGTGCCAGACTGGCGAGGAAACATGCGATATTTTTCTGCATAGCGAAGGCGTGAACCGCCGCGTCGCGTCACTGCCCCATCGGTGCCGCTGTCTGGATGTCGCGGTTTGGGGCGACACCATAGTTCTCGCCGGTCAGGTGATGATGCCGACGGGACCGACCATACGCGTATGGAAGGCCGACGGCGACGCACTGTTAGAACTGCCCGGTCGAAATCCCCAACTCGCCGTGGTCGCCGGGGACCTCCGCGCCCTCTACGAGGAGCCCTGTAGCAACGGATGCCGACTCGTTTGGGCTTCCCTGACTCCCGATGGCGACGTCAGTCGCCTTGAACTGCCCGCTGGAAACGATCTTAACCTGCACGCATCGCTGACGCTTGATCAGACAGGCGATGCCGTGTATGTCACCCACGAAGCCGCGCCGATGTGGGGGGATGACGAACAGCTTGGACGTCATCGCGACATTTATCTGTGGCGCGTACAGCCGGGAGCGGGGGAAGTGACTCCCGCACCGCATACCGCCAACGGCATGCTGCCGATTCCGCCGCGTGCTTTCCGTGAGCATGCCGAAAAGAACGCGACGCCCCTGACTCCACTGGTACGATTCGTGGACGGGAAGCTTTGCGTGTTCTTCCGTCAATTCCGACAGCACGGCATCAAGTCGTTTGGCTGGGATATCCACCGGCTGACGCACAGCCCGAACGGCTGGAGCAGACCGGTACGCGTCAGCGAAAACTTCGGGACACCGGACGCCGCCTACGACGTTCTGCCGGTAGACGACGGCGCGGTGCTTCTGCAGCCATGTTGCGATCAACTGCCCAGCACGCGTGTGAATGTCGATGCGCCCGCCGGTTTCATGTGGACCGAATACCACGAATTGCTCTCCGGACATCCCGGACGACCGTACAACATGCGCGTCGAACTGCGGGAATGCTCATTGACCGCCACGTTGCCGGATGTGACCGTGCTTAAGGGCATGGCCGCGCGCTACGGCATTCCTCCCGCAGTCTACGATCTGGGCACCGAACCGCCGCTACTGCCCGCCTCAAAGGCCCCCAAATACTTGCTCTGGGGCGATCTGCATGTCCACACCGCCTATTCGAAATGCACCGCGCCCATGGACGGCACCCCCGAAGAGAATCTGCGTTTTCAGCGCGACCACTTGGGATGCCGGGTACTGTGCCTGACTGAGCACACGCATTTGATGAACTCTCCGGAGGTCTCCCACACCTATGACATGCTCGAAGCCGAAGCGGGCTCGGATTGCGTTCCGCTCTATGCGACCGAACCCCTGGTTACCGGCCAGGACACGATCTACTTCGCTCGGGACCGCAACACGTTCGAACGCGTGCGCGTCATCCTGCAACGCTATCACACCAGGCCAGAACAATACCGCGAGATCAAGAACACGTTGCCGGCCCGTTCGGTACTCGTGGTCCGTCACTTCGACGGACCCGGCGGCGAGCATCCCGACTTCGGTCTGGATTCATTTGATGCCGATCTCGAAGGTGCGATGGAGGCAATGCAGGTTCGCGGCGATAGCCTCATGGGCGAACTCGTCTGCGGTGACTGCCATACGAAATCAACGGATACCGCCGCCAAATTCCTCAACGTCGGCAAGCGGGTCGGCTTGATCGCAGGCACCGACCACTGCGGCGGATATGGCCGCAATCATGTCTGCCTGACCGGTTTCTGGGTGAACGAAGCAACCCCCGCAGCCATCTGGGACGCGTTGTGGAACCGTCGAACGATCGCCGCCTCCAAGGGCAAGATCGCGATCTGGGCAATGTGCGAAGGTGCTGCGATGGGCGACGGCATCACTGTTTTCGGAACGGTACGCATCCAGGTCTGGGCCTCGAGCCCACGCAAGCTGCGCCGGATGTGCCTGCTGCGCGACGGCGTTCCCCTTTCCTGGCGAGAGCTTGACGAACATGTCACGCAAGTAGAACTGAGCGATGACGATGCCGTGCCCGGCGCGCACTGGTACTCGGTAACCGTCGAAGCCCGTTCGCAATTCCATGCGCAGTCGGTGCTCGCGCATTCCTCGCCGATTTTTGTAGACGTGAAAACACGGTGACCTCATAGAAATTATTATTGAAGGGAAATTATTGTGATGACTTGTATTAGCCTCGATGACAATCAAATCGCCATCAAAACCGCCACTCGCGACATCCGTATCGACATCGCGAACCTGTTGTGTGCCCGCATGTTCAACTGTTCGGAACGCCGCGAGTATGGTAGCTGCGCCTTCGAGGTGCGCGGAGTCTTTCCCCTAGTGGCGGGACTGCGATTGCTGATGATCAACGACGCCGAGGGTCTCGTCATACCGGTCATGCTGCGAGGGGACGATGACGGTTTTCGCGTCGTGATTCAGGCCGCCCAGATAGTCGAAACCAAAGGCATGAACCGCAAACTCATGGCGCTGGACGTGCTCCCCGACCTGATGAACAGCCGGGTGGGCGATGACGGGTTTTTTCTCCTGCCCTGCCTGTCCGGCACGCTGGTGCGTTTCAAGGACTACCCGCCCAGCGTTAACCGCGACCGCATCTACATGGACCAAAGCGAATGGGAAAAGATCAACCTGATGAATTGCTTTGCCGGCAAACAGGGCGACGAGGGTATTCTGGGCATCGTTCATCGAGGCGATTTCTTCTGCCATGTAGTCACCGAATTGAACCAGGATGGAATAAACCGGATCTACCCGAGCCTGGGCCTGCGCCACACCGAGGGCGAAGTGATCTCAGGACAGGATAAAGAGGTGATCTATCGCTTCGCCACTGGCGACAGTGCCGAGTATCCCGGCCTCGCCAGGATATACCGCGACTACCTGGTTCGCGAGCGCGATGTGTCACCCCTCAAGCAACGGGTGGCGGACAACCCGGTGCTGGATTATTCCGTCACCGCCATGCGGGTGAAGATATTCATGGGATCCAAGCCAAGCGTCATCGACGGCAATGCGCCGGTACGGGTCGACACCACGTTTGCCCAGGCGGAAAGCATTCTCGACGCCATGAAGGAGGCTGGCATTGACCGGGCTGTCATCACCCTGGTTGGCTGGAATCTCGGCGGACATGACGGTGCCTACCCGACCCGGTTTCCCGTCGAGCCCGCCTTGGGGGGAGAGGAAGGGCTGAGGACACTCATCGCCAAGGCTCTGGCGATGGGCTACCAAATCGTCACCCATGACAATTACACGGATGTCTACCGTTCGGGCCGTGACTTCGACTACGAATACATTGCCCGCACCCCCGAAGGACGTCCGCGAGTGGTCGGCATCTGGGGGGGGGGCCAGTCGTTCAAGGCCTGTCCCGTCGTCTACCCGGAACGCTACGGTGCGGATTTCGCCC
>Ga0209414_1001725_pt1 | contig 10166 bp, 10 predicted proteins | sample LakVidmifraction_4_FD_181154 | JGI IMG/M metagenome (GOLD analysis project Ga0209414, IMG submission 181154) | Hypersaline microbial communities from Lake Vida, Antarctica - Brine Hole Two &gt;0.2 micron (SPAdes) (version 2) | ecosystem: Environmental > Aquatic > Non-marine Saline and Alkaline >... | reverse complement strand
ACGGGCTGCATCACCAGCATCAACAGGACCGACGATACCAACGATGTTTGCTTTGGTTGTCATACCGGCGATGAGACCTGAGAGATAGCCGGTCTCTTCACTTTCGGGCATGTAGGTGAATACGTTCTTGGGGCCAACTTCTGAGCTGGTTCCAAAAGCGAATGTTACATCAGGATACTCATCGGCCATCTCAAGAATCAGGTTCTTGTACTGGGCACCGTGAGCGATGATGATGTCGTATCCCTGGGCTACATACTGGCGGGCAGCAGAACCGGCATCAACAGGCTTCATTTTCTCACTATAGGAATACTCAATGCGCTTGGACATCTGTGCCTGAGCACCGATGATTCCGTCGTGCATGGCCTGACCCCAGCCTTTGTCATCAATGGTGCTCTCAATGATCAGGGCAATCTTCACCAAGTTTGCATCTTCTTTTGCAGCGGGAGCGGCTTCTGGAGCTCCTCCGGCATACACTGCAGAACCGACAAGAACCAGACAGAGCATAATTGACAGGAATTTTTTCATAAAATATCTCCTTGTTAATAACAGCCCACTAGGTGGGTCAATGTTTTTACCAGTATAAGGTGAAAAAGTTCAGCCTGTCAAAGCAAATCATCCAGAATCGGATAAATATTTATTCATCATTTTGCGTTATAAATGACTTATTAGCGAAGATTTTGAGAATTTGGATAGTTTAACGTTGCAATATTTTGGTATTCCAAAATATCAAGAAAATAATGCACCATAATAAGGAGGATATTTGCTATACAAAGCTACCTGGGTGTATGGTTTTTGCCTGCATTGTTGCATGGTTTGTTGCAACGCTTGCCGCGTGTTGCAAAGAATGGCCTTGTAAAAGCCCTAATGTCAGCGAAGCACAGAGAGTATCACCACATCCGATGGAGTTGACCACTTCTGTAGGTATTATTGCAACAGTTGTAGGACTTGTATCAAACAACAACAGGTCATGCTTGCCCCGGGAGATGACGCTTTTGCATCCAAACTCCTCTTTCAGTGAAGCCATCTTATCGTACACTCTTTTTATCAGACTGGCATTCTCTCCCTGTTCAGGGACCTTTTCTCCAAAGAAAGTCTCTACAAATTCACTGAAGTTCGGCTTTATCACATCAGGGTGATAGGGAAGGCAGGAGAGTAGGTCCTCACCTTTGATGTCAAGGAGCACAAATCTTCCCGCCTCTTTTGCCTCTTTGACAAAGTCGCTGTAGAGATTCTTGCTATACCCTGGGGCTCGCGTACCGCTGATGATGAGGGCCTCAGATCTCTTGATCGCTTCACTAAAGAGAGCTCGTATGGAGCCTTCACACTCCTCGCTCACCGCTTCTGGGTTCTGGACAAGTTCTGTACAGACACCATTGCAAATGATGGTGGTGCAGGTGCGGATGTCACTACCGCTATCGGTGTGTATAACCTCCACGGCATCCTTTGCACAGATGGCGAGCATCTCCTCTTTTCTGCTTCCCCCTAGGTGGGTTAGCCAAGCTGCTTCTGTTCCAAGCTGGGTCAATATCCTAGCGGCGTTCATCCCTTTGCCTGCGACATCAAGATAGTGCTCTGTACACCTGTTGACCTCTCCTTCAGTGAAAAGGTCGAAGAGCATGGTGCTTTGGAAGGTTGGGTTGAGGCAGACGGTGAGTATCATAGGCTTAGTGTGATGTTTGTATGTTTGGGTTTTAGCTGACGGTAGGTGACTCCTGTCCCGTCAAACATCCGCTTCGATGCCTTGGTGTTGTCCGCATCGGCATACTTGTCAGAGAGAAAGATCACTTCCTTGATACCGACCTGTATGATCGCCTTTGCGCACTCGTTACAGGGGAAGAGCCCCACGTAAAGCGAACACCCTTTGAGGGAGCTGTTGACCGAGTTGAGGATTGCATTCAGCTCTGCATGGCAGACATAGGGGTACTTGGTATCGAGCCAATCGCCATCGCGTTCCCATGGGATCTCGTCATCGCTCACCCCTATGGGGAAGCCGTTGTACCCGACCCCTACAATCTTTTTGTCCTGGTTGACGATACAGGCCCCCACCTGGGTATTGGGGTCTTTGCTACGCATGGATGAGAGGACGGCAACGCCCATGAAATATTCATCCCAGCTGATATAATCTTCTCGTTTAGGCATTGGCTCGCTCCTTATCGTTCAGAAATTCTATGATGGTTGTGGTCAGTTCCTCTTGGATGGAGTGGTAGAGCAAAAGAGCGTGTCTATTGTGCTTGAACGCGCCCATATGTGTTTCTAGGGTCTTGAAGCTCTTGCTCCCGTTTTCCTTTTGAATAATCGTGAGGTTCCCAAAGGGGACGGTCTTGTCGTTGACATCATGGATGGAGAAGAGGGGGCAGGTGATCAGGCCCAGGTCCTTACGGACATCTTTCATGCCATCCACCAGACTCAGCCCGGCACGGACAAACTGGCCGCCATAGCCAACCCATTCCTCACTGCCATCATCACTTTTGGAGTTGCCCTCAACAGTCCTTGCATCGAGAGAAGCGGTAAACAAGGCAACAGTTCTCATGATGTAGGACTTGTAGGCAGTGAAGATACCGTCGCGGATGCTGTTGTAGACAACAGGGGCGGCGATGGTCACCATCTTGTCGGGTTCTTGTTCCGTATTGCAATATTTCTCTCCCAGCTTGAGGGCAAGCAGCCCTCCCATGCTGGTTCCCAGCACATGGACTGCGGGGTAATCTTTTCTCATTGTCTCATAGTAACGGCAGATATAGTCGAACCACTGAGTAAAGTTGGTCTTTTCAAACGCTTTCGGGTCCGATCCAAAGGTGGGGATGAGGGGAACATGGACATCCCATCCCGCTTCAAAGAAACGCTGTGCGCTGTAGGTGTAAAGACTCGGAGTGGAGGGAAAGCCATGTATCAGCAAGATTGCCTTTTTGGAGTCTTGTTTGAGCAGGATGCTTTTGGCCTTTTCGCTGAAGACTGTGCTCTCGTCTTGTTCCAAGGGCGTGAGGTCATTGTCCCTATAGCCGATGAGGGTGACGTTCCAGACAACAAAAATAATGATACATGCGATGATGATTAGTATAGTCCACATACTCCTACTATATAGGAGAGAGGCTCAGTTGAGAAGAGGAAAAAGTGGGAGGTTTGTTGGAAAGATGTATTGGTGTAGTTGTTGTTCAGGCAATAGCCCATACAGGGGAGTCTATAGTTCAGCGATTACAGTACCTTGCAGAACACACAGTAGGGTATGGAATGGAAGTATATGATTAAGGAAGAAGTGAACAGTGACCTTCTTGCAGCAAGATGGAAAAGGAAAGTATGTACGGGAGAGGAGCAGAAAGAACAAGGGCCCGCCTAAGCGGACCCTTGGATAGAATTGCTAAAACTACGTCCTTACAAGGCTGCCATGAAAGGCACGACTGCAAGCAGGACACCTGCTGCAACTGCACTTCCGAGAACACCTGCGACGTTCGGACCCATGGCATGCATGAGTAGGAAGTTCTGAGGGTCCTCTTCCTGACCGACCTTGCTGGCAACACGAGCTGCCATAGGGACAGCAGAGACACCAGCACTACCGATAAGCGGATTGACAGGGTGCTTGGGGTCAAGCTTGTTCATTAGCTTGGCGATGAGCACTCCAGTACCGGTTCCCAGGGAGAAAGCAACCATTCCAAGAAGCAGGATACCGAGGGTATTCAGGTTCAGGAAGTGCTGAGCTTCCATCTTCGAACCGACAGAGAGACCGAGGAAGATCGTTACGATGTTCATCAGGGCGTTCTGCATGGTATCGGAGAGTCTGTTAACCACACCACACTCCTTGGCCAGGTTACCGAACATCAGTGATCCGATGAGCGGCGTTGCCGAAGGAAGCAGGATTGCACAGGTCGAGAGTACAACAAGAGGGAAGAGTATCTTCTCAAGCTTGCTTACAGGCCTGAGCTGCTGCATCCTGATCATACGTTCTTCTTTTGTGGTCAAAAGGCGCATGATGGGGGGCTGGATGATGGGAACCAGGGCCATGTAGCTGTAGGCAGCTACCGCGATGGGTCCCAACAGGTCTGGTGCGAGCCTACTGGTGACGTAGATGGCCGTCGGACCGTCAGCACCACCGATGATGCCGATTGAGGCAGCATCGAAGAGGCTGAAGTTGATGCCGGGGACGAAGCTCAGGGCAAGAGCACCAAGAAGTGCTGCAAAGATGCCCAACTGAGCTGCTGCACCCAGCAACAGGGTCTTGGGGTTCGCAATGAGGGGACCGAAGTCTGTCATTGCACCTACGCCCATGAATATCAGGATCGGGAAGAGTCCCGTTGCGATACCCATGTCAAAGAGTTGTTTGATGAATCCAATGTCACCCGTTGAAGGGTCCACCCCTGCGATAAATCCCAGTGGTATGTTAGCGAGGATACAACCAAACCCGATCGGTACCAGCAAGAGGGGCTCGAAGCCCTTCTTGATGGCAAGATAGAGTAGGACAAAGCCGAAGATGATCATGACGAGGTTACCCAAGCCAGCACCATCAGCAAATCCTAGAAATCCGAACAATCCTGTGGACTGCCAGAGTTGATTAAACGCGGAACCAATCATGTCTGAGTTCTCCTTTAAGCAATTACGATGAGGTCGTCATCGCTTTGCATCTGCTGGCCTTGGCTCACACAGATCTTGGTTACGGTGCCAGCACGGGGAGAGAAGATCTCATTTTCCATCTTCATAGCTTCCATGACAAGGACACTCTGGTTCTTTGCTACTTTGTCACCGACCTTGACTTCAATACGAATGATCAAGCCAGGCATTGGAGCTTTGATTGTAGTCTCTTCACCTGTAGGGGCGGCGGCAACAGGGGTGGCGGCAGAAGCGGCTAGGGCTGCTTCAATTGCCTTCTGGTCGATACCGTTGGCAACATCAAGGGAGTAGTCCACACCATTGACGGAAGCCTTGGTCTTGTTCAGCTTGACGCCATAGGCCTTGCCATTGACGGTGACAGTGTACTCGCCACTCTTCTTGGCAGCCTCTGCTTCGTGGTCAACCTTGCGGATGCCGTTGGGCTGAGCCTTGCCGGTAAGGTATTGGATACCCTTCTCCTTACAGCTAGCTGCAATGAAGATGTTCTCGTCAGTGAGGGGAAGATTCACTTTCTCAAGCATGGCCTTTGCAGCCTTCACACCCTTGGTGGGGTCGGCATCGTTGATGTCAACAACCAGCTTGGTTGTGGGCTCGAGACCCATCTGTTCGGCGCAAATCTTTACCACTTCAGGATCGGGGGCGATGGGGGTCTTGCCGAAATAGCCAAGGACCATCTTGCCATATCCCTCTGCAATCTTCTTCCAAGGCCCGAACATGACGTTGTTGAAAGCCTGCTGGAAGTAGAACTGGGAAACAGGAGTTACAGAGGTACCGAAACCACCCTTTGCAACTGTTTCGCCCATGGCTTCAACAATAGCGGGGAACTTGTCCATCATGTTGTTGTCGCGAAGCATCTGGGTGTTTGCAGTGAGAGCTCCTCCGGGAAGGGGGAAGAATACGATTGCAGGATTAACTGTGCTTGCTTCTGGGGGCACGATGTAGTCTTTCATGCAGTCCTGGAATACAGCTTCAGCCTTACGCACCTTGTCGATGTCAATGCCGAGATCATAGTCGGTACCACGAAGTGCATGCCACATGGTGATGATGTCAGGCTGACACGTTCCACCGGATGCGGGGCTCATCGAAAGGTCAACCTGGTTGGCTCCTGCTTCGATGGCGCTCATGTACTGCTGGATTGAGACACCTGCAGTCTCATGGCTGTGGAACACGATGTTCATGTCCTTGCCAAGCAACTTGCGAGCTCTCTTGATGGTCTCATGAACAAAAGCAGGTTTGGAAGTGCCTGATGCATCCTTGAAACATACTGATTCAAACTTGATGCCTGCATCAAGAATCTGCTTGAGGACACCCTCGTAGAAATCAGGATTGTGGGCGCCTTCGGTCTTTGGGGGAAGGCTCATCATGGTAATGGTGACTTCGTGTCTGAGACCTGCATCGCTGATGGCCTTGCCACTGTCGATGAGGTTGTTCACATCGTTGAGTGCATCGAAGTTACGGATGGTGGAGATTCCATGTTTCTTGAAGAGGTCTGCATGGAGCTTGATGATGTCCCTGGGCTGGGAATCCAGACCAACCACGTTGACGCCTCTGGAGAGGGTCTGAAGGTCTGCATCGGGTCCTGCTACCTTGCGGAACTCATCCATCATGGCGAAGGCATCTTCATTGGTATAGAAGTAGAGTGACTGGAAACGGGCTCCACCACCTGCTTCGAAATGGTTTATTCCGGCTTCACGTGCAGCGGCTACTGCAGGCATGAAGTCCTTCGTGAATACACGGGCACCATATACTGACTGGAATCCGTCGCGAAAAGCGGTGCACATGAATTTGACTGGCTTTTTCATTTGAGAATGACCTCCGGGGGTTTCTTATTCTTTTGATTTAACGAATGCGGCCACGATGGCTGCAGCGATCTCTGCATCGGATCCAGTGCCTACGGCTACTGCTGATGCGGGACGTTGTACGACGGCTGGGCTTTTTTGAGGAAAGAATTTTCTGACAGAGGCGCTGAGGCCCTTGGTCAAAAATACCAGCAACGTAAGAAACACGAACACAGTGCCGATGCCGAGAAACATAAGGATTACTCCGTTGTTCAGCTGGGCAATGAGTTGTTCTTTTGGTAGTTGCGTTAAGAATACCATATGAACTCCTAATAGTTTTATAGTGTCATAGCCTAAGACTACGAATTTTCACTGGTTTGTAGTATAGAGGATTTCCTTCTGTTGTTTCAAGTCGCGGCAGGATACATAATTACTAAAGATACAACACACATGTTGCACTCTGTTGTGCTTGGATTGAATCTCTTAGGGACACTCTAGAAAAAGTGTTGCGAACAGTAGACTCAGTTAGTTCGATGACAAGGACTTATTCAAATTTCCTTGTGATACTGCGAAAAATTCACGCAGCTGAGGCATTGTCCTTGAGTTTTCTGCCAATCTTTTGCACAAATAGTGATTAATGGCCTCCCTCCTATGATCGTCCTGCAGTGAAATGGTTCTTCTCCCTTGTCTGTTTCACTTCTTTGTCGTATCTTTTCAGAGGATGTACATATCCCAAGGAGTGGTGAACCAGATGTCTGATGGAGTAGATTTTGCAAAGCGTATTGCCGAAGACAAGGCAATACGAACACATATGGATAAGATCGGGAGAAAAATCCTGATAATGAGTGGGAAAGGTGGGGTGGGCAAGACCACGGTCACCATTAATTTGGCCAATGCCCTCGTTGACATGGGCTGTACGGTCGGAATCCTCGATACCGACCTGCATGGTCCCAACGTGGCGAAGATGCTTGGTTGCGAGAAAGGTATCCTGCAGACCGACGATGGGGGTGAAACATTCTTCCCCGTTGAAGCTAGGAAAAACCTGAAGGTCATGAGCCTGGCCTTTGCCATCACCGAGCGTGATGCCCCCATCGTGTGGCGTGGCCCCATGAAGATGGCAGCCATCCGCCAGTTCCTGGCCCAGGCAGAGTGGGGCGAACTTGACTACCTGCTTATCGACTCACCTCCGGGAACCGGGGACGAGCAACTGACCGTATGCCAGAGCATTCCCGAGCTTACGGGAACCATCATAGTGACCACCCCCCAGGAGGTTGCCATCCTCGATGCCCGTCGTTCGGTGAACTTCTCCCGCAAGATGGGCGTTGCCATCTTGGGTGTGGTAGAGAATATGAGTGGCTTGATATGTCCCAACTGCAAGACTGAGATTCCCTTGTTTGGCATTGGTGGTGGCAAGAAGATGGCTCTGGACATGGGAGCCCCCTACCTTGGTAGGATTCCCTTGGAAGTTCCCCTGATGGAAGCTGAAGATGCCGGTAAGAGTTACCTGACCCTCCAGCCTGACAGCCCTTCCTCTATTGCCATCAAGGAGATCGCTCACCTGATAAACACCGGCACTGCCTGTTCCTCCACCAAATCGGATAAGGAGTAAGGCATATGTTCAATCCATTCAATGGAGACAGTGGGGAAACGAGCCATCTCATGTGGAAGTCCGGCCTTCGTGAACGGGTATTCAAAGGACCTATCTTTGATGTCTGTACTGTTGTGCGCACTTCTACCGACGGAAGGTCCTCCACCTTCATTGAAGTGGATAGTCCCAACTGGGTCACCGTGCTTCCTTGGTATCGCACCGAAGACGGGGTACCCATGTTTGTCATGGTCGACCAGTTTCGTCATGGCTCCTCCACAGTAACACGAGAGTTCCCTGCAGGAATGGTGGAGAAGGATGAGGATCCTCTGCTTGCCGCCCTGCGTGAACTGATCGAGGAGACAGGCCTAGAAGCGGAAAAGACCCACCTGCTAGGCAATGTGAGTCCCAACTCGGCATTTATGAACAACCGTTCCAACTTTTACCTGGTGGAAGGTGTGCGTCTTGTAGCTTCGCAGAACCTTGATGCCAACGAGCAGCTCGATGTCTTCTCGGTTCCTGTCGAAGAGGTTATAGTATCCATGGGAACAGGGATCTATGACAATGGGATTATGATGATGGCTTTGGGTTTCTTCCTCAGGGAAGCGCACAAGAGGCCTGAACTGATAACCTCCTTGCAGCAAACATAAGCATTCAAGACGAACAAGAAATACGATAAAGAAAACAGAAAATAGAAAAACTGAATAGAAAAACTGAATAAGAAACAAGAATAAGAGAAAAACTCGGGAGATCATATGAAAACCAAACGTATAGCAGTTCTCGTCCTTTCACTGGCCGTGGTTGTGCTTCTTTCCTCTTGCATGGCAACCCAGGACATCGTACGGACCATCCAGGTCTCAGGCAGTGGGGAGGTGGAGCTTACCGCCGACATTGCATCGTTCAACATCCAGGTAAGTGAGTTGGGAAAGACCACCAAAGAGGCCCAGTCTCTTGCAAATGAGAAGATGGGTGCAATCCTGAAGACTCTTCGTTCCAGCAAGATCGAAGACAAGGATATCAAAACCACGTCCCTCAATCTGCGCCCCTCATACAAGTGGATCGACAACACTCAGATTTTGGAAGGGCAGGTAGCAAGTCAGAGCCTTACCGTCATTGTACGGGACCTCTCCAGTTTGGGTCTTGTGATCGACAAGGTTGGTGAGATCAGCGGCATATCCCTTAACTCAGTTAGCCTTGATAAGGAAGATAAGAGTGAGGCTCTGATGGAAGCCAGACAAAAAGCCGTCGCCTCTGCTTTGGCAAAGGCTGAGGTCTATGCAAAGAGCACCAACATGCAGGTGGGGGAGCCTATTACCATCAGCGAGTCTTCTGGTGCCAGTCAGTATGAGCCTCGTGCTATGAAGATGATGGCCTCCAATGAATCATATGACATGGCTACAGAGATTCCTTCCGGTACGATGACTGTAAGGGCAACAATTTCACTACTTTTGGAGATGTTTTAGCCGTTGGTAAACCTATAAGACTACTCTTGATAATCTGTGATTATACATGATGTTGATAATAGTATGGTAAAAGACTTAACAAAAATCCAAATAGCTGGTATAGTGTGCTTGTCCGAACATGTGGCTTGATAGACTTATGTCATCAATACAACACATTATGTGCCTGTTCGTTTTTTTCCCCCTCTTCCCAGAGGTAACAGCAGGACACATTGCCCGCATTAATGCGGAACTCCCCCAAGGGTGCAAGCTTGAGGGAGTTTTTTTTGGCATCAAGAATTACATAATTCTTGATGCCAATTTAGGAGAGGGGAAGGCTTTATGCTGATTCAAAGAAATAGGATCCTCGTTGATCTCCTTGATCAAAGGCGAATCCAATTGCCTTCGTACCTGAGATTTCAACCTCTGGGTTGAGGAATCCCAGTCCTCTTTAGGGGCTGGGATGAATCAGCCTGATTTCTCCGGTTTCTCTTAATATTTTCCTTTACTTGGTCAGTGAACATTTGTATATATAACATATATGAAGCATTATAAAGCACTTAGGGTACGGATATACCCAGTTGGAAAACAGATAGAACAGATCATCAAGACTCTCGGATGTTCGAGAGCGATCTACAACAAGATGCTTCATGAAAGGATCACGGTCTTTGAAGAGTATAAAGATGACAGACAGAAACTCCATGATTATAAGTACAAGGAAATATCTGCCTACAGAAATGAATTCGAGTGGTTGAAGGAAGCTGACTC
>Ga0209414_1001724_pt1 | contig 10169 bp, 17 predicted proteins | sample LakVidmifraction_4_FD_181154 | JGI IMG/M metagenome (GOLD analysis project Ga0209414, IMG submission 181154) | Hypersaline microbial communities from Lake Vida, Antarctica - Brine Hole Two &gt;0.2 micron (SPAdes) (version 2) | ecosystem: Environmental > Aquatic > Non-marine Saline and Alkaline >... | reverse complement strand
GATTACATAATAAGAGCAGAGGAGAAAAGTGAAACCATAGTTGAGTATGAATTAAGGTACTATAATGGTGGAGCAGGATTTGAAGAATGTTTAGCTGAAGCTTTTAATAAACTTGAAATATAATGAATAAAAGAATAATACTAGTATCTAAAGGAGGAGGAGGTAAAGACTTCTTCAAAAATTATCTTAAGAAAAAAGGTTATGAAGTAGATGTAAGTTATACTACAAGAAAACATAGAAAAGGTGAAATAGAAGGGAAAACATATCATTACATTAGTATAGGTGATTTTGAAAAGTTAGCAAGAAATAAATTTTTTTATGAATCTGTATCTTTTAATGGTTGGAATTATGGTACATCAAAGATTAATTGGCATGAAAGAAAAGCTTGTATCAAAACACCATCTGCGATAGAGAAGCTTAAATCGAAAGACATTGAAGAATCTATTATTATTTACTTTGATATAGATAGAAACATTAGATTTGAGAGGTTGGAGAAAAGAAAGGATGCAGATAATGTGGGTAGAAGGTTAGCAGCAGATACCATAGATTTTAAAGGCTTTGAGACCTTTCATATTAGAGTTACAGATGAGAAATTTAACTGTAAAAAACTATTAAAAACAATTAAACAATACGATAAGATATGATGAGTAGTTTAGATGCATATGAAGCAGTTAATAAGTGTGAAACATATGAAGAATTAGCAAAAGCTATAAGAGACATAGGAGAAGATGGTATCATTAAAGGTAGAAATAGACCCTTTAATAGTGAAAAAATGGCTAAGGCATGTGAAATATTTGATAGATATATGAAACTTGGACTACCAAATGTATTAACGAGAGAGTTCGGTATTAGACAACAAGCTATGTATATTTATTACTTCGAAAAAAAAGTATTATGAAAAGAGTAATTTTAGAAAGTCCATTTGCAGGAGACGTTGAAAGAAATATAAAATATGCAAGGCAATGTGTTAGACATAGTTTATCAATGGGTGAAGCCCCAATAGCCTCTCATCTATTATACACTCAGGAAGGGATTTTAAAAGATGAAGATGAAGAAGAACGTAGACAGGGAATTGATGCGGGATTAGCTTGGAAAGAAGTAGCAGAAGGGCATGTATTCTATATTGATTTTGGAATCAGTAGAGGTATGAAGTATGCTATTGATTATGCAACTGACAATAATATTAAAATAGAATTTAGAAAAATTTACGACTTGTAAGTAAAATAATTAAAATAATAAAATTATGAAATTAGATTTAGAGTTATTAGCACCTTATTTACCTTACGGGTTAAAATTTTTCATTCCTCATGATGACTACCAAGAAATTCAAACTTTAACTGGTTTATCAAAAGAAGATGGAATACAAACTGATTATGATAAAGTAGATGAACAAGGTACTGTAGGAAATTTATGGTCTTTTACAGGGGAAAGAAACTATGAATTTTATAGAATAAAGCCAATCCTAAGACCTTTGGAAGATTTAGACGATGAAGAAGACAACACACCTGAAGAACTTATAAGATGTTGCTGGAATTATACGCAAGGATTGATAGCGAAACATTACGATGTTTTTGGATTGATAGAAAAAAATCTCGCAATAGATAAAAATACTTTAGATGATAAAATCGAAAAATAAAAAGTGCGTAACGTGCGGAAGAGAAGACCAACCTTGGTACAGTAAAAAAAGATGCAAATCTTGCAGTACTATATCTTATGGTGGAATTAAATCTACACCTAAACCTATTAAAGCTATTACAGCTAAAACAGCAAAGAAGAAAAAGGAGAGAAGTAAAGAGAGAGTACCTTTCTTTAAGCAGCAAATAGAATATATAAAAGAGAAGGGAATTAAATGTGAGGAATGTGGAGAATCTTTACATGGTGGAGTTGATGAAGTAGCACATATACTTTCTAAAAGTAAACATCCTGAAGTAGAGACGGAAAAAAATAATATTGTGTATCTTTGTGGTGCTTTTTCGGAGAATCAATGTCATTATAACTTTGACAAAAAGGACAGAACAACAATGAAAGTATTTGAGGTTGCCAAACAAAGGTATAGCTTAATAAAAAACAAAGTAAAAAAAGAATCAAATGAAGTTAGAGAATTAACAAAAAATTAGAGATAAGTAGTACAATATAGTTTACATTTGTATTACAATAAAAAATAATCAGATGCCCAATAAACAAGAAGTAATGGATAGTGTTAATGTAGATAAAAACTATTCAGGTACTGAAACAAAGAATCTAATACACAGTGTAAAAACTGCAACAGAAGGTTATAGTATACAACCTCCAACATATGTAAGGGTAGGAGATGTTTTTATTGCTCAGGGAGGAGCTAAAAGAAGACCTTATGTTGTTATAAGTGTAAGAAAAAAAGATGGCATTGCTATAACTGTACCTTTAACTACTACCAATGATGAATTAGCTCTTACTCCCTATATAAGTAGGTTTTTAGGTTCAGGATGGTTCACTAGTCAATTAGTAACAGTTAAGCTTAGTTATATATTAGAGAATTTTGGTGGAGTATTAGAAAATAGAGGAGTAATTAGACAATTTAAAAAAGATTTAAAACAATTTTATAAAGGATTATTATGAGAAAAGAAATTAATGAATTAAGAGACAAGTGTTACCAAGCTTCTAAACAAGGAGGTTGGCATACTAATTTAGAAACAGGAGAATTATTGGAGAGAAATAAAGCAGAGATGCTTTGTCTTATTCATAGTGAAATATCAGAAGCTATGGAGGGAGAAAGAAAGAATCTGATGGATGACCATTTACCTAATAGACCTATGGCGGAGGTAGAACTTGCTGATGCAGTTATTAGAATTATGGATTATGCAGGTAGATGGGGGTATGATATTGGTGGAGCTATTATAGATAAAATGGAATATAATAAAAATAGAGCAGACCACAAGATAGAGAATAGAAAAGCAGAAGGAGGGAAACAATTTTAATTATGGCATTACATGAAAATTTAGTAGGAACAAAACTTGGTTACCTATACTTTGATAAAGGTAGGTATCCTCTAAACATAGAGGTAGATGTTAACGATGAATATATAGATATAACTGTAAGAAAGTTCTTTAAAGACAAAGTAGTAAAAGAAATGACTAAGAGCAGTAAAGTACTTAAAAAGATGAGTGAAGAACAAATAAAAGACTATGTATTAGATGTAGTCGATCTATTTTATAAAAAATAATTATGGCATACTTTAATACTAAATTAGCTAAATCAAGGGAATTACACCCTATAGACATTTACATATTACAACTCATACACCAAAATAAATCTGATGATATGTCTGAGGATTTGATTCTCATAATGGATGATGATAGTTTGAAAAGACTAAATGCCTTTGAACTCATGGAAATGATTAAGGGTAGTAAAAAAATGAATGATTTTCAGAAACTCAGATTAACCAAGAAAGGTAAAAAGTTTTTAGATGATTTTCAAACGTATAATATAGTAGAGAATGATATTAAATTATTTGACACTCTTAAAAAGATATATACAGATGAAAACAAGGAAATAGGATCTGAGAAAAAGACAAAAGAACTTATTGCATGGTTTAGAAATGAAACTCAATTTACACACCGAGAAATATGGTTTTTAGCAAAAGACTACGTGCTTGATGATGAAAAAATGAAATATTCCCATGTGCTTCAATATGTTTTTTGGAAGAAGGAAAATAACTTTCAAACTAAACCAAATTTATCTTCAAGTAAATTGTGGGTATACTATGAAGGGAAAAAAGATTATTTTAATAAAGAATTTCAGAAAATAAAAAAGTAAAAAAATAAATGGGAGAAATAAAATTAGATTCAAGAATACAAAATTCAGGACAACTTGCCAAAGAAGCTTTTCATTACCTAAACAAATTACAGAAGGGTAAGCATATAATAAAAACAGGACAAGATTTTATTGATTGCCATATTGACGGTCTTTTACCTTCTGATGTAATTGTTTATGCAGCTAATTCAGGAGTAGGTAAAACTAAGTTACTATTCGATACCTTAGATTTAATATTAGATGAAAAAGTAAATAAACAGGCAAAAGATATTGTAAGCTTAGAGTATAGTTTAGAAATGAAATTTTTAAATAGAGTATTAAGAGATGCTCATAAAAGAACAGGAAAGAAAAAAAGTGAGATTCTACAAGAAGAATTTACAAAAGAGGAACAAGTAATAATAAAAAGGTACTATAACGGTTTACAAGATAACAGAAGGTTTGTTTGTGAAGAAGCAATAACTACAGATGAGTTTTATAAAATGAGTAGTGATTTCTGCAAATTAAATAAAGAAAAGGAAGCCATTATTATTAGTTTAGATCACGTTTTACTTCTTAAAAAGGAAAATAAAACAGAAGATCCATTAGAAGCACTTACAGCTTACATAAACCAGTTAAGAAAAGAGTTTAATAATGTTTATTTTATTCTACTATCTCAGTTTAATAGGTCAAGTTTTAATAATATCTCAGATAAGAGCAACGACATGATGCCAAGGGCAAGTATGATATATGGTAGCTCTCACTTTGAGTTTTTAAGTGCTTACATTGTTGGCATTATAGATCCTTTTAAATTAGGTGTAACGGACTACTTAAAAGTAAAAAAAGACAGATATGAATGGTTGGAGGAACATATGGGAGAAGAAGATAAAAAGGGAAAAGTCTCATTCTCTACAGCAGGTAATATGTTTTACTTTGTTTTGAAAACAAGAGAGTCAGATAATCCATATAAAACCCTATTTATCAGAGAGTTAGAGCTTCCACAAGACCAATTAGATAGAATGAGAAGTAAAGCTGATGAAAATACAATGATGGGCGAGATAGCAGAACCTGATTTTGGAGAAGAAACACCATTTTAATAAACTAAAAACATTAACTAAATTTTACTAAATGGATAAAGATATATTTAAAAAAGAGACATTTACATACGATGACATTGAAGAAGCAGTGAATTATGGAATTAACTATGGAACAGACGAAGATTTGACTATTTCTGAAAGTAATATTCAGCAATGGTTAGCAACTACTAAACTAAGGTCTGCTGATAATTGGCAAAAATTAAATCCTGATATAGTAGTTATAGATCCTGATGGATGGGATAAAAAAAACCATAAGAAGAATTGGTACGAAGAACTAATTACCTACCAAGAATACGTACAACGTAGAGAACAATCTTCCTGTATGTTTAAAAATAAAAAATATGAAAATAATTAACATTGGTGATACCCATGGTTTACACAAAGATTTAGTGATAGATGAAGCAGATATGATTATATTTGCAGGAGATTTTATGACAGATGGTTACAACGAAAGTGAAGTAGATGATTTTATAGAGTGGTTTTCTAACCTAAATATAAAATATAAAATAATGATAGCAGGTAACCACGATAGGTTTGTACAAAATTTTAGGGATGATTTTACAAATAAATTACCTAAGTCTATTATATACTTAGAGGATAGTTCAGTAGAGATAGAAGGTTTAAAAATCTATGGTACACCTTGGTCAAAGACTTTTGGTGGATGGGCATTCAATGCTTCAGAAAATGCATTACAGGCACTATTTGATGGAATACCTGAAGATATTGATATATTAGTATCTCATGCTCCTCAATATAAGATGTTAGATAATATAAGTGGTCGAAATGTAGGAGAAAAAACATTAAGTAGTAAAATACAAAAATTAAACAACCTGTCATTACATGTTTTTGGTCATATTCACGATGAGTTTGGAATGAAAAAACCTTTATGCGAACATTTATCAATCAATGCTGCACAAGTAGATGAGACTTATCAATTAACAAATTTTCCAATAGTAGTAAATATATAAGATATGAAATACTTTGATAGATTACAAGAGATACTACATTAAGAACATGTTATGAATCATATTTAAAAATAATAGATGAATTACAAAACACATTTTATAGGTAAATACAAAATCGAAGGAGTAGATAACTATACTACCTTGGATAAAGCAGTAAAGTATCTTGAAGATAAAACGATAATTGGACTTGATATTGAAACTTCTAAAAAGTATAAGAAGGGAGAATACAATGAAACTGTTTACAAAGGAGGACTTGATCCTTTCCTAACGAATATTTGTATGCTTCAAATAGGAGACCTTGAGCACATCTTTGTAATTGATGTGAGGGATTTTACCAAGGAGGAGTTAAAACCTCTCTTAGAGCTTCTGAACTATACTCAGAGACTTATTGTTGCTCATAATGCAAAATTTGAAGCAAAGCACATGAAACACAATTATGGAATCAATTTCAAACATATCTGGGATACAATGATTGTAGAAATGACCTTAACAAATGGTTTAGGTGTGAGATATGGTTTAGCTAATTTAGCAGAGAAATACTTAGATGTTAAAAAGAAAAAAGAAAACTTATTATTTGAAGATTTATATGATAAGAAGGTAGTAACACTTGACCAAGAGTATTTGAATAAATATGAAGATGCTTTGACTCCTTTTGAAGTGGAAGATAATTATGAAATAGATAAATCAACACGATTAGAATTCGTAAATCTTGGAGATAAACCATTTACTGCTAAACAGGTTCTATATGGTGGGGATGATGTTATTATGCCTATATTAATTAGACAAAGGCAAGTATTGGGAAGACAGTTAGATACTGATGAGGTTTATAATCCTAAAAAATGGCAAAGATTAGAAAATAAGTTTGTTATGGTGCTTGCAGATATGGAGCTCAATGGTATGAATGTAAATGCTAAAATGTGGAGTGATTTACATGATGAAAATGAAATAATCTACCATAAAAGAGAAGCTATACTAAATAAATACGTTATAGATAATTACCCTGAGTATGTGTCCAATAATTATGACATGTTCTCAGGTGATTTATCCTGCAACGTACAATGGTCTTCTTCTAAACAAGTGATACAAATTTTTAAGAAATTAGACATTTGTCCAAGAGCATATTCTACTCAGACAAAGAGAGTAGAAGATACAGTAGGAGCTGTTGAACTTTTAAAAACATTACCTAATAACCTTAAGATTTCCTACGAAAGAAATAAAGATGAAGAAATAACTGATTTACCTTCTTTTATCTTAGCTTACATTTTATTTAAAAAATCAGAACAATCTATTACTACCTTTGGTAAGAAGTGGCTAAAAAACATTCATCCAATTACTAAGAGAGTACATTCTAATTACAGACAGATTCTAAATACAACTCGTATTTCCTCTACTAATCCTAATTTAAATAATATTAGTGCAGGAAAGTGGAGAGATTGTTTTGTAGTTCCTGAAGGTAAACTGATGGTGAATTCTGATTATTCCAGCCAAGAAGTAAGGGTACTTGCCAATACATGTGAAGATGAAGCCTTTATGGACTTCTTTGTAAAAGGAGATGATACATTTGGAGATGATTTTCATTCTTTTACTGCTACTAAAGTATATAGAATAATGGAAAATAATCCAGATTTATTAGTACCTAAAAAAGAATTACAGAATGGAGATTCTAATCCTGATTTTACAGAAGATGATAGAGAGAGAAGAAGTAACTCAAAGAAAGTAACCTTTGGTATTGCATTTGGTAAAAGTGCGTATGGTTTCTCACAAGATTTAGGTATAAGTTTAGAGGAAGCAGAGAAACTAATTTCCAGTTACTTAAATGCTTTTCCAGGACTTAAAAAGCATTTTAAGAAATGTGAAGAGAATGCAAATGATAGAGACTATGTACTTATAAATCCTAAATTGGATGTTAGATGGTTTTGTGACTTTTATAAGGACATACAACCACTTCAAGATGCCTTTTTTGAAAGGTTCTTTGATGAAGAACTAATGGTTGAACTATTTGGTACAAGAGAGTATAAAGAAATTAGCAAAGAAAATAGAGTTGGCTATAAAAAGGAATTATATAGTAGAAATCCTGATTTAAAGGGGCTTATAAGCAAGGCAGGTAGACTTAGGGGTAGCTTAGTCAGAAAGAATAAAAACTATCCTATACAGGGATCTGCAGCCATGTGTATGAAGATTGCAATGGTTACTCTAAGGGAGGAAACAATAGAAAAAAAATTAAATTATAAAGTAATAGGATCTATCTACGATGAACTTCTATTAGAAGTAGATGAAAAAGATGGAAAAGAAGCAGGTGTAATCCTTAAAAAGAATATGGAAAATGCAGGAAAGTATATTACTACCTCAGTTCCTCAAGTTGCTAACTATGTATTATCTAAAGTATGGGAGCATTAGTTAAATTAAAGTTAAAAGTACTACATTAATTTGTGGGGTTACTTATTTCTACTATATTTGCTTAACAATTAAAAATAAAACAATAAAATGGGATTTAGAGAACACAAAGAAAAAGCTTTTGATGAAGTCAGTGCAGCACATAGTAATTTATTAAATGCATTAGGTAGTTCCGATATAAATGATTGGAAGCCTACGTATATTGATGAGATGTATGATGTATTAAAAGAATTAAACAAAATTAAAAAAATATTAGAATGAAATTAGATGAGAATTACACATTAGAAGGAGAAAAATACAATTGGATACTTGTTTACAATATGCCTACAGGTAGAATAAGTGAAAAAACAGGGAAGGAAATAATTACTAAAGATAAATGGTATTTTCCAAAGATAGAGCAAGCATTAAAAATATATGTAGACCATGCTCTCAAGCCATCAAAAACTGTAGTAGAAATACTTAAAAAACAAGAAGAGATTGTTGAAGTGATTGATGCATTAACAATAGATACCACAAAAAGAAGAAGGAAATAATTTAAAATAAAATAGAATATGAATGCAGTAGATATTTACAACAAGATTGGAAGAATCCCATGTTCAAAATGTGGATTGGATTTACTTGAAAGGGAGGGGAGTACTCCTATTTGTAGGGAAGCTGATTGTCGTGGTATTGTAATAACTAGAGAAACATTGGAAACATGGATAGCAGTACATGGTAAATAAAAACTAAACTCTTTGTTTTGATGAATTAAAATATAAATAACTATGAAAAAGAAAAGAATGTTTAAATGTAAAAGCCTTAAAGAAAATAATTACAAGAATTGGTCTTGGGCTTTTATAATAGGAAGAGAATATGAACTTAGAGATGAATCTGTAAATTGTTATTTATTCAACTTAACTGATCCTAAAAAAGAATATTTATTCCATGCTGACAAAGAATGCTTTGAAGAAGTTAAGAATATTATAGGCTATAAGCTTGTTAAGCGGGAATACAGAAAACCTGTTGCTATTATAATTTCGAGCGATTCTCGTGAATTAAACTCAATGGACGGCTTTTACTTTGAAAACAATAGCATATCAAAAGACCGATTAGAAAAGGCAGGCGTGTTAGACTTGTGGTGTGAACCCGTTTATGAGGAAACTGTAAAAATACCTAAAATTAACGGTGTAGAATTAGAAGTAAAAGATGATATGATATCTTTTGGGGAGTATTCCTTACCCAGAGAATGCTTTAATTCTACTCCAGGTACAGGAATAGAGTATCTATGCTTAGAAAGAGATCGTTTTTTTATCGGTGTTAATGCAATGAATGAAATCAGAGAATATTTAAAAACAATATAATTAAAATAAACTCTTTGTTTTGATGAAAAAAATAGATGATACATATACCATTTTTATTAGTGGAAAAGTTATAAATACAAAAACTAATAAAGAACTAACTCATTCATTAAGTAGCAATGGTTATTTAATAGTATCTCTTTATAGAAAAGCTAAAAAATTACATAGATTATTAGCTAAAGCTTTTATTCAAAATCCTAATAGTTATCCAGTTATTAACCATATTGATGGTAATAAACTAAATAATGAATTAGATAATTTAGAATGGTGTACTTATTCTCATAATTTACAACATGCTTATGATAATAAATTAAGGGTGACTACATTAGGAAAATGCTCTGGGGTAAAACATGGTAGAAGTAATTTTACAAAAGACGACATTTTGAATATAAGGGATTCTAAATTATCGCAAAAAGAAATAGCTATTAAATATAATTGTCACCCCTCTATAATTCAAAGAATCGTAACTAATAAAAGTTATTACCCCATCTGAAACATGGGGCAAAGAGTTTTTTAATAAAATAAAATAAAAATATGATAAATATAAGTAAAGAAAGTAATCCGAACTATTTGTGTAAAATTGTTCAAATAAAGGAGATAAAACCTCATCC
>Ga0209414_1001723_pt1 | contig 10170 bp, 4 predicted proteins | sample LakVidmifraction_4_FD_181154 | JGI IMG/M metagenome (GOLD analysis project Ga0209414, IMG submission 181154) | Hypersaline microbial communities from Lake Vida, Antarctica - Brine Hole Two &gt;0.2 micron (SPAdes) (version 2) | ecosystem: Environmental > Aquatic > Non-marine Saline and Alkaline >... | reverse complement strand
CAATGAGTACCACTCTTTTAATGAACTTCATTGGTCCGAAATCCTCAAACTTCGCAGGAATGACTATCCAAAACATCTCGACCACTAACTCTGTAGGCTTTGTTATTTCAGGCAACGTTACTATTGTTATGACCGAAGAAGTTAGTACTAATTTTTTCTCTAACGGATCACTTATCGATATCCTAGAAACTTCCGGTGGACATAAAATTAAAGCATACGACGTTACTCTAGTGACCATTAACGGATCAGATGTAACTATTCCTTGGGAACAAGCTCCTTATACTCTTATTGTCGGTGATTATATTTGCAATCAATACGAATGTATCATCCCTTTCATTCCTACAGATTTACACACGACACTTTGCCAACGAACTGCAGAACGAATGTTAGCGTCAATTGGCGATAAAGAAGGCGCTGCGGAAATGGCAAATAAAGTCGCCCGAAATGAATCAGTCCAAAGTACTATGATCTCGAATCGCGCTGAGGGTGCTTGTCAGAAGATCGTCGCTCGTCACTCATTACTACGATACCGTCGCAATGGTAGAAGTTTTTAAGAAAAGGTAATATCTAATGACTAGTTCAGTTACGCTTACTGCTAAAGGTCTCAATACTTCAAGTAACCAACTGAGCTTGGAAGATGGAACTCTTTCGTCTGCTACAAACGTAATCATTCGTCGTGATAACGTAATCGAACCTCGACGTGGTTATAAGCTTTGGGCAGAGCCTTTAGGTACTTCTACCAATAGAGCGAAACAACTTCTCGAATATAAGAACCGTATCCTAAGACATTTCAATGACACTATCCAGTTCCAAGACGGCCTGAATAATGATGGATCTGTTAACTTCACATCATTTGCTGGTAATTATCTAGAAGTTGAAGCAGGTCTTCGTATTAAAAGTATCGAAGCGAATTCTAACCTTTATTTCACTACAGCAGACGGTATTAAAAAAATCTCAGCTAAATCTGCGAACGATCTCACTGGGTCTTCGGGCAGTGTAGCAAATTCTGGCGCTCCCAAAGGTCTGGACTCTCAGGCAATTTTAGATATTACTTTAGGAAGCTCTTCTGGGTTTCTTCCACAAGACGCGTCAACCGCTTACCGAGTTGTTTGGGGATATCGAGATTTAAACGAAAACCTAGTACTTGGTGCCCCATCTGGTCGTGCTGAAGTATATAACCCGATGTTGCCATTAATGCTCAATGACTTTAACAGGATTCTTGCAGGTCTAGATCAGCTAGGCTCCGATCCGGCGTACTTAATTAATGACGATGACTACCTCAATAGTCTTGGCGTTAATGCATCATTCACTGCACAACAACTCAAAACTAATGCGCTAGATTTAGCGACTAAAATCGATTTAGATATCGTTTATACCGATTATGTAGTGACCGCAGCGAGCAGGACTGCTAACGTCGTTTCAGTAAATTTTAATAATACTGCCATTAATCGTTTTATTGTTGGTAATTCTGTCACTCTTGCTGGGTTTTCTCCAATAGCAGGGACTTCGATCAACGGTACACATACTGTCACTGCGGTAGTTGGTGTGAATATCCAATTCGCTAACGTGGGAGCAAATGGTACAATAACTACCGGATTCGGCAAAGTCTCTAACATTACACAACAAACCGCCCCAGTGGTTCTTAACGTAAAAACTGTATCGGCCCCTTCTAATGGATTGGTTAAAATTGAATTTGACAGCGTTACTAATTTGTCTGATTATTTTGAAGTTGCTCAAACAATAGATCTACAAAATTTTGGTAATTTATCTGGACTCAATCTATCAGTACTCTCCACAACTAGATCGGGTAATACCGTTACAGTGACCTTTACCGCCACACAACCTACCAATGTGGCAACTCTTGGAGATTTCGTATCCTTGACTGGTTTTGGTTCTATCGCAGCAACGGCTATTAATGGAACTTACCAGTTAACTTCAGTTAGCCCGAACACCCTATCCTTCGTTAATTCGGGGGCAGACGGTTCTGGGGTTACTTTCGGTGACATTTACAATAACACGAAACAATCTTCTATTGTAGGAACGCCAAGTCCGGTTGTTATCAATGGTTCCAGAGTTGTGTCTGCTGTAGATAACCCAACAAAAACATTAACTTTAGTTATCGCTGATGTTTTCACGGGAAGTTCGACAGTAACACTAGGACGGATTACCGATGGGGAATACCGTAAAATTGTCTCACCTATTGATATCTCAGCATTACCTACGCACGATCAACTAACATCTATCCAAGATTACCTTAACGAAATTTTGGATTATCTTAAGTCTGAAAATTCCATATTAATAAACCCTGCAAGTAAAACCAAATACATCGCGTCTATCGATATGACAATATCTTCTAATGTGAATTTGATTATCACTATTCCTGAAGAAATTACTACAGAATACTTTTATCAGGTATACCGCTCCGAAGTAATAGAGGCCGTTGGTACGGACGTTCTAGCAATTCTCGGACCTCCTAGCGACGAACTTCAACAAGTATTCGAAGGATTCGTTGCCCAATATGAGATCGATGAAGGGGTTGTCGAATTTACTGACATAACTCCCGATGCATTCTTGGGGGCAAATCTATACACTAATGCCAACAGCGGGGAAGGAATTCTCCAGTCAAACAACCAGCCTCCGTTAGCTACAGATTTAAATCTATTCAAAGGTTATCTGTTTTTCTCAAATACTAAGACACGTCATAATATGTCCTTAGATTTACTAGGAGTGTCGAAGGTAAAAGGCGGCGCAGTTGCGTCCATTAATAATAGTAATCCCGCTACCGTCACAACCACAGCAACGCATTCACTAGTATCTGGAGATACAGTATACGTCCAGGGTACTATGTCTGACTCAGTAAATGGTTATCATATCGTTACTGTAACGGGAACGTCTACGTTCACTATTCCTGTACAAGGAAATAATTCTGTAGCGGAAGGATCTTGGTCTGCCGCGAATTTAACTATTACTAATGGATCGGGACAATCCAATATTTATTCGTTTGTCGAAGCCGCTGCCAGTGTAGTTGATATCGGAATGGCAAATAAAATTAGTTATACTAATGGAGAAGAAGTTAAATTTAACTCTGCTAATAATGAACGAAAGTATGTCATGTGGTTTAAAACCGGAGCATTCCCGTTCCCTCCATCTTATGTAGGAGTCACTTCAATAGAAATTGATATCCAAGCCGTCACTACTGCTGCAGAAATCGCAGTCCTAGTAGAACAGGCATTATCGTCTTATTCTTACGACTTCACCGTAACAATCCCTGTTCCGGGAACTGTGAGAATCCAAAATACTAGCGCAGGTTTTACTGACTTAGTAAGAACCGATGGATTCATGAGCCCCATGACATTGACGTTCTTATCATACGGAATTGGCGAACAGCTTCAAAAATTAAGACAAATCATTGACCCTGTTGCCGATGTTGCAGGAAGTCTTGCGGGTAAAGGGTTTCTGTTATATTCCCCGTTCAATAAAAAAACCTTCTACGTATGGTTTCGTGTAGCGGGGTCGGGAGTAAACCCTGATCCTGTAGGCTACGAAGAAATTCAAATAAATATACCTATCAATGCTACCGTTACTCAAATAGTAGATGCAATTGCTCAAACCCTAGATGATGGGTATTCTGAATACTTTAATCTCTCCAGTAATGCTTCACAAGTTATTATTGAAAATGATGGATTCGGTGATGCAGATTTCATCAAAGATATTCCAGCAGCCAGTACCGGGTTTACATATGTCGTTAATAAACTTGGCATTCTTACTGTAGAGAAGTCTGCAGAAGTTTCCCCTTCAATTGCTACTGCAGAATCTGCACTTAGTCTTATTTCCGCAATTAACAAAAACAAAACAGAACTCGTGTATGCTTACTACTTATCTGGAGTTGAAGACGTTGCAGGTAAGATGTTATTTGAATCTCGTTCACTAAGCGTTACAGAAACCCCGTTCTACGTTATAGCAGGGGATCTAGAGTTTGGATCGACCTTCAATCCTGACATTTCTTCAGAAGTAAGTATTTCAGCAATTAGCGTAGCAAGTCCTACAGTAATCACTTCCAATAACCACGGGTATACTAATGGTCAACAAATTGTAATTACGGGATCAAATAGTCTACCGTCAATCGATGGCGTATGGACGGTTTCGAACGTTACAGCTAATACATTCACTGTTCCTAAAGAGGTCTTCTCTGCAGGAACTACAGGGTTTATTGTTCTAGAACAGAATGCAATATTCTCCGATAATGAAAGCAGACCTAACAGGGTCTACTACTCCAAGTTTCAACAACCTGAAGCTGTTCCGCTTCTAAATTACATCGATATTGGTGCTAAAGATAAGCAGATTCTCAGGATATACCCCCTCAGGGATTCTCTTTTCATCTTCAAAGAGGACGGTCTTTACCGTGTCTCTGGAGAAACCGCACCGTTCAGTGTTTCCCTTTTCGACGGGTCTTGTATTCTTCTTGCTCCAGATTCACTAGCGATCCTAGAGAACATTGTTTATGGATGGGCTCGGTCTGGTATTGTCCAGGTAACGGAATCAGGCGTTCAAACGATCAGTCGTCCAATTGATAATATTGTTCTTCCTACGTCTTCTAACGTTTATCCAGGATTTAAAACCGCTACTTTTGGTATTGGTTATGAGTCAGATCAAAGTTATACCGTTTGGACTGTTCAACGGAAGACCGATACTGTAGCTAAAATTGCGTACCGATATAATCTTCTTACTAGAACATTCACTACTTACGATAAAACCGACACCTGTGGGATTATCAACTCCACCGACGATCTAATGTATCTCGGTGCGGGAGATACTAATTATCTTGAGCAGGAACGTAAAAACTTCGAAAGAACGGATTACGCTGACAGGGAAGTTTTGTTAAACTTAAATCCAGAAAATTATATAAATAAGACTATTGTAGTTAGTTCGGTTGATAATATTCTTCCTGGAGATGTATACTTACAAACCCAGCTTCTAACTATTTATACGTATAACATGCTTCTTAGAAAGATCGATTTAGACACTGGTCCTCTTGATAGCAATTTCTACGAAACATTAAAAGCAATCCCAGGAGTGAGTCTACGTAATAAGATTATTGCTCTTGCTCAGAAGTTAGATTTAGATCCTAACGTCAATGATACTACCTACGAGTCAACAATTGCTTCTAAAAGCGGAACCGTAAATAACGTTACCGGAGTTACTGAAACCTCTCCAGTAGTAATTACATCAACTGCTCATGGACTTGTCACTGGTAGAGAAATTGTGGTATCATCGTCCAACACTACCCCAACACTAAATGGTGTTCATATTGTATCGGTTATTAACGCAAATGAGTTCTCTATTCCTGTCGCGTTAACTGAAGTAGGGACTTCTGGGACGTTTGGTTGGTCAACCATTGATAACAGTTTTAATGACATTAACGCTTGTTACAATACTATTATTTCAAAACTAAATTCTGATTCTGGAGTTAGTTTTAGTAACTACATGCCATCGGAAGTTGAAACCGTGTTAGAAACAATCATTGTAAGTATTAACAGAACTACTAGAGTTATTACAATAAAACAAAATCTAGATTTTGTTACTGGACCTGTCACTGTTTTCAATTCAATCAAGACGACATTTCAGTACTCACCAATAACGATGCAAGATCCTCTCGGTTGGAAGCACCTAAGAGAAGCTACTATTATGTTTGAAAGTCGCGCATTTACTGCAGCTAGTCTTTCATTTGCTACGGATATTCTACCAGAACTAATCGAGGTTCCTTTTGATTCAGACGGCAATGGGTCTTTAGGTTCAGAGAATTTTGGAGAAGGTTACTTTGGCGGGGCATCCAATGCCATGCCTTTCAGAACTTATGTTCCTCGTCAATGTCAGCGTTGTAGATTCATAGTAATCAAGTACGCCCATGCCGTTGCCCGCGAATCATACCAGATTTTCGGAGTTACGATCACAGGGAATATCGGCCAATCTGAAAGAGCATACAGGAAATAACCATGAAGCTCCCGAATCAACGAAGAATTTATACCCAGGATTTCTCTCAAGAATACCAAGATTTCGTAACCAAGCTTGCTGAATCTTTAAACATTAACCTAGAGTTTCTATATCAAGCACTTAATAAAAACATATCCTTAAGGGATAACATTGCTTGTACTATTAAGGAAGTAACCGTTGCAGTTGATTCAACAGGAACACCTCTAAGTCAGACTACGTTCGCCCTTGATAATAACCTCCCAGTTCTAGGAGTTACAGCACTGAGTACCATTAACTTAACAAATCCAACAGTTTACCCTACTGGACAACCGTATGTCGCTTGGGAATTCAATAACCAAGGAAAGTTCGTTATTCGTCACATATCCAGTTTAACACCCGGAAATACTTACAGATTAACTTTATCCATATGGAACTAAAACTTAACAACTATATAGTAGGAGCACTTTAATGGCAGTTACTAAATTAGGCGCAGGAGCACCACAGAGCCAATCGGCTACTCCCCAGCGCAATGATAAAGAAAAAGGATCAGGCTTTACTAATATTCAAAAGGTAATTGGTGCCAATGAAGGTAATAAGCTAGGTTCTGCTGTTTCTAGCGGTCTCCAACAAACTGGTCAAAATGTACAACAATCAGTTGACCGTGCCAAAGAACGTTTCGGTAAATCATTAGAACAAGGTGCTCTAGGCGAACAACAAGCACAAGAACGTCAAGGACTTCTCGATAAAGCCAAACGAGGTGAGGAAATCTCAGCAGATGACAGCGGTCGTTTTGGTCGTATGTCTTCAGGACAATACACTGGCGATTCCGGGCTCCAGAATGCTCAAGGTTTACAAGCTAAGGCAGGACAAGCCGAGAATCTAGCACAAGGCGTAAATACTCAAGGCGGACGTTATGGTCTGCTACAACAGTTCGTAGGATCTCCTAAATACAATCAAGGCGCAATGCGTACTGATGCTCTTCTCTTAGGACAAGATGCTGGTCAAGTTCGTCAAGCTGCCTCAGATCTTCGCGGAACTACTCGGGGAGTCGATACGGCTGTTCGAGGAGCAGCTAGTCAAGCAGACTTAGCTCGTGCCGAAACTATGGGTTTTGGTGAATCAACTAAGAACATGCTCGGAACAGAGACTTCTACGATTAATGATCCTATTCTTCGAGATCAAAAAGAAGCACAGGACCGTTTCCCGCAAGCTCAAAAAGATATGGGCGCTCTGAACGCCAATTTAGAAAAACTTCTACGTGGTGGCGGTACTGAGTTTGCTGAGTACGGAGGTCCTAAAGATCTGGCTAAACTCGGGATCGATAACTCTGAACTTGAGAATATGAAAAGTCAATACCAGACCCTAATGGGTTCCGGTTTTGATTCACAACAAGCCTCTGATATTCTTAAAGGGACTCTTCAACAAAACCTTGCGGATCAAGGAACCTTAGCAAATAAAGGTTCTTTTATGGACCAACAGCAAGCGGCACAACTAAATGCTCTTACTAAATTAGGCGGAGGTCAAGCCCAAGACTTCACTAACCTAGGCGGATTCAAAGGCGAAGGCGTCGATCTCACTAAAGGTTCTTCTGTTTCAGGACTTGCTGATGCTCGTCTTAAACAACAAGGTCTTCAGAATGAATCTAATCGTATGCAGCATTACGTTACGAATTTCAAAGCTGCCAATGCAAACGCTCTTAATGGTACTAATCAAGAAGATCGCGCTTACTTTTCTTCGCAAAATCCAATGCTCGCGCAAATGTACCCAGAACTTGATAAACTTCGTTCAATCAAAAATCCTACTAAGGAGCAGAATAGAATTACTCAAAAACTAGTTGCTAAGATTGCTACTGAACAATCTCGCGGTGCAGATATCGGCAGAGATAAAATTGCACAACAAAACCAACAAGCCGGAGAATACGGCAATCTTAATAGTTTAGAAGCTTATCAAAACTACATCAACAAAGGTACTCGCGGCGGCAAAGCCGGGATCTTTTAAAGGAATATAATATGGCAGAAATTGCACAAGGTTTAGGCGGAGCGGTATCAGGAGCGGCTACAGGGGCTAAGATAGGCTCCATGTTTGGTCCGGGCGTAGGTACTGCCATTGGGGCAGGTGCCGGAGCACTCATCGGCGGTGTTGCGGGTCTTTTCGCGGGCGGCGCTAAAAAGAAAGCTGCAGAAAAACTAGCTGCAGAAGTTGACGCAATGATCGCAGAACTGGGTCTACCTCCAGAAACTGCAGGACCTCTTTTATTAGAAAAGCTTCAGCAAAATGGTTTATACAGTGCCGAAGTAGAACAGGCAATCAATCTCGAAGCATCTAAAGTTGCTCAGATTAAAGAAGATCCATCACTTCGCAACGCACAGATGAAGGGCCTTGAGCTTATTTCTGGACGTGCTGAAATGGGTCTCACTCCAGAGGATCGCGCAGAACTAGCTAAAGTAATGGATCAGACTGCACAAGATACTCGCGGTCGTGACGAATCTATTATCCAGAACATGCAAGCTCGTGGACAGGGCGGCGGCGGTGCTGAACTTGCTGCTCGACTTGCTTCCAGTCAAGGATCTGCTAATCGCGCAACTACATCAGGTAATGAAATTGCTGCAGCAGCTTCACGTAACGCTCTAGAAGCCGCTGGTCAAATGGGACAACTAGGTAGTCAAATCCGTTCACAGGATTTCTCCACTGCTAAGGATGTAGCTTCTGCAGAAGATATCCGCAATAAGCTTCTTTACGAGAACTCAACAGCACTACAACAACGTAACATAGACCGTGCGCAACGGTCTAATGACCAAAACCTTAATCGTCAACAATACGTTGGTGACAGTAATACTCAAATGGCGAACGCTGAAACTGCTCGTCAAAACACCGCTCGTGCGGACGATTATGCGTCTAGACGGGCTAATACTCAAATGAGAATCAATGCTAAAACTGATAACGCTGCTTCTATTGACGCAGCAAAGCAGGGAGATAAAACTCAATTTAGTAATATGATGTCGGGTATTGGCGTTGGCGTAGATACCACTAAATCTGCACTAGAAAAGCTCGCTGGTCCCGCTACTGCGACTACTAAATTATCAGCCAGGGATACGATAGACGATGATGGCAAGGCCCACAGAAAGTGGAAAGACGGGTAATGTTTGAGTTAACAACTAGTTATGGGAGAATTCTATAATGGATACTAAGAAGTTTCTAGAATATCTAGCGTTACAGAATGCAAAGAATAAAGGGGTTCCCCTTGATGTCATGCAGTCTACTGGCATTGAGCCTACTCCCCCTCCAAGTGTGGTTGCCATGGCTCCCGAATCTATTCCAGAAACTAATCCACAAGAAGCTCCGCAACCTAATCAAGTAACGGCACAGTCATCTTCAATTGAAGGTTTAATGATGGACCGTTTAAATAAACCTGAACTTCCTCCAGTTACTCAAGTGGATCTTACACCAAACTCCTCAGTTCCTAGTCTTGAGCCTGAACTCATCGAAGCTCAGAAACAGGCCGAAAAAGAGAGAGTATTAGCGCGTTTAGGTTCTGGCGCAGATATCGCATCCAGAGCAATTATTGGCGCTGAAAAGAACGATCAAATTCAGGATTATTACAAAGGCGTTATTGTCGATTCAGAGATACCTGTTAAAGAGTTCCAACAAAAAGTAGTTATTAGGGATAAAGAAAAAGACCTAATGCTTGACGATCCTACCTCTGAAGTTTCTCAGATGTATCGCCTAGCTCTGGCGAAAGCAATGCCCACTACCGACTTTACTAAATTAGAAAACCTTTCTGCTCGTCAAATCGAGAAGATGTTCCCAACTCTGAAAGCCTCATTGGGCGTTGGTTCAGGATCTAAGGGCGATGACATGATGGCGGTAATTCGCGCATTGCAGCGTGAAAGAGACCTAAATCAAAATGATACTAGAATAGGACAAGCTGACAAAAGAGGAGTCAACTTAGAGAAACAACGTGACTGGACTAAGGAACAAAAAGATGAGCCTGAAGCGTCTCAAGTTAAACATATTACAGAAATTGACGGCGTTATTGACGGTCTCGATAAAACCTCAGTTCTTAAAGAATCTCTCTCAGGTTTCGTCACTGGTCCTCTGGCTGGTCGAGTCGAGAGAATTAAGGCATTTATTGGAGCACAATCCGGTGCCCGTGCGGCATTCCAAGCTCAAATTAGAAAGTCTCTATCCGATTACGGTAAG
>Ga0209414_1001721_pt1 | contig 10180 bp, 12 predicted proteins | sample LakVidmifraction_4_FD_181154 | JGI IMG/M metagenome (GOLD analysis project Ga0209414, IMG submission 181154) | Hypersaline microbial communities from Lake Vida, Antarctica - Brine Hole Two &gt;0.2 micron (SPAdes) (version 2) | ecosystem: Environmental > Aquatic > Non-marine Saline and Alkaline >... | reverse complement strand
CTTGTGGCCGGTCACGGCGGATTCAAGTTTGTGTCGAGCATCCCTTTCCCCCTGCGTCCGAGCAGGGCTGAGAGCGTGTCTTCTGAAAATAAACGCCTCAAGTACGAGCTGGACGCCATGACCCGCAACAGGGACGCCGCGCTCGAGCTAGCTCAAGGCTGGCGGGCCAAGCTGAAGAAGTGGAAGCGTCAAGCAGAAAGAGAACGCAAACGCTTCAACGCGCTCAGGACCAAGCACAACGATCTGGTGGACCAGATGAAAACCGCTAAGTCTCTGGCTCTAGCCGACAGAGGTGTCCTGAAGGAGTCGCAGGTGAAACTGGCTGAAGCTAAAAGTCAGGTTAGGTTTTTGCAGCACAAGACGCAGAACTCCAGAGTGCTGGACAGGGTTCGAGCAACCGCGGTGAAGCAAACAAACCAGTGGTGGGCGTCGCAGCTGAAAAAGCAGGGGATCGACAATGCGTGGGGCATGTACGAAGGAGAGGGTTCTTAGTGGGACGGCCACCGTTGGGTAAGGCTGGAAAGTCTGTGACGGCGTCTGTGAAGATCACGGGTGCTGATCGGGACCGTCTCATTGTGAAATACGGGTCAGTTTATGCGGGGCTTCGGATGGGGGTGCAACTCGCGCTCTCCTCTGAAGTGGTGACACCACAACGTCGAGCCAAGAAAGTTTCGACACAAAAGGCAGTGGAGGATGATGTGATTGCAACAGCGGTCAAAGCAGACCCTCCTGCCCCGACCCTTGAACCCGTTCACCGTCACAAGCGCGGCATCATTGTTGGTCACCACTACGAGCAAGGGCAGAAGCGGCTGACCTACGCTTGCTCTGTCGCCGGCTGTGACAAGGAAATGAAATGACCGACTACAACATATCTGCCACCAAGGGACTCACTGGGCTTCCATCTCATGGAGAGTTCCCTTTTGACCAGGTTCCCTGGGAGCGCATGTCAGAGTTTGAGAAGTTCGTTGCGGTCGAGTCGGCCGCCCACCAAACCCGCGTAAAGAAAAACGGCAAGTGGATTTGTCCCCAATGCAAAGGCCAATGTAAAAGACCAGAGGAGGTACAGCAATGAAAACTCGCCGAGAACTTCGGGCTGAGCGGGACGCCGCGGAGAGGCAACTACGACATCAGGGACCACAAATGAGAGTCCGCAAGAACATCTACTTTGAGGCGAAAGTCAGCGACCTCACGGCCCTTAGCAAGGACCAGGCAAAAGTCAAAGCCGTATCGGTGCTGAGGAAGTACCTCGAGCAGCAGGGGACTCCCGCGGACTGGGACACGCTGCGCTGTCAGATCGAGTCAGCGGTGATTGGTCCTGGAGCTACACGCATTTGGGCTGACGTTGAACTTCTGCCAACGGACTAGACCTCTATCGGGTATCCTCAAAACATGCCGAGCGGACGCAAGCCATCAGGAGAGTATCCCGTGACCATCTCTGCTGCCACCAAGGTTTCAGAAGATGAGCAGGATGCGCTGCTGTCCCGTTTCCCCACCCTGTACTCTGCGCTCCGCCACGGCGTGAAGTTAACCCTCGACGAAAGCGAAAACACCGAATGACAAAATATGCTTGGCGCTTTGGCGTTGCAGGGGCCGTAGTGTTAGGCGCTCTTGCCATCTACGCCCTCACCTTAGTGACCCTTATCTCAGTAGTGGAGTCCTCAAGGACTGTAAGGTGACAGTCAATTTCACCCCATCACTGATGGGCATGCTGCGACCAATCTCCACCGTTAGCCAGCATCCACAAAATCCCAACAACGGGGACGCGGACGTGGTCGCAGAGTCGATTCTTGCAAACAGTTTCTATAACCCTGTGATTGTCCAGAAGTCCACTGGGCACATCGTGGCCGGCAACACGCGGTACAACGCGTTGATGATGCTCGGGGAGACACAGATTCCTGTCATCGAAATGGACATCGACGACACTCAGGCCTTGAAGGTCCTCGTCGCGGACAACCGAACAGCCGAGAAAGCCATCCGGGACCAAAAAGGTGTCGAAGACCTCCTGCTGTACCTTGAAGAGAATAGCCCCGGCGGTTTGGCTGGAACGGGTTTCGATGAAGACGAGTTGCTTGAGCTGCAGCGCATCAACCGCGCTATTGACCACATTGGCTTTGGCGAAAAGTTTGAGCACGCCACCGACGAGATGACATTCAATCGCCCTGTGATTATTGTCCACGGGCTTCGTGAAGTGAATGGCGACGTCTCAACGTTCACGCATGGCGACATCGACAACGCCATCATCCGCCTGAGAGAATTGGGCTACCACGTCACAGGAAGGAGCGAAGCAGATGGCGAATAAGAACCTTGAGCAAAGCGCCCTTCTCGAAGCCTCACCTACCGTTGAGCCTTCACAGGAAGTTGCGCTCACCGATTCAAAAAAGGTCAACCCATCAAGGGCGAAAGCCACGGTTGCGTTACGACTGTCGGGTGCCGGCTTTGCGGACATTGCCGAGATTGAAGGTTTCGCCAGCGCGTCAGTAGCTCGCAAGGTTTTTGAGGAGTCATTGGCTGCCAGCCTCACTGAAGATGACCTGCAGCATCTTCGTTCTCTCACTGATGCCAGACTCAATCGACTCATGCAATCAATTTGGCCTAAGGCGATCAACCAGAAGAACCCTGAGCAGTTGGCGTTCCTCCGTGCGGCGCTGTCTATCTCTGATCGTCTCGAACGGCTCCACGGGATTGCGGCCCCACAACGTGTTGAGGTTTACACCCCGGACGAACGCGCAAAGCAGGAGTGGCTTGAGGCTGCCCTTGCTCGCATTGGTCCCGCGGGTGCGTTGAGCGAGGAAGATATCATTGACGCTGAGGTTGTGGGCGATGATGACGTGGAGGCCAGTCTCGATGACGAGTCCACTCCCTGAGCAAGATAAAATCTGGAAGCAGCGGATGGTCGATAAGGTCGGCAAATCTGAGGCACGCCGAACACGACAGCGTCGACGTGACAAGGAGTACCAGTTCCATGTTCAGGCTACCCGCCCTTTGCTGCAAGCTGTCCGTGCTGCAGCAAAGCTTCGCGGCATCTCGGCGTCTGGTTACATTCGCCGTGCTGTCACCAAGCAGGCGGCAAAGGACCTTGGGGTAAGTTGGGAGTCACTACTGAAGGAGACGCCCTATCCGGCGGCGTACGGTAAGAAAATGGCGCCACCAGAAAAGGTTCGGTACTCCGTCGAAGGGAGCACCGACATTTCTGATCGGTTGGCCTCCCCTGACGACGGAACCGGATACGGAGATTGGTCAAATTGAGTATTGACATCATGGGCCAACTCGAGCAGTTTGACCCGAAGACTCGGGCTGAACTCGCTGGAGAGTTACAACGTCGCGTGGATGAGCCACCTCAAGCCTGGTACTGCAATCGGCGCCGAGAGTGCGATGGCCGTCCACATGAGGGCTACAACTACAACCATGCTCGTGGAAGTCAGTGGCCACCAGAGGGGCTTGACTGGGTGGTGTGGGCAGCCATTGCCGGCCGCGGATTTGGAAAGACCCGTTTGGCAACGGAGTGGTGCCGAAAAATGTCAGAAACCCACCCCCGCATTGCCGGCATCGGACGCCGCGGCTTCGATGTTCGCGCCACGATGGTCGAGGGCCAGTCCGGGTTAATCGCCGTCTGTGAGGCTGCTAAGCAGACGTACCTATGGGAGCCATCGAAACGCGAGTTTACCTTCCAAAACGGCGGTAAGGTCCACTTCTACACAGCAGAGGAGCCCGACTCTCTTCGTGGCCCCCAGCATCACCTTGCTTGGCTTGACGAGCCCGCCCACATGCCCCTCATCGACGACGTATGGGACAACCTGATGTTCGGTCTCCGTCTCGGAACACGGCCACGGGTGCTTGTCACCACCACACCAACACCAAGGAAGTGGATGAAGGAGTTGGTGAAGCGTGACGACACTATCGTCATCCGTGGGTCAACCTTCGAGAATCTTGAAAACCTTGCCAAAACATTCGCGGATAACATCGTCAGTAGGTACGACGGAACCCGTCTTGGCCGCCAGGAACTCTACGGTGAAATCATCGAGGATGTCGAAGGGGCGCTTTGGGACAGTGACATGATTACGAATGCCCACGACTTTGAGGAAACGAAGCTTGAGGGAATGCCTTTTACTGGGTACGATGGTCGCGCTTTTGAGCGAGTCGTCGTGGCAGTTGACCCCGCCGGAACATCGACAGCACGCTCTGACGAGACCGGAATTATTGTTGTCGGCAAGGTTGGTCGCCAGTTCTTTGTTCTCGAAGACGGTTCAGGTAAGTACTCGCCGGACGGATGGGCCAAGAGGGTCGTAATGCTGTACCGGAAATGGTCTGCTGACCGGGTCGTCGCCGAGAAAAACTATGGTGGCGAGATGGTGGCCTCAAACCTCCGCAACCAGGATGACAACCTCCCCATCACTCTCGTTACAAGCCGTCGAGGCAAACTAATCCGCGCAGAACCCATCGCGGGCCTCTATGAGCAGTCACGCATCTTACACGTCGGACACCTTGAGACCCTGGAGATGCAGGAACTCGAATGGGTGCCCGACGAAGGCCCGTCCCCCGACCGTGTTGACGCGCTCGTCCACGGCATCACCGATCTTGCGGGAAGCTCACGGGAGGCTTCCATAGCTTCTCCCCGCGGAAACTCTTTTACCTCGAGCCCTGTCGGACCGATGGGGCGAGGGATTTACCTACCCCAAGGAAGGATTCACACGCCATGACTACATTTCAGCTTGTGCTTGCAGGAGTCGTCGCCACTTTGGCTGTCGCTCGCCTCACAAGGCTCATTACGTACGACGATTACCCTCCCGTGAAGTGGCTGAGGGACAAATGGGACGCCAAAACAGGGGAGTCCGGGTGGAACGAGATGCTTCACTGCGGATACTGCCTTGCCCCCTGGATTGCGCTCCCAATTGTGGTGATATTTGTCGGACTTATGTTCGGATGGGCGGTGTTCGCAAGCATCATAGGCATTTGGTGGGTATTCTGTTCCATATTGGCGGTCGGATACTCCGCTGCCATCATTGTTGGAACGAACTGGGGGTAGCGAGTGCCTCGTAAGAATGACATGAGGGCCATAGGCTCTCCCGCCAACTCCTTTGTGGCCTCTGCGTCCCCCCTGTCTACGAGGGGGATGTCAAAGCCCTCCGACAACGGAGACACTGGCTGGCAGTCAGCGCTATGGGACTACTTTGACTGCATCGGCGAGTTTGAGTACGTCGCAAACTGGGTTGGCAACCTCATCTCGCGCGCCGAGCTTTACGCAGCAAAAGACGGAGTCCGGCAAGACGAGGGTCCTGCAGCAGACGCAGTCGCCGAGCTGTTTGGGTCAGTGGTTGGCAAGAGGCGCTGTCTTCGGAAGCTAGGAATCCAAGCCACCGTCCCCGGAGAGTCCTACATCTTTTCCTGGGGGCCAGATGAAAGCCGCCAATGGGATGTATTTTCCAGTCAGGCAGTAAGTAAGCTTTCAGAATCCAGCGACTGGAAAGTTCAGGGCATGGAACTTGATGGAGAAATCTTTGTGATGCGCTCCTGGGACCGTCATCCACGTCACCCTGAACGTGTGATGTCGCCTTCAAAGTCGGCTCTGCCAGTTCTGAACGAAATCTACCGGCTCACACAGCACATCGATGCCCAAGTCTCATCACGACTTGCTTCTGCCGGCCTTCTGCTCATTCCAAACGAGATGGCGTTTGCTGCGGCAACGGAAAAAGAAAACGACGAAATTGCTAACCAGTCGAAGGCTCAAGAGTTCGTTAAGGAACTATCAGAAACGATGTCAACGGCGATCAACGACCGTAGTGACGCTTCCGCGCTCGTCCCCATTGTCGTGACGGCCGACGGCGACATCCTGGACAAGCCAAGGCTCCTAACTTTCTGGACCGACCTTGATGAGCACTCCATCGAGCTCCGCCAGGAAGCTATCAGACGCCTAGCCCTGTCTTTGGACATCCCCCCGGAGATTTTATCGGGAACGGGAGATGCTTCCCACTGGCAGGCATGGGGAATAGATGACGCTGCTATCAAGACTCACTCTGAGCCCCTACTCATGCGTCTTACTGGAGACGTCACGGAGGGCTTCCTGTGGCCGGCGCTGAAGGGTCTCGTCCCTGACGAAGAGATTCAGACGTACACAATCGAAGCGGATACCTCAGCAATGCGGGTTCGTCCCAACCGCTCGAAGGAGTCTATCGAGCTGTTCAACCTTGGAGAGCTTTCCGCAGAGACCATGCGCAAGGAGAACGGATTCGACAAGATCGACGAGCCCGACGCCAACGCCCGCAAAAATTGGTTACTGTCAAAGATCGCGACAATGGCGACTACACCGGCAATGGCGGCCACGGCCGCGAGGGCCCTTGGGGTCCAGTTGCCGGTTGAGATAAGCAAGGCTGGGCGTGAGAAAACTCCCGACCCGTCACTTGATGACCACCCCGATAGGACTGCAGTGCCTTCCGATGCGGAGAAGCGGGACCTCGACGTGGATGCTGAGCGTAAAGCAAATACGGCTGCTGTCGCTGCCGCAGCAGAGCAGATTGTGTTCCGGGCATTAGAGCGCGGTGGTAACAAATTGAAGAGTCGGATGAAGTTCGTCAAGGAGGGTGTTGCGCCCTCGGAACTGTACCTGTTCCGACAATCATCCGATGCTGAGGCGTCCTTCATGCTCGAAGGGTCTTTCGACCACGTGCAACGTTTCACGGGACAATTTAGCGTTAGTGGCGAATGGCTGTCGAGTAGCCTCGAGGAGTATTGCCGTGGACTCATACTAAATCGCGAGCCCCATACAATGGAGCGCCTCACTCGGTCGCTCAGGACGGAGAAGGTCAATGCCTGATAACATCGACGGCGTAGTCGTCGTCCTGCTTCCCTCGGAATCGGACCCTATCGCTAGCGCCTCTTCCGAGGAGATTGCTCACGTCACGATGGCCTGGCTTGGGAAGATCGACGAGTTTGACGAGTCGGCAACTGACGCAATTCTTGCGGAACTAAAGACTTATGCCGCGTCAGCGGATGGCCCCATTACCGCGGCGGTCGATAGTCGTGGTCCGCTTGGTGACGACGATGCTGACGTGGTCTTTCTCGCTGGCGATGGTCTCATGGGATATCGCGAGGGCCTTATTGCGCTTGAAGCTGTCGGCGTGGCCGTAGGTGCAGTGGAACAGTTCCCAGACTGGAAGCCTCACGTGACTCTGGGCTACCCGGATTCCGCGGCCGCCGAGGAGTACGAGAGTGAAGAGGTCGTGTTCGACAGGCTCGCCTTGTGGTCCGGGGACAATGTCCACGATTTTGCTCTAGGGGAGGCTGCCGTCAACGACGAGGATGCGGAAGAGCCGTCAGGTGAAGATGTGCCCGAAGAGGATCTTGCCTCTGAGATGGTAGATATGTCGGCTGAGCCCGTGCCCTGGCATGGCGTTCTGGCTCCTATTGAAACCATGTCGGGCGATATGCGAATCTTTTCCGAGGACAGCATTACTGCTCGAGAGTTTCCTCTTCCCCTTAAATGGATGAAGCAAGATAAGGATGGTCACGACGACTCCATTGTCGTTGCCAATATCACGAAGATTTGGGAAGAAGGCGGGCTGGTACTCGCAGAAGGCATGTTCGCAACAACGCCCGAGGCTGAAGAGGTTATCAACCTTCGCGTCGAGAACATGGTTCGTGGAGTTTCTGTTGACCTTGACGCCGCTGAGTCGCAGATTGAAGATGAGGATGGCAATGTGCTTTCGATGGATGACCCCATCGACGAAGACGTGAAGATTGTCCAACGAATCATCACGGGGCGAATTGCTTCTGCCACGATTTGCGCCATCCCAGCATTCCAGGAAGCCTATTTTGATATTGGCACTTGGGAAGAGGCCGTCGCCTCTGACGAAGAGTGTGTGGACTGCGAGGACGAAGAGGAGCCAACCGATAGCTCACCTGTGGAGGCTTCAGCGGGTGCTGAGACATTTGCTCCCGGAACACGTGACGGGCCAGGTTGGATCACGGACCCAGTCCCGACTGCACGCATCCGCAAGTACTGGGTGCGAGGCAAGGGTGCCGCAAAGATTCGTTGGGGTCAGCCTGGCGACTTCAATCGCTGCCGAACGCAGCTAGCAAAGTACGTGCAGAACCCGCAGTTCCTTGCGGGCACATGCGCGAACATGCACAAGGAAGCCCTGGGCGTTTGGCCCGGCGGCGAAACAGGGAGGCACAGTGTGGACGAACTTGTTGCTGCAGGCGAAAAGATGAGTCCTGCGTTTACGATGGTCGAGCCGGTTGAGGCTATGACCGCGGCGGTAGAGAGCCGACCCCATGACTGGTTCTCGAACCCTGAACTCAAAGAGCTAACCCCGCTGACGATTACCGCTGATGGTCGGGTATTCGGACATGCCGCGGGCTGGGGAACGTGCCATGTCGGCATGGACAAGTGTGTGACGGCACCGAAGTCTCCTACCAACTACGCTTACTTCCATGTGGGCGCCGTGAAGACCGACGATGGGGAAGTCCCTGTCGGCCATATCACCATGAACACTGGACACGCCGCGTTGAGTCTGAACGCAACAAGCGCCGCCGCTCACTACGATCACACGGGCGCTGTGGTGGCCGACGTGAGTGCCGGCGAAGACAAGTACGGCATCTGGTTTTCGGGTGCGATTCGTCGAACAGCATCTGACGATCAGGTTGAAGCGCTACGTGCGGCAGGGATCTCTGGTGACTGGCGTCGAATCGGGGCGGGCATGGAACTCGTGGCAGCCCTAGCGGTAAACACGCCTGGCTTCCCGGTTCCACGGACCGCACTTGCGGCCTCTGGTCTCAACCAGGACGCGCTTGTCGCAGCGGCAGTGGTCGCTAATGGTGAGACAAATCAGGATGATGTTTTGGGTGAGATGATCGACCGTGCGGTGCGAACTTATCGGGCGGAAGAGGCGAGAGAGTTGCGAGTCAGCGGGCTCCGCGCACAGTTGAGTAAGGACAATGAGGACCGCATGGCAGACCTTCGTGCGCGACTGGAAGCGGAGTAAAGATGCCCTGTAATTGCAATAAGTCGACACCGAAGACGACCATCTACCAGGTTTCAAACCCTCAGGGGTCGAAGTCTTTTTCGACGGAATCTCAAGCGAAACTCGAGGTGGCGAAGAATGGTGGCAGTTACAGAACTGTGACTAAGTAATTGACAATAGCCGGGCCCTCACAAAGGGTCCGGCTTTGTTGTGTCAGGATGGGATCCACGGAAAATTGCCAGGCACATGCTTGCGCGAACCCCCTCTACGTGTATTCTTTAACCAACACGGAACCCGCCGGGCATAGCTCGCGTGTAGGAAGACCTATCCCTATACGACCCCGACAGGAGTTCCAAGATGTCATTCACCATTCCTGAGAACCTCAACGAATTGTCCGTTGACGAGATTCTTGACAGCATCAACCTTGCCAAGACGGAGGCTAAGAGCCTGCTTGGCAAGGATTCCCCCTCTGATGAGGAAGTCAACGCAGCTGAGGAAGCCCTCAAGTACGTTGACGAGGCCAAGGGCCGCATCTCTGAAGTTCAGGCTGCCGCAGCTGAGAAGGACGAGCGTCTTTCCACCCTCAAGGCCAAGGCTGACGAGGAGGACGAAGAAGCAGAGGCTGAAGAGAGCCCCGCTGATGAAGTGCCGGTCGACGAAGCTCCGGCTGAGGAGGCTCCGACCGATGAGGTCGAAGAGGACGAAAAAAGCAAGGAGCGCCAGGCGGTAGCCGCGAGCGCCGCAGTACCCACCAAGTCCGCTGCGGCACGAGCCAAGGCAAACTCCAAGGAGCCGGAGGCCCCCATGAACCACAACGCCGTCACCATCACTGCGGCGGCAGACATCAACGGCATTACGGCTGGTGCCACCCTCAAGGACGACGTATCGCTCACTGCGGCGGCCATGAAGCGTCTTCAGTCTTTCCCGCGGACCCGTCAGGGCGGCGCGAATGGAATCCAGATGCGTGCCGGCATTGCCACAGTTGACGTTGGTGCAGCTCGTACCGACGGCATGTTCCAGGGCAACGCCGACTACACCGACGATCAGGCGGTCCTCACGGCAGCGGCCGGCGAGAAGCGTCTCAAGTCTGACCTCGGTTCGGGTTCGCTGACCGCGGCCGGCGGCTGGTGCGCCCCAACAGAGACTCTTGAGGCATTCTGTGACGAGGTCTCGACTGACGGAATCCTTGACCTTCCGTCGATGACCGTGAAGCGTGGCTCTGT
>Ga0209414_1001720_pt1 | contig 10181 bp, 10 predicted proteins | sample LakVidmifraction_4_FD_181154 | JGI IMG/M metagenome (GOLD analysis project Ga0209414, IMG submission 181154) | Hypersaline microbial communities from Lake Vida, Antarctica - Brine Hole Two &gt;0.2 micron (SPAdes) (version 2) | ecosystem: Environmental > Aquatic > Non-marine Saline and Alkaline >... | reverse complement strand
CACCAACGATCGCCCCGGTGCAGAGCTGTTGCAGCACGTAGACGAAGTGGCTGCAGATCAGCCCATCATTCTCCAGGCTTCTGGTATGTCGCTGTCGGGTGATGATGTATCCAAGTACCTGAAGCTGCCATTGCCTGCGGGCGACACGCCCGAGAAACGGCTGGCGGCAGCTGGGCTGGAAGTGTCAGCGGCGGGTGAGGTGATGAGCGTCGAGTTCGTTAACTTTGGCAGCGATGCAGAAAAAGCTGGGCTCAGTTTTGGCTGGACTATCGACATCGTGCAGGTGGAAAATCCACGCCCGCCAAAAGAGCTGATGTTTATTCCGGCGTTGCTCTTGCTCGGGCTGTTGGCCTTCGCACAGTTGCGGCGCAGGGCCGGTGAGGGCGAACGACCGGCCTTTGTCCCCTCGCGCTAATCTGGCGGGCACAATGTGCAAGCCCCTAAGCAATCCCCGGCATTAACCTGCCGGGGATTTTTCTGTTAAACTCCGCCCCACTCTTGGCACCGTGGTTTGTATCGCGGCGGCCATTCACACAAGTGGTCTTTGGTATAGATCACCGCTGAGCATCTCCCAGGAGCATTCCATGCCCGTAGTTACCCTGCCTGACGGCAGTCATCGCAGTTTTGCCCAACCCGTCAGCGTACACGATGTGGCGGCCGATATTGGCGCCGGTCTGGCAAAGGCGGCACTGGCGGGTAAAGTCGATGGCAGCCTGGTCGACACCAGTTACCTGATTGAACACGACGCCGAACTGGCCATCATCACCGAGCGCGACGCCGACGGCCTTGAGGTTATCCGCCACTCCACGGCCCACCTGTTGGCCATGGCGGTAAAAGAGCTGTTTCCGGAGGCCCAAGTGACTATCGGGCCGGTTATAGACGGCGGTTTTTACTACGATTTCAAGTACGACCGCCCCTTCACGAACGAAGATCTGGCGCGTATTGAAAAGCGCATGACGGAGCTGACCAAGCAGGACATTCCAGTGTCGCGCTCGGTGCTGTCGCGCAGCGAAGCCGTTGCGTTGTTCACCGAGATGGGTGAAGAGTACAAAGTTCGCATTATCGAAGACATTCCCGGGGAAGAAGATCTGTCTTTTTATCGCCAAGGTGATTTTATCGACCTGTGCCGTGGCCCTCATGTGCCTAGCACCGGCAAAATGAAAGCCTTCAAGCTGACTAAGGTGTCCGGCGCTTTCTGGCGTGGCGATACGGATAACGAACAGTTGCAGCGCGTGTACGGCACCGCTTGGGCTAACAAAAAAGACTTGAAAGCGCATCTGCACCGCATTGAAGAAGCCGAAAAGCGTGATCACCGCAAAGTGGGCAAAAAGCTGGGCTTGTTCCACATGCAGGAAGAAGCTCCGGGCATGGTGTTCTGGCATCCGGCGGGCTGGACCGTGTATCAGAAAATAGAGCAGTACATGCGAGATATCCTGCACCGACACGACTATCAGGAAATCAAGACACCCCAGATAGTGTCCCGCGAACTGTGGGAAAAGTCCGGCCACTGGGACAAGTTCAAAGAAAGCATGTTTACCACCGAGTCGGAAAAACACGACTTTGCTATCAAGCCGATGAATTGTCCGTGTCACATCCAGGTATTCAACCAAGGCCTGAAAAGCTATAAGGACCTGCCGCTGCGCTTGGCGGAATTCGGTTCCTGTCACCGAAACGAAGCCTCTGGTGCGCTGCACGGATTGATGCGCGTGCGTGGTTTTACCCAAGACGACGCCCACATCTTCTGTGAAGAAGATGCCGTTCAGCAGGAAGTGTCCAAGTTTATTGACCTGCTGCACGAGGTGTACAAAGATTTTGGCTTTACCGAGATTCTGTACAAGCTGTCCACTCGTCCGGAACAGCGCGTGGGCTCTGATGAAGTTTGGGACAAATCCGAAGCTGCACTTGAAGAGGCTCTGAACCGCGAAGGTGTCGATTGGGAGCTTTTACCGGGCGAAGGCGCGTTTTATGGCCCGAAAATCGAGTTTTCTTTGAAGGACTGTATCGGGCGGGTATGGCAGTGTGGCACTATTCAGGTAGACTTCTCCATGCCTGGCCGCCTTGGTGCGCAATACGTCGCGGATAACTCCGAACGTAAAACACCGGTGATGCTGCACCGAGCCGTACTTGGCTCGTTTGAGCGGTTTATTGGTATCCTGATTGAGGAGTACGAAGGCGCGTTCCCGACTTGGCTGGCTCCAACCCAGGTGGCAATTCTCAATATTACCGATAATCAGCGTGATTATTGTCAGAATCTGGCGAAAAAGTTGGATTCTTTAGGCTTTAGGGTTAATGCTGACTTGAGAAACGAGAAGATCGGCTTTAAAATCCGCGAGCATACTATTAACAAAGTTCCCTACCTTGTCGTTGTCGGTGATAAAGAAGTCGAGAACAACACCGTTGCGGTGAGAACCCGCAAAGGTAAAGATTTGGGAACCTTATCGCTCGAAGCGTTTGAGCAGCTTCTACAGGAAGATGTTGAGCGCAAGGGCAGAACCAAGATGGAGAATTAACTATTAAACAGCGAGCGAATCGGGGTGGGCGTACTCCAAAGGCACCGATTAATGAGAATATTGATGCAACTGAAGTCCGCCTGATCGATGCCGAAGGCAATCAGGTTGGGGTGGTTTCGATGGAAGACGCCCTCAAGATGGCAGAGGAGGCGACCCTGGATCTAGTTCAGGTTACAGATTCCGATCCGATCGTCTGTAAAATAATGGACTATGGCAAAAAAGTCTTCGATGAGAAAAAGGCGAAGGCCGCTGCCAAGAAGAAGCAGAAACAAACGCAAGTTAAAGAGCTTAAGTTCCGACCAGGAACTGAAGAAGGGGATTATCAGGTAAAACTACGCAACCTGGTACGTTTCCTTGAAGGCGGGGATCGCGGCAAAATCACTATCCGCTTCCGTGGCCGTGAGATGGCGCACCAAGAAATTGGTATGAAGCTCATGGAGCGAATTGAAGTAGATATTGACGCGCTGGCTCAGGTTGAAATGCGGCCGAAAATGGAAGGCCGTCAAATGACCATGATCGTGGCTCCCCGCAAAAAGAAGTGAATTTGATTCAGTGATGAATCCCCTGCCATAAGCGGGGGTTTTGTCGTTCAAGTTCATATTGATGTCATTAAAAACGAATGCGGAGTTTTAAAAATGCCTAAGATGAAAACGAAAAGTGGAGCGGCCAAGCGGTTCAAGAAAACCGCTACCGGCTTCAAGCACAAGTCAGCCTTCACCAGTCACATCCTGACCAAGAAGAGCCCTAAGCGTAAGCGTCAGCTGCGTGGTACTTCATTGGTTGCCAAGTCTGATGTGGCATCCGTAAAGCGTATGCTCGGAAAATAACGAGTACTGCACACACAACGGTTTAAAGGTAGAAGGATTATAGTATGGCTCGTGTTAAGCGTGGCGTGGTTGCACGTCGTCGTCACAAGAAGATTTTAAAGCAGGCCAAGGGTTACTACGGTGCTCGTAGCCGTGTATACCGCGTTGCCAAGCAAGCGGTTATCAAAGCCGGTCAGTATGCGTATCGCGACCGTCGTAACCGTAAGCGTACATTCCGCGCATTGTGGATTGCCCGTATCAACGCTGGTGCGCGTCTTAACGGTCTGTCATACAGCCGTTTGATCGCTGGTATGAAAAAGGCAAATGTTGAAATCGATCGTAAGGTTCTGGCAGATCTGGCCATGAACGAGAGGCAGGCATTTGCTGCTGTTGTTGAGACAGCCAAAGCATCTCTTTGATCGCTTAGTTCTTTCATCGATTACGAATCGATCCGGTGCCAGGTGCTGATCACATAGCGCAATAGGCACCGTTTAATAGGGGAAGGGCACGCTCTTCCCCTATTTTTGTTTCAAAATTTCAATTTTTGAAATTCTCACCTCTGGTTTGGAGCAGGGTCAATGGAAAACCTGGAGCAACTTGTTCAGGACGGTTTAACAGCGGTCGAAGAAGCCGACAGCTTGCAGGCGCTTGATCAAATTCGTGTGGAATACCTCGGTAAGAAGGGCGCTATTACCCAGCAGGCAAAAACCCTGGGCAAACTTTCAGCTGAGGAACGCCCTGCAGCCGGCCAGAAGATTAATGAGGCAAAAGGACAGGTTGAGCAGGCGATTAACGCCAAGCGTAGTGGCCTCGAGAGAATCGCCATTGAGCAAAAGCTTGCCAGTGAGTCTATTGATGTAAGCCTGCCCGGTCGCGGTCAGGATCTTGGTGGTTTGCACCCGGTTACCCGCACACTTCAGCGTATCGAAGAGTTCTTTTCTCGCGCCGGCTACACCGTAGAGCAGGGGCCGGAGATTGAGGACGACTATCACAACTTCGAAGCGCTCAATATCCCCGGCCACCACCCGGCCAGGGCCATGCACGATACCTTCTATTTTAATCCAGGTACGTTGCTACGCACCCACACCTCGCCGGTTCAGATCCGTACTATGGAAGCCGCAAAGCCTCCGTTTCGCATGATCTGCCCTGGGCGGGTTTACCGCTGCGATTCCGACATGACCCACACACCTATGTTCCACCAGGTTGAAGGGTTACTGGTTGAGAAAAATGTCAGCTTTGCGGATCTGAAAAGCACGGTTGAAGAGTTCCTGCGTGTGTTTTTCGAGCGCGATCTTCAGGTACGTTTCCGCCCGTCTTACTTCCCGTTTACCGAACCCTCTGCGGAGGTGGATATCGAGTGGGGCCGCGAGGCGGATGGCAGCATAAAGTGGCTGGAAGTTATGGGGTGCGGCATGGTGCATCCGAAAGTGTTTGGATACTGCGGTATTGATGCCGAGGAGTATCGCGGCTTTGCATTTGGCATGGGTGCCGAGCGCTTGGCCATGCTCCGCTACGGCGTAAATGATCTGCGCATGTTCTTTGAGAACGACCTGCGTTTTTTACGTCAGTTCCGTTAATACGACGTTTCACGGCATCCAAATCGATAGTCGAAACCGCATCAGGACAAGGCAATAACCATGAAATTCAGTGAGCAGTGGCTGCGCGAGTGGGTTAACCCGAAAATCACCTCTCAGGAGTTGATGGATCAGATTACGATGGCAGGGCTGGAAGTAGATGGCTTCGAGCCTGTGGCCGGTAAGTTTCAAGGCGTGGTGGTTGGCGAGGTTCAATCGGTTGAGCCTCACCCAGACGCCGACAAGCTGCGTGTATGTCAGGTTAGTGATGGCAGCCAGACGGTTCAGATTGTGTGCGGGGCCCCCAACGTTCGTGAGGGGCTGAAGGTGCCTTTTGCCGTGGTTGGCGCTGTGCTGCCCGGCGATTTCAAAATTCGCAAAGCCGAACTTCGTGGCCAGCCTTCTGAAGGCATGCTGTGCTCTGAATCCGAGTTGGGGTTGTCTGATAGCCACGAAGGCCTCATGGAATTGCCTGCTGATGCTCCGGTGGGTGCCGCGCTAACTGATTATCTTAAGCTTAACGATGTCGCCATTGATGTGGACCTAACCCCCAATCGGAGTGACTGCCTCTCCCTTAAAGGTATTGCCCGCGAAGTCGCTGTTCTGAATAGCCTGGTTCCCGAGGGGCCGCAGATTGATCCCGTTGAAGCCGTACACTCAGAAGTACCTGATATTCGTGTTGATGCGCCCGAGGGCTGCCCGCGATATCTGGCCCGCATACTTCGCAACGTAAACCTGCAAGCTGAGACGCCTCTGTGGATGCAGGAAAAACTTCGCCGTTCTGGGATTCGGTCGATTGATGCGGCGGTGGATGTGACCAACTACGTAATGTTGGAACTGGGTCAGCCCATGCATGCGTTTGATCGTGATGAGATCACCACGGGTATTGTGGTGCGCATGGCAAAGCCGGCGGAAAAGCTGGTGCTACTGGATGGCCAGGAAGTTGAGTTGACTGAAAAAACGTTGGTGATTGCCGATCATGAAAAGCCCATTGCGATCGCCGGCATTATGGGTGGCGAGCATTCAGGCGTTAGCGAAAAAACCCGCGACTTGGTGCTCGAGTCTGCCTATTTTGAGCCGATTTCTCTCGCAGGCCAGGCCCGCCATTATGGCTTGCACACAGATGCCTCCCATCGCTTCGAGCGCGGCGTGGACTATGAGCTTTCCCGCGACGCTATGGAGCGCGCCACAGGATTGTTGATGGAGATCGTAGGCGGCGAGCCAGGCGAAATTGTTGAAGTGGCCAGTGCAGAGCATCTGCCGAAAGAGCGCACAATTAATTTTCGCTCGCAGCGACTTGCCGATGTGTTGGGCCTAGAAATTGATCGCACCACGGTTGAGGAAATTCTGACCCGGCTAGGCTTGCGCGTCGATAAATTGCTTAAGGATGGTTGGCGCATTCTTGTACCCAGCTTTCGCCCTGATATTTCGATCGAAGAGGATCTGATAGAAGAGGTGGGTCGCATCTATGGTTACAACAACTTGCCGATTACTGAACCGACTGGTGCCTTGGGCCTCAGGCTAAATGACGAAGCGACTCGTCCATTGTCGGCTATACAGAATTATTTTGTGTCTCATGGCTACCAAGAAGCAATCACTTACAGCTTTGTGGATCCGAAGGTGCAAACCCAGGTAGACCCAGAGCGTGAAGGGATTGCATTGGCAAACCCGATCTCGTCAGACCTGTCCGTTATGCGGACGAGCCTTTGGAGTGGCCTGCTGAAAACGGTCGCCCACAACCAAAATCGACAGCAGCCGCGCATTCGCCTGTTCGAAACAGGTTTGCGCTTTCTGCAGGACGATCAGCGTATTGATCAGCAACCCATGTTGGCAGGCGTGGTTGTAGGTCCACAATATTCTGAAAACTGGGTGAACGGTCGCAGAAATGCGGATTTCTTTGACGTAAAAGGGGAGTTGGAAGGGCTCTTCAGTTTGCTGGGCATTGAAATCGGGTTTATTGGCAGCCGACATCCGGCGCTGCATCCAGGCCAAACCGCAGAGCTGCTGCGGGATGGCGAACATGTTGGATGGCTGGGTACGCTGCACCCACAAGTTCAGAAAAATCTTGAACTTAATGGCACTATCCTGATGTTTGAGCTATCCTTGAATTCGATCGTTACTGGATATGTGCCTAATTTCAAAGAAATTTCGAAATTCCCCGAAGTTCGTCGAGATTTGGCAATTATTATTGGTGGCGATGTCGCGTTTGCCGACGTAGAGCGTATAGCCCGAAAACATGCTGGCGAGCGCCTGACCGCGTTGCGTGCGTTCGATGTCTATGAAGGAGAGAGTCTTGGCGAGGGTAACCGAAGCCTAGCGCTTAGCCTGTTCTGGCAGCATCCTGAACGTACGTTGAATGAAGATGAAGTGCATTCGCTCTTCAACGGTGTTATCGATGCACTGAAGGACGAGTTGGGGGCAACACTAAGGAGTTGAGAGATGGCGGCTTTGACGAAAGCGGAAATGGCGGAGCGCTTGTACGAGGAATTGGGCCTGAACAAACGCGAAGCCAAGGAAATGGTGGAAGCTTTCTTCGACGAGATCAGAGGCGCACTCAGCCACAACGAGCAAGTGAAATTGTCGGGTTTCGGCAACTTCGATCTGCGTGATAAAAAGCAGCGTCCGGGGCGAAACCCAAAAACCGGTGAAGAGATTCCGATAAGTGCACGACGTGTTGTTACATTTCGCCCGGGACAGAAACTGAAACAGAAAGTAGAAACGTATGTTGGAACCCAGTCATAACAACGAACTCCCCGCTATTCCCGGGAAGCGCTACTTCACGATAGGTGAGGTTGCGGAGCTGTGCGCAGTTAAGGCTCACGTTCTGCGCTATTGGGAGCAGGAGTTTTCGCAGCTATCACCGGTAAAACGCCGGGGTAACCGCCGCTATTACCAGCGTGCTGATGTGATTACCATCCGCCAGATACGCAGTTTGCTGTACGAGCAAGGTTATACCATTGGCGGTGCCAAGCAAAAGCTGAGCAGCCATGAAATAAAAGATGACACGACTCAGTACAAGCAGCTTATCCGACAGATGATCAGTGAACTCGAAGAGGTTCTGGACGTACTTAACGCGCCAGCAAAATAAGCAGCCTCTTCAAACAAAAAAACCGAAGCGATTCCCCGTCACTTCGGCTTTTTTGTGTCTGAATTAACCTACTCTCATCAGAGGCTCGGTGTTGCGCTTGGAGCTGCCAGAGAAGTGGTTAGCCGGTTACTTTTCACCGGCCGTAATCGCTTTCGGCGTGATTTCTACATAAAGCGTCATAATGTTGTTTTCAACAAGCTCATCGATATGTTTCATCAGCGATGATAGGTGCACCTCAGCCGCTGCCTCTTCCGATTGGCCAAATTTGCAATCGAAGCCCCAATATATTGCATCGGAAGGTAGGGGTTTTTTACGTTCTTTTTTCAGGAATTTTCTGATGTCGTGCTTCACCGAGTCGACGACGCGAGGCACTTTTATTTTCGGATGGTCTAGCTTAAAGGTCTTTTTCATTGGGATCCTACTGGGATGGGCTACCACTGTTTGCTGGAGAGTTTCTAACTATTTTCTGGAGAGTTTCTAATGGCACGCAGTGTAAATTTTAAAGGTGGATTCTACCATGAATTCGTAGGGCGCTCCGGCGCTGGTATGCAGCGCCGGAGGCAAACAGACTAGTGCCCCCGGCTTTCGGGTATTGCGAGCAAGGTATGCGGCTTACCAGTCAGTGACGGACTTTACCTCCAAGAATTCTTCCAGGCCCCAGACGCCGCCTTCACGACTGCCATTACCCGATTGTTTCATGCCGCCGAATGGGAAGCCGGCCGATCCAGACTTGCCGTTGACTTCCACCATGCCAGACCTGACCTGCCTAGCGAGCCTTCGTGCTCTTTCTTTGTCAGCGGTCTGGATGAAGTTGGTTAACCCATAGAGAGTGTCGTTAGCCAGTTCCACAGCCTCCTCTTCGGTTTCAAAAGGTGTGATGGCCAAAACCGGGCCGAAGATCTCTTCGCTCCAGATTGTCATGCCGGGTGTAACATCAGCAAAAACCGTTGGTTTCACGAAATAGCCCTTTTCAAAACCTTCTGGTCGCCCTTCACCGCCGGCAACCAGCGTGGCACCTTCCTCTATGCCCTTTTTAATCAGCGCCTGAACCTTCAGGAACTGTTGCTCGGAGACCACCGGCCCAATATGCCGGCCTTCGGTACCTGCGTGGCCCACGTCGGTTTTGCTGGCAATCATCGCTGCGGTTTCAACGGCCTGCTTATAAATAGACTTTTCCACCAGCATTCGCGTGGGTGCGTTACAGGACTGGCCCGAGTTAACGAAGCAGTGGCGAACGCCCCGGGTCACGGCTTTTTCATCGGCATCTGCAAAGATGATATTAGCGCCTTTGCCGCCTAACTCCAGACCAACCCGCTTCATGGTATCCGCCGCTGCAATTGTAATTGCTTTGCCGGCACGGGTTGAGCCGGTAAAACTGACCAGATCAATGTCCGGATGCTCGGAGAGTTGCGAGCCCACGCCTGCACCGTCGCCGTTAATCAAGTTGAAAACGCCATCCGGGAAGCCCGAGCTATCGATCATCTCTGTTAAAAGCATGGCGGATAACGGCGAAATCTCAGATGGCTTGAGAACCACTGTGCATCCCGTGGCAAGCGCAGGGGCTACCTTCAGCATCACCTGGTTCATCGGCCAGTTCCAAGGTGTTATCAGCGCACAGACGCCCACTGGCTCGTGCACAATGATGTTATCTGGCGCGTGATCGCCAAGCGGATGCTCAAAGTTGAAAGATTTTAGCGCGCGGATGGTGTTTTTTAGATGGGCCGCGCCGGCACCAACCTGTGCGCTTCTCGCAAGATCAATGGGGGCGCCCATTTCTCGGCTGATGGTTTGAGCCATTTCTTCTGCACGCGCTTTGTAGGTTTCGAGCAAGCGCTCCAGCAGCTCAATACGTTGCTCTTTGGTCGATGCCGCCCAAGCCGGGAGTGCTTTTTTTGCAGCCCCGACAGCGTTGTCCGTATCGGCCTGTGCGCCTAGGGTAATCGTGGAAAAGCCCTTCTCATCAGAGGGGTTGATAACCTCAAGCGTCTGGGCTCCCACAGGCGTGACCCACTTACCGTTAATGTAAAACTTGTTTGAATCCATCGTGGCTCAGCTCTTTTTGAGAATTTGAATCATGATAGCAGAGTCGTTGTCTGGATACGGAGTGTTGGCGGTTACGAGTGTTTTTTGGTTTCCTGCCACTTTTTCGGGGATGCTCCGGCTTCCTGCAAAAAAAAGTGATTAAAGGAGCTTTGCTCTTTGA
>Ga0209414_1001719_pt1 | contig 10190 bp, 10 predicted proteins | sample LakVidmifraction_4_FD_181154 | JGI IMG/M metagenome (GOLD analysis project Ga0209414, IMG submission 181154) | Hypersaline microbial communities from Lake Vida, Antarctica - Brine Hole Two &gt;0.2 micron (SPAdes) (version 2) | ecosystem: Environmental > Aquatic > Non-marine Saline and Alkaline >... | reverse complement strand
GTCTGGCTCTTCTTTCTTTTTATCTTCTTCCTTCTTGCCTTCTTCTTTTTTATCTTCTTCCTTATCAGAAGGCAGCTTGGATATTTGCTTTTGGGCTTCCTGCTCTATAGCCAGCCTTTCACTTGCACCTTTTTGTACCTCTGCGGTAAGCTTTGCCTGACTTTCTTTGGTGTTCTCAAGATGCTCATCCTGTTTCTTACCGACATTTTTGAGCATTTCAGCTGTAATTGAATCTACTTCTTCCATCCTTTTTTCCATGGCATCTGCTTCATCAAAATCACCAGTCAAAATATTCCAGAGCCAGCGTATTCTAAGGCCAAGCATTTGGATTCCTGCAGCGAGTTTGATCGCACCCCTATGCACCGCGTCCATAATTGGTTTCCAGATTCCAAAGGCCTTGCCGATCTCGTAAACTGCAAGAGCAATACCGATAAGAGGAATCCCCCTCATGGCTATGCCCAGCACGCGGGAGGCTATTGTTCCAAGGCCCATGCTGGTAGTCATTCCGGCAAGACCTGCACCGATAGAAATAAAGAGAGGCGAACCAAGAGTAAGAGCGGTAATAAGAGGAGCAAAGGCCACACCCATGGCAACAACGGCAGTAGCGCCGATGGCTGCAAAAACAATAAACTTTTGCACACCAGGGCTGAGCTGATTAAACCAGACAACCGCGTTTTGTGCGTGGCCCATGAGCACTTGGATAGCGGGGGCAATTGCGGAGATAACCTCGCGACTGAACGCAGACATGGTCTTGCCCAGGTCGTTTGCCACCACACCCATTTCTACAAGCTTGGTATTGTCCATATCCGATACGGCGATACCGAGCTCACGGGCACGATCCGCCTTTTCTTTTAAGGCCTTGCCGTTTTCGGCGAGAAGAGGGGTAAGTAAAGAGGCGTCATTGCCTATGGATTCAAGATAAAAAATCTGTTCTTCCGCAGAGACATTGGCGTCATCCATGGCTTTTTTTACTGCGACCAGTACATCGGGCCCGGATAAACCTCTGAGGGCATCAGCGGTCAGGCCAACTTTTGGAGCAATATTTTCAAAAAAATCGCTAAACTCACCGCCACCCGTCGCGATAAAATCACCCAGCTTGTCTTTTACATCCTTGCTTATGTCTGCAAGATTTTCTTGGGAGATACCAACACTCTCAACCGCATAAGCATATGCGGAAAACTCCTCAACAGAGGTGCCGGCAACCCGGGCAAGATTCCCCATATCTTTAGCGGCAGCACCAGCCTGAACCGCCATAGTGGCCAAACCAAAACCACTGGCAGCAAGGGCCGCAACAGCAGCAAGGCCCCTTTTCATCAGGTCCCACTTATCCACAAGTTCGCCTGTGTTACCCGTAAGCGCGGTGATATCGGCCTCCATGCTCACTCTTGCAGCACTAAGCTCTTCTGCAGAGACTGAGGGATCTTTTTCTAGTATCTCATAAGCCGAATGAAGCGACTGCACTTCTTGTTCGATGCTTGCAAAAGAGCGAACACCCAGGGTTTTCATGGCAGCAATTTTTTGCCCGTGGGTCGTTGTACTGGTATCGAGCCTTTCATACTCTCCTGCCAGATCACCCATGACAAAGCCCTGGTCCTCCATGGCTTTTTGACTATCAGCAAGAGCTGCTTTTTGACTCACAAGTTTGCTGGAGAGATTGTTTACCTCGCCTGCTGCCTTTTCATATTCAGCTGCAAAGGCGTCACCACCAGGTGCATTCATTAATCTTCTCAGCTCACGCGTTTTTGCCTTGGCATCTGTCAGTGAAGCTGTTGTTTGAGCAAAGTCACCCTGCAGCTTTTCAAAGCTTTTAATCTGCCCCATAGCCTGCAGGTCAGAGCTGAGAGCTGCCATCTCACCCTTACCCTCGTATTTTGCTCGCATTGCGTACACAAACTGCTGGGACTTACTTGCCATTACGATTCTCCGCCGCTAACACTTTTGCAAATAAACTCATGCCGTACAAAAAAACATTGGCATGGCCAAGACCTACTAAAAGGCAGGCCGTATCAATTACGCCCCTTCCTTGCCCTCTTTGCTTTTCTCGCTTATTCCCCCGGCCATCAGCTCTTCTCCCAGCCGCGCCATGTTCGTGACGTATTTTAAAAAAAAAGGGTTCACCTCCTGGACAGCGTCATAAACCTTCTCAATCTCAGAGGGCGATACCAGCAGATCATCGTCTGTTAATTCGGGCACGCAGAGACGGAGGCCGGAGACAGGCAAACTTTTTCCCATCAACGCATCCAGCTTATGCATCCCGGCACTACCCGTTTCACCAATGGCTTGTTCCCACTCTTCTATCTGAGCCACCGTGATTTCGCGGGCAACAATCTCACGGCCATTGAAGGTGATTTTTTTTTCTTTATGATGCATGACTTTTTCCTTAAAAGTTTCTGGCTATCCTTGCAGGGATAGCCAGAATATTAAATAGCAAAACCGTTAATGGTACCGGGGCTTGTCTTGCCCGGAAGCGTCTCAAAGAGCAGATCGAATTCCATCTTTTCGTAATCGGTTTCAGGATCAGAGATAAGAGTAAGTGGGCTCTTAGGAATAAAAACAACAGAGTCAAATTCGGCGATAAACGGTTGACCATCCTCGTCATTTTGACCATCGATGAGCAGCGCCATGCGAATAGCAGAAGCGGTACCAACATCGACTCTATATCCACCCTGTCCTGCATAGCTGCAGGCAAGACTCACCGAAGTCCCCGGGCTTGTTGCCCCTATCCCGCGAATTAAACCAAGAGCAGGCTTAACCTCAAAATCGGTATCCTCAACCAGCACATCAATGACAACCTCGCTTATATTGCGGTGGCCAACATATACCCAGGAGCCATCAGCTGGCAGAGCTATGTCAGTTGCACTCATAGTGCCAGCATCCGCAGTCAACTCAACAGCCGAGCCAGAAACCAGCATGGCAATATTTTTAGCAATCCAGTTTTTAACACCAACACTACCTAAAACCTCATCAATGGTGGCGCCTGAGTCGATGATCTGGCCACGCATACCTTTTTTGCCCGACTTCTGTTTTTTCTGTTTGAGCTTTACCTCAACACCAACTGGATAGGCCTCACCAATGTCGACGTAGCCAGAGACCTTTTGCTTATTCGCATCAAGCAAGGCCCCCATCAGATTTCCGGATGCTACATAAGATTTTTGCATTGTTTATCTCCCTCTATTTGCATTGTTTATGGGGTTAAAAATTTCTTAGAGTGGTAAAAAACTGAGGTACAATCGACCATGGCAATACGGGAGCGGCTGAGCACCTTCAAAACCTGGACTCTGATCCCCACTCTTAAATTTAAATGGGAGCTGCAGCCGGTATCCACCAACGACTCGACGCGTACACATGCCAGCCAAAGTTCGTGCAATTTCCTTGACTTGAGCAGATCCACGTTCTTGCTGCTCTTTTGGCGTCCCTACCAACTCATCGACTTTGATGCCAAAATCGATCAAGACACTCATGGGGTGCGGCTTGGCTCCAATATCGACATCATAAATTGTCCAACAGAGCAGTGGATACTCACCATCTACGTCTGCAGCACTCTCAGGAGGCACGGGCATCATCTCAACAATTTGAGGTGATATTTGCTCCCCTGTTGCAGGATTCCAGTAGCGGAGATCTTTTATTAAAGCTGCGAGCAGTTGCTCAAATGCTAAGGTAAATATATCGTTCACGACCTGGCCCCCTTGACCACCACTTCGTAGTTAAGCCTGCGCAAAAAATGTTTATCAAAATTTTCTTGCATTGCAATATCAAGACTGCCCATAGCTGTTTCGACCTCATCATCTATCCGGACTACAGCCAAGCGGACAGGAAAGCGTGACTTCATACTGCCCCACGCACTTTTTTTATAGCCGACGCCATATGCAACATCGCCATATTGATCTTCTTTATAATGGGCGCTTTTCTCCCGAATAAAAGCCCTCAAGCCACCGCCTGCAATATGGGCAAGAAATGCCCCTCTACGAGTAATTTTACCTGCCATTGCCGAACGGGTGTTTTGCCGAACCGTACCAAGGCTATCAAGGGCCACAGGATCGGCACCAACCCAGAGAACAACCCTGCCATCCTTGAGATAGCGACGCATTTTAATACGTACTCCGAGGCGCTTTTGAGACACCTTTGTTGATGCACTCACCTTCTGCTTAATGAGCCTCAGGCCATCTTTCCCAGCTTCTGTTAAAGCACCGGAGATAGCGGCTTGAAACTGTTTTTCGTTGGCAGCAAGCTTTTCTGCTGCTCGACTTGCGTCACTGACATCAAACTGAAAACCTATCATGCGCCAACCCTCGAAATGGCAAAGCGCCAGCAGGTGACCAAGTCATCTGTTGTGCCAAGCGTAAATCTCTTCCCATCGACTACAACTTTCAGGCCACGCGCAGGTATAAAAACCATGCCGGACTTCGGCACGGTAATGCGGTACGACACCGACCCAGGCTGCAAACGCAGCTCCCGGCTTTCTTCATAGCCGAGGCGTTTTTTTATGCCGCGAACTGTCTCGCCCTCGATGACAATCTCGCGGCCATCTTCCAGCAAATACTCTGCCATGGCCTGATAGTGTTGATCACTCATAGCAGAGCTTAAGCCGTACCTTTAACCAGGACACCAGGACGCTTGCAAAGTGGTAATGGATTGGACTCGGTGAGTATATCCACATATTTGCCCTTGGCATCCATCACCTGTTTGGCATAGATCGGCTGGCCTGGAGTGTTGGCTGTGTCGAGATAGTCTGCTGGAGCATCGACGGTCTCAAAGGTGTTTGAGGTTCCAAGAGGGAAGAAATGCGCATCACCTGCGCCAATAAATGGCACAGAGGTCCCATCCGGACGTGGAGCATTTGCCCGGTACTCTTCAAATGTTATTCCGCCAAATCGAAAGCCCATGCGCGGATCAATATCAGAACCGGCAAGATTGAGAGACGCTGAGTGATTTAAAAAATATTCCTTCACTTTTGGATGATCGATAAGACTATCGAAAAAGGTCTCGTCACAGAGGCAGTGGACGCCACTCATCACATCACCTTTGAGATTGTCCTCGATATGGCGTTTGACATCGCGGCATTTGCCCGCAACATTGCTCACATCACTGGCAAAGGCAAAAGGCATTGTTTCTGCTGTAATACCAAATTCTGTATAGAGGTTATACAGCTCGGTACCATCACCATCGATGATGATGCCCTTTAGAGCACCCATGGAGAGAAACTCCTCAGTAATCGCGTGGCTGTTACGCATGGAGGTGAGGCGGTTAATCATTATATTCTCAAGATATTCCGCATCTGCAGTACCCGCCTGACGCTTGCCTTGCAGGTCAGAGGCCATGATGATGTCGTCATAGGGGATATGCGGGATGATAAAAGAGCGCATTTTTCCCTTAGACCGCTTGACGGTGGTTGAAGGACTACCAACCGGCTTAGAGGCCAAGAGAGTCAACTGCCCATTCACCTCGTCGAGCAGGATAACGCGCTGGGTGTTCTCACCCTTGCGCATAAAAATAGCCATCTGGCGAATACGCCCATAGTTGTTGGGGAGAAGATTGACTGCACCGGTCATGTTCGCCAGGTCAAAGCCACTCTCGTCAAAGGGATTAATAATTTCAGGCATGATGTGTCTCCATTGTTCATTTGTCCATTGTTTAAACTGAGTAAATAAGCTTTATTACTGCTGACGCAGGCCCTATGCGGAAGTTTCCACGGCCTTAATATTGATCGCCTTAAGCTGGTCGATTGCCGTAGTCTTATCGCCTGCACTAATACCCACGGGCCAAACAAGCGCGTCCATATCAACCATGGAATCGCCGTTTAAGATAAGGCCAACTTTATCAACAGCACTGGCATCAACGTTGAGCAGAGATACACCTGCAGCTGTTTCGATACCGGTGGCAACTCCTGGATCAAGGGCTTCAAATTTTCCGCTTGCAGTAACCTGCCCAACGACTTCAAGGAGAGCGATGCTACTGCCCGAAGCAATCGTCACGTTAGACCGGGAGTAGTTTGGATTTGCCTCCCACTTCACAGCATCACTGATGACTGCACTTTCTATTTTTACTGGCATGTTGTACCTCGTGTTTTTGTACTTTTTGTATTTTTTTTATAGAGACAGTTATCTGCTGTCTAACGCCTGGCCGCTAAGGCTTCAGCCCGTGTAATCAAACCGTTTTTTCCGTCTTTGGTGGTTGCTGTGGTGGTGGAGGTTATTACCTTCTCTCCATTCGCTGCCTTAATGGTCTGCAGAGCAGCTGAGACGGTCGCGGTGCTCAGGTCGGATCCCGTGATAACTGATTTGACCTGCATTACATTGAGATCTGAGATAGCCGCCAGATCCACAGCTGTATTAAAGCTTGTTTTCTGGGAGAGAAGAGCAGCATCCTGATCTTCTTTAGCTGCAGCTGCGGATACATATCCGAGTTCGGCCATGGCGGCAGGGGCGTCGTCATTTTCTAAGAGCGCCTGTAGTTGTTCTTTGGTAGACATTGAATTACCTCCGTTTTCGGCGGTTTTGTGTCCGCCCTGTTTTGTTAATAGTCCTGTTTTCGGGGACCGAATTGATGCATCTTCTGCCACCATTGCAATGGTCTCAGAAAAACTTGCTATTCCATCAGCCAAACCAACGCGGATTGCGTCCTCGCCATAGAAACAGCCAGCCTGCCAGGAGAGAACATCTTCGAGTTTAAGCGAGCGGTACTCAGACACATTTTGTGCAAAGACCATCCCAGTCTTATTGACGCTTTCCTGTAATTTTTTCTTGAGATCGTCTGTAAGAGGGGCCATGGAATTAAAATCAACTTTTTGCTCGCCAAAGAAAACCATGGTGTAGACCTCACCCTCTTGCGCGTTTTTCAAAGAGATATCCCGGTGGATAGCCAGGCAACCAACGGAGCCCATGCCCGCATCTTCATCTGCGAGAAAAACTTTGGTGCAGGCGGCCGAGAGCCAGGTGGCTGCAGAAAAAGAGTTAAGGTCAACATTGGCATATATTGGTTTTATCTGAGCTGCCTTATGGATATGCCGTGCCATTCGTGGACATCCTGCAGCAGCCCCTCCGTAAGAATCGACATCGAGAACCATGCCAGAAACTCCAGGGTCGGCAATACAGAGATCAATTTCGTGGGCCAGGGTCCGATACGATCGTAAGCCGGAGCTATCGGAAAACCCGCGGTTTCTGGAAATAAGACTGCCAATCACCGGGAGAACAACAACCTGCCCATCTGTTTCCTCTGCCGCTCGAACGACCCTTGCCTCTGCTTTTGTCGCGGTACCGTTTTTATCAGCGCCAAGAAACGGAGCAAGAGCGGCCAGATCAAGATCAAGATGACCAGAGTTTTTAGCGTTGATCACCTCCATCACAGCGTGTAATTTGTCTGGGGTAACGAGCAGTGGACGGCTCATTATTTCACTTACAATATGGGGGGTTAAAAAAGAGCTCATCAGTCGACCTCGGTTGATTCTAGGATTGTTTTTTCTTGTATTTTCTGCATAGTTCCAGACTTATTGGTCTGGCTCGGATAACAATCGTAGGCCAGTCCATGATCCATGGCCCGCTGCATATCCTCTGCATTTTCCTGATCGATATTTTCAACAGAACGATTCCTGCGAGCCGCCTGTTTACGTCTGGAATCAAGGCCGTTTCTGTTATCCATAAACTCAGCGACACGATCTTTAACAGGATCGGTAAAGGCCCATCCATGTGGATGCCAGTCGACCCGGTGAAATTCACGGACGTTTGCTAAATATTGGGCTGGAGAGATGGTGGACAGAGCGCCGTTTAAAACCGCGCTGCGTATCCACCTGTCGATGGCAGGTCTGCAAAACTGAAACACAAGGGTCCGAGCCACAATGGTTTCACACAATCTGCGAAATTCGATAAGACCCGCACGGAGGGAGGTGTAATTTACGCCTTCAAGATCGCCGGTTAACTGCTCGTAGGTGATGCCTATACCCCGTGCAATACGGCGGAACTGAACCCGCATAAAATCTTTATAGTTGTTGCCCACATCGGCGGTCTCGTTAAAGGCAATCTTCATGCCATTGCGCAACACGGGAAACGTTCCTGCTTTTAATTCGATGGACTGGGTGCCATTTGTTTTGCTTCCCGGTTGTCCACCCATATTGCCTGGGTCAAGCTGGCCATCCTGATAAATAAAACCACCCCAAAGCGCCGCAACTTTTTTGCGCACTACCTCGGCATCGTCATAGATATCGATGTCGTGGAGCTTTGTAATAACAGTGGCAAGAAAACCGAGGCCACGACACTGACCAGCGCGGGTAAGGCGAAACACATGGAAAAGATCATCACGATCAATTGGGGTACGCTTAAAACCTGAGGAGGAAAGAAAGTTTTCTCCAGGGTGGTTGTCATACAGCCAGTATTTTACTGGTCGACCATTTTCAAACTCAATGCCATGACGTATCTCGTTGCCGTCAGGAGAGATATCATTATAGTTTGGGTCAAGATGATCCGCTTCCAGGAGTTGAAACTGAATAGGTACATAACGTTTAACAGAGGGTGGTAATTCGTGGACCACACCAAGAGCTTCACCATCACGAACCATGGAACGAGCGACGAGCTCCTGCTGTCCATAAAAATTACTGTATCCCATATAGTCGAGCTGGGCCTGGCTATCACCCCAGAGAGATTTGATCTCTTTTTTTTGCTCCTTATTATCAAGCTGCCATTCTGGAGTGATGGCCTCGCCAACCATATTGGAAACAAAAGAATCAATTGCCCCTTTTGCTGAGGGATTATTGCGCTCTGACTGTCTGGAGCGTTTACGCACAGCAACAAGTCCACCCTGTCCTGCATTGGGCCCAGAACCAGACAGTCCCCAGTGGCCCATGCGATCAGAAGTCGAACCGGCCTCATACAGAGGGCCAATGTCCTGGGCGCCTGCTGCTATTATTGGCTTTCCATGGTGGTCGAGTATCATTTAGTGCCTTACTCCTGAAAAACATGTCCTTAAGACAAGAGATTAATTGGCTTAAACAAAAGATTTAAAAAATTACAAACAAGGCACTTATACCCCACAAGGGGGTACTGAACTGAGTCCCGGCTTATTTTTCGTCTACCGGGGCTAGAATCCCTTGGACCCGTTAATGGAAAAGGCGGTGACAACATCAGCCGATACAGAATTTTGATAGGCCTGCATTCCGGCGATGGTGTCGTTGAGCTCCCTCATTGTTATCTGGGTCCACTCGGTCGAATCACCGTCAATTGTAATACGCACCTTGCGAGCACCCTGGATAAGGATGGTCCGCGCGCTACGTGCTGCGGTCAACTCATCGACTGTGCAAACTATCTGGGTAATTGATGCCAAGCTGTCCGTCCTCAATCAGTGGTTAAGCTGCGTTTATTTCAGACTCTTAAAATCTACAAACAGCATAACCGACCTTTTTGAGGTTTTTCTCTATCACGCTCTATAACGTTCTATAACGTTGGAGATGGTATTATTTGCTATTGACAAGGGTTGTGACAAGGGCTGTAAATGGAAAAAATTTGGCTTTATTTTTAGGAGATCTAGATTTTAGATTTTGACATAAAAAGGCGGTTTTGCCAGGAGAGCAAAACCGCCTTAAATGAGGGTGTAAAACAGGAACGGTATATTATTTATATATTAGGAAAAGGGCACCTACTCTTTTTGCACCAGGGAGACATCATAGGCATAGGTGACACCACCCCGCTTTTGTTTCCAGACTGGAGCGGCACAAAATAATAAAGGAGATAAGCTCAACACTTAAAAACCCTCAGCGAGACAACCCCGCTGAGGGCAACAATAATAATGCAATAAGACTTTTTACTTTGTGTGATATTTATTTATGATATTTTTATTAAATTGATAGCCGCTTTATTTTATCGGCGCATGTTATCTCCTTTATAATAAATTGTTGGGTTATTGAGTTATTTCCAAACTGGAAACAACTCACAAGCAATCTTTGTGAGTTGGCATTCAGGAATGGACTGGATCATTATCAACTATTCGTGATTTATAATATCATCGTCACTGAGCTGCGTTTTGCAAAAAGGACAGCATGTATCATAGACACTTCCTGTCTGTGGATTTATAACTTCGGACACTTCTGTTTCTTCTATTGTCGCTTCGCAATAAGGACATTCATACGTTTTAAATGACAGCACATCTCCTGTAGTGTTGTGCTACCAGCCCCAGCCCCAAACGATCACTTTTTAACTCTCTCAAAT
>Ga0209414_1001716_pt1 | contig 10196 bp, 8 predicted proteins | sample LakVidmifraction_4_FD_181154 | JGI IMG/M metagenome (GOLD analysis project Ga0209414, IMG submission 181154) | Hypersaline microbial communities from Lake Vida, Antarctica - Brine Hole Two &gt;0.2 micron (SPAdes) (version 2) | ecosystem: Environmental > Aquatic > Non-marine Saline and Alkaline >... | reverse complement strand
CAGCTGAATCTTTTAACGCAAAGATTAAAGCTTTTAGGGCGCAATTTAGAGGAGTTAAAAATGTAGAATTCTTTCTTTATAGATTAACCACAATCTTTGCTTAGTCCACAACAATCATGCTTGATCCATTGAAGTCTTAAAAAACAAATGTGTTGCACTTATGGGTTGAACTCAGCTTATATGGTTTTCAGCGAATAATATATAACCATATGATTGATTCTGAATTCTGACCGTATTTCGAGAAGTTTTGAAAATCGGGGTAAAAAGTCTAATGTGTGAATAAATTAAAAGGAATTCAGGAAAACTGTTGAAATTGCTATTTGCTTAGGTTACAACAGTTGATATTGATCCGAAAATTTACGAAACCACTTTTATAAAAGGGGCTAAATATTTTTTATTTTTGATATTCCATAGCCGATGGAATGAAATGATCTCTTTTAGTATCAAAATAAATCAAGGAATAAAAAAGGTAATTTGTTGTACCTATGTTGTACCAAAATAAAAAAGCCGACTCGTTAAAGTCGACTTTTAGTACTCGGAGCGGGACTTGAACCCGCACGACCGTTGCGGATCATTGGATTTTAAGTCCAACGTGTCTACCAATTCCACCATCCGAGCATAGACATTTATAATGAGCGAAAAACGGGATTCGAACCCGCGACCTCCACCTTGGCAAGGTGGCGCTCTACCAGCTGAGCTATTTTCGCGTATATTAAGAACTTATTTGCCTTTTTACCGGCGCGCAATTACTTATTGCGGTTGCAAATTTAATATAAATCTTACAATACCAAAGGTTTTTCTGCAAAAATTGACGGCTTTTCTTCACTGTTTTTCAGGGACAAAAACAGTAAAGCCTTAACCCCTTGTTTTCCAGCTTCAAAAAAATGTATTCTTCCTGATTTTTCTTTCAATTCCTAAAGCCGCGCAAATTAAAAAACCCAAATGTCGAATTCAGGATCTGTTCCAACCGGAAATTCACAACCTGAGACTGAAATGAATTTACTGAATAAGCTTTTAACCTTTGAATCCCGAACAATACAGAATTTATTGAAACCAAAATTCTGTATTTAGATTCCCATTTTCATGGGAATGACAATTTCAACGGAAACCTCGAGGAATTCTTTTCGATTAAATTTTGAATGGGTTACACCTTTGCCTTTTGTTTGCTGGAAAGCATGCGTTTAATCTCGTTTAATTTCATCAATGCCTCCACCGGGGTAAGTGTATCAATATCAATATTCAACAATTCTTCTTTCAATTCTTCCAACAAAGGATCGTCCAGATTAAAGAAGCTCAATTGCAGTTCTTTTTCTGCTGAATTTTTTAAGATCTTCCCCGAGTCTTCCATCTGATGGGATTTTTCCAGCTTCTTTAAGATCTTATTAGCGCGATTGATCACCATTTGTGGCATTCCGGCCATCTTTGCCACGTGGATCCCGAAACTATGCGCACTTCCACCGGGAACAAGCTTCCGAAGGAACAATACCGTATCTTTTAATTCCTTGACCGAAACATTGTAATTCTTGATCCTTTTGAAGGTTTCCCCCATTTCGTTCAATTCGTGATAATGGGTCGCAAATAGGGTTTTTGGGGAAGCCGGATGTTCATGCAGATATTCTGTAATTGCCCAGGCAATAGAAATCCCGTCATAGGTACTGGTACCACGGCCAATTTCATCCAGCAGGACCAGGCTGCGGTCGGAAATATTGTTCAAAATACTGGCGGTTTCATTCATTTCCACCATAAAGGTAGATTCGCCCATAGAAATATTGTCACTGGCCCCCACCCTAGTAAAGATCTTATCTACCAGGCCGATTCTCGCTTGTTTTGCGGGCACAAAACTCCCCATTTGTGCCAATAGCACAATAAGTGCCGTCTGACGTAAAATAGCCGATTTCCCACTCATATTGGGTCCGGTGATCATAATGATTTGTTGGGACTCCCTATCTAAAAACACATCGTTGGCCACATAATGTTCGCCCTGTGGCAATTGCTTTTCAATTACCGGGTGCCGACCATCTTTTATGTCCAATTCCATGGAATCTCCGATAAGCGGTTCTGTATAATTTTCCGAAATGGCCTGCTGCGCAAAAGAACACAAACAATCCAACTGACCGATCTGCCGTGCATTTTGTTGCACCGGCCGAATGTAATCTGCCAGCCAATCCACCAATTTGGCAAAAATATCCTGCTCCAGCTGATAAATTTTCTCCTCGGCACCCAGAATTTTTCCTTCGTATTCCTTTAATTCTTCTGTAATATAGCGTTCGGCATTTACAAGGGTTTGCTTGCGGATCCAGGTTTCGGGAACTTTGTCCTTATGAGAATTTCGCACCTCTATATAATATCCGTACACGTTGTTGCTGCCAATTTTAAGCGAAGAAATTCCCGTAGCACTGGTTTCGCGTTGTAGCATTCCGTCGAGATATTCCTTTCCCGAAAAGGCCAAATTCCTCAATTCGTCCAGTTCTTCGTGAAAACCCTTCGCAACTGTATTGCCTTTAATAATATTTACCGGCGCATCCTCATTCAGCGTTTCTTTTATTTTTGAGCGCAGCACCTCGCAATGCTGCAACTTATCGCCAATTACCTTTAAGGCTTCTTCACGGGCGTTCATCGCCAAAGCTTTAACCGGCACAATGGCTTCCAGGGAATTTTTAAGATGGATCACCTCACGGGGACAAATTTTTCCGGTGGCTACCTTGGAGATCAACCTTTCCAAATCGCTTATTTGCTTGATATGATGTTGAATTTTATCCAATTCCGGTCTGCTCTCAATTAAATAACCCACAACCTTATGCCTGTTTCTGATCTTTTCGGCATTTTTAAGCGGAAGTGCCAGCCAGCGTCGCAGCATTCGCCCGCCCATTGGGGAAATGGTCTTGTCTATCACATCCAGCAAGGTCACCGCGTTTTGCGAGTTGGAATTATACAATTCAAGATTCCTGATGGTAAACCTGTCCATCCAGACATATTCATCCTCGGCTATCCGAGTTATGGATGCAATATGCTGAAGTTTATGATGCTGTGTCTCGCTCAAATAATAGAGGATAGCACCCGAAGCTATGACCCCTTCATTTAAATGATCTACCCCAAAACCCTTTAAGGATTTGGTCTTAAAATGAGAATTTAAAGATTCATAGGAATAATCCAGTTTGAAGACCCAGTCTTCCAGGTAGAAACAATGAAAGGAATCGCCAAAAGTCTTTGAAAATTCTTTTTTGAAGTTTTTCTGGATCAGAACCTCACTGGGGCTGAAATTTTGCAACAGCTTATCTATATACTCCGAATTGCCCTGAGCGGTGAGGAACTCTCCGGTAGAAACATCCAGAAAGGAAACCCCCATATTAGTTTTTCCGAAGTGGATCGCACACAAAAAATTATTGGTTTTAGAGTTTAAAACCTCATCATTCATTGACACCCCGGGAGTGATCAATTCGGTTACCCCACGTTTTACGATGGTTTTGGTGAGTTTTGGATCTTCCAACTGGTCGCAAATCGCGACTCTAAGGCCGGCTTTAACCAGTTTAGGCAAATAGGTGTTCAGCGCATGATGCGGAAATCCTGCCAAGGCAGTCGCAATCTCACTGCCCATGCCGCGTTTGGTGAGCACGATATTTAAAATGCGCGCAGTTCTTACGGCATCTTCACCAAAAGTTTCATAAAAATCGCCTACCCTGAACAACAGCAAAGCATCAGGATATTTATCCTTGATAGCGTTGTACTGCTTCATTAAAGGCGTGGTTTCTTTTGTTTTTTTGGCTGCCAAAGTCTTGTAATTTTAATTCATGCTAAAGTACTTATTTAAGATTTTATTTGAAATTTAAGATGCAAATTTATATGGAATTATTAATTTCAATACCGGAAGGATTGAAAAAGAGAGCCTGTATGCATCTTTAAGGCTGCATTATGTCCAGTCGATCAAAAGATAATGCGGAAAACTATATAAAAAGGCTCTAGTTTAAAATAGTTATTATGCTCAAAAACTCGAATTTTCGGCCTTTTGACACCCTTTAGTGACGGGGCAGGAACTTTAAATGAATTTTTTATGCAGTTGAGAATGCATTAAGTAAAAAATGCTTTTCATCCATTGCCCCTGGCTTTAGCCGGGGGTTCAGGAAGTATGTAAAGTAGGGCTTTAGCCCCATTGTTTTTATCACTCCTAAATATGTAAAAAATGTGGCTAAAGCCAATTTCAAATTCAAACTGTTTCCGGCAGTTAAAACTGCCGGAAATGGATATCTTTTTATTGTATCAATTTTTTGCAGTTAAAACTGACTTCAATCATTCTTTTACTGATAGTCCGCAATTAGTAAAAATAAAGAACAACATCATGCTGAGCTCGTTTCAGCATCTCATTAAAATCTGATAACCAACGTATTATTAAGTGCAACCCTGAAACAATCCCGATAGCAATCGGGAGGGTGACAAACACATTATACGGATATTCAGTATAAAAAATCATTTAAACAAGATTTTTTACTGATACCCGGCTGCCTGAAGATTAAATAATTCGGCATATAATTTATTGTTTTGCATCAATTCTTGGTGGGTCCCAATTTCAAGTACAGCACCGTCCTTTAAGACCATAATTCTGTCTGCAATTCGCACGGTGCTGAATCTGTGCGAAATGATCACCGCGGTTTTTCCTTCGGTTAATTTAATAAACCTTTTAAAAGCTTCGGTTTCTGCCCTGGCATCAAGGGATGAAGTTGGTTCATCCAGGATCAACACCTCAGCATCTTTCATATAAGCCCTGGCGATAGCGATCTTTTGCCACTGCCCTCCGGAAAGATCTTTCCCCTGTTTAAACCGTTTCCCGAGTTGCTGATCGTATCCCTTTGGCAATTCTGAAACTACCTGATCTGCAAGACTTTTTTCAGCGGCATTTGCTATTCTTGACTGATTCCCGATCTCACCAATTTCGCCCATTGCAATGTTCTCCCGAAGCGTAAGTTCAAACTTTACAAAATCCTGAAATATTACTCCGAAGTATCGCTGATATTTGGTTTTATTATATTGTTTCACAGGGATTCCATCCAATAGTATTTCCCCTTCTGTCGGTTCATAAAATCTAAGTAAGAGCTTGATCAAAGTGGTTTTTCCGGCACCATTTTCTCCCACAAAGGCCAATTTTTCTCCGGCTTTCAATTCAAAATTAATATTCCGGACAACCCATCTTTCAGATTTTGGATACTTAAAACCTACATTTTTAAACTCAAAGCCTTTTGTGATCTTTTCTGGCGGAGGCAACTTTCCTTCTGAAGGATTCTCTTCGTATTTTAAGTCCAAAAACTCAAAATAATCCTGCAGGTAAAGGGCGCTTTCGGTAATTGCCGTAAATCGGGTGAAAAAGCCCTGAAGTTTGGAACGCAGCCTGTTGAAGGAACCGGATAAAAATGTGAGGTCTCCCAGGGTAAATATCCCGGCAACCGTCCTGAAAACAATGAGAACATAGGCGCCATAATAGGCACCGGTCCCTATCACATTAAAGAAAGAACCCCAGCCGGCACGTTGTTTTGCCAATTTTTTACTTAGAAGATAATATTTATCTGAAAGCACTTTGAATCTTTCCGCAATGTAATTTGAAAGTCCAAAGAGCTTTACTTCTTTGGCGGTCACGTCACTTGCACCGGCATAGCGCAAATAATCCAGTTCCCTGCGTTCCTGTGTCCAACTTCTGGCAAGGGAATAACTTGTGCCGCTGAATTTTATTTCATGTAAAATAGTGGGAATAATGGATACTACCAGCAAGATTATAAGCCAGGGCTCAAATACCACAACCCCTGCCAGCAATGATAAAACAACGATTACATCCTGGCCCTGGGTAAGAATATTGGACATAAGCCCAACCCTGCCTGTGGTTTGCTGCCTTGCTCTTTCCAGTTTATCGTAAAATTCTGAATCTTCCAATTGATCGAGATCCAGTTCTGCGGTTTTTTTAATTATCCTTACTGATGTATCAATGGAATACTGGTCACCAAGCAATGAATCTGTCAAACTAATCGCCCTGCTCAGTAAATCGGAAATTATTGCCACGCCAAACTCCGCCCCCACCAGGAGCCATAGTCTATCCATTTCTTTGATATCGGCGGCCATTTGCAGCACAACCTCATCAATGATCATTTTACCGATCCAAAGGATTACTACCGGCAAAACAGCGCTTATTACCCTGCAAAGCAGATTGATGTAGAACAAAAACGGGTTAACGCCTTTTATTTCTTTAAAAAACCGTGGCACAAACCTCAGGGAAGCAAAGCTTTCCTTAAAGTTTATTTTGTTGGGATTTATGAATTTTCCTGGTTTTGCCAAGAGCTTAGTTTTAATTTATTTTTTAACGAGCCTTCGCAATGCTATCCATTGTTTAAGCATATTTTTAGAATCTGTTGCAGGATATCCCAAAACAGTTTTTCCTGCTGCTACATCATTCATTACGCCTGACCCCCCTGCTACCACCGCTCCTGAATGAACAGTTACGTGATCGCTTATCGAGGCACTTCCGCCAACAATAACACCGTCTCCAAGAGTAACAGAACCTGCAAGGCCACTGTGCCCGGCCATAATACAGGATCTCCCCATAACACAATTATGCGCGATCTGGACCAGATTGTCAATTTTACAACCATCGCCAATTATTGTTGAACTGAACTTTCCGCGGTCAACACAGGAATTTGCGCCTATCTCCACAGCATTTCCAATAACTACATTCCCAATTTGAGGCACCTTGACCAAACCTCTTCCATCTTCGCTTGGACGGTATCCAAAACCATCGGCTCCAATACTCACATTGATATGAAAAATGCAAAAACTGCCTATTTCACAGCGTTCCCTAATTACGGTTCCCGGCCAAATAACAGTGCCCTGACCAATTTTGGTTTCGTCCATAATGGTAACATTGGGATATAAAATAACTTCCTCACCCAAAACAACATTCCTTCCAACATAGCAGCCTGCGCCAATCTTGCAGCCTTTACCTATGCTTGCCGTGTCATGGACAACCGCAGTGGGATGAATATCCTGGTCAAATTGAGGTGGTGCAGGAGCAAAAACCGCCAATAATTTAGCCATTGCCAAATCGGTATTTTTTACTTTGATCAAAGCACGGTTCTCACCGGGCTCAAAATCCAGTTTCTCATTGACAATTGCAGCACAGGCCTTGGAATTTGGCCATTGCCGCGCATATTTCTGGCTTCCAATAATTGTAATTTGATTATTCCCGGCCCTCTCCATTTCTTCGGGCCCATGTATCTCGTGATTGGTGTTTCCCACCAATTCCCCATTTAAGATCTCATTGATCTCTTGGATTGTAAATGATTTCATAGATTTTTTTTCAATATTAATTTCTTAAAATAGCTTTATAAAACTATAAAAAAGTAAGATAACTTTTTCTCAATCAGAATGCTCCTCAATTATAAATTTGCTTTCACAATTGTCCCAATTTAAGCTGAAACTCTTAAAATAAAATATTTAACTTCAACCTGAACCCGAAAACTCAGTTAACTTCCGTTTTGTTGTGCATCATTTTCATTTGTGGCAGTGTCCAATTCCCTCAGGATCCTGTCTACGTCTTCCTCGGTTGAAGTGAGTTTTTGCTTGCAGCTCTTAATAAGTAATGCGGCTCTTTTAACTTTTTCAGACAATTCATCTACTGAAATTTCACCTTGCTCAATTTCAGAAACGATTCTTTGCAATTCGTCAAAGGCTTCTGTATATGTAGGAATATCGCTCATTATTCTATTGTTTTAACGATGATTTTACCAGGCTAAAAATACGCCCTTCATAAACTATTGTTTCCAAAGCGTCGCCTTCTTTTAATTTATCGGTGCTTTTTATGGCTTTTCCGTTGCTCATTGTGATGCTGTAACCACGTTTCAGGACGCTCTGCGGACTCATATTATCAATATTTTTTTCCATATTATTCAATGCTGTTTTTGACTGAATTATCTGGGAGATCACATCTTTCTTCATAGTTAAAGCAAATCCGTTGATCTCCAGTTTTTCTGCAGCGCAAATTTTAAGAGTTCCTCTTTTAATTTCTTCCCTGCCGGCTCGCAAATATTCCTTTTCATTTTTAAACCGAAATGTGGTTTGCTGAACCAAAGAATTGATATTTTCTTTGATCTGATTTCGGTTACCTATCAATATATTTTCTGTCACCGAGCGGAATAGCTTTATCTCTGAACCGAATTTCGTTTTTTCATCACTTAGCAATCGTCTTGACTTATCCCTGATCTTCTCTTCTGCTTTTTGGACCGGAACCGAAAAATTATGAAATTTCTGAAGCAGATATTCGGCTATTTTGGTTGGTGTGATCGCATTGGAAAATGAGATCATTTCAACAACCGTTTCATTTGTAACGTGCCCTATCCCGGTAATAACCGGAATTGGAAATAATGCTATTTCCCTGGCGAGTTCATAATTGTTGTAACAGGACAACCCGATATCTCCTCCCCCGCCACGAATAATTGCAACCACGTCAAAATGTCCCCTGACTTTTTTTATCCGCTTCAATTGATTTTTGATGGAAACCGTTGCCCGATCTCCCTGAAGCAAAGAAGGAAAAAGAAAATGAAAGAATTTATAGTTCCAGGAATTTGTTTCCAGGACTTTCAAAAAATCGGCATAACCCTTACTGGTTTCAACTGAAATTATCGCGATGCGTTTTGGCAACAACGGGATTTGCAGCAACTTATTCCTGTTGAAGATCCCCTCAGATTTCAATCTTTTAATAGTTTCCTGCTTTTCTTTTTCAAGATCCCCCAAAGTGTAACTCGGGTCTATATCGATTATTCTCAGGGAAAGCCCATAAGATGGATCGAATGAAATTTTAGCGAGGAATAATATTTTTATGCCGTCTTTTAAAGGTTCCTTCAGGACATTCAGGAAGTTCTTGTTTACATTTATGTAGTCATCCTTCCATAAAACCGATTTAATTTGGGCGATCACTTTTCCATTGACCTTCTCAACCAATTCCGGATAGCAATGCCCCGAATGGCTGTAATAATTCAATTTATTCATTTCCGCTTTCACCCAATATGCACTTTTATACCTCTCGGCAAGCGTTTTTTGAATGCTCTTTGTAACCTCAAGCAAAGTGAAAACGGTTTTATCGTTTACTATTTCCGGCATTGTCGGTATTTTTCGAAGTCTGGCGCAAGTTAATTGCTTTTCTGCTAAAAAGCTCAAATTACACTTTCATCTATTAAATTCAGTATTGCAAATATCCGTTCTAAAAATTCGGGATTGGTTAAATCCATTAATTTCTTGTCAATCTATGTGAAGCCTGTTTAATTTAATCATTTTTCAATTCTATTTTTTTATCTGAGTTTATCCACATCCCAATTTCGGGCATTATTAAGAATGTATTTCCTTATGGCATTGTAAGATCTTTCATCACGAATTATATGTTCCCAATAATTGCGCTGCCACAATTTACCGTCAAAACGTTCCCAATTCAATGTTTTCACCCCCCGAATGTATTCATTTGTAGACATAGTTTTAAACCATTGCATCACCGAACTGAGGGGCGAACCCAAGTGTTCGCCCGGAATTAAAAAACCGTCCGAATTTGAAGAACCATTCAAAATTGATGTTTTCCCGATAATAAACGGTCGATACAAATTGGGGCCGTTATTAATAGGGTTTGCCCGTGCCAAAATTGGATTCGCTGCCCCATTATTAACAATAATGCAATGAACATGATTTGGCATCACAATGAAAATATCACATTTAATATCGGGGAATTTATCTTCCAATTTTTGAAACCATTTTTCAATCATTTTTCCGGCATCGTTTAATGTTAATTGGGGTTCGCTATTATTTGACGGGATTGACTGGTCGCTGTCCAGGCGAACTGGGCAGACACGTGGGTCTGCACTACCGTGAATGGGGTTTGGACGGGCAATTTTCCCGAACAATAATTTTTTATTTTGAACGCAAATTGTAATAAAATACAATCCTTCCTGCGAATAATCATATCCTTTTAATCGGATAGATTTGCGATGATGTATGCGAGGATTATAAACCATAATTTTATTTTTTTTACTAAATCGTACGGGCGGACCCATGTGTCCGCCCCATTTCCCTATTAAACCCTATTAAACACCGCCCATTTCATTATGAAGGCAAGGGCGGACATACCCGGATCTGCCCCGAATTATTAAAAATATTTTTTTTTATTGGGCGGACACAGGTCC
>Ga0209414_1001714_pt1 | contig 10212 bp, 7 predicted proteins | sample LakVidmifraction_4_FD_181154 | JGI IMG/M metagenome (GOLD analysis project Ga0209414, IMG submission 181154) | Hypersaline microbial communities from Lake Vida, Antarctica - Brine Hole Two &gt;0.2 micron (SPAdes) (version 2) | ecosystem: Environmental > Aquatic > Non-marine Saline and Alkaline >... | reverse complement strand
AGTTGCCTTGCTCAGGCTCTATCGCTATGTCGACAGTATCTACATTGAGGAAGTCGACAAGGAGAAGGTCTTCAATGACCTTGCCCAAGCCTTGGTCGCCTCCTTGGAAGATCCGTACTCCTTCTATGTCCCGCCATCAGCGGCAACTGACTATATGGAAGGGACTACAGGAATATATGGAGGCATCGGAACCTACCTGAACAAACCCTCACCAGAGCGCAAGGATCTATCAGATCCTGCATCCTATATGGTTACCATCATATCCCCCTTCCCAGGCTCTCCCGCCCAAAGGGCCGGCCTCATGGCAGGGGACCTGATCAGTCACATCAATGGCGAGAAGGTCGACGACCTCTCCAGCTATGAAGCAAGCAAGCTTCTCAGGGGAGAACCAAAAACTGAGGTCACCATCACCGTGTACAGGGGGGGCACCTCCTTTGACTTGAGCCTGATGCGAGAAAAAATCAGCACCCCTACTGTTGAAGGCAACGTCATCGATGGGGACATCGGTTACATTGTGCTTTCAGAGTTCACCCCCCAGACAGGCGAGCAGATGCTGGAAAGTGTAAAAAAACTGGTAAAGCAGGGCATCAAGGGGTTGATAATCGATGAGCGCAACAACTCAGGCGGAGCTGTGGATGGGGCAATGCAAGTTGCAAACATCTTCCTTCCTGCCAACAAGACCCTTGTCACCATCCAGGGAAAGAAGGGATCGAATCGTGACCAGCGCTACATCTCCACAGGATCAACCTTGGTTCCCAAGGACCTGCCCATAGTCCTGCTTACCAATGGAGGCTCGGCATCCTCATCAGAGATCCTTGCCGCTGCTCTAAAGGAGAACGACAGGGCGACGCTCATCGGTACAAAGACCTTCGGAAAGGGCGTTGTGCAGGATGTGTTCAAGTTTGGAGAGGGGTATGCCCAGGTCACCACTGCGCACTACTACACTCCCACAGGACAGAACATCCATAAGAAGGGAATAGAGCCGGACATCTTGGTCGAGGATATCAAGCTCGATGATGAGGAGATTCCTGCCTATGAAAAGCTGATGACGGAGAAGGCCCTTGCAACCTTTGCTGACGCGCATCCCGAGCCGACAACGGAGAACATATTGCTCTTCTCTGAGCAATACTCAGACCATGGCATCAACCGTGATATCCTGAACATCCTGATGAGAAACGAATATCTTGGGAGAATTGCATATGACCAGCGGCCTGTAGGCGACCTTGTCTTTGACAAGCAGCTCAAGCGTGCAGTTGAGTTCATCCGCCAGGGCAAATGAGGCAGTACCTACTAGACTCTTCCTTCACAGGGGAGCAAAAAAAGCTTGTCCTCACCGACAAGGAGGCGCAATACCTTACCAAGGTCCTGCGCCTCAAGGTCGGAGACCGCCTGCTCGGGCGTGACAGGACAGGGAAACCCTGGCTGTTGGAGCTTGAGCAGATAGGAAAGAGCAGCTGCATCCTCTCGGTCTCCCCCTTAGGGGAGGACGAGACGGATGTCGCTACCGATGCCCTGCCTTCCTACAAGGGCAGCTACCCTAGGATCTTTCTCTACCAATGCCTGTGCAAAGGCAAGAAGAATGAGACGATAGTTCGTCAGGCTACAGAGATAGGGGTTGAAGAGATAACCCTGGTGCAGAGCAAATTCTGTGTGAAGGAATATTCCAACAAACGAGACAAAGGCCTCGGAGCCCAGAAGGAACGCTTGGAAAGCCAGATCAAGGAAGCGATCCAACAAAGCGGATCGCCCATTCCCACCCATATCACTGACGAGATTCTCTCGCTTGCGGACATCCCCAAGCATTGGGACAACAAGGGACTCTTCATCTTCTTTCACCAAAGCAGTCGCGGAAAACAGCAAACGCTACCCCAACTGCTCGCCACCGTCCAACCTGATGCTCCCATAGCCATGCTCATAGGCTCTGAGGGAGGACTCTCCGATGAAGAGTGTACATTCCTAGAAGATGCAGGCTTCAGGCCCGTCATGCTGAAGGGCAATATCCTACGTGCAGAGACAGCGGCCATCTACGCCCTCTCAACTATTCAGGTTCTCTTGACAGAAACTCAAAACTAAACCGGTAAACCTCTTCATGTTAGAGTAGCGACCAGCAAAAAGAGGACCTAGACTATCAGAGCAGAAAAATAGTTTCCCCTTTCTACACTTGCTAGAGAAGGAGTTTGCAGATGTCGCTTTTTGTTATTTCATCAGATTGGCGTTTTAAAAATCGTTTCAAGCAGCATTTTTCCTATGGATTCTTACACGAGTTCAGCATGGTTCAAAAGCTGGTAACCTCTGTTGTCCAAGCAGAAGCAGAAGAAGAGCTATGGATTCTCGCAGATGAAAGGTTGGGTTCCAACTCTCAAGCGCAGCTCTTGCAAGAACTAGAGAGAGCAGGGAAAAAGGTACAGGTGATCCTGTTCCTCGACCGTGGGAACCGCCCCTTTGTCCTACCGGAACTCCATTTTCCTGTTGAATTCATCCAGAAGGAAGCCCTCGACTACTCCCTGTTCTTTTCACGGTTCCGTGAAGAGCAGAGTGTGCATGAAGAGTCGCTCTACAGCACTGAAAGCTTGATAGGAAACAGCAACACCATGCAAGATGTCCGCTCGGCTCTCGCCCTCTATGGTAAGGGCGAGTGTTCGATTCATCTGTATGGGGAGACAGGCACAGGCAAGGAAATAGCGGCAGGCATCATCCACAAGATTAAAAATCCCTTTCGCCATATGGTCAGCGTCAATTGTTCGCTGCTGCATGGACCGATCGGGGACTCCATGTTCTATGGCCACACCAAGGGTGCCTTTACCGATGGCAAGAGTGATCTGCCCGGCCTCGTCCATGATGCAAACCAATCGACCCTGTTCCTGGATGAGGTGGAGAACCTAAGCCTGGACTCCCAGTCGAACATGCTCAGGCTCCTGGAAAGCGGCCAGTACCGACAGCTCGGAGACACTAAAATAAAAGTCTCGAAGTTTAGGCTGGTGACCGCTTCCAATCAAAACCTGAAGCATCTCATAGAGGACAAGCGTATCAGAAAGGATTTCTACTACAGAATCTGTGATGCCACAATCTGCATGCCTCCGCTTAGGGATCATCTTGAGGATATCCCCCTGCTCTGCCAACATTTCATCAAGGAGCACTTTCCAGGAAAGAACATGTCAGAACAGGACATGAGGATTTTGAAGCTCTACCCTTGGCCAGGGAATGTCCGACAGCTCTTCTCCACACTGAAGAGAAGCTGCATCCGATCAGAAGAGGGAGCAGAGCTACACATCATTCCTGAAGATATTGCGTGATGGAAGGAACAAAACGATAAAAAAGAAAAGAGAGAAAAAGGAGAGAAGGGACGAAAACAAACCCCTCTCTCCAGAACTGATCATATTGGAACTGCTAGTTACAACCGCTGCAGCCCGAGCAACTTCCCGTACAGGAGAGTTCCTCCTTATGCAAACGTCTCAATCGCAACAGACGAACCTTCTTTATGGTGAAAGAGCTTAAGAACACTATAACCGCTATAGCTATCAGATAATTGATCATACAGCCTCCTAGAAGAGCAAATTGCCCACTACATTGATAAATACCGCCACAATATACGCTGTCAACATCTGGATGCCGACCTGTCCAAGAGTAACTCTCCAACTTTTGAGTTCCCGCTTCATAGCCCCGACTGCAGCAAAGCAAGGCATGCAAAGCAGGTTGAAAGCCATGTAGGCAAGAGCCGCCTGCTTGGTTTGTATATCTTCCTTGAGTGTTGGCAACGCTCGAGCATCACCACCTTCCATAAGGACCACATCAGTATAGATATCTACTGCCGCCTCATTATCGTACTGACCTTCTTCAAAACCAAACTCAATGAGCTCATCCTCTGAAGCATCGCCAAAATACTGTGCGAGGTACTCATCGCTGATATCATCAGCATAGAGCTGAGCCAGGGTCACCACAACCATCTCCTTGGCGATCCAACCGGTTGCAACACCGACGGTAGGTCTCCAGGCACCAAAGCCTGCAGGCTTGAAGATAGGGGCGACAGCCTTGCCTGTAGAGGCCAAAAATGAGGTTTCGATGGGAGCCAAAGGAGTTCCATACTCTTGCTGATTCTGTCCATTGAAAGAATTGATATTGAAGTTGGAAAGTGCCCAGATAAGGATGGTTGCCGCCAGGATGATGGTACCAGCTTTCTGGATAAATCCCTTTACCTTTTCATAGCCATGGATTCCCACACTCTGTATCGTAGGGAGCCTGTATTGGGGAAGTTCTATAAGGAAGTTCGATGTCTCACCCTTATAGGCAATCCTGTTGATGATCAGGGAGACCAAAACAGAGACCACAAGGCTCAGCATGTAGATGAAAAAGAGAACCAACGTCTTGTTCCCATCACTGAAGAATGTCGAGACAAACATGATGAAGATCGGCAGCTTTGCACCACAGGGCATAAAACCACAGAGTAGCGTCGTTATCTTACGGTCCTTCTCGCTATCGAGGGTACGGGTTGCCATGATGGCAGGTATTGAACAACCGAATCCCATGAGAAGAGGGATGAAGGATCGACCCGATAACCCAAACCTGCGAAAGAGGCGGTCCATGACAAAGGCAACACGGGCCATATACCCGCTGTCTTCCAAGAAGCTCATCAGGATATAGAGGACCAGGATAAGGGGAAGGAAAACCAAAATGGCACCAACGCCTTCCATGATGCCAGAGATCACCAAGCTGTAGGCCCAGGTGGCTGCCCCTGCACTCAAGAGGGCTGAAGAGATCACATCAGCAAGACTACCCCAAAGATTCTCTACCAAGGTCGCTAGTGCAATGCCCGGACTGGGAAGCCCCGGAACAAACAGGAAATTCTCACTGAAGGTCGCTGCAAACATCAGGTACATGATTAGGGCAAAGGCAGGCAGGGCCCACACCTTGTGGGTTAGCACCTTATCGATCTTATCGCTTCTGCTCTCTGTTTGTTCGCCGTCCTTTGTCCCGCGCTGTACGCTGGATCCTATAACCTCGGTTATGAAGGAGTAGCGCTTGTCAGCTAAGGTGTCCTCATCTACTTTCTTGCTCAGCTCATAGACAGGAAGTCGTTTGGGAACACGTTTTTGCTCTATGGTGCGCTTAACCGCTTCCATCAGGGCATCGATGCCCTTGCCGTTACGTGCCTCAATAGGAACAACCTCTACACCAAACACCTCTTCCAGGCGTTCGAAGTCAATGCTGTCCTTACGCAGGGCGACCTCATCCATCATGTTTATCCCCAGCACTGTGGGGATCCCGGTCTCCATGATCTGCAAGGCGAGATAGAGGTTACGCTCAAGGGAGGTGCCATCGAGGATATCGATGACACAGTCAGGCCTTTCATTTACGATAAAATCCCTCGCTATGACTTCCTCTGCACTATAGGGGGAGAGGGAGTACGTCCCGGGCAGGTCAAGGATCTTCATATCCCTGTTCTTCTTGTAGACTCCCTCTTTCTTGTCAACGGTCACCCCAGGCCAGTTTCCCACATGCTGGCGAGAACCGGTAAGGGTATTGAATACAGTTGTTTTGCCGGAGTTAGGGTTTCCGGCCAGTGCTATGATATACGGCATCTAGATCTCCTATATATGTTAGGACAAACTAACTGTTTGCCCAAAAAAAATTACTTCTGGACCTGTATCAGGGCCGCTTCACTCTTGCGAAGGCTCAACTGATACCCCCGAACCGTAATCTCTACAGGATCTCCAAGTGGTGCGATCTTAATGAGCTGCACCTGCACATTGGGAGTAACGCCCATGTCCAAAATCCTCTGTCTCATAGCCCCAGTGGTGCCAATGGAAACCACCTTGGCTTTTTCGCCAGGTCGTAACTCGCCTAGTGTCATTCTAAACTCCTCGTACATATATATAGTAAATTATTATAAAATCGATAGTTATGCTACGTTGATTCTGTGAGCAAGCCCTTGATTAAGAGCCAGCCTGACACCTTTGACTGAAAGGATAAGGCCATTGGAACTCTTGCCGACAATTTCCACCTGTTGTCCGAAGACAAACCCCAAGTCGAGCAAATGCTGCTTCATGGAATCTTCTCCATGTAGGGAAACAATAGTTTTTTTCTCTCCGACCTGAACCATGGATAATGGCATAGACGTCCTCCGTGTTAGGCTTGCCTAACTCATACCTATGTATACTATGCTTATCCTTTTGCTGTCAACTACTTTTTGAAAATATTCACCTTGTACATTGACATCCTACAGAAATTCTTTGTTCCTTGAGGGTGAAAAGAGTAAGGAGTTCCCCTTAGTACCTATGACATCTACCAAAAAGGGAGAACCCTGAAAACAAGCAGAGTGGCATACTGTACGATAAGAGGCCCTGCTGGAAAAATTAGAATTATGCTATATTTCTGAGGAAAACTGTATCATATTTATAAAGGTCCAGTAACTCACGTTGTAACGTGAGTTACATGAGACTCTCCCAATAATACAGCCTGTGGATAACCTGTGGACAACTTGCTAAATGTTGCTAGTAAACAAGAATAATCAGACCTATAGAAACAGTACTTTTCTTATATAGGTATTGGGTTAAAACCACCCCATTAAGTTGTAAGCAACTTGTTGTAAAGGAGTTAGTTGACCAAGATGATAGGTATTACAGGGAAACCCATGAAAAGATTGTGGTCAAAGTATGTATTACGTACCTCTTCACTATGGTTTTTATTGCTTGTGGATAACCTGTGGACAACTTCTGTACAAGCTTGTGGATAGGTCTAGAATTCTAGAAGAAATATGGAGTTATTTGATTCGTTCAATAGCAAGGCCAAGGGCGAAAAGCTTCTCAGAGAGACGCTCATATCCTCTCTCAACTTGGTAGATGTTCTCTATGGTGGAGACGCCTTCTGCACAGGCAGCGGCTATGACCAGGGCCATTCCAGCTCGAACATCAGGGCTTGTCACCACCGAGCCGTACAGTTGTGACGGTCCGTTGACCACAGCCCTATGGGGATCACACAGGATGATATCTGCTCCCATGCGGATCAGCCAGTCTACAAAGTACATCCTAGATTCGTACATCTTCTCATGTAGGAGAATCGAGCCTTCCATCTGGGTTGCGCAGACGGTAATGATGCTCAACAGGTCGGCAGGAAAGCCCGGCCATGGGGCGTCATCGACCTTGCCGGTATGGCCTCCGACTTCCTTGTAGAGTTTTCTTTTTTGCTTGCGGGGAACCAGAATGGAAGAGGGACCGTCCTGGACGAACTCCACCCCTATTCGGGAAAATCCCAGGCGGATCATCCTGAGGTGTTCAAGCTCGACTCGCTTAATGAGGAGTTGACCCCCTGTTGCTCCGGCGAGGCCGATAAAGGAGCCCACCTCCATGTAGTCACTACCTAAGGTGAACTCACACCCATGCAGTTTCTTTTGTCCCCGGATATGGAGCCTGTTCGACCCTATCCCTTCTATGGCACAGCCCATACGGACCAGCATGGTACACAGGTCCTGCACATGAGGTTCGCAAGCCGCATTGCTGAGGATGCTCTCCCCTTCAGAGAGGGAAGCTGCCATGATGACGTTCTCTGTTGCGGTGACCGAAGCTTCATCCAAAAAGATATCCCCTCCCTGGAGGCGGAGGTGGTTGGACTTGAGATGGAGTTTTCCATCGCTTTCCAACTTGCAGGAAGCGCCGAGAGAGGAGAGTCCAAGGAAGTGAGTGTCCAGTCGTCTCAGGCCTATGACGTCCCCTCCAGGTGGGTCGAGGCTCACCTCCCCATGTATGGCTAGAAGAGGTCCAAGCAGCAGGATGGAACCTCGGACAGCCTCTACAAGGTCCTTGCCAAGCAAGCCGGTACGGTTGCCACTGGTTATCTCCAATGTCTGATTATCAATCTTGGTCACCGTCGATCCCAGGTTTTCCAGGAGCTTGCACATGACGCGCACATCTTCTATGTCAGGGACATTGCTCAGCCTTACAGGATCGTCGGTCAATAGCGTTGCCGCCAGACAGGGAAGGGCGGCATTCTTGTTGCCGCTGATAGTCACTTCGCCTGAGGCTGGAAAGCCCCCCTCTATCCTGTATGAAGCCATATGGTCCTCCAAAAACATGGTACTATCCTGGCCTCTATTTAGCAAGTCGTTGTTGAATTGTGCAACATATCAATGGTAGAATGAAAGGAGATGAAACAGATAGAAAAAAAGGTCCTAGGTATAGGGAATCCTCTCATTGACATAATTATCAGTGTGGAGGAAAGTGATATCCTCAGCTTGGGCATCCACAAGGGTACCATGGCCTTGATACACAAGGAGAGGATGGCTGAACTTCTGCTGTTGAGCAAAGCCAAACATACCACCTACTCATGCGGTGGCTCCTGCCCCAATACTATCATTGCTTTGGCAGCCTTGGGGATAGAGACCACCCTTGCAGGCAAGGTGGGCAATGATGAGAATGGAAAAATTTACGCAGAGACTCTAAAAAGCCTCCATGTACATAACGAGCTGGCTATCACAGACAAGGAGCCTACCGGCTCTACTGTCATCCTTGTCACCCCTGACAGCGAACGCAGCATGAACACCTACCTCGGGGCCAATCGCCTCTATGAGGCAGCTGATGTCAATGAAGAAAGTGTATCGAAAACTGATTTCTTTCATTTCACCGGCTATATGTGGGATACCCAAAGCCAGCAGGAAGCGATAACCAAGGCCCTGAAAATAGCTAAGCAGAACAAGACTATCATATCCTTTGATGTTGCAGACCCTTTTGCAGTAGGACGCTACCGCGATACGTTCCTCAAGATTATCCACGAGAGCTGTGATATCGTGTTTGCAAACAGGGAGGAGGCACGTATCCTCTTTGACAACTATGACCCCTACGAGTGTTGTCGCTCCATGGGTAAGCTCTGTAAGACTGCAATTGTAAAGAACGGGAAAAAGGGCTCCTTCATCTCCCACAACCAGAAGATCTCTAGCGTGCCGGTAAAGGGCCCTGTCGTTCCTATCGATACCACAGGAGCTGGGGATGTCTATGCCGCAGGCTTTCTCTATGGCCAGTGTAAGGGTTTTTCCATCCCTGACTCAGGGATCATCGCCTCCATCCTGGCAGGTCAGATCATAACCCAGAGGGGTGCCCAGTTCAGTAAGGAACAGGCGGCAGGTCTACGGGCTTTGCTGGAGACTGATACGTGGCGCAGCCTCTAGCAGAACTCGTGAAAAAGAGAGCATTATTGTACAGCCCAGGATAGCTATGACTGCCCAAAATACAGGGACAGGAAAAAAGGCAAGGAATCCGATGGCAAACAGGTTAACAAGCATCCCCCCTCCTTGGAGTGCAAACGAGTTGATGCTCAAAGCTGAAGACCGCACCTCTGAAGCCATACTTTGATTAAGAAGAACCCCACCAACAACAGAGACTACACCCAGCACAAGGTAGATTCCAAAGTACACTGCAATGAACTGCAAAGGATTCTTTACAAACAAGAACATCGCTTCCAAGGAAAACGCACAAAGTATTGCAATAAGAAATATGATGGGGGGGTTTCCCAATCTCATCAGACGCTTGCCCAACAAGGAACCTACAATGCTTACGGCAAAGACAGACCCCCCTACAAAACCCAATATCCATATCTGGGAATCAGAGAGCAACAGCTGCTGTAAAAAGGGTTGCCAGTAGCTTTCTAGGGAGAACAGCTGCCCCCCATGTACTAGAGAAAAAAGCACATACACTTGCAAAAAACGATTGCCCTTCACAGCGGCCAGAAATTGCCTCACTTGGCCAAGAAACGTGGTTTTTCTCAATCCTATACCAGAAGAATCATTGGGAATAAGCAAAGCGACCAATACCATGCAAAGGATAATCAGAGCTCCCCTCCCCAGGAGCAGATAATCGGTGAGATACACACCCCCACGGCCAAAAGCCAGTAACATCCCACCAAAGAAAGAACCCAAGGCCAAGGCCAAACTTGAGGTTATCTCCATGGCAACCATCACTTCATCAAGGCCTTTGTTGTCCTTCAAATGATTATCGATAAGCAGGGCATCGAGGCTTCCAGATGAGAAGGCCCTTCCAATGCCATTGAGAGCAAACCCTACAAATAACAGAGGCAGAATCCTGCTGAACAGCAACAGGGTCCCGACCAAGGTAGAGAGCATCCCCATCAGATAGCCCTTCCGCCTGCCTTGAGCGTCACAGAAAATGCCACTGGGAACCTCGAATACCATTACGCTTACAGAAAAGCAGAGTATGGCTATACTCAGAT
>Ga0209414_1001712_pt1 | contig 10219 bp, 22 predicted proteins | sample LakVidmifraction_4_FD_181154 | JGI IMG/M metagenome (GOLD analysis project Ga0209414, IMG submission 181154) | Hypersaline microbial communities from Lake Vida, Antarctica - Brine Hole Two &gt;0.2 micron (SPAdes) (version 2) | ecosystem: Environmental > Aquatic > Non-marine Saline and Alkaline >... | reverse complement strand
CTATCTAAAGGAAAAAACCTTACTTCTCTTGTTCTTATTACATATTTAGAACCCATGCTATCTCTCCTTCCTTTAAAACGTTCATTTTAATAACCCACATTCTCAACATAGCTTTGAACACCTATATAGTTCCCACACTTAGTACATTGATAAGTCTTATTATAAATAGGATTGCAATTCATATGAAATGTCATTTTAAAATAATTATTGCCACACTTACAAACAATCTCATTGTCCTTAAATCTAAAACTACCCTTTTCACCAAATATAAATTTTCTACCACCACAGTCACATATTGCTCTGTCTGGTGGATTAATTTCTCCACACTTCATACAATACTCTACCTCTCTTGTGAATTCCCTGCCATCTTCCATTTTTAAGCTACCTTTTACTTTTAAATTCTTCATATACTCCTCCTTTAATTTTTAATTATTATATCAACATCATAACTATATCATTTTAAAATACATTTGTCAAGCATATTTTATATTTATATTCAATTAAGCTATCATTTTAGCTTTAATATCCTCATACATTTTTCTAAGCTGTCTGCTACTCTCTAGGACTATATCAATATCTCTACCATCTAATGTATCAAACATATTATTATCGCGCCCCTGTGAGCCTACAGTGGCGTCTGACACCCTAAAATCATACTTTGCATATGTATAAGCACATAATTTGTCATAAGCTGATACAAACTTCAAACCACCTTGCTTACTTCCAAATACATTATAGCCTATATATCTAACGTTAGTATTTATTTCTTGTCTTTTAGCATCAACTATCTTATTCATTAATATTCTCCTCTATTAGTTTTATGCTTTTAATATTACCTTCCATACCTTCCAAACTTGAACAATTGCCACTGTTTTTAACTGAACTAATTAATGTATGTCGGTCAATAATAAACTCAACGACACTTCCATTAGCTTTATCTTGCCTATTTTGTGATCCAGTATGCTGATTTGCTTTAGAGTCTCCAATAACTGCCTGGAATACTGTACCATTCTCTAACTCTACCTCTAAAAAGTCACCAGTCAGCCCATAAAATGTTCCAACTGCTATACAATATTTATCTCCCATTCTCCTAAATCCATTTTTATCTGTATGTATTTTTCCTGAATGCTGGAGCTTGTATTGTGGGCTAGATTTTGATGTAATTGCTGTCCATGACATGTAAGATTTCATACTTGTATCGGTATTTGGCACTTGTTTTGTAATGGATCTACTTACTTTTATATTTGCCCTAGCCGTTACGAGCTCTTGCTTAACCTTCTCAGCTTTTAATTGCTCTCTGTACTCGTCTGCTTTGGCGATTGCCATTTCTGCTTCTATTCTAGATATATTCTCTTGTATTAAATCATCCAGTGTAGGCAAACATAACAAATTATCTGAAACTTTAACCTCTTCGGTTTGACCTTTGCTACTTGTGGCTAGTATTAACACCACAAACCATATTATTGTAGTTATCATTGCTTGTTTCAACATTTAACCATCTCCTCTTATTTTATATTTATATTCAAATGGTTGACCTGTCTAACTCACCAATAGAGCCAACCGTTTTGCCAATTTCTCATTAAAACTCTGATTTTATCATTTTGTTTATAAATACCAAATTATTGTCATAAAAGTTGATATTATGACGTATGTTGGGTATGCACTTTACTTGTTATATTGTAGCAAATATTTTCTTCTGCTTGTAATAAATGTTGTCTGCAGTTATGACAATAATATTGACCCTATAACCTTTTTTGACGTTTCCTCAATTTTTTCAAATCCCCAGTCAATTTTGTCAAATACTTCTTGTTTAGCTTCTTCTTCTAACTCATCTTCGGTCAAGTTATCATCACATATTAATTCTCCGTTTATTGTGTGTGTTCCCATTTCTAACCACCATTTGATTTTCTTCATATTAGATTTCTCCTTTCTACTACACATAATAAACATTATGTCTATCTAATACTCATTATTATATGTCCTGTTAAAACATATCCGCTTTCATCTGTAAGAATATAAGATACTTCCTTTTCTATCTCTCTTCCCGTATATTCTTTATCCCATTCCTTTAGTATAAGCGTATCTCCTACCCCATAATCTCTATCATTTTTTCTTATTTCAAATGTTTTTTTACCCAATAAGACATCTTTAAAATAATTTGGTAATATTTTTAATTCGTGTACCATTGTCACAACCTCCTATTTTTAGTTACACATAATACTTGTTATGTGTCTTATTTACTTTCTTTTGTCATTGTTAAAACATAGTCTGTGCTTGGAAATTTTACTTCATATGCTTGATTTGGCTCGTTCTTTTTATGTTCATTCATAAACCATTCAAATACTGCTCTTATAGCTTCATCTGTGTAATCCTCTTTCTTTCCAGTTGCAATACTTATTTTAGGATTGTCCTTATCTTGCTTTATATTTGTTAAGTATATTTTATTCATTAACATTGAAACCATTAGTTTTTTCATATATTCAACCTCCTATACTTGTTATACTTAACTAATTATATAAGTCTATTTCTTTATCTTGGTAATAACTTGTGTTCCCAACCTTATCTCTACTTAAAATATCATCTAAAATATCTTGTATCTTTTTAATATCTTCTTCTGTAATGTCATCTACAATTCGTTCTTCCCAATCCTCATACATATTATCATATTCATTTTCTATTGCCGATTCAATCATTTCTCTTGCGTTTATTGTTGCTTTATATTCTTTAGTTGTGTAATATTTAATTTTTTCATTTTGAAAATCTTTTAAACTATTTCTAATATCCCAAACTGTGTGAATACCTTGTTCATATTCACCTACTACATTTGTTTTATCATCTAAATCTGATAGTTTTATCATTTTTAATCACCCTTTCTATTGCACATTTTAAACACATTGTGCAGCTAATATCTAGTTAAAACAATTCTTTTATCTATATGACAAAATCAGCACTGTACTTAGTTTGTGTTTTAGGCTGAACTAACCCTAAATTGCTTCTTGATTTTTTACAATTTTTACATTTCATTTTTGGTATAACGTTATCGTGAAAATTTGCATCATCATAACCACTTTTAGTCTCTTCATGTCCGCAATCCTCACATTTATATACTGCATTAAAGTCTCTTCTATTTTGGTTTATCATTGTTTTTATATACATATTGTCTATCCCCTTTCAATTAAAAGTCTTATTTTATTCTATTTCCACCCATTTTGCTAGTTCTAAAAAACAATAACTTAATTTTACGGTGGGTAGTCCTTCCAATTGATAACATATCTTACCAGCAAAATTCAAAACATGACTTCCCAATATTTGATGACTATATTCTTTTTGCAAATCTTTATAATTGATCATTTTAAATGACATAGTCCTATCTCTTCTTAGTTTTTCAATCATAAATAAAGTGTCCACACTCTCACCCCCCCCATTAAAAACCTAATTTTAACCTAATATCTTACTGTTCTTTATCCATTTAAATACCTTATCACCAAAAACAGTATCGCATAATCCCCACTCTATACCAATATCTATGATTTCTCTAGGTATTATCTCTATCATATTAATTGTATCTGTCATTGACATATCAATACCACTAGCGTTGTAAATAGTATCATGCAAACAATACATCTCATCTTTAGTTATATTAATAATCCACACCTCCTATAACCACCAATATAGTCATCCGTTTTTATTAAATCTAGTTAACTTCAATATTTTAAGTGTTTATTCCATATTTATAACATAATTGTTCTAATTTATATATTACATCTACACCTTCACCATATAATAAACCACTAAGTCTAGCAATTTCACCTATTTGATAACTACCTAATGGATAGAATTTGACTGCATTGTTTATCTTTTCTAAGTCTTCGTCAAACAGTATCTTCTCTGTGTTATACATTTGCTCGAACCCACATCAAAATTTTCTCAGCATCCCTTAGATCAACCACTGTTTCACAAGAATCGTCTTGTGTATATCCTACTAATACTAATAGCTTTTCTATAAATACATCTTTATCTATTGCTGGTTTATATCCTGTACTTATTAATATATTTTTTTTATCAAATATTATTGATTTAGTCATATTTATCCCCCTTTAATCTATAAATTTAATATAGTTTGAATTAACAGTTATTACACAACCATTCTCCATCTCTAAAATAGCTACACAATCAATCCCATCTTCAATACTTCCCTCTTGCATAAATCCATGAAACCTTGCTTGATATATCCCTTTTGAATATCCTCTTTCTACCCAAGGCTTGTAATCAGCAACTATATTTACTTCAACTAGTCTAGTATCTTTCACTTATTTATCCCCTTTCTGTTAAAAGAACCATTTTATTTTAATCCTCAATCACTGTCCTACTAGTTGTATCTGGAACAATATGCCCCTTTAATTGTTCTTGTACGTCATTATGTTTCCAAGATAATAAACCCAGCAGCTCAAGTGGATTAAATCCATCATTTGTAGTTTCGACATTTAAAGCACCTTTATCGTTCTGTGTTAGTGTTAATGTATATTTTTTCATTTTTATTCCTCCTTTGATTTCTACACAACTAATTGTTTATCTAAATGTACAAATACTTTTCTTGCCCATTTTATATTAGCGTTCCTTGAACCTGTAAGTAAAATAAATATAAATATGAATAGATACTAACACCTATTATTAAACTAATTATAAAACATTTTAACATTTTACATCAATTCTCCTTTCATTAAAACTAACCATTTAATATAACATTATCTACTCACAATATATCATTGCTAGCGTTACATTTAAAGTATATCTGTTACATTATACTTTCAGCTTACTTTCTATCATAGCACTTTTTGCATTTATCAGTGCTTTAATTAATACATTTATACTTTCTTCTTTTCTAAATGTCATTAGTATTGGAAAGTCTTTTAATTCCATATTCGTTGTTGTAGTGCTTGATCCTATTTCTTGAGCATCTTGATTACACATACCTACAAATCCATTAATATTGCCATCTTCGTCTACACAATCATAGCCAAGTAGTCCAATATCTCCAAATCCAAAACGTATATTAACACTTCCATCTTCATTATTGATTATCATAATCTCACCCCTCACCTATAACAATACTACATTTAGATATAATTGTCAAGCTTATTTTATAATTATATTACATTAATATTTCATATTCATTATTAGGTTTTTTTAGTTTCCCATTTACAAGTATATATTGATCGGATCTATTACACTTTATCATATTCAAATCTTCTAATATCTTAATATACTTTATAATAGTATTGTTGCTACTAATATTAAGAATGTCCATCAATTGTATAATTGCTGGATATGATGTTTTAGTATCTTTATTAACATACCTTTTGATAGAAACATAAGTGTTAAATAATCCATAAATGTCAGCTCTTCCGCCATAATTCAATATACAATCAACTTCTTCATCAGTAAGAATTAGATATTGTTGTTTAGGTGATTGATATGGGATATCTATTAAGTTATTTATATTCTTTTCTAATTTAATACAAAACATTCCTTCAATACATTTAATGACATCATCTTTTTTTACTTTATTCCTACCATCAATATTTAACTGATTATACAAATAGTGCAAACTAAAAGTTAATTCACATCTTATTGTATATCTTCTAGACAATAAGGAAAGTATAAGCAAAGATTCCTTCCCAAATTCTGATATATACTCTGATGTTATCTTTTCATAACTAATAGTGATTTGATTTTTCTTAATACTTTCACCCATATATCTCACCTTTTTCACACTAATCCTAAGTGCAGTATTGTGTAGTTTTTATGCATACCGTAAAAAAGCGGGTGCATTTTCATGTCATAAAGTGTCGTTCCGTGCACAGTAATTATATCTATTATAAGTATAACTACTAATATTAGCATTCCGCTATCGCTACATGCTTACATTTTATATTTTGATTGATATGGGAGTAATTTTAAAATGTTGCTACTCCCATATAATCATATTATAATGTCATAGCAATATTTAATATTCTTAATCCAGTATCATTTCGATGATTATTATATAAAATCAAAAGTCCATCTTCTTTCTTTCCTATTTTATCCAACACAATTTTAAACTTTCCATCGTTTATTATTTCCAAAAACAACTGTTGCAATAAGTTATGTAGCAATTTATAATCTTTATCAATATACGCTGTATTCAATTGTATAAAAGATATATTCCCTACCCCGCGATTTTTTAACACCCTCCTATATCCCATTATTGCCAACATTGAAGTTTTGCTGTTCTTTTGTATCTCCCCATATTCAACTTGTCTGTGTTCACTATTATTAATTAAATAGCTAGTCCACTGCTGAGACAAACCTGAGTCCATTTTACATATTGATAGTTTGTTTGCTTTCTTCAACATATATCCATCCCCTTATTTATGTGTCTTTAAACTAAAATATAGCAAGTAGGTATATATACCTACCGTAATAGTATATCACAAAATATTAAAATATCAATGTTCTTATATTTTGTGATAAACCTACTTGTTATATTAATTATACTACTTCTGTTTGTATTAGTCAAACATTTGTTCTATAGTGATTTAATAGTAATAATTTGCTCGTATTTCTTTTTAATACTGTATAATTGCATTGGTGATATTTCAACACTGTATCGGTCTCTGAGCCTACTTTGCAATTCAGTAAATACAAAGCCATCAGGCTTATACATATCGTTATCCTCCAATAAATCTACTATTTCATGTATTATTCTTGTATCCTTTAATGCTACCGCATTTATATAACTAAATCCAGTAAATTCTTGTATTCTTCTATATTTCGCACCAATACTAGCATATGTTAGCATTTGCCCCTCGCTACTTTTTCTTTTCAGTGGTTTTACTATATATTCTGATTCTGCAAAAGCTCTACTACGAGCCCTTGATCCACCTTCCCCATTATTAAATATATATTCACTCTGAGACTCGGTGTCTTCTAGTAATTTCAACAACTTAGCACTGATTTTTTGTTCTCTTTCACTACCATCCATATCAAATAACTTTACAGTTAAATTCTCCATATTAACATTACTCATTTTTAAACTTCTCATTTCAAACATTTCCTGTCCAGCAATAAATTCGTAAGGACATTGAATGAATAATTTGTCAATGGGGTTATCTACTATATTAATTAAGTCCTCTAATTCTTGCAATGATAGTATTTTTCCACTAATTTGTTTATTTGACACATATTTCATCAAATCTTTCTCTGATTTTAAGAATAAATCCATTCCATTAATTCCGTTTTCGTATTCCCCACGCTGATCATTAGCTATTGCCCAAAATACATAGTCTCTAAGTATAGATAATATACGTCTAACGCTCAAAACGTTGCTATATCCTAAACTCATAAGCATGTCGCCAATTTCTAAGTCATTAAAAGCATAAACATCTTTACCTAAATCGTTCTCAACCTTGCTGATATTCTTAAAATCATTCATTACTGTCACTTTAGTACTCTCTTTTGCGTCAGAATATTCAAGATAAGCATTTTTTACATTTGAATTATGCAGATTTTTTGTCATTTAATAAACACCTCCATAATATTCACACCCATATTAAGGTATTTATTAAATCTTCTTTTGATTAAACTTGGATTTATTTCTAAATATTCATTAAATATGTCGGAATTCTCAAATATATTATTCATTATTTCTTTAACTTCCACCTTCCAATTATTATTTCCCTCTAATTTTTTAGCTAATATAATATACATTAAGAACATTCTCTCATCATTAATTGGATTTCTAGCACGGCTCTCTTTTATATGTTCCTTAAATTCGTTTGGGTACATTGATACCAATCTATTAAAAAAGTCCCTTAAATAGTCTGCTGTGTCCTCTGAGCCTATAATGGTAGCAGGGTTCCACAGTTTTTTTATTGCGTTATACATTATGTCAAAACTTACCAATGCGTCGCCACTTCTAACCATTTCTAAATTCGTAGTAATTTTGCCTTTCAACTCACTCTGACTATTAGTATTGAGTCTGTTAACTATTGCTGTTATTAAGTCACCTTGATTAATTTTCTTTAAATGCTCTACGTCAATTGGATTTCGTTTGTCTTCTTGTATGATAAATTGATTAACTCTGTCGACATCAAAATTCATTATTCGAAGTTCAAAGTTAACGTTCAAGTCTTCAATCCTAGACGCTGATATTATTGCAAGCAATCTGTGATATCCGTCTGGGATATCAAAAGAACCTTCTAATAAATAGAGCTTTCTTTCCTTTTCATCATATTTAAACTTTGCTCTGCTATTTAGTATGTTAAAAGTTAGTGTGTTAGGCATAAATAAACCTTTTACAAGCTCGTCTGTCATAGCGTTGATTGAAGCTCTGTTAATCGTAGGCGATAACATTATGCTGTCGCTATGCTTTATTTCTCTAGCTTCTCTTTGTGTGTCGAAATTGTAGTTAATTAAGTTGGATCTAAATAATTCTACCAAAAAGTTTGTTGATATTATCGTTTTATAAACTCCTTCATTAACCATATCTACGCCTTTAAGTACAATTGGATGTTTTAATATTTGATTATCTTTTTTCACGACATATTCCCCTATTTTTCTAAGCTCATTTACCTCAAAGTGTATTTTGGGATTTACATATCCAATTCCAGCTTCGTCATATATCACTTTCATTATAACTCCCAACTCTATTTGATCTAAAGAGTTTAGTATTGTGTTACCTTCAAGTATCCCAGTAACATATCCTCTGCTATAGCCTATTTTTATAAGTTGTTTTATAATTCTGTCTTGAAATTCTGAGTTTAACTCGCTGTCATATATTGATTTTCTTAATTCTTTTTCTATATCTTCTCTTAAATATCCAATTTTCATTTTTTCACTCCTCTCATTATAAAACCCATTAAATAATTAATTACTTATGGATATTTTATCCTATTTTTTGCCTATTGTCAATGTAATTGTAGCATATTTTATAATTATAATAAGGCTGTTATAGTGTTGCTAGTAGCTCTTTAATCCTAAAAGCCTTAGTGTATACACCACCGTAAGCCTCATGCCTACTTATTACTACATCAAACACATATGCAATGTCTGGTGCAAATCTTTGATTGTGAAATTGCATTTTGCCTTTCCTGTTTCCCATTGTGTTAGCATGTTTAATCATTAATTGTCTCCTTTCGTCTCTGTTATATACTCTTTTAATCCGCCATGTATCCATCCCTGTTAGTATAATTGCGTTTTCTCCAAAATATCTAAACTTATAACCGTATTTTTTGCAATAATCCTTAATTTCTTGTTCATTTATATCGTAATCTGTCATATTTTCTGTCATCATTTTTATACAACTCCCTTTGTTTTTATATTACTGCTGTTAAGTATTCACTTTGTAGGTAGTCTGTTAAGTCTATTTGTATGATTAGAGCCTTTGCTATGCCTCTCAATACGTCTTCAGTACACTCCCCAACCTTATCTATTAGATGGGATTTATCGACTGTTAAAATTTGTTCAGTCAAGATTGTTGAAGGTTTTGATAATCCACATTCAGCTCCGATATTTACATGAACTGGAATATTGTTTTTTTGCCCTACTTGTTACTGGCAATACATTTACTGTTGGGCTAAACTTATTATTCATTGAATTAGATATTATTACTACTGGTCTAATTCCTCCTTGTATAGATCCTTTACCTACCCCTAAATTTACCATATATATCTCACCTCTTTTGACATTTATTCTTTTCACTTCTTTCACCTATCCTTTTTCATGTTTTTTTAGTATGCTTTTTATATTCGCCCTTGTCATTAATATACCCATCCTTTCTAGACTTAATCATATATTTTATATTTATATTAGTAAAACTCTGATAGTTCTATATCTTCTCCTGTTATATAGTCTAATACTTCATCTAAATCACATGAATTGCCGTCAAAGTAGTTTGAATTACTACCGTCATACCAATCTATTAGCTGTGTGTTCTCTTCTGCTAAGTGTGATTTTATATTTTGCATTATAACACCATTCATCTTGTGAACCTCCAATTTTTATTTTAAAATATACTTTCCATTACATTAGCCGCTTTTTGCATATCCTCATCTTGAACGTGTGTATATTTCTGTGTTGTAGCTAGTGATGCGTGTCCTAAGATGTCTTGTATAGTCCTTATACCTACTCCATTGGTAAGCATTAAGCTGGCGGAAGTATGACGTAATTTGTGCGCGGT
>Ga0209414_1001711_pt1 | contig 10221 bp, 6 predicted proteins | sample LakVidmifraction_4_FD_181154 | JGI IMG/M metagenome (GOLD analysis project Ga0209414, IMG submission 181154) | Hypersaline microbial communities from Lake Vida, Antarctica - Brine Hole Two &gt;0.2 micron (SPAdes) (version 2) | ecosystem: Environmental > Aquatic > Non-marine Saline and Alkaline >... | reverse complement strand
GCGGTACGGCGCCCCAGGTTCCGATCCACTCGCGGACGCGGTGGGCGCCAACGATGCCGTTCTTGATGAACGGATCAACCGCAATCAGCGCCTCAACCTCTGAAGCAGACTCCGCGGCGATGAGGAGTAAGGCACCAGCAGGGCCGTCCTCACCGAAGCGCCCGTAAGCGAGCATCTGATCGGTCTTCACGAGTGACTCAAGGTAGGCGCGGTGTGCGGGACGGTGCGCATCGCGCTGCTCCACGTCGTCGGTGTAGGTGTACTCGACCATGTAGTTCGTCATGTTGCCATTGTGGTGGGTTGCGCGGTCCGTGAACAAATCGCGGGTCCGTTGCGGGTACTCGCGCGTTCGAACACACGTTCGAGTCAATTGACACGTAATATGGGCGTGTGAATGATCAAATCCTGGTGCGCGGTGCGCGCGAACACAATCTCAAAAGCGTCGACCTCGACCTTCCCCGCGACGCGCTGATCGTCTTCAGCGGGCTAAGCGGGTCCGGCAAGTCCTCGCTCGCCTTCGACACCATCTTTGCCGAGGGACAGCGTCGCTACGTTGAGTCGTTGTCGGCCTACGCGCGCCAGTTCCTCGGGCAGATGGACAAACCGGACGTCGACTTTATCGAGGGCCTGTCTCCCGCGGTATCCATCGACCAGAAGTCGACAAACCGCAACCCGCGCTCGACGGTGGGAACCATCACCGAGATCTATGACTACCTGCGCCTCCTGTACGCACGCGTGGGCACCCAGCATTGTCCGGTGTGCGGCGAGCGCATCCAGGCGCAGACCCCGCAGCAGATTGTCGATTCGGTATTGACGCTGCCCGAAGGCACCCGGTATCAGGTGCTCGCACCGGTCATCCGCGGCCGTAAGGGCGAGTATTCGGAGCTCTTCGATGACCTGCAGCAGCAGGGCTTCGCGCGCGCTCGAGTGGACGGGGAGACCATCCAACTCACGGAGCCGCCAGAGCTAGAGAAGAAGCTGAAGCACAACATCGAGGTAATAGTGGACCGCCTGGTCGCGCGCGATGGCGTACGCCAACGCCTGACCGACTCGGTCGAGACCGCGTTGCGGATCGCGGACGGACTCGTGGTGATCGACCCCGTAGACAGCGAGATTGAGCCGCGTCGCTACAGCGAGAAGCGTGCTTGTCCCAATGACCACGTGCTGACGCTGGAGGAGATGGAGCCGCGCACGTTCTCTTTCAACGCCCCCTACGGCGCGTGCCCGGAGTGCACCGGCATCGGCATCAAGCTCGAGGTCGACGCCGACCTCGTGGTTCCCGACCCCGGGCTCAGCCTGAACCAGGGTGCGGTCGCGCCGTGGTCATCCATGGCCTCGGAGTACTTTTCCCGCATGCTGGGCGCGCTGGCCGAAGACCTGGAATTCGACATGGACGCGCCGTGGGAGTCACTCCCAGAGAAGGTCAAGCAGTCCGTGTTGGTGGGCAAGGACTACGAGGTCCACGTAAAGTTCCGCAACCGTTACGGGCGCGAGCGGCAATACACCACCGGGTTCGAGGGTGCGATCACCTGGATCGAACGCCTGCACTCTCAAACGGAGTCCGACTTCTCTCGCGAGAAGTACGAGAACTACATGCGCGAGGTGCCTTGCCCGACGTGCGCGGGCACCCGGCTCAAGCCCGAGGTGCTCGCCGTGACGATCGGCGGGCTTTCCATCGCGGCCGTGTGCAACCTGTCTATCGCCGAAGCCCGCGACTTCTTGGCTCATGCGGAACTCGATGAGCGTGGCCGCCAGATCGCCGTACAGGTACTCAAGGAGATCGACGCACGGCTCGGATTCCTGCTCGACGTGGGCCTGAATTACCTGTCGATGTCGCGCGCCGCTGGCACGCTGTCCGGCGGTGAGGCGCAGCGCATCCGGCTCGCCACCCAGATCGGATCGGGCCTCGTAGGCGTCCTCTACGTGCTCGATGAGCCCAGCATCGGCCTGCACCAGCGCGATAACCGGCGCCTAATCGACACGTTGACCCGACTACGCGACCTCGGCAATACGCTCATCGTGGTGGAGCACGACGAGGACACCATTCGCATCGCGGACTGGATCGTCGACATTGGACCGGGGGCCGGAGAGCACGGGGGAGAAGTTGTCCACGCCGGCACCTACGAGGATCTGTTGACGAACGAGGCTTCCATTACTGGGGCATATGTCTCCGGGCGCAGGTCGATCCCGATGCCAGAAGTAAGGCGTGAGATCGACAAGGACCGGCAGGTGACTGTGGTGGGCGCGCGCGAGAACAACCTGCAAGACATTGAGGTGTCGTTCCCGCTCAGCGTTTTCACGGCCGTGACCGGGGTGTCGGGCTCGGGCAAGTCCACCTTGGTCAACGCGATTCTCTATACGTCCCTGGCGAACACGCTCAACGGCGCGCGGCAGGTGGCGGGACGGCACACGCGCATCCTCGGGACGGACCAGCTTGACAAGATCGTGCACGTGGATCAGGGCCCAATCGGCCGCACCCCACGCTCTAACCCCGCGACGTACACAGGCGTGTGGGACAAGATACGCAAGCTCTTCGCGGACACGCAGGAGGCCAAGGTGCGCGGGTACGGTCCCGGTCGTTTCTCCTTCAACGTCAAGGGCGGCCGATGCGAAGCTTGCTCGGGCGACGGCACCCTCAAGATCGAGATGAACTTCCTTCCTGACGTATATGTGCCCTGCGAGGTCTGCAAGGAGGCCCGCTACAACCGCGAGACGCTCGAGGTGCACTTTAAGGGCAAAAATGTGGCCGACGTACTCGGCATGCCGATCGAGGAAGCAGCGAACTTCTTCGAGGCCATTCCCACCATCTCGCGACACCTCAGCACGCTGGTCGAGGTGGGCCTGGGGTACGTACGGCTCGGCCAGCCCGCGCCGACCCTCTCGGGTGGCGAGGCGCAGCGCGTCAAGCTAGCCTCCGAGTTACAGCGTCGATCCACTGGCCGCACTGTCTACGTGCTGGATGAGCCCACCACGGGCTTGCACTTTGAGGACGTGCGTAAGCTCCTCGAGGTGCTGCAGGGGCTCGTCGACAAGGGCAACACGGTGATCGTGATCGAGCACAACCTCGACGTGATCAAGTCCGCCGACTGGGTGATCGATATGGGCCCCGAGGGTGGGAACGGCGGCGGGCTCGTGGTGGCAGAAGGTACGCCCGAACAGGTCGCCACGGTTGCCGCGAGCCACACGGCGACATTCCTCCGCGAAGCGCTGGGCGTGCAGGTGAGTGCGTGAGTGTGTGCAGACCCGAGGCAAGGATTGCCGCAACCCCGCGAGCGTAGGCTGACAGTGTGACTAACCCGGCCGACTACCGCCCCGCAACGGGCAGTATTCCTACCAACCCCGGCGTGTATCGCTTCCGTGACCCGCACGGCCGGGTGGTGTACGTCGGCAAGGCGAAGAATCTACGTGCGCGCCTGAGCAGCTACTTCCAAGACCTGTTCGCTCTGCACCCCCGAACCCGGCTGATGGTGACGACCGCCGCATCGGTCGAATGGACGGTGGTGCGCTCCGAGGTCGAGGCGTTGATTCTGGAACACACCTGGATCAAGCAGTACGACCCGCGTTTCAATGTGGTGTTCAAGGACGACAAGTCCTATCCCTATTTGGCGGTCACGCTGAACGAGAAGTACCCGCGCATCCAGGTGATGCGCGGCGACCGCAAGCCAGGGGTCCGGTATTTTGGCCCATACGCCAAGGCCTGGGCGATCCGCGAGACCGTCGACACGCTGCTTACTGCGCTGCCGGTGCGCACCTGTGCGCCGGGAGTGTTCCGTAAGGCGGAGCGTCAGGGTCGGCCGTGTCTGCTCGGCTACATCGACAAGTGCTCGGCGCCATGCGTGGGGCGCATTAGCGTCGAGGACCACCGCGCGTTGGCCGAGCGCGTCTGCGCGGTGCTCGGCGGAGACGCCAAGTCGATGATGCGCGACCTGACGGCATCGATGGAGTCCGCGTCCGAGCGGCAGGACTACGAGGCGGCCGCGCGCGCAAGGGACCGGATGCGAGCGCTCAATGCGGTGCTCGAACGCAACGCGGTCGTCCTTCCCGCAGGGACGAATACGGACATCTTTAGCCTCGTCGACGATGACATGGAGGCGGCGGCCCACGTCTTCCACGTGCGCGATGGGCGCATCTCGGGAGAGCGCGGCTGGGTGGTGGACAAGCCCGAGCCACTAGAGGGCCCGGGGATGGTGGCTCAGCTAATTCAGGAGGCGTACGGGGAGGCGGTGGCGGAGGACATCCCCACCGAGATCCTGGTTCCGGTGATGCCGGAGGCGGCGGACAACGTGGTCGAATGGCTGTCCGGGGTCCGCGGTGCGAGGGTTGCCATCCGCGTCGCGTCTCGCGGCAAGAAAGCTGAAATGGCGACCACCGGCCACCAGAACGCGGGCCAGGTACTCGACCAGCATCGGCTGAAGCGGGCATCCGACCTGACCACCCGATCCGCCGCGCTACAGGAACTGCAAGTCGCCATCGGGATGAGCGACGCGCCGCTGCGAATCGAGTGCTACGACATCTCGCACACTCAGGGAACCAACCAGGTGGGTTCCATGGTGGTCTTTGAGGATGCGCTGCCGCGCAAGGCCGAGTATCGCCAGTTCTCGATCGCCGATGCGACGGACGACACCGCGGCGATGAAGGAGGTGCTCCGACGGCGCTTCAAACGCTACCTGGAGGAGTCACAGCTGCCACCCGAGGAGCGCGAGGCGGCCCGGTTCGCTTACCCGCCACAGCTCGTAGTGGTGGACGGTGGCCTCCCGCAGGTGAACTCCGCCGCTCAGGTGCTGAAGGAACTGGGCATCGTCGACGTGATGCTAGTCGGGTTGGCCAAGCGGCTTGAAGAGGTGTGGATTTACGGGGACGCGTTCCCGGTGATTCTGCCGCGGGGGTCGGAGGCACTGTACCTATTGCAGCGCGTGCGCGATGAGGCGCACCGCTTTGCGATCAAGAATCACCGTCGTAAGCGGGGAAAATCCATGCAGGCATCGGTCGTCGACGCGATTCCTGGCGTGGGGCCTACCAGGTCTAAGGCGCTCATCAGGCACTTCGGTTCGTTGACCAAGCTCAAGGAGGCGAGCCCAGAACAGATCGCGCTTGTTCCCGGCATCGGTTCGGGTACCGCCGCACAGGTCTATTCTGCTTTGCGCACGTAGGGTGGCATGCTTGTCGCATGACGAATGATCCCGCGCCCGAGACCTATCCGTCGGGCATTCGCAAGCCCCACGCCGAAGCCCCCCACTCCAAGCCCGAGGTGATGATTCTTACCGGGTTGTCAGGCGCCGGCCGCACCCGCGCCGCGGCCGTGTTGGCCGACCTGGGCTGGTACGTGGTGGACAACCTTCCTCCGCAGATGCTTGCGAACCTGGTCACGATGGTGGGCCGCGATTCCGGACGCAAGCTCGCCGCGGTGGTGGACGTCCGGGGCGGCGAGTTCTTCCAGGACCTTGAGGCTGTCATGGACGACCTTGAGGCGCGAGACGTGCCTGTGACCCTGATCTTTCTCGACGCGTCGGACTACACCCTTGTATCGCGGTTCGAGGAGGCGCGGCGCAAGCATCCGCTCCAGGAGGACGGCACCATCCTCGAGGGAATCGCGCGCGAGCGGGTGCAGTTAGCGACCGTGCGCGAGCGCGCGGACAACGTGATCGACACGTCGACGCTCAACGTGCACCAGTTACGTGACCGACTCACGCTGGAGGTGGCCGCGGAGACTCCGCGCATTCACGTGAACGTGCTGTCCTTTGGTTTCAAGAACGGCATCCCGGCCGATGCTGACTTCGTTGCGGACGTGCGGTTCCTGCTCAACCCGCACTGGAATCCCGAGTTGCGCCCCCTGACGGGGCTTGATCCCGCGGTGCGCGACCATGTGCTCTCCGGGGACGGCGCCCACGAGTTCCTGGACGCCTACGCGCACGTGATTGACGTCGCGCTGAACCGGTACCGCGCGAACGACAAGAGCGACGTGACCATCGGCGTCGGGTGCACCGGCGGCAAGCACCGCTCCGTGGCCATGGCGGAGGCGCTAGGAGAGGCACTGCGGGAGCTCGGATACTCGGTGCGAACCACGCACCGGGACCGACCCACGACATGACGACTGCTCCTTCTTCCGGCGACTACGCCGTGGCGGATTCCAGTGTGGCCGATGCCAGCGTGGCGGATTCCGGGGTGATCAATGCCAGCGCAGGGGAACCCAGCATCGTCGCATTGGGCGGGGGGCACGGCCTATACGCCACCCTCACCGCGCTACGCGACCTGACTCCCTCGCTCACGGCGATCGTGACGGTGGCCGACGACGGTGGGTCGTCGGGTCGATTGCGCTCTGAACTTGGCGTGCTTCCCCCCGGGGACCTGCGTATGGCGCTGAGCGCGCTGTGCGAGGACACCGAGTGGGGGAGGACCTGGCGCGACGTGCTGCAGTCCAGATTCGAGTCCGATGGGCCGCTCGACGGCCACGCGCTCGGCAATCTGCTGATCGCCTCACTATGGGAATACACGGGCTCGGCCGTAGACGGCCTGGACTGGGTGGCACGGCTGCTGCGAGCGCGCGGGCGCGTACTGCCACAGGCCGATGTCCCACTCGAGATTGTCGCGAACGTGGAGTCCGCGGCAGGCACGGTTGAGGTGCGCGGTCAGGCGCAGGTCGCGACGGCTCCTGGACGCATACTCAACTTTCGGATCGAGCCTTCGCGTCCTTCCGTGCCTCACGCGACGGTGGCGGCCATCACGGACGCGGACATGGTGGTGTTGGGGCCGGGCAGTTGGTACACCTCCGTGCTGACTCACTTTCTAGTGCCTGATATGGCGACGGCGCTGCAGGGCGCGGCGAGGCGCACGGTGGTGACGCTCAACCTTGCGTACGACGACATCGAAACCGCGGGGACGGACCGCGTCGACGATGTCCGGGCGATGCGCGCGCTGGTGCCGGGGTTCCGGCCAGCGGTGGTGGTCGCCGACACGGGGCACAGCGACGACGCGGCATTGCGCGCAGAGTTGCGCGACTGGGGAGTGGAGTTGGTGAGCGCGGATCTGGCGCTAGACGGCGACACGGCACGACACGACCCCGCAGTTTTGCGTGGCGTCTACCAGGATGTGCTCGCTCAGTTGCCCTCGCGCGGCGTCATCGATCCTCATTGAGTGGCAAGATAAGCCCATGGCTCTGACGGCACAAGTAAAAGACGAACTCGCACGCGTACCCACGGAGAAGGTGTCGGCCAGGAAGGCCGAAATCGCGTCCACTCTGAGGTTTGCTGGCGGTCTACACATCGTCTCGGGACGCATCGTCATCGAAGCGGAACTCGATACCGCCATGGGTGCCCGCCGCCTGCGCACGTTCATCCACGAGGTTTACGGGCTCGGCAGCGAGATCATCGTCGTCCAGGGTGGCGCACTCAAAAAGGGCAACCGCTACGTGGTGCGCGTGGTCAAGGAGGGCGAGTCGCTTGCGCGGCAGACCGGACTCCTGGACCACCGTGGGCGCCCGGTTCGCGGCTTGCCGCCGCATGTGGTCGCTGGTTCCATTGCGGACACTGTCGCAGCGTGGCGGGGGGCTTTCCTCGCACACGGGTCGCTCACAGAGCCCGGGCGCTCGTCCGCGCTCGAGGTGACGTCTCCTGGCCCGGAGGCCGCACTCGCACTCGTCGGGGCAGCGCGCCGACTCGGGATTTCCGCCAAGTCTCGCGAGGTGCGCGGGGTGGACCGCTTGGTCATCCGCGATGGCGACGCGATCTCGGCGTTACTCGCTCGCCTCGGGGCCCACGACTCGGTGCTCGATTGGGAGCAGAAGCGTACGCACCTGGAGGTGCGTGGCACGGCCAACCGGCTGGCAAATTTTGACGACGCGAATCTGCGTCGCTCCGCCCAAGCTGCCGTAGCTGCAGGATTGCGCGTCGAGCGAGCTTTCGAAATCCTGGCTGACGAGGTGCCAGATCACCTTCGCGAAGCAGGCGAGTTGCGTCTTGCCAACAAAGAGGCCTCACTTGAGGAACTTGGCAAGATGGCGCAACCACAATTGACCAAGGATGCCGTGGCTGGACGCATTCGTCGGTTGCTCGCCACCGCCGACAAAAAAGCGGAGGACCTGGGCATCGCGGACACCGAGGCGGGCATTAGCCAACTGCTTGGTCTCGAGTAGAAACCTCACCAACACGGGACCTTAGTCGCGTGCGGGTTTGCCCTTGAGAGTAGTACGCTAGCCGTCAGAGGCCTGGTTTGTTCCGGCCCCGCGCACGTAGTGGTGCGTAAGCATCTACCACCAACCGCGCCGGGTATCGGCGCGAGCCGAGGAGAAAAAAGTGACCATTAAGGTCGGAATTAACGGCTTTGGCCGTATTGGACGTAACTACTTCCGCGCGATTCTCGCATCGGGCGCGGACATCGAGGTTGTGGGCATCAATGACCTCACAGACAATGCGACGCTCGCGCACCTGCTGAAGTACGACTCCATCTTGGGCCGTATCGGCGTTGAGGTGACGCACACCGAAGACACCATCACCGTGGACGGCAAGACCTTCGCCGCATCTAAGGAGCGCGACCCGGCAAACCTCAAGTGGGCCGCACTGGGTGCAGACGTCGTCATCGAGTCCACCGGTTTCTTCACGGATGCCACCAAGGCTCAGGCTCACATCGACGCCGGCGCGAAGAAAGTCATCATCTCCGCCCCCGCGAAGAATGAAGACGCCACGTTCTGCATGGGTGTGAACCACGAGGACTACGACCCCGCGAACCACCACATCATCTCGAACGCGTCGTGCACCACGAACTGCCTCGCGCCTCTGGCCAAGGCACTCAACGACGGCATCGGCATCGAGCGGGGCCTGATGACCACGATCCACGCCTACACCGCAGACCAGAACCTGCAGGATGCGCCTCACAGCGACCTGCGCCGTGCACGTGCCGCTGCGCTCAACATCGTGCCCACCTCGACCGGTGCGGCCAAGGCCGTTGCGCTCGTCCTCCCCGAGCTCGCCGGCAAACTTGACGGTTTCGCACTGCGCGTGCCGGTTGCCACCGGTTCGGTCACCGACCTCACCTTCACCGCTTCGCGCGAGACGTCGGTCGAGGAGATCAACGCGATCGTCAAGAAGGCGTCCGAGGGTCCCATGAAGGGCTTCCTGGTCCACACCGAGGACCCGATCGTGTCCAAGGACATCGAGGGGGACCCCGCATCGTCAATCTTCGACTCTGGCCTGACCAGGGTCATCGGCGACCAGGTCAAGGTCGTGTCCTGGTACGACAACGAGTGGGGCTACTCGAACCGCCTCGTGGATCTCACCGTGTACGTCGGCGAGCGCATCTAACTCCCGTGACTGTCGCAACGTCCGTGCACGCATCGCGTGTGCGGACGTTGCTACGTCGGGGAGGGGGAGGCGGCTGCGGCGGTGCCGTCGCTGCGTCTGGGCGTCTCGACAAGAGCAGATCCTCGGCCAGCAGGCCGTCCCGGATCCAAAGACTCACGCCACAGAACGCGCCCGCGTAGCATCGGCGCTGGCAACTGATTTGCTATAAGTGAAGGACAACTCATGAAGACGATCAAATCGCTCGGTGACCTCACCGGCAAGCGCGTGCTGGTGCGCTCAGACCTGAACGTGCCGCTCGACGGCACCACCATTACCGACGACGGACGCGTGCGCGCCTCCGTCCCGACCATCAGGCGACTGCTCGACGCGGGAGCGACCGTCATCGTGATGGCGCACCTCGGCCGTCCCGGCGGCACGCCCGATCAGAAGTATTCGCTCGCACCCGCGGCCGCACGGCTCGCACAGCTGCTCGAACAGCCTGTGACCCTCGCGGATGACCTGGTGGGAGACTCCGCTGCCGCGACCGTCAAGGCCGCAAAGCCGGGCGACGTCGTGATGCTCGAGAACGTGCGCTTTGACGGCCGCGAGACGTCCAAGGTCGACGCCGAGCGCGAAGCTCTCGCATCCGAGTTGGCGGCGTTCGGAGACGCATTTGTGTCCGATGGCTTTGGCGTGGTGCACCGCAAGCAGGCGTCCGTTTACGACATCGCGAAGATTCTCCCCGCCGCCGCCGGAAATCTGGTGCAGAACGAGGTCGAGTCCCTCAGCCGCGCCGCGAACGAGCCCGCGCGGCCCTACGTCGTGGTGCTGGGTGGTTCAAAGGTGTCCGACAAGCTCGGCGTCATCGCCAACCTGCTCGGCAAGGCCGACCGCCTGCTGATCGGCGGGGGAATGGTGTTTACCTTCCTCGCCGCCAAGGGCTACGGCG
>Ga0209414_1001710_pt1 | contig 10225 bp, 11 predicted proteins | sample LakVidmifraction_4_FD_181154 | JGI IMG/M metagenome (GOLD analysis project Ga0209414, IMG submission 181154) | Hypersaline microbial communities from Lake Vida, Antarctica - Brine Hole Two &gt;0.2 micron (SPAdes) (version 2) | ecosystem: Environmental > Aquatic > Non-marine Saline and Alkaline >... | reverse complement strand
ATTACGTGATACACAATAGGGACTATTATGGCCTAAGCGGTTGAAAATTCAAAGCTCTTAATGCTCAACGGGACTTGTTCAAACTCAAACAAAAGGACTTAAAATCAATTTTTGGTTGATTGAAAGTATAGTTTTATCAAGGGTTTACTGGTAGTTTTGAGGCGCAGTGCATCACTGGTGCATCGTGTGAAAATAATTGCCCGGATGGTGGAATTGGTAGACACACAAGACTTAAAATCTTGAGACCATTGGTCGTGCCGGTTCGATTCCGGCTCCGGGCACCATTATTTAGCCGCTCGCATGGATTGCCTAACGGTCGCGCCACCTGCCTAGTGGTGGTACAGCCAGGAGGGCACTGGCACTACTCCGCGTGTTCATTCGACGTTCCCCTTTGACTGGCCTAAACCTCGCAGCTACGCTGAGCTGAATTTAAAGCAGGTAATTGGCATGAAGTACCTAAGTCTTTTCGTAGTCTTGATTTTTAGCGGCTGCGCTACCCTCGATCCTTTATTAAACCCTAAAAGTGCTCAAGATATTTCTGTCGAAAAGATAGACAGCTGGGCTGCGAAACAGACGGCCCAGCTAGCAAAAACATTTAAGCAAGGGTTTCCCCTTCACAGGCAAGCAACTCGGGGGAAGTCACCCTCTACCGAATGGTTAAACGCCGACCAGCTGAATAAGTTTCAGCAAGGGTTTGAAGCCGTTTCCGATGAAGCGGTACGGGAAAAGCTTAAAAATTATGATAAGCCAATGAAAGAGCTTCGAGCAGCTTATGATGATTTGGGGGCGGCGCTTTTCATATTAAAGAGTTCAGAAAATTTTGTTGATTCAAAAATCAGCCAAGCGGGAATTACATTAAGTAGTGATTTAAACCTGAGTTTTGCCGAACTCTTCTCGTACTGTCAAAAAATTAACGCACCCTCTGGAAATTGCTCAGCGGATTTCGTGGGGCCAAAGTTAGTTCGTGAGAGCCTGTACGAAAAGCATCCCGAGATCAGAGACTACAGGGTGTGGCTTGCGGATGCTGGGCAGTCCGCTGGGTCGGCCAAAAATTTAATCGAACAATATGGACTTGAAAAAGAGGCATCGTTTTATCTTGATCGTGCTAGAAGTTCAGGCTGTAGCAAAGTGGTACGGTTCAATTTTTGGGATAATAATACAGCCTTGTCTCGCTCCGTTCCGTACGGCAATGCCCAGCCAAACGATGAAAGCGTGTATGACTTGGCAGGCTTCAAAGTATTGCAGTCAACCAACAACGGGGTTTTGTTGAAACCTAATTATTCTGATGCCTACAACGCGCAGCCCATATTTGTACGAACAGAACGTGAGTATGCTGATGGATTCACCTTTAATGGTGGGGATCAATTAGTCTGTTATACCGGCAAAATTAAAGAATACTTATCCATACTTGGCGCAAAACGAAAAATTTATTCATTTAACGCAATTTCAGATGGTAATACCTATTACTTTTTGCCTTGGGGTGAATAATCAAGTTTGAGAAGATGGGGTTTTATATAGAGGATTACCCCAAACCTCAGCCACCGGCACCGATGCCCAGGAGGAAAGCATCATACCGGCGCATTCTCTTAACCCTGTAAATTCAGGGTGATTCGGTCAGCCAAGTTTTTGGCGCTTGGCTTGGCGATTACGCCCATGTGATCCATTAGCCGGACTGTGAGCGCATCTGTTACCGGCTGGCCTGTCAGCTTGGCGTTGAAGAACTCGGCGCGGGTCATTGGCCCGCCTTGGCTCTGGTACTGCTCAAAATCTTGGTCGTCTACTGCGTACCGGCGCATCATACGATTACCTCAAGTTGCCCATTTCCCACCAGCCGGTTAAAGCCATCAGCCGACACCAGACGTGCGTAGTCCATGGGCGCAACCTCCAAAGTCTCCAAAGGCTGCCACTTAAAACCAGCCGTACCCTGGGCACGGTCAGAATTGTTGCTGCGGATCTTCACCACTTTGCTGTTGATGTAGGTCGGCACAATATCTGCCAGCGCATTGCGCGCCCGCTCCAATTGAATTAAATCCGTTTCGGCGGCGATCCTGGCCACGGTTTCTTTTTCCGTGTTGGCCATCAGCTTTGTGTGTTGGGTAGGTGCCAGCCACGCTGCCCACTGTTGAAGGTCAGAAAAATGTAAATGCTCGCTCCACTGTTCTGCGGCTGGCCAGGTAATCAGGCTCATCGGCGCACGGCCATTTATTGCCGACAACATGGCACCGGCAATTTGTCCGGCCTGCTCACTGTTCAAACCGTGATGTTTAACAGTGCTGGCCAGGTGGCGGATCAAGAAGGCACCATCTGTCGTTGCTGGCTTGTTGAGCAATGCCGCATACGTTTGGATCATGCCTGGCACTGCATCCCCGCGCGGTGTGTCTGCGCAGTCAATCAGCGCCACCAACTTCGGCGCAATCGCCTCATGGTCTGCACTGGCTGTTGCTTTGCTTAGCCGGTCTTTGGCGCTGGCAATGGCTGCATCCACCAACGGCAAAAGGTTGTCGTGTGCTGTTTGTGCGGCTTCGATGTACGTTTTCATAATTTGCCCTCCTGGGGCTATAAAAGGTCTGCATAGTTAATGGTGCGGCGTTGGCCGTTGAGTGCAATCAAACCGGCGGCGGCGTTGGCTCTGTCGTCATGCGCACCTGGGGCATGGTTCACACTGTCGCGGCCTTGCTTACTTGTCTTCCGTTCCAGCCCAGCGAATTGCGTTATCAGCTTTTCACACGGCGGCAATTCCACGCGGCCCGATGTAATGGCGGGCAGTGCGTCCAGGTACAACTCGCTGCGGGGCTTCGGGCTGTATTCAATGGTGATCCCGTGCTTTTGAAATTCATCAGCGGGCCAGCTACCGGCGTATTTGTCCGAATGCGCTTTGCGCAATGAATAGGCTTTCAAAACGGCGGCGTATTCTTCGGTGATAGCAGCAGGCACTCCACGCTTGGCGCGTATCAGATCCACCACCAGCCGGTTGCTTTCCTTATGGCCGATTGCAAGGGTGTATTCGTCTTGACCTCCGCCCGCTGGGTCAACAAAGGCCACGTAACGGTTACGGCTGTTATAAGACAGTTCCAGCGGATCGGCGCGGGTGACGGATTCCACCACCTCGCGGTTAATGAATGCCTCAAGGTCACTACGGAATTGAGCGCCGTATTCTGCCTTAGCTGATTCAGGATCACGGTCGTACGCTTGGTCGATAACGCGCTGAGGCAGTGACGGGTTCATGGTTTTACTAGGTGCCTGGGCAACTAAGACATGCGGATCATGGCTGCCGTAGTAGCGGCGGTATGCGTCCCACAATGCGCCCCGCTTGCTGTAGGGACTGGATAGGGCTACCAGCTTTCCATCCAGTGTGGACATAGCAGGGCGTATTGCGTTGATGATTTCATGGTCAGGGTTCGCGCTTTCTTCCGAACGCCAGAAGGCAATTTCATCAGCAATGCAGCAAGCCACGGTGTAGCCACGCACAGCCCGAAAGCTGGCGGTGTGTACTTCAATGGCCGTGCGGTTGCTTAGCTCTATAGCCTCTTTGTCCTCGCGTACAATCATGCGCTCTAGCATGGGGTTTGAATGCAGCAAGCCGGATATGTAACGGAACACTGAGCGGGCCTGTTTCCTATCGGCGGCCAATACCATCACGGTAGCCACTTCGCCAGGGCTGAGCCTGTCTGTGTAGTCGTTGAAGGCTGCTTCATACACTGCCAGCAAGGCCGCGCACTGGCTTTTGCCGCCACGCCTGCCCACTACTAGCCATAGTTCATCAAAGGCGCTTGCCGGTACGCTCTGGCGGCCTGTGAGACTGAGGAAATCAGGGCGCTCGGCATCGCTCAAGGGCAGACCATAGAAGCCAGCAAGCAATGCGCGCCACTGGTTCCAGGTATCGCCCGCGAACTGATCCCCAAACAGGGCGGGGTCTGTCATCACATCCCGAATGGTAACGGCGCTCATGTGCTGGCCTTGCGGGCTAGATATTCATTGAGGCTTGGTACGTCCTTAGCCTGCCTGGCTAGGCCCAGCTTGCTGAGTATCCCTTGAAGCCCATTCGCTGCTTGTACCCACTTGCCCACATCAAAATCAGCGCCCTCTATTAGCGCCTTTTCCTGTTGTGCAAGCCAATACTCTAAATGAAGCGCCCGAGATACTAGGCTTCGTTGTGCATAAGATAGACGCTCCACACCTCCCAGGTCGTTAGTAAACGCGGCGTAACGCTCGCGCATCTCCTGGGCAATAGCCGTTCGCCCGTCTAGCTCTGAGAGCCATCCGGTATTGAACTTCTTTGGTGGTGTCTTGTGGGTCATATCTCGCTGTATATCTTGGGTATATGGTCTGCATCTGCTTTGTATGATGCACCTAATGATGCACAGTATATCAAGGTTGAAACAAAACCTATATATAACAAGGCTTTGAAGTAGGCACACAAGAGACATAATATCCCTATGCCGTATTGTTTCAGTGCGGATTCAGCAGGGTAGGGGCGCGTTTTTGGGCTGGATTTTCCATTATGGTTTCGGGGCTATACCGGGACGTTTTGGCGTTCGTTGAGTGAGGACAGTCCAAAAATGGGCGCCATATTTACCGTCAAATGACACGATGACAGCAATGACACGTGAAACGCGCATCATTTACTACGGGAATTTTTACCTTTTCGTGTTTAAAGGTGTCATCACTGAATATAAAAAAAGTTTTTCGTTACGCAATCAATAGAAAACACGTGTCATAGGTGTCATTAGTATAGATGAAAATGGCTCTAGCCCTTGTCCCACAACGCTTACAGCGATGACACGTAGAGACGGCCTCGTGTCATTCTTGTGTCATTCTCGTGTCATTCTCGTGTCATTGGTGAGGCCATAAAAAACCCCGCACTTGGCGGGGCTGTAAGTTAGAACACTATGGCGCGTTTACACCGCACGCCAATGTAGTTTCTGGCATTGGTTTCGCGCTTGTACTTAAAGCCGAGGCGATCCATTCGCTCTTTAAATGACTTGATCGCCAGTTGATTGTGAATGCCGCTATCTTTCGCCCAATCTCGATATGCATCATACATTGGCTGGCTAGGTGTTTTGGCACCTGGCACCGCCTCGCACTCTGAATCAACAAATTGCGCCACTTGATCCGCTTCTAAACGCCATTCATCACGGGCATCTTTGCAGCTCTGCGGAACGGTAAAGCCTCCCTGTAATGCGTCTGCGTAGGCGTCAAGGGCAAGGCTAAGAATACCTGGCAATTCAGCCAACAACTTGTTTTTCAGCTGCGGGTCACAATTACCCAACTCCGGTTTAAACACGTTATTGAATTGCAGGATCAAGGCGCGGCGAAACAGGGCATCAGAAAAATCCCGCGTGTGCGGCATGTGGTTTGTCCCGAACCAGCAGGTCGAGAAAGGCCGCATATCGAACGGGTCTTTGTTCTTGTGCTCTACGGTTGTGGGTTCGCCGGAAGTTATACCTTTCAGGGCGTCATCATCAATGACCGCGCCTTGTTTAATTTCCGTGACGATATTGGCCAGCTTATTGTGAAGGTGTGCCCGCTGGAACTTGTTACCGAATTGCGAGGGCTGCACCGCTGCCACGCTCTCACGTCCTGCGAGGGCTTCCAGAACAGACAACAGGACAGACTTACCGTTAGCGCCACTGCCCACCAGAATAATGAATTTCTCGTGGTTACAGTGAGCCATCAGCGTATAGCCCATCATTTCCAGAAGCGCCGTTGCTTTGTCACCCGCGTCTGGGTCGCCGTTGAACACATCAGACAGGAACTTAACGAACCGCGGTGCTTGTGCCTTCGGTTCGTACTCTATGGGCACCTGGGTTGTGCGGTAGTGCTGGCGGTTGTGCGGTAGCAACTCCCACCGGCCCGCATCCGTCAGCATCAGTTCACCGCTAAGGGTGTTTACGCACTCCACCGGGCCAATATCAAAGGCATGATCGGAAAGGTAAACTTCCGTTCTAAACAGATCCGCTACGCTGTCCACGTTGCTTTTTCGTATAGAGTCCAGCTTGTCGCCGATATAGTGCTGAACCCACTGTTTGACGCTGCGCTCGTCCTGCTTTTTCCAGACACCGCACTCTTGCCACTTCCAGACGAAAGACTGAGCGGCTAACACGTTGTCATTGCCGATTTCAGACACTAGGCCGCGCGCCAGTTCCAAGTCATCGGCGGGGGCGCTGTCATCGGCTTGCCGTTCAGCTTCCTGTATAGCCTTGAAGGGAAGTTTTGTTGTCTTGCGTATAGCCTCGTGTACCTTCCGTTTCTTAATGACTGGCAGGCTCGCGCATTCAACAATCAGCGCCTCGATTTCTTCCGGGTCGGTGTCCAGGGTGAAGCCTTGAGCCGCTGCGAGTAACTCCGGGTACTCTCGCGGCTCTGTCACTTGGTCAAGCTCCAGCTTCTCACGGTAGTCGTTCAGCCGCCGATCGGCGCAGTGGTCGTGCATACACACGAACGATGGGGTTTTAAAGCCGCCAGTGTTTGCCGGAAAATAAGTCGTTTCGGTTTGGTTTGTCCCTGAAGTGTGTTCAGCCTCAAAGGGGCAGGCGATGTTATAGCCGCCATCAGGCCGTTTGCCGCGATAGCAACCTTCTCCTATTAATGCTTTCAGGATCTCGTCACCGTCGGCAATTTCTGCTTGCCGTGTGTGCCTGCTCGTACCTTCTTTTAACAGCGGCGGGAAGGCCGCCAGGATCTTGTCAGCCGAGTAAGGCAAGCCACCATTGTCGTGAATAATCCGAACCATGAACGGGTCAGCTTTGCGGTGATAAAATCCAGGCAACCTAAGTACGCGGGATAGATCCGTTACACTGGCATCAGTGCCGAACTTGTCAGCAATGCGACGTTGCACCCCTTGAAAGCCAGTCAGTGCCAGACCGTCAGTTAGCCAGTAGGTGTGCCATTTGCCGGGGCTGCTTTCAACAATAATATGGGGTTCAATCGAGCAATTACTGATCGGCTCCAGTGGTGCGCCATCGGTATCAGCAAAGACGGCCCGCACAGCCTTCACATTATCGGCTTTACGGCCTTTCAGGTCGGTGCGATTAATCGTTACGAATACACCAGCGCCCATGCGGTTATAACGCTCAAGCTTCGCTGCGTGTTGTTCTAGTGTGCCGTTGAATGTGTGGGCATAGGTTTTGGGCAAGCCCTTTGCCTCGCGTTCCTTTTCTTCCGCTTGGGCTTTAGGTGAATCAGCAAAAGTCTGAAACGTGAAGGCTTCCGCTTCCTCGTCTAACAGGGTAAGAAATCGCTCTGCTTCGGGCAGGTCGATGGTTAAATTGTGACCAGTGGTGCTATACTTACCTTGAGTTGTTCCCTTTGCGCTCTCGTTTGCTTGCCCGGCTGCGAGAGCGTTTTCGTTTGTGTCCCTCATTCGGCCATCTCCAGTGCGCGCAAAGCCACGCCGTCCGCCAAAAGCACGCCTTCCTCAGTGTTTATGTATACGGCCATATCCTGAGCGGCTAGTCTGCGCAGTTGCTCGCGGGCTGCGTCTGCCGTGAAGCCTTGGCTGGTGGCTGCATTAACCAGCCAGCCATGGTTTACGCCATCTATGGCTGAGCGTTTGATGTAGGTCAGCAGGTAGCTTTGAAGCGCCTGTTCTGGGGTATCGTGAAGGCTCATTTCGCGCCCTCCTTAAATCGGAATAGCTCCGTTACCGCCACACACCGGCACCCGCTGATCTCCTGAACTGTCAGGGAACCATTGCTGATTGCGTTGGTGATTACGGAAGCCGGTACGCCAACCACGTCAGCCACACGGTTGAGGGCTACGTACTCGGTTTGGTTGGAATGGTTATAGAACGTGCCAGGTGTCCGTTTCATTGTGCCGCCTCCCCTGAACAGGTGCGGGCGCATTCTTCAACCCACGCCAGAACATCATCGGCGCGGTAGCGAACATTGCGGCCCAGCTTTACGAAACGTGGACCATCACCAGCCCAGCGGGCGCGTTCACACCATGCGGTAGACTTGCCAAGGTAAGCGGCTAGAACTTTCTGATCCCATAGTTGGGGCATCGTAACGGTGTGTGAAGCGGGCAGGGTGCCGCCGTTGTGCTGAGCGGTTTGTAAGTACGTGGTGTTTTGCATGATAGAGCCTCATAGGTCTTTGAATATGAGGACAGAATGGGTTTTTCATGCGGTTTTGAGGCTGGACAGATAAGCCGCTTTTTTGGCTCTTATCTGTCTTTTTTAGGTGGTACGGTGCGGCTCCGTTGCTTCTTAACACTATTCGGGTCAATCCCCATCAGATCGCCCGCGAAAATATAGAATTTTGGCTCGTCGGCGGTAGTGGGTCGCTCTCCAAATTCTGAGAACCACAGGGCCTCAAGGTCAAAAATTAGCCGGGCGGTGGGTGATCTCTGCTTATTGACTGTTGCGGTCAGGGTCGAATGAATCCAGCCATCAGAAGCGGCGTTATAATAGCTCTTGTGGATCTCGCCCTTGTCTTTCGGTTCGCCCGCTTCGTAGTAAGCCGTTTCCAGCGCGTCTAGTAGCTTGTGGGTTCGGTTGTAGCTAAAGCCATCATGCTTTGCATGGGCTGCGGTTAATGCCTCTATGGCCATCTGTGTGTGCTTGAGCGCATCCTTTAACGCTTTGCTGGTGTGCTGCCGGTCGTTGCGCTGCCGTTCTTCATCCCGTGCGAATACTGCCAGCACACTTTCCCTAAAGTTTTCAGGATCGCGGGGCGCGGGTGAGTCTGTGCGGTTCTGCCAGTCGTCAAACAGATTGATAAGGAGTTTTTCCTGCTCTTTGGTAATCACGCGCTGGCCTCCCTGTTAAACGGGATAATCTGGGCGGTTGGCTCCGGCTTTCCCTCTACCATGCGTTGCAGCTTTTGCAGCGCGTCTAGCTTTTCCTCTAGGTAGTCGTCATGTTCATAATTTCGGGCCTGAACTCCACCTAATCCGTGACTGGCCAAATAGCCACGTATCCAGCGGGGGACTTTGTACGGATCTTTGCCCAGTCGGGTTTCAATGGTTGCTCGGATGGTGCCAGCGGTAAAGGTTCCCTTTTCCAGTTCCCCGGCCTTGTCCATATCTTTGCGGATTCGGTTCACCAGATCATTCAGGTAAAGATCATGGGCGGGCTTTATGCCACCGTCACAACTGAACACAAATTCACCAGCGCCGGTTATGCGATCAATGCAGGCGATCACCTCCGGCATTAGGGGGATTTTGTGCTGGTAAGGTGTGGTTCTGCGGCCCTTGTAGTCCTGTATGGTCATGGTCAAATCTTCCCGGTCTACGTCATTCAGGGTGACGCGGGATAGCTGCTTAATGCGTTGCCCGCCGGTCAGAACGTGAATCATGCCAAGGGAGCGGCCCGGCTCTGGCTGCTCTTTTAGGCGCTTCCAATACGCTTGGAACTCCGAAAGGGAAAGGGCGCGTGTTCTAGCCTGGCTGGAGCCTTCCACTTTCACCATATCGCGGGCGGGGTTCATCTTGATATTCATGTTCCGCAACTTTGCCGGGGCGTTCACGTTGCCGCGCGCTTTGATTGCTTCGGTAAAGGCTGAGCGAATATAAGAGCGGATCTTGTCGGCTTGGCGTAACTTACCCTGATCCCTAATAGTCGCAACGATTTTCACGCAATCGTCTAGGTCTATTTCAATGGCGCGTTTGTTCCACAGCTTCCGCTGCTTTTTCTCAACGTCTGCGGTTATCTGGTTTTGGACATTCCGGGCTGATTTCTTGCCTTTGGATTCCAGCAGATCCACATAGCCGGTCAGCATATCGCCAAACGTGGCGGCGTCTGCGGCCTTGCGTTCAGGCCGGGGGTCTATGCCGTTGGCTAAATCTGCGTTGATCTCTTTCGCACGTTTGCGGCCTGCTTCGGCGCTGGCTGCTACGCCTGAATAGCGACCAATAGTTACGCGGATCACTTCACCATTGAAGCGGGCCTGAAAAAACAGGGTTTTGCCGCCGTTCGGCATAATGCGGACACCATAGCCCTGTATTGCGGTATCCCAAACAATGCGGCGCTTTCCGTCTGTTGCTTCCATGCGGTCTAGGTTGGTTTTGTTTAGCGTTTGCTTGGCTGGCTTTTTGGTGTCGGTCATGGTGTCCCTCGTGCATTACTGGTGCATCAGTGGTGCATCACTTCAATTCAAGATTACGTGATACACAATAGGGACTATTATGGCCTAAGCGGTTGAAAATTCAAAGCTCTTAATGCTCAACGGGACTTGTTCAAACTCAAACAAAAGGACTTAAAATCAATTTTTGGTTGATTGAAAGT
>Ga0209414_1001709_pt1 | contig 10230 bp, 7 predicted proteins | sample LakVidmifraction_4_FD_181154 | JGI IMG/M metagenome (GOLD analysis project Ga0209414, IMG submission 181154) | Hypersaline microbial communities from Lake Vida, Antarctica - Brine Hole Two &gt;0.2 micron (SPAdes) (version 2) | ecosystem: Environmental > Aquatic > Non-marine Saline and Alkaline >... | reverse complement strand
CATGAAGATTTAACAGAATTAGATGGCAAGGGGATTCAAAAAACTTTAGGTAAAAATGTCAATTCTATTGAATCAATCCTAAAGGATTATTCAGTAAACACCTTGGCTTTACCCTTTGGTAAAAGATCTAAAGAGCCTTTCTTAGAGAAATTTATTTATAAGGGTGTTTATGAGGAAAAACCTTATGAGTTCATTGCTGTTTTAAATGTGGGCTGGAATCCGACGTATGCTCCAATTCACAATAAGTTTAATTATAAGAGTATCAACAGAGTACAGTCTGGTTCAGGCGACTTTCAGTTAAGTTACTGGATAGATTATTTTGACAACGCCCCAGATCAAAAGTACATTAGTGATGGGATTAAAGAACAAATAACTGTACCAGAAGAGATGAGAGAAGAGATTAATGAATCAACTTTAGCAGATAAAGCATTAATTTTTTATGAAAGAACGGCACAATGATAGATTTTAAAATCATCGGGATTATTATGGGAATTTTAGCCATTGTATCCATTCAATATTCATTAAATATAATGATTAGATTGTTAAGAGAAATTATTGCTTTGTTAAATCAAATCAGATTAAAATGAAAAATTATTAAATTGAGTAGAGAGTTTTCTAGGAGGAAAAGTGGATTATAATAAAGCGGCACTGAAAATGCATGAAAAGCACAAGGGAAAGATTACTGTTGAAAGTAAAATTGAGTTAAAAACAAAGGATGATCTGTCTATTGCCTATACCCCAGGTGTAGCAGAGCCTTGCAGAAAAATTCATGAAAACACCTCAGATGTTTATAAGTATACGGCGAAAGGCAATTTAGTTGCCGTGGTGAGTGATGGTTCAGCTGTTTTAGGCTTAGGCAATATTGGTGCAGAAGCTTCTATGCCCGTCATGGAAGGCAAATGCATTTTATTTAAAGCCTTTGGAAACGTGGACGCTTTTCCAATTTGTTTAGATACACAATTCGTTGATGAAATTGTTGAAACCGTTGTTCATATGGCACCAACCTTTGGTGGGATTAATTTAGAAGATATTTCTTCTCCTAGATGTGTTGAAATTGAAGAAGCTTTAAAAGAAAAATTAGATATTCCAGTGTTTCATGATGACCAACACGGCACGGCAGTCGTTGTAACGGCAGCCTTAATCAACGCCCTTAAACTCACTAAAAAAGCAATAGAAGACATCAATGTTGTTGTGAATGGTGCCGGTGCAGCTGGTTTTGCCATTACTAAAATGTTAGTTGATTTAGGGGTAAAGGATCTTGTTGTTTGCGATTCAAAGGGAATTATCAGTACTGAACGACACAATCTTAATTTTGTTAAAGAAAAGTTAGTAAAACTGACCAATCAAAAGAATTTAAGTGGTGATTTAGCCTTAGCGATGAAAAACACAGATGTCTTTATTGGTGTTTCAGCGAAAGACTTAGTATCAAAGGCAATGGTTCAGTCCATGGCAAAGGATCCAATTATTTTTGCCATGGCAAATCCGGATCCAGAAATCATTCCATCTTTAGCCTTTGAAGGCGGGGCAAGAGTTGTTGGCACCGGTCGAAGTGATTATGACAATCAGATTAATAATGTTTTGGCCTTTCCTGGCATTTTTAGAGGTGCTCTAGATGCAAGAGCCAGTGATATTAATGAAGCAATGAAAATCGCTGCTGCTTATGCCATTGCTGGTATTATTAAAGAAGAAGACTTAAGAGAAGATCACGTTATTCCTTCAGCACTTGACAAGTCCGTTGTTAAAGCCGTTGCCACTGCTGTTTATAATGCGGCTGTTGAGAGTCATGTGGCTAGAATTTAATGGATTAATAACTAAAAGTGGGGTACCCACTTTTTTTCATTGTAAAAGAAAGTAAAGTATTATAAAATAGTTTTAGATTATAAGATATTGGAGGTTAAGAGATGAAAGTTGAAGAAATGAATCGAGAAGTTGTTGTATCAAAGGAAGCCATTGCTAAACGGTGTATCAGCCTAGGCAAAGAAATTACGAAGGACTATCAAGATAAAAACTTATTAGCAATATCTTTAATGAAAGGCAGTTTTATATTTGCTGCAGATCTTGTAAGACAAATAGATATCCCCGTAAGAATAGAGTTCATAACAACATCTAGTTATGGTCATGGGGAAAAAAGTTCAGGGGAAGTGATTTTTAAACAAGACTTAGAAATTGAAAACTTAGAAAACTTTGATGTATTGATTGTAGATGATATAACGGATTCTGCTGTAACCATGACACGTGTGATTAAACATTTGAAAAAGAAAAATCCTAAGACGATTAAATCCTGTGTGTTACTAGACAAACCTTCAAGAAGAAAAGTGCCCTTTGAATCAGACTATATAGGGTTTACTATTGAAGATCAATTTATCGTTGGTTATGGTTTAAACTATGGGGATTACTATAGAAATATTGATCATGTTTTTGCATTTGTAGAGTAATTTAACAAAGGTGGCCAGTATGCTATTAAAAAAAAGAATAATAATTTTATTCATAGGCGTCGTGTTCTTTCTAACGGGATGTTTTAATGACTATTCAAAGGAATCCTCGGTTGTTAAGGTCATTGCCAAGACCATTAATGAAGATCTTCTACTTTTAGAGGAATCTATTGAAAAAAATGGAAAAGCCTTCGAAGGCTTAGAGGATATATTCTTAACAAAAGAAGAGCTTTTAAAAATAAGTGAACAATATGAAAAAACACTTTATGGTCTTTACTACAATCAAAATACAATTCACTCATCTGGAATTTTAACAGGTTATAAATACACAAATTCAGACTTAAAAAACAGGTTGTTTAAAACTGAAAGGTTAGAAAATATTTTAATAGAGGCCTATAATAACCATGCAATAATAGACCAAGCCTACTACATTGAAGGCAGTGGTTTATTAAGAATTTATCCTTCTATTCGTGTAACAGACAATCTTTTTCCAAAAACTAATTTTTTTGAAAGCAGTTATTTTGAGCAATTAGAGAATAATAACAATGACGTATTAAAATGGTTTACAGTGCCTTTTTTAAATTCTTCTGGGAGAAATTGGGGGATATCTCTATTTAATCCGATTTATAGAGATGGTATATTTCAAGGTGTCTTAGGCTATGATATTGTAACGTCAAATTTTGAAACCCATTATTTAGAAAAAGATATGCTGTTAATTAACAGGGCAGGTGATATCATTAGTATAGATCCTTCCTTGTATCAGGTGTTAAATATAGATGAAAGAGAAAATGACATTTATTATGAAATCATAATGGATGGAAAATTATCGACTAAGGATTTTAATTTAAACACAAGTAAAACAAAGAGTATACGAGAGCTGTATTTAAAAGTTATTAAGGATACCTCTGATTTCACACTTGAATTAGAAAAAGACTATTTTGTGATTTCTGAAAAAATTGAAGTCATTGATGGCTACTTAATTAAACTAATAGCCAAATAAGAAAGGGAGTGGTTTTTATACTTAAACAATTGAATATTAAAATGAATCACTTTTTTATTTACATAACGATTTTTTTAGTGATACTTATTTCCTTTTTTATATTAAATATTCAATCATATTTTGCAGATAAAACCTACGAATCCATGAATCGACAGGTCAGCAATATTGGTATGTCCATTGAGAAAGAAATTCAACGAGTAGAAGAGGACATTGTATTCGATATTTCCACAGGGATTTTAAATATTAACGCAAGCAATAGTTTAAATATTAAACGTTTTTTTGGAAAATACGGTAACGTTGTTAAGAGTATTATGATTTATGATGACCAGTCAATTATTAAATACACAACATCTGAAAGCAATCATTTAAATCGGGTTGTATTTAACAACGAAACCTATCCTTTAACCAATACCATTGAATACAATTACTCAGACACAAAAAAGACAATAAAAATTCCTTATATGAATGATTTTGGTATTTTAAAGTATAACTATTTAATTGAAGTGAATTATAATGACATCATAAAAAATGGTGTAAACAATTTATACATAAATGGGGAATACTGGACTTGGTTTATTGATAACATGGATAAACTTGAAGCCATTAGTTATTCTGAAACGAAAAATGTAAATGCTAGATTTCGATTAACTTTTTTAGATGAAATCATGAAAGATCTTAAGCAAGGTTATAAGGGATTAATTCAAAATAATGTTGCCTATGGCAATATAGAAAATGTCTCCACGTCATATTACCCCTTGTATATAAGAGATGAAATATATGGTATAGGCGTTTCTGTTTATACAATGTCTTTGATTAAAGATATTACTTATAAAGTTGCCTTATTATCATTTTTCTTTATTCTTTTAATTGGTCAAGTCGTTGTTTATTTTAATTATCTAATAGACAAAGAAAAGAAAATATCAAGGGAACTGAATGATTCTGAAGAGGCGATTCGTCGGATTATAGAGAGTGTGCCCTTTGGTATCGCTTTATATGATGATAATAAAGTCGTTAGACTTAACAATTACGCAAGAAACGAATTAAATATTCAAAAGGGAAGATTTGATGACAAAGCATATGCTAAACTGTTTAAAAATAGTGACGTTAATAAAGAAGTCGTTATAAAAATTAATATTGATCACAAAGAACGGTCTATTTTAAAAAAATTAGCCTCTATAAAATTTAATAAAAAAGAAGTCCATTTCATTTCCTTTATTGATGTAACCATCATCAATGAAGCAAAAGAATTGGCTGAAGAAACCAGTCGAGCCAAAACTAGGTTTTTAACCATGGTCTCTCATGAAATACGCACCCCATTAAATGGAATAATTGCGGCAACGGATTTATTAGAGGATACTGCCTTAGATCAGGATGAGGCAAATGAATACATCACAACGGTTAAACAATCCTCTATTAGTTTATTATCTATGATCAATGACATCTTAGAAATGTCCAAAATTGAAAGTGGCCGTGAAACAGTCAATAAAACCTGGATTCAATTAAGGGAAGTTGTTGACAGTGTATTTAACCAGATGAAACCCTTGGTACAAACAAAACCTATTGAGTACTTACTAAAATACGATGAGAAGCTTCCAGAATATATATGGACGGATGAAAATAAGATTAGACAAATTCTTATTAATATCATCGGAAATGCCATTAAATTTACTAAAGAAGGACGAATTTTTATGATCCTTGCCCTAAAACAAGAAGGGCCAGAAGAGGTAATTGTTGAATTTAAAGTCGTCGATACTGGTATTGGTATTCCAAAGGATAAACTCCACAGTGTTTTTGAAAAATTTGTTCAAGTAGAGGATAAAAACAATCGACAATACCAAGGCAGTGGTTTAGGTACAACGATCACAAAAGAACTTTTAGCCTTGTTAGGAAGTGAAATAACCGTTTTTAGTCCCAATGAAACCTTTGGAGAAAAGACAGGTACTGAATTTATATTTGATTTAAAAGTCAACTACAAAGGAGATCCTTCTAATGACACTCAAGAACGCATTGTTAACGGAAGTGGTTTAAAAATCTTACTTGCAGATGACAACACTGTGAATGCAAAAATTAGTAAAAAAATATTAGAAAACTTTGGTTTTAATGTGAGTGTCGTCTATGATGGACAAGCAGCAGTGGATCTATTTGATAATACCTTTGATATTGTATTAATGGATATTCAAATGCCAATTAAAGATGGCTTTGAGGCCGCAAGGGAAATAAGGGAAGACTCTAAAAGCGTCTTAATTATCGCCTTAACAGCAAATGATGCTGAAACCGTTACCCATGGTGGTGTTAATTGTGGCATCGATGGTATTATTGAGAAGCCCTTTACAAAGGATAAAGTAAAAAAAATATTAAAAAAATTAAATAATTAGTTAATGACCACCTATTTAGGGTATAATTTCACTAAGGATGGGTGGTGTTTTTTATGGAGAAAACAAATTATAGTAAAAAATCAATTATTTTTGTCGTTACAATCGTAGTATTAGGAATGCTTTATAATCCTATTGTGAATTTTTTAGTGAATGTTCTATGGTTTAAGTCCGTTAATTATTTTTCTACATTTTGGACAATCGTTACTACTAAAGCACTCTTGTTTGTACCTTTAACAGTTGTTATTGGTCTATTAATATATTTTTATATTGATGCTTTAAGTAAAAATTATGTTCAATATTTTGGCGATGAATTTGGCGGAAAAATTAAACATCGAAAGAAGAAAATTATAGCTGGGTCTTTAGTCATCAGTTCACTTTTTGGCTATAATATTTCAAATTATATTTGGAAAGATGTATTAATGTTTCTTAATGCAGAGCAATTTGGTAAAGTAGACCCGATTTTTGGTCATGACATTGGATTTTATGTCTTTAAGTTGCCATTAATCAAAAGTTTCCTTTCCATGCTGATTTTCATTTTGTTTTGGATGATGCTATTTACCGTGATTTATTTTTCAATCATTTATAAGAAAAAGAAAATTAGAAAAGAGAAAGTTATCGATTTTAATGAATACAATAAACGCATGAGTATCAAGCAAATCTTTTGTTCTCACTCCTATAAGTCTCTTATAAGAGCTTTAACAATATTTGCTGTGGCCATAATGGTACTGGTAGGGATCAATTACTATTTGTTATCTTATAGATTGCTGTACTCCTCTTTAGGGGTAATTTACGGGGCGGGTTATGCTGATGTCAAGGTAACCCTACTTGTCTATCGTGGGTTATCTGTCATATCATTAATCGCCGCAGGCGTAATTGTTTATGGTTATAAAAAAGGTAAATTTAAAGTTGCTATCGGTGGTCCTATTGCAATTGTAGGGTTACATCTCATTGGTTTTATTGTTGCATTAGTCGTACAACAATTGGTGGTACTACCGGATGAAATACGAAAGGAAACCCCTTATATTGAGTCGAATATTGAAATGACACAAGATGCCTTTGGTATCAATAACGTAGATTTTGTAGATTTTGTGCCAAATGAATCCTTAGATTATGAAGAGTTAATGGCAGAGAAAGATATTGTAAACAACATTATGATTAATGATGACCGGCCATTAAAGCAAACCTTCAATGAGATTCAAGGCATTAGATCTTACTATATCTTTAACGATATTGATGTGGATCGATACACGATTGATGGGGAATACAGACAAATGTTCATTGCCCCCCGAGAAATGGACTCTTCTCGTTTAGGAGCCGAGGCCAATACTTGGATCAATAAACATTTCAAATATACCCATGGGTTTGGTATGGCTATGGCGCCAGTCAGTACAGTTAATGCTGATGGTCAACCAACATTAGTTGTAAAAAATATTCCACCAGAAAATGACATAGGCTTTACAATCAATGAACCCCGTATTTATTTTGGTGAATCTACAAATGATTATATTATCGTTAATGCGGCAGAACCTGAATTTGATTATCCTTCAGGAAGTGATAATGAAGAAGTAATGTATAGTGGCGATGCTGGTGTGAGCATGAGAGGACTTAATCGATTGTTATTTGCCCTTGAAAAAAAGAGTGTCAAGCTACTGTTTAGTAATAATGTTAAACCAGACAGTAGAATTGTTTTTAACAGAAATATAATCAAACGGTTAAATACAATTGCACCATTTCTGACTTATGACGCAGATCCGTATTTGGTCTTTAATCAGAAGGATGGTAAACTTTACTGGATCATTGACGGGTATACAACGACAATGAATTATCCTTATTCACAACCTTATACGTTTAATAATCGAAGTGTCAACTACATTAATAATTCTGTTAAAGTCATAGTAGACGCTTATAATGGGGATGTAACATATTATAAGTATACAGATGAACCAATGATTAATACTTTCGAAAAAATATTTCCAGATTTATTGACAGACAAAGAGGACATACCAGAAGGTTTAAAACCCCATACAAGATACCCTCAAGACTTTTTCGATTTACAAGCCAATGTTTATCAAGCTTACCATGTTGATAATCCAGAAGTCTTCTACAATGGTGAAGACCTTTGGCAAATTGCGAAGGAGAAGTATATGGACGTAGGGAGTTCTTCTCAAATGGGTTCAAAATATGTTACCTTTAAATTACCAGACAGTGATGAAGTAGAATTCTTATTAAATATTCCCTTTACGCCAAATGAAAAAGCAAATATGACATCTTTATTCATTGCAAGAAGTGATCAAGAGAATTATGGTGAATTATTTGTTTACAAGTTTCCAAAGAATGAAGTCGTTAAAGGGCCGATACAAGTTGAAAACCAAATTGACCAAGATTCTGTTATCTCGCCACAATTTAGTTTGTGGAGTCAACAAGGGTCAAGTGTTTTAAGAGGCAGTATTGTGATTGTGCCCATTAACAATTCTTTACTCTATGTTGAACCAATTTATTTAGAAGCGGATAGTGAGAGTAGTTTACCTGAGATGAAGCGGGTGATTTTATTTTATAATGATCGAATTGTTATGGAAGAGAATTTACAGCTTGCCATTGATGTTTTATTTGAGCAAAAAGAACCGGACCAACCTGTTGTTGGTGATGGTAACTTGACGACAGAACAGGTTCAACTATTAAATGAAATAAATGCTTTATTAAATCAACAAAAACGTGATATCAATAGATTAGAAGAATTGATTGATGAGTTTAATAGTCCTAATTAATCCTTTGATTTACAATGATTATCATTTGTATTACCATTAAAATATGTTATAATGTAATGAGTATGATTAATGACCTCTTAAATAAGAGGTCATTATTTAATAGAGGAGGATTATATTGGAGAAATTAGGTTTAAACGACATACGAAAGAAATTTTTAGATTTTTTTGAGTCTAAGGGTCATTATTCAGGTAAGAGTTTTTCTTTGGTACCAAAAGATGATAATAGTTTACTATTGATAAATGCAGGCATGGCGCCTATGAAGAAGTTTTTTACAGGTGCGGCAACACCACCGAACAAACGCATGGTTACCTGTCAAAAATGCATTAGAACAGGTGACATTGATATTGTTGGTCGAACGTCTAGACATGCAACTTTTTTTGAAATGTTAGGCAATTTCTCCTTTGGAGATTATTTTAAAGAAGTCTCTTTAAAATTAGGATGGGAATTTTTAACAGAAGTTTTAGAAATGCCAGAAGATCAATTGTGGGCTTCTGTGTATTTAGACGATGATGAAGCCTATGATATTTGGGTTAAAGAAATTGGTATACCAGAAGATCGCATTGTAAGATTAGGAAAAGATGAAAACTTCTGGGAAATCGGTACAGGGCCTTGTGGCCCGTGTTCAGAAATACACTTTGATCGGGGACCAGATTACTACTGTGAAAAAAAAGACTGTAAACCTGGCGATGAAGGCGAACGCATCATAGAAATATGGAACCATGTCTTTACACAATTTGATAAAACAGAAGACGGGGAGTATATCCCCTTAGCCAATCCAAACATTGACACAGGTATGGGCTTAGAACGTGTGGCGTGTATCATGCAAGATGTGGACAGTATATTTGATGTGGACACCTTTAAAGTCATTAGAGAAGAGGTTTCAAGAATTTCTGGTAAAAAATATGGATCTTCTAAAAAGGATGATATTTCTATTCGAATCATAACAGATCATATTCGTGCGGTCTCCTTTATGATTGGTGACGGTGTTATGCCAGGTAATTCTGGTAGAGACTATGTCCTAAGACGCTTGTTAAGAAGAGCGGCGAGACATGGGAAGTTACTAGGCATAGAGAAGAGTTTCTTAATTCACTTAGTGGATAAAGTTGTTGAAGTCTCTGGTGGTGCTTATCCTGAGCTTGTTGAAAAGCAGGACTATATTAAAAAGATTGTTTTAATTGAAGAAGAAAAATTTCAAGAAACCATTGATCAAGGCATTAATTTATTAAATGAATTTATTGAGAAGATGGTTAAAGAAAATAAGAAAGAATTAGATGGGACCATTGCCTTTAAATTGTACGACACCTTTGGTTTTCCCTTTGATTTAACACGAGAAATTTTAGATGAAAAAGGTTTATTGGTTGATGAAAAAGCCTTTAATAAAGAAATGCAAGGCCAAAAAGAACGGGCAAGAGCGGCCCAAGAGTCCCATGGAAAAGTCAGTTGGGAAAGTGACTCCAGAGAAGTGTTAAAGGAAATACCAGAAACAAACTTTATGGGGTATGAGTTAGATGAAACGGAAAGTGAAATTATTGGCCTGATGAAAGATACCTTAGTGGAGTCTTTATCTGAAGGGGAAGCTGGTGTTTTAATATTAAATAAAACTCCATTTTACGCTGAAGGTGGGGGACAAGTAGCGGATATTGGAGAGATTACTTCTG
>Ga0209414_1001707_pt1 | contig 10234 bp, 11 predicted proteins | sample LakVidmifraction_4_FD_181154 | JGI IMG/M metagenome (GOLD analysis project Ga0209414, IMG submission 181154) | Hypersaline microbial communities from Lake Vida, Antarctica - Brine Hole Two &gt;0.2 micron (SPAdes) (version 2) | ecosystem: Environmental > Aquatic > Non-marine Saline and Alkaline >... | reverse complement strand
CTGTTATAATATAACCCGGACATTTTATAAAGATCAAATGGGTCTCCCCCTTTTTTGGTTTTATATTTAGCATATCTGCTAGATACTGGTGGCCAAGCTGGACTAATACCAGCTCCATTGGTTCTTATGTGTTTTCTTACTAATCTTTTTAACCTTTTAGCAAAAGCCTGTTGGCCAGCTGATACACCAATTCCCATAGTGATATCTATGGTACTAAGCATGCTTTGTGTTTTAACCCAATCACCAAATAACACCATCTTTGGGGATGGTGGTGCTATTCTTCTGGTAGTGGTTCTACTTGTAAATGCTGATCTAGCCATACTTGGTTTCTCCGGTATTAGTTTCTTCTCTTTTAAGGATTACAAATACAAATATTGGTTTATCATTAGCTTGTCCAGCTTGTGATTCACCCAGAGCTTTATACTCTAAACCATTTACTATGAACCTATCGTAACCTGGGTCAAACTTAAATTGCCTATCTTGAGCATTAGCCCAACCATTTGTTATAAGGTAATTGATATTAAGGTAGAATAGTATGCTTTGTTTATCTATTTCACCAGCAGCATTAGTACTGGTTACTGGCCATGATCTAAAATAGTTGGATTGTATTAATCCCTTAATTTCTATTTGGGTTTTACTAGAACCGGGACCTTCACCGTTTGGGTCTATAATACCATTATTCTTAACCCAGATAATTTTTTGTTGGAAAGCATCTTGTTGCCATTCATCTAGAGCAGCATTGTAGGCATCCCAATCCTCTTGCTTCATTAGACTCATTATCCTTGGGATATAACGTTAGTACCAAAAGGGCTTACCCCCATAATTCTCTTATCTGTATTAGCCTGGGCTATTTTAAAGCCGAGCGATATTTTACTTGGGTTGTCACACATAGGTAAGTAAATTAACATTCTAGAAGCTAACTGGCATACACCTATTGTTATTTGTTGGAAAGCTCCACCATTAGCCATTAGTTTAGAATATGCATCTGAGATATTTTTAAAATCCTCTGATGTACTTTCTTCTGTCTTACCTTCATACCACTCTGTTCTGGCTGGACCAGTTTCAATGGATTTGATTTGCCTGGCTATTATTACTGAGTCAGTCCCAGTCCCAGTTACAACTGTTGTGGTTTCCCCATTATTAATAAAGAACTTATTTAGACTTAATAATAATACATCATAAGCAACTAATTGTGCTATAAGTGTATTAACTAATCCAGGCCATTTAAATTCATTATGTATATCTGGGGGTAGTACTTCATAAGGAATAGAAACCAACGGTTGCAAATAACTTTGCCAGTGGTTAATCCTATTGATTTTAAAACCATTATCCAATTGTCCAATTAACCCAATTGGTGTATAGTGGTTAATTAGTTGAGGTATAGTAGAGTTTAGTGTATCTGACATATCACCAACCCCTAATACCACTATTAGTGGTTCAGATGTACCGCTACTATTGGTTGCGGTTAATGTTATAGTATAGAACCCCTCAAATTCGTATGTATGTGTTGGATTCTTATCTGCACTGACCGGTGTGCCATCACCGAAATCCCACTCGAAAGAAGTGGGATCATCGTATGACAGATTGTTTAACGCAATAGTCCGGCCAACTTTTGAATATCCAAAATATGGTACCGGTATAGCCATCTTATTCTTCTTCTAAAAGTCCTAAGATTTCATCAACCAATTGATCTTTCTTTAGCTCATCCAATTCCTCTTGGGAAAATTCTGATCCTTCTTCCATAGCTCTTTCGATTAATTCATCTTTCTTGAATCTCATTAATGAGATTTTTGTTACTTCTTCATCCTCGTCATCATCATCACCCTCATCCTTAGCCTTAGCTTTAGTTGGGGCTTCCAAACTCTTAAGAGTTATTACCGTAAGTTCTTCCAAATCATCGGAATCTGCGTGGTCTAGGTGACCAGCCTTAATTGCCCGGATTATTCTCTTAGAACGTAGGTTATCATTTGATAATTCTACTACCTGCCCAGGTACAACCTTTAATTTTGTAGTTGGATCGTAAAACATAGAAGCTTTTTCACCCAGCTTTACATACTTTGATTTTGCCATCGTTATATTTTTAAGTGTTCAATTTTATTAAAATAGTATTGTTATTGATAACAAAATAGGCCAAGAGAGTTTCTTGGCCTATTTCATAGATATATGTGTTCTCCTTTCTTTTTATTCAAAAGCAATATTTGCGAATGCATCAACATCCATATAGTCAGGAAATCCATTAACTGCGAAATCCAAACTCTTATCTACCAATATTGCAGAATCTCTAAATACCTTACCAAATCCAGTGGTCATACTGGCATAGAAGGCATCTGTTTGATTTGATACAATTTTCTCGGATTCAATAAGTAAAGGGATTACATTAAATTTAATTAATGCATACCTTGGGTCTACCAAGATTTCCTGTCCGGCTGGAATATTTCCATGAATGAAGTAATTAGCATCTCTAGGTACGGGAGTCTTCAGGGTTAAGTTAGCATCGGTAGTACCTTGCTTTCTATCCTTAAATTCTGCCATGTCTAGAGTTTCCAAAGCGGAATCTTCTCCCCCAATTATGGTGTTAAGTCTACGCCCCATTCTTGAAGCTCTGATCCACACTTTCAATAGATCTTTATAAGCTTTAGTCCCTGGAGTTAATACCCCTAATACTGGTGCAGAATCTGAACCATCTCCTTGATCACCATTTACCAATACATCAACTGCCAATGTATCTAGTGCTTGTCCTAATCTTACCCCGAAATCCTGGAAGAAAATTGAGATTACATCTAAAGATACATAAGCCTTAACCTCGTAAGAGATTTTGATACCACGACCAATTTTGAAGGTACTAACGGATTTTTGCCCGTAACTGATAGAACCTAATGGAATGGTTTCAGCTTCATTTACTTTTCTTGGAGTGGCATCTGACATATTGATATATGGCATAGTAACCGACTTCTGAGCAATATCCTGTTCTGAGGCAGTAATATTTGGCCAGATTGGTGCATCTCTTAAACCCATACGGATTGAGTCCCGGATAATTTCTGGGATAATCCAGCGAGCATCAGTACCCGGTAGGGTCATGACGTTGTTAATGGTATCAATGGTTGGGTCTATACCCAAGTCATCAAGTAGTGCTTGGTAGCTAATTTCAAATTGCTCTTGAACAATTTCTCCTAAGCTGATGTCCTGGGGTTGGTCCTTATCTTTTCTCAAAGCATCGGCCGTTTTTACCATTTCTTCAATTTGGCCCTTATATTTTGAGGCTTCATATTTTTCTAAATTCATCTTCTGGTGTTTTTGTATTGTTATTAAAAAAGTGCTACTCGATTAAAAAAGTGCTACTCGAATTGTTTCATCAGCACCAGTTGATTGGTCAAGTGCAAAACCAATTGCAGAACCATCTCCAGCTACTGCTTCCGCTTTTACCGAGATGAAAGCTGGGTTTGTTGCTTGCCCATCATAAGCTACAGGCCCAGCAGCTACAGCTAATTTTGGTTCTGCCCATACAATAAGATATGGTTTAACCATGACCGTTGCTACATCACCAATCTTAGCGGTGTGTATGGAATACCCAACAATATTTATAGAGGGCTCTGTTGCTACTGCAGGTATTACTCCACCAGCTGCGTTAAGCTTTACTGGCTGGCCAGCCTTAATAGCTGCTGCTGCCTCAAAAGCGTGGTGAAGTTTGTGACTTTCACTTTTTAAGAATAGGGTTCTTGTTTTTTCCCCAAATTGTGTCAATGCCATAATTATGTGTTTTTAAAAGTTATTATTAAACCTATTCCTCATCCTTGTTAAATAGGCGGCTTGTTTTCCTATTTTTAGCTCTCAACCTATTTCTTACATCTGTTGAGGTCCTGTTACCTACGCCAGGGTCCTGATCTTCATCTTTATTGACAAGGCCATCGGTTGAGGTTTTTGCTTTAGCCCTTGATACATCATCAGAGCCACATTTATTACATGTGGGTGCGAACTTGGCATCGGCTTCTTTGGAGTATTCTTTAAGGAATGCTGTAGCACCTTCATACTCAGCATTTGAAATAAGGCTGATAATGCTCTGATCAGCGTTATCCCCCTTAGCAAGTTTGAAGTTCTTTACTGCTTCATCCCTAGTGTTCTTCGTAACAGTTTCCAATAAAGTTTTATTAAAAGTAGCCTTGGTAAGGTCCGCTTCTAATTGGGTTTTGGCTTCCTGTTCCGCAATAAGATCGGTTTCTAATTGGGCCTTATCAGCTTCCAATTTGGTTAGCTTCTCGGAGTTATCCTCTAATTTAGCTTCATCAAGTTTTCCTTTTAATTTTTCAACCACATTTTCTGTGGTAAGGTCTTTCTCTTCAAAACCAAATTCAGAAGCAAGGTCTTTTAAAATTTCTTCCATGTTTTCTGGATTATCGTTGTTATTACTTATATTAATTAAACGGGTAGGTATTGCTTTATCATTGGATAAAGAAAATTCTTCTGTTTTATAATCCACCTCAACAAATCCACTTATGGGTTTATCGGCAGAAAAACTGTATTGTCTACTTGCATATTCTGGGTTTATAATTTTACCATCAGCTCCCACCTTCTGAGCGTAAGGGTCAGCTCCGTGAGAAACTAAAGATGTTTCATGGTAACTCTTAATTAGATTAACCACTATCCTTATTAATTCCCCTTTTTTAGTATAGGTACCCAGCTTATCAAAAAACTCTGAATCGTTTTCAAATTTATGGGATGGCTCCCAACCAAACTTAACCGTAACACTATTTGAATGGATAGAAGGTGGGCTCATCATAATACCCCTAGAAATACGTGGGTTAGATTTACCATCTATTTTCAATATGGCGTTTATACCAGCTGGAACTAGTTTACCTTTACTATCCTTATAAGCCCCTTGCCAGAATGTATCTGAGACAGCCCCAATGGCATTACCAACAGCAGTCTCATGATCTATGTTTATTGATTGCCCTAATAATAAACTCATGCTAGCTTTTAAAACCCCTGTTTTACCAAAATCTATTGGAGCCCCCTTATATACAATGGTTTCTGAAAGCATTCTAAAGGTTGGATTAATAAACTCATCCTCTTTTGGTGTAAGGTCTTCTGCACTTACATCTGGGTAATAGGTTGCATAGTTAGGAGTTGAACTATCAAATAACCCAAAATTTTGGGTGTTTACATTTTCACTACCAATCATTTCTTCAGCAAACTTTTTAAGGTCTACTATATTTGGCTTATGTGCATTCATTAAACTATGGGCAGACCCAAGCCTAATCTCACCCGTTCTATTTTCTTTGTTAAACTTCATGGTTATTTGGATTTTGTGTCCGTATCTTTTCTTTTTGGTTGGGGATTATTCTTATCCCTATTTTTCCTATCAGATTTATCTTTATCCTTTTCCCTGTCTTCCTTTTTACCAGCTGCATCGTTGGTAGCACCAGGTTCTGGTGGTTCAATTACTTTATAGGGTTTCTTATACATCATGTCATCGGCATATTGTTCTGAAGATATGATGCGGTCTACCCAAAGAGCATGAAGTACCCTTTGTTTAATTTCTTTACCCTGCCATAATTTAAGGTCATCTGTAATGGTAGACTTATTAAATTCTACCTTTAATCCTTTAAAATCATAGCCAGCTAATACCAACTCCATATTATATACCCTTTCCAAAGCTTGTGCTAATATGGATTGAACATTCATAAGTTGTGATAACATCTTAGTAAATATAATACCAAGTTGTCCTTCTCCACCCTTTTGATCTAGACCTAAAAATGACCCTGGGGATTTTAAAGCATTAGCTAATTGGTTTTGGTTGAGGTCAAATACATCATTAACATTGCTAAGGTTTTTAGTGGTGGATTTAAAATCGAATTCATGATCCTCTTGATAACCAACTAATACCCCCGTTTTAAACCCCTCTAATATATTAACCTTTGCTTCATCAAGGAATAGATTTAACCTTTCCCCATATTTTGCCTCACTCTCATTAGCTTTTTGTTCGGGTTTATCTAATTTAGCTTGTAAATACCCAAGTAAACCCAATTGATTTAATATGTGGTTTATATTATCCTTCATATCCTTTTGGGTGGATATAGAATTTAAAGCCGATATAAAAGGGGGTATACCGTATGGTGTATCTTCATCCCCCCACAGGCCCGTGTAAGAGTAAGTAGCTTCGTTTAGTTTAATATATTCATTTAATACTCCCCTCCAACCACTAGCTTTCTGGTATGGTTCATATCTACCCCCTGGTTTTAATCCAAAACGTATAGTCTCTGGATTAATCATTGGCAGGGATTCAATTTGAGTAAGTCTTCTATTAGGAACCATTTCATAGGATAAGGCTCCGCCTACCCATATTTGGGCTATCCATTTGTTTACTAAGCCATTTATACCAGATGTTCCATAACCCCATTCCTTAGAACGGACAGTGAGATGTTCCCTCATCTTATCTTGTAAATCTGGGTTTATATCCTGATCAAATTTTATATTATGCCCTGTATTGGTTAGTTGAACAAGGTCGAATAATACAGACCCAAGATCCTCATTTGTTTTATATAATGATCTAACTACTGGTATTAAATCATTTATAGCATCTGGTTTTATAATATTAAATTTGTTAGCATTTGGTAACCATTGACCCTTACTAGCATCATGTGGTTCGGATACCCTACCGGGTGGTATGGATACAATCTTCTTCTTTGCTTCATCAACCGGAGAAGTCTTAGCGACTATCTTTGGTTGTGGTGATGTGTTTGATTTACCAAATAAGTTAAATGCCATATTATCTAGGTGATACTGTTAATGTTTTTTGTTTACCTTTTCTTATGAAATTGGTAATTGCTTTTGCCATAATGGAATCATCCGTATATGTTTCGTCATCCTCATCCCCTTTACCTTTACCTTTACCTAAAGCTACTGGTCTATTGGTTGCATCATATATAAATGTGTAAGCTTCTTGTACAAAGAATGGATCCCTTATAAATAGTTCTTCATTCCTTATATCCTGTTCAAGTTCATCTATTATAACTGATCGGTTCTTACTGGTAGTAAGCCACCCTGGAATATCTTCAACTTGTGCTCTTTTTTGTCCTTTTTTCCTAAGCAACCTTGTGCTATAATATAGATTTGGATAGTGTTTATCTTGAATTAATTTAACAACAGCTAAACCAATATCATTACCCTCGGGTGCTAAAATAGCGTTATTATAACGATAACCATATTCCATCAATAGTTCTGCAAACTTATCTACGGATATTTTTCCTTTGAAACAGACTACTTCTTCCCCATTCCTATCCATTATACTAAAGGCAGAATAATCTTGTGACCTCCCAGTAGCAATATCGGCCCCTATATAATAGTGTACACCTTTTCTTGGTAACTCAAATACTTTTAGCTGCCCGCTATACCTTGTCTCTATTACCTGTTGTTCAAATAATAAATCTTCTATGGCTTTAATATCATCTAGGTCAAATACATTATGACCCGATGTTAAGAAATCCCCATCAATCTCCTGTGCTGTTCTTCTCTTACCAAGTGAATCAGCCATTTGATTATACCATATCATATCCCTTTCAGGATGCATATCCCAACGTAAACGTATAGCATTAAAATTATTACCTCCAGCTACTGCATCAACCCATTGCTTATGATACCAGTTCCCTACCCCATAAGGGGTGCTATTTACTATAGAAGATCCACCTGTGGATAAGGTTGGGAATGCGGCTGCCCAAATCTGGTTAGCCCACCTAACAATTGCTGCTTCATCAATAACCAGTAATGATACAGCCTCTGACCTACCAGCATCTTCAGTGGTTGGTACAGAAGATATTATAGAGCCATTAGAGAACTCCATATCAGTGGCAGTCCCATATTCTCCAGTTCTACCATTAACAATTTTGAGCCTAAGGTGGTCGGGTAGGTTCTTATACATGTACTTAATCTTCCTGAGTACTTTCTTAGCTACCCTATCTTTAATTGAGATAATTACAATAGTTTTGTTTGGGTGGTACATTGCCAACCATAAACTATACATAGAGATTAGTTCTGTAATACCAGCCTGCCTGAATTTAAGTATGATATTAAATCGGTCATTTAAGAAATGCCATAAAACAGTTTTTTGATAGGGGTATAGATTAAAACTGGTTTTACCTTTAATAGGGTGAATTACTTTTATACGCTCAGAAAAAAAGAATGGGTCTTTACTACATTGCTCTAATTCCTTAAATTGCTCAATCGTTAAAGGTTCTATTAGATCATCATACTTAGAGGCCATACATAATTTTTATTGTAATAGTCTGTACCCTATTTTAGCTAACCCCTCTAATCTTATATTGCTGGGTTGGAAAGTAGTATTACCCTCAACCATAAATCTAAACCTACCTAATTTTAAGCTGTAGTCCAATCCTACTTTAGGGGCCCGATGAAATAAATCATAGCCTCCATTGACATAGAGCTGGTTCCAAGTGTTTGGATCTCTTTCAGAATATTGTCTATCCCGTTCTTCTCTATATAAATTGTTGCCGTTCCAGTAATAATTGAATTTATTTGGGAGAAGCGGTGTTTTTTCCTCCTTGATAATTCCCCCCGTTGTAAGGGTTGTAATATTAAACTCATCATGGGTTAGTTTGAAATTGATTAGTTTATTTGATAATGGGTAGTTCTTTATATATTTATCCGAGAGAGCTATTCTGAGGCTATCTTTTAACCCCTTTATATATACCAATATAGAATCTGGTATTTTTTCTACAATCACCTCTTTAGAATCTGGGGTATCATATATATTAATTTGTTTGGGCGGAGTCTTTGTTACCTTTTCTTCTAACCCATTAATCTTATCAAATAAGGTTTGATATTTTTTATTGGTGTATGTTGTATCAGTAGTGTAGTTGTAGATATCACCTACCTTGTTATCCTTATTCCCACATCCCTTTAGTATAAGGATTAAGACTAATACTCCTATTATCACTATATAAAATAAGTCTCTCTTTTGCATAAGGTGTTAGATTATTAGAATGAGTTTCGACCCTTTAAAGGTCAAGGGACAAATTATAATAGTATCCTTGTTAATCCTTTCAATATAGCTATAAAGTACTTGATACCTTGATAACAACAAAACACATGTACTATTATTCAATATAAGCTTAGTGGTTTAAGTTTAAATTTAAAGAAGAGGTAAGAGGATATCACATCGGTATCCTCTTACTGCGTAATACTATTAACTATCAAATCAATATATATAATGGCAAACTCAGACAACACATTAAACCATCTAAAAGTTGGTGAAGAAGTCTTCGATCAATTCGATAGGATTTTCAAACTTCAGAAAGATATTCAGGAAGATACTTATGGTTATAAATTCAAGGATATGTCTTTGGATCAGATAGCCCAATTCTGGTTCATGAATAAACATGCAATGGAAGATGAGGTATCAGAAATGTTTGATGCTCTTGGGGGTATCAATGATGGTATAGGTAATGCAGCTTGGAAACCTTGGAAGCAAAAGAATGCACTAGCTAGAGAATTATCAATAGGGGATTTATCCGATGATGATCGTAAAGAATTATTAATGGAGTATGTAGATATCTTCCACTTCTTTATCAACTTTGGTGTATCAGCTGGATTTACTGGATCAGAAGTAGCTAATGCTTATATCGCTAAAAATGAAGAGAATATTAATCGTCAAAAAAATAATTACTAATATGGAATGGTACTGGGCAGTTTTAATAACGTTAGTAATAGTAATAATAATTTTACTATTACTATTAAACCGATTTTTCAAGGGTTGGGGTAAATGGAATTAATTAATTTAAAATCATAAATCATGGCAAATGCAATATTAACGATCAAAAGAGTAGAATTTATTATAGAGGATGAATTGACTCATTGTAATTTACTTTATACTAGTAACGAACCAGGAACCCCTTGGGGTGGTGGTTGGAAAACTAAAACATTCCCGGCATCAAAAAATGCTATTGAAATTTTAAACGATGATATAAGTAATTATATTATGTGGAATGATGGTCGAGAGGGTATTGAAACCCGGGAATTTTAAAATCATAAATCATGGGACAAGATACTAGATTACCCAAAGTAACAGAATTTAGGGATATGGCTAATGACTTCAGAATAAGGGTCACAGCATCTAATGGTAATATCCTTACAAGTAGCCCAGAAGGCTATGTAAATAAACAGGATTGTATAGATTCATCGGTAAGTGCTTCCTTAGCTATCCTTTTCAAATATGCCCCACATT
>Ga0209414_1001706_pt1 | contig 10239 bp, 7 predicted proteins | sample LakVidmifraction_4_FD_181154 | JGI IMG/M metagenome (GOLD analysis project Ga0209414, IMG submission 181154) | Hypersaline microbial communities from Lake Vida, Antarctica - Brine Hole Two &gt;0.2 micron (SPAdes) (version 2) | ecosystem: Environmental > Aquatic > Non-marine Saline and Alkaline >... | reverse complement strand
CTATAAATATGATTCGTCCAATGAGTACGCAGGATTCTTCACTGTATATAGAATGACAAGCCGGGGAGTTTTTTGGCATTCTGAACGGCCATTCTCTTTTTTTGTCATTCTGAACGAGCTTTTGGGCGAGGAAGAATCTTTAATAAGAGTATGCTTTGATGAGTTTTTCAATGCTTTTCAGGCAATATTAATTGGTATCTTTGCCTAATAATTCAATAAAAAGTGATTTATTATGAGTGTATGGAGGGTCGTGTTATCAATTTTATTTCCACCATTAGCGGTATATGACAGGGGCTGCGGTTCAATTTTAATTGTATTGATTCTCACCCTGTTAGGCTGGATCCCAGGCGTTCTTGCGGCACTTATTATTTTGAATAAATCGAAATAGGAAACGAGAAAACAGAGGAGAGCGAAAAGAAGGAGGAAAGGCGATTGATCAATAAAAAAAATATTCATACACCTGCCTGCCATTAGTCAGATTTCTTGCTAAAAAATAATGAGGATGCTGTTCTACGAGATCAGAAGGATATAAAAAACATTAGATTAAAATTTCAATTACATAAGATTTGAACAAAAATATACAACTTCAACATTTAGGTTTAAAAGATTACAAAGAGGCCTGGGACTATCAGGAGCAACTTTTTAGATCAATAATTGACCTGAAAATAAGGAATCGCAGGGAAGACCTGGAAATTGAAACGACTAATTATTTGTTGCTGTTGGAGCATCCGCACGTTTACACCCTTGGAAAAAGCGGAAAACCCGAGCATTTGTTACTTTCCGAAACTCAGTTGGAGAAAAAAAACGCCAGTTTTTACAAAATAAACCGCGGTGGAGACATTACCTATCACGGTCCCGGGCAATTGGTGGGATATCCAATTTTAGACTTGGATAACTTTTTTACCGACATTCATAAATATTTAAGATTGCTGGAAGAATGCATTATTTTATGCCTGCGTGAATACGGGTTAAAACCTGAGAGGAGCAATGGCGAAACCGGAGTTTGGTTGGATGTGGGAACTCCCTTTGCGCGTAAAATTTGCGCTCTGGGCGTTCGTGCCAGCCGTTGGGTGACCATGCACGGATTTGCTTTAAATGTAAATGCCGATTTGGGATATTTCGACCATATTATTCCCTGCGGTATCCGCGGGAAAGCCGTGACATCTTTAAATGTGGAATTGGGCCGAAGAGAAGTTCCTATGAAAGATGTAGAAGCGAAATTGTTAAAACACTTTGCTGAAGTTTTTGAAGCTGAAATCATTAGTCCTGAATGAAGTAGGAACTACGATGTTAGAAGATTGAAGTTTTTGATTCCTGATCTTAAATCTTGAATCTTGAATTTTAAATTTTGAATTATTTTTTTTTGAATTATTTCTTGTAGACCAAAACAGTATTTTCTTCCCCTTTTACCACTACCTCAAGGTGATTTTTACTGTCAATATTATTCAGATCGATCTCGGAAGTACCGTAAACAGGGAAATTCGGCATTAATTTAGCATTTTCATCAAATAAATAAACCCTGTTTGCCTGGGTGTCTGTCACCGAAATATAAGTCATACCCTTTAGTTCAAATATCTTTGGGGCGGTGTAAAGTCCGAAATCCAAAGTGATCTCTTTTTTGTCGATATTCAAAATATTTTCAGAAAGTGTGACCAAAATGTTTTCTGAAGCAACCAGGTGCAGGTTATTGCCCGAGGTTAAAGCTTCTTTTTTTATTTTTCGCTGCTCATCAATCCGGATTAATTTTCCGTCGGAAGTGGTTGATACAAATTGATTCTTGTTTAAAAACCATTCATTTTCAGAAAAATCAATCTTTTCCTTTATCGAAATTCTGGAATTTCCCTGTCGGCTCAGAATATGAAGTTTACCATCTGCTTCAGGAATTACGATATAATCTTTGTTTTTAATCCTGATATGTTTTGGAGATTGAAGTATTTCGGAAGCTGCTTTATTGAAATTAAATCCGCGAACGGTTTTCCCTTTTCGATCGAACATAATTATTTCTTTGCCCTGAGTAATGACGAACCTGTAATTTCGGTTATTGTCATAATCCAAAACCGCCAGGGGTTTGGTGATTTCATCTTTAAATTCCAGAGGGAAGGGTTTTACTGTTTTACCGGTCCTGTCAATTATTTGAAGTGAATTTTGAGTGCTAAAAGCCATTTGTAAATTACCGTTTTTAAACAAATCTACCTGTTCAATTTTTCCGATAACCCGGCTGTCCAATTGCTTTTTCCAAAGCAGTTTTCCGGAAGTTGAAAACAGGTAAAGCGCATTTTTTTCATCCTGCACAACAATTTCCATTTGATTTCTGAGATGACTTTTCAGTAAAACCGGGATAGTGGCGACATCAGCATTTAATTTTATCGCCGCACTTTGCCGGATTTCCTCTTTGACCCCATTTTTGGTGGTGTTTAAAACCCCGTGAATATGCGCGAAATCCTCGTCCTGCACAAACTGCAAAGCAGCTATGGGATAATTTTTGAGATGGAGTTTGCCAATTTCATCTTTGAATTCAGGTGCAACAGCCTCACTTAAAACTGATTTAAAATTGGACGAATTAGCCACAAAAAGCAGGGATGACGCACCCGCTAAATTTGAAAGAGCGGCCTGGTAAGATTCCTCTTTTTCCAGAGTGGCATTGTTTTGATAATTTAAGATGATCTCTTCCAAGGCTTCGCTGGTTTCAGCAAAAATTATAAACTGATCCAAAAAACCATTAAATTTCAAATTAAGGTCAGTTACCAGCGGATTTAGGTAGTCAGAAAAGCGCAGTTCTTCTGTGTTTTTAAAGATTGTAATTCCCCTGAATTCGGTTATACGAATTTGGGAAGCTAGAAGTGATTCTTTAGCAAGTTCCGGATCTGTGGCGGTCAGGGCAAAAACGTTTTTGTTTTGGCTGAAAATAATTCCCGCTTCCCTGGTAAAGTGCAAAAGATGGTTTTCTCCAGCTTTTAAAGAATCTCCACGAAACACCTTTAGGTTTTTCTGAAGTTTTTCAAAATTTGCATAAGTAAAGGAATAAAATCCTGCCGCTGAGTTAGGGGTTATTTGAGCGATCGCATTTTTTTGGATACCAACTTTATTGAAGATCTTTAATAGGGTTTTAGACTGTTTTTCTGAAACTGCAATACCGTTTATCAAAATCTTTTCCGATCCTATTTCAAGATCCAAAACGCTCCAGTTTGCTAATGATGTTAAAGGGAGTGTGCTTTGGGGAAGGATCTTTATATAGGAAGTGTCAAAAGCACGATGATTTATTAATAAAGAGGTTTTGGACCTGTCTGCACCGATCCGGGCTTTCTTAAAACTTTCACTTTGTATGAGCCTGCTTTCCGGTTTGGTGATAAGCGCTTCAAGTTGGGATTTTGAATTGCTTGCAAGGAAAACTTCTTCTATATAAGTGGTATAGGTTGTTATATCTTCAGTTACGTATTTTTTGATCTCATAATTTTTGATCTGAAATGTTTCTACAGATTTGTTTTTTATCGAATCGGTTTTTAGCTGCAGCGGCTGGTTTTTGCTGATAAAAGTATAGTCAAGCAGTTTGTTTTCCTGTTTCGAAAAGCAAATCAAACTTTGTTCCGGATTTGTAAGTTGGGCCAAATTGATTAATTGGTCTTTCAGTTCAGGATTTGGCAAAAATGCATTTTCCTGAAAAAACGAGCTACTGTCAATTTTTTCAAGGAATGCTTGAAGTTGATCTGTTTGCAAGATATAAGCCGAATTGGCAGGGATAAATTGGTCCAAGGTTGAATTGTTTTGGAAATCCTTCTTACAGGAAACCAAAGTAATAACAACCATGCAAGCTATCAGTAAGTTTTTCATAAGTTCATATTAATTTCAAATTCGAAAAACCTCATACTTCAAATCTACAAAGAATTCAATTCATCGGGAAAAAGCCTATAACTAAGTCGGTGGTATTTTGTGATCCCGTATTTGATTATTGCCGCCCTATGCTCGGCGGTACCGTATCCTTTATTCTGTTTCCAGTTGTACATGGGGAATTCGAGATGGATCATTTCCATATAAGCATCCCGATAGGTTTTTGCGAGAATGGAAGCTGCTGCAATGTTCATATATTTTCCATCGCCTTGAATAACACACAAATGGGGAATATTTTTATAGGCTTTAAAACGGTTTCCGTCCACCAAAATATGTGTCGGGATCAATTTTAAGTCGTCTATACTATGGTGCATTGCCAGGATAGAGGCATTTAAAATGTTAATATCATCTATTTTAACATTGTCAATAAACCTCACCGAATAACCAAGAGCTTCTTTTTCAATAATTTTTTTTAAAATTTTTCTGTTTGAGCTGGAGACAATTTTTGAGTCCTTCAAAAGCACGTTCTTAAAATGCTTTGGGAGTATCACTGCTGCAGCAGTAACAGGCCCTGCGAGACATCCGCGACCGGCCTCGTCGGTACCGGCCTCCATTCCCGTTTTTATATAAGAATTTAATAACATAAGATTATTTTAACATTTTATAAACAACCTACGCAACCTTTCTAAAGTTAATGCATCTAAATGTAAACGTAGTGTTAATAATTTGCACATCAAGACTCAAAATAAATTAGGTATATTAAGAATTTATTATGACTTTAGTTGCAAGCTAATTTAAAACAACAAAATAATGAGAAAAAGATTACATGGATTTCTAACGCTTTTCCTTGCGTTGGTCGTGCAATTAAGTTTTGCACAAGTAAGTTCCGTTACGGGTACTGTAACGGATGAGGATGGCTTGTCTGTTCCCGGAGTTAACGTTATTGTTCAAGGAACAAATAAGGGTACTCAAACCGACTTTGATGGTAATTACAGTATTAATACTGCTAAGAGTCAAATTTTAGTTTTTAGTTATGTAGGATTTGCTACTCAAAGGATTACAGTTGGTGATTCAAACAACATAGACGTAATCTTGGCTGTAGATGCTGCAGCTTTAGATGAAGTTATTGTAGTTGGGTACGGTACATCTACGAAACAATCTTTTACTGGTACAGCAAAAGTTGTTGATGGTGAATTGTTGAATCGTAAAAACGTTTCAAACGTTTCTCAGGCTCTTGCCGGGGAATCTGCCGGGGTGCGAGTTATTAACACTTCTGGTCAGCCAGGATCTGAAGCTGAGGTGCGTATAAGAGGTATAGGTTCTGTAAATGGTAGCTCTGAGCCCTTATATGTTTTGAATGGTGTTCCTTTTACTGGTAATGTTAATGCCATTAATCCTGCAGATATTGCATCTACCACAATTCTTAAAGATGCAGCTGCTACAGCAATTTATGGGTCTCGTGGTGCTAATGGGGTTATTCTTATTAACACTAAACAGGGTAGAGCTGGAGAATCTAGTATAGAGGTTTCTACTAGTACAGGTGCTAACTTTAGTCTTTTGCCACGTTACAATACCATTGAATCTCCTGAGCGATATATCGCTTTAGGTTGGGAAGGTCTTTATAACCAAGGTCTGGGTTCGGGGGAGGTAAATCCTACAGCCTTTGCTAACTCAAACCTTTTTGGAGATAGTGGTTTGGATCCAAGATATAACATGTGGAATGTTGCTGATGGTGGGGAACTAATTAACCCTGAAACCCGGATGGTTCGGGATGGAGTTACCAGAAGATATGATCCTGAAGATTGGGAAGATTTTGGTTTTCAAGCTTCATTAAGAACAGAAGCCAACTTAAGAATAAGTGGAGGTGATGAAACAACAAATTATTTTACTTCATTTGGGTATTTAAATGATGTTGGGTATATCATTGATTCAGATTTTGAAAGATATACCGGGCGATTAAGCGTTAATCACCAGGTAAAAGATTGGTTGTCTGGATCTATGAATATAGGGTATACTTTGGCTGAAACCAATAACAACGGTCAGTCTGACGACTCCGGAAGTGTTTTCTGGTTTGTAGATAATATACCACCTATTTACCCATTATTCTTAAGAGATGAAAATGGAAACCCTATTGAAGAGCCAATTTACGGTGGGTTTCAATATGACTATGGTGAAGGTAGAGGTTTTGGTGGTTTAACCAACTCTATTGCAGATGCTACCTACAGTGGTAGTAATACAATGAGGCACGAACTTAACTCTAGTGCCAATCTTACAGCAGATATCACAGATTGGTTAAGTTTTGAAACTACCTTTGGTACACAGTACTATAACAGTAGTTTTAATAGTTTGCAAAACCCATTCTACGGGCCTAGTGCAAGCCAGGGAGGATCTATTTATAAGGAGAAAGAAGAATTGTTTTCATACAACTTTTTACAATTGTTAAGGTTTAATAAAGATTTTGGCGACCACAGTTTTGATGCTTTAGTAGCTCATGAAAGTAACTCTTGGGAGCGACAAATTTTATATGCAAGTAAGAACGAACTTATTAATCCTAACGGTACAGAGTTGAACAATGCTGTTGTAGTAAGCTCACCTCCTGGGTCATATACTGAGGATTATACATTAGAGAGTTATTTTGGTCAGGTTCAATATAATTTTGCTGATACTTACTTTCTATCAGGAAGTGTGCGTCGAGATGGATCTTCCAGATTTGTGCAAGATAAATGGGATACATTTGGTTCTTTGAGTGGTGCCTGGGTACTTTCAAATGAAAGCTTTTTACAAGACCAAAATGTGTTCGACTTTTTGAAATTAAAAGCTAGTTATGGTACTCAAGGTGAACAGGCTGGTGTAGGTTTCTATCCTGGTTTTAATAGTTTTGATATTGGTTCTCTCAACGGCATGCCTTCATTCGCATTTAACACTCGTGGTAATCCAAACCTTACCTGGGAGACTTCAACAATGTTTCAGGCCGGTTTAGAGTTTAGGTTAGGTACTTGGTTAGATGCTTCTTTCGATTATTATCGTAAAAATACGGACAATCTTCTTTTTGAAAGAAGAGTTGCTCCTTCTACAGGTATAGCTATTATAAATGTAAACGACGGGGAACTACTTAACGCAGGTTTTGAATATGATGTGACAGCACATCTTATCAGCACCGAGAATGCATTTCTGGATCTTACCGTTAATGGCGAGATCATTAAAAATGAATTGCTTAGAATGCCAATTGAGCCTGCAACCGGAGAGCCAAAAGTGCTGGATCAGGCTGGTATTTATGGTAGAGCTGAAGGGCAGTCAATTTATGATTTCTATACCCGGGAATATGTTGGTGTAGATCCCTCAGATGGTTTGTCTATGTGGAAGGTGTTCTATGTAGATGCCAATGGAAATGGTGCATTTAATGTTGGGGAGCAAATCACTAACCTTACTGACTATAGAGCTACCAACCCGGATGTTACTGATGCTGATGTAATGGAGGCTACTACAAAAACGTATGCGCAAGCCACCCAGTTTTTTACAGGACAATCGGCCATCCCTGATGTACGCGGTGCTTTCACCCTATCCGGAGGATTAAAAGGATTTACCTTAAGTGCTCAGTTCCTTTATCAGATAGGAGGTTATGCGTATGATGGTGCTTATCAAACCCTTATGAATAATGATGTAGTTGGTGGTAATAACTGGCACACAGACATTTATGGAAGATGGCAACAACCCGGTGATATTACAGATGTTCCCCGCTTAAGTAATGATTTTGATGTAAATGTAAATTCTACTTCAACAAGATTTATTGAAAAGGCCGATTATCTTGCGCTTAACAATATACGTCTTGGGTATACAGTACCACGGGTTTTCGTGGAAGATATGGGTCTTAATTCTCTTTCAATTTTTGTATCAGGAGATAACTTATTTTTGGTATCAGCGCGTGACGGATTCAATCCATCAACCAATATAGCCGGATCTTCCAGTATGTACAGATATTCACCATTATCTACCGTTACTGGAGGAGTTAGAATAAACTTTTAATTAAAAAAAATGAAAATGAAAATTAAATATTATATAGGGCTTGCAGCAGCCACACTAACTTTGGTGGGCTGTAGCAAAGAATTTCTGGAAACTGAACCAACAGAGTTCGTTAGTAGTAGTCAAATAGCCGAGTATTCAGAGGATAATCCTGCATTACAGGCGGCGAACGTTTCCGGGATCTATTCACTCATGTATCAAACCGGAACTGGTGGGACAGATTTGGATCATGATGATTATGGTCAAAAGGGATATGATGTGTATTCTGATTTATTATCTTCAGATGCAGTATTGGCAGGTTACACTTATGGTTGGTATTCTGGGATTTCCAAGATGCAAGCTACTGTAAATTATACTGATTTAGATAACTATAAAGTTTGGAGATACTATTATAGAATAGTATTTTCTGCTAATAATGTTATTGAAGGTTTAGGGGGAAATGATGTGGATGAGGAACTGGAAACTCCTGAAGCTAGGTTATATATGGGGCAGGCTAAAGCGTTGAGAGCTTATGCTTATTTCTACTTAGCACAATTCTTTCAGGAAGGTTACGATCCTTCAGAAGCTATCCTACCCATTTATTTGGATACACAGACAGATGCGCAGCCATTAAGTCCAGCGTCTGATGTTTACTCTTTAATGGTTTCAGATTTAAATGATGCTATCGCATTATTAGATGGTACCACGAGAAATGGACTCCAGGAAGTAGATAAGTCTATAGCTCAAGGATTATTGGCTTACGTATATGGGGCTATGGGTGAATATGATCAGGTTAAAACTATAACTCAAGATGTAATCACCACTGGCGGGTATTCTATCTTAACTGCTGAAGAAGTGGTTTATAATCCGGAGACTCAATCTGGCGGAGGTTTTAACGATGTAAATAATTCAAGCTGGATGTGGGGTGTTGACCTTACCAGTGATCAAGGACTTGACCTTGTTTCCTGGTGGGGACAAATGGATGTCTTTACCTATAGCTATGCTTATGTAGGAGATCCTAAATCTATAGATTTAGGTCTTTACGATGCTATTCCAGATAATGACGTTCGTAAAGGTCAATTTCAGATCGTAAGCGGTTATGGAGCAAATCAACCTCTGGCAATAAACAAGTTCTATGCCCCTGCGAGAACTTTGGGAGGGCAACGAAATGTAACCGCAGATTATGTGTATATGAGAATTGAAGAGATGTATTTATTACATGCTGAGGCTTCTGCAATAACAGATCCAACAGCTGCAATTACAAGTTTAAAAGCAGTTTTAAGTGAAAGAGTAGATGATGTATCTTACCTTGATGCACTTAGTGGTCAGGCTTTGAAAGACGAAATATATCTTCAGACAAGAATCGAGATGTGGGGAGAAGGTAAATCCTACCTAGCAATGAAACGTAACCAGGCGACTATCGTTAGAGCTTCAAATCATCTTTCAGATGTGGGTGCTGAAATTCCATATGACGATGATAGGTTAACATTTGAAATCCCGTTAAGTGAGATTCAAAATAATCCAAACATTAATTAAAACTTGAACAAACATAAATTTTAATTATGAAAAATTTTTTAATATTATTTATAACGGTCTCAACCACTTTGTTGGTTGGGTGTGATTTGGATACGGAACTTACAACACCAAATTATGTAACCTTTGAAAAAGGACCGCTACCTATTGGTGTTGAAGTGAACGGAAGTGCATCTTATGATGTTACTGTTTATACTGCTAATATCACAAATGAAGACAGAACCTATAACGTAAATGTTCTTCCTACTACTACTCTTAGTGCCGATGGATATACTGTTCCCGCAACAGTTACTATTCCAGGAGGCACCAATGAGGGAACTTTAGGTGTTTCTGTTTCTGATGTTGGCTTAGGCGTTGCTGGAAAAAGTTTGTTCCTTGGATTAGGAGTAGAGCCTGGTTTTTCTGTGGGTGCTCCTGTAAGATTGAATGTTGCCAGAGTATGTCCTGGTGAGGAGTTTGTTGTAGATCTGGTTTTGGATGCCTATCCAGGTGAAACTAGTTGGCAGTTGTTAGACGCTGATGGTGTTTCTGTTATTAGTGTAGCAACTGTAGCTGCAAGAAGATCTTTATGTTTGCCTTCTGGTACGTATACCTTTATTCTTAAGGATTCTTATGGAGACGGTATTGCTGAAGGAAGCGCTACTTTAACTTATGCAGGTACTGTTCTTGCAACGGTAAGTGGAGATTTTGCAACGGAAACTAGCGTTGAAGTTACTTTCTAATTTTGTAATATTAATAATAATTATGAAAGGTGGTTTGATTAATTTCAAATCACCTTTTTTGTTGTGTGCCGTGCATGGTAATTAACTCGGTGGTGAAAGTCCACTATGGGGGTTTGTAATCGCCAACCATTAGCTGAAGACAAGGGTGTCCATTGCGAGG
>Ga0209414_1001705_pt1 | contig 10242 bp, 9 predicted proteins | sample LakVidmifraction_4_FD_181154 | JGI IMG/M metagenome (GOLD analysis project Ga0209414, IMG submission 181154) | Hypersaline microbial communities from Lake Vida, Antarctica - Brine Hole Two &gt;0.2 micron (SPAdes) (version 2) | ecosystem: Environmental > Aquatic > Non-marine Saline and Alkaline >... | reverse complement strand
ACATATTAAAAATAAAAAATAAAGATAATAATGTGTTTATTATTTAAAAATCTAATTCATATCTGGCTGACCCACAATCCCATACTTTATAGTATCTATGTTTTTCCATAATTTCATTTTCAGTTTGACAACTTTCGCCCCACTTCATTTTTATAAGTTTACCCTTGTTAAAATTGTATCTGTGTGTCCCTTTACATAGTCACGACAGTATCCATCTTTTTTTAAATCATTATTCTTGCCATTCCTTAGTAGAGTTACATTTTCCCCACACCCACATTTACATAGGGGAGATATGTTGGCAAACATATACTTTAAAATATATTCTGATTGAGTAATTTCGGGGTGGTTCTGAGTTATATGGTACATCAAGTGTTGATTGCTGTTTAATTTTTTAGAGCAAACTTTACATTCAATTTGGGATGTTTCTTGTTTTTTAATCTCTTTTAGTAATTTAGGGCGGAATTCTCCATAAGATTTAACGTATTCTTCGGTATTTAAGTTATGAGCAAATCTTAAATGCATAGCCATGGAACGTATTGTTTCTTGTGAATTACATATGCTGCAGAAGTGAGTATTTTTATCTATAGAAACCTTAGAATCAATATTAAGGGGATCTCCTTCAAATCTAAAGATATAACCCGAAGATGTTTTATACTTACCTAAACAACAGTTTATAATTGAATCATAATTTGAAACTGATTTGGAAGCCAAGGTAGGGTTAGCAAATTCATTTATTATTTCTCCTTTTAGGGAATATTGTATAACTTTATTATTATATTTTTTAGTCATAAATTACTATTTTATTAGCGTAGCGTGTGTTCCATGATACATATAAAAAAGGGACGCGAAACGCGTCCCTTCTTAAAAGTATTTTGATTTTTTAATACTATAGAGTATTTAAACCTGCTACCTGGATAGTTCCATAAAATTCTGGTCTTACCATCTTCTTAGCATAACGAGTTAATAAACCTTTACGTGGTGTAAATGTGTTTGGATCGTAGATAAGTGGTGTCATGATTAAAGGAATATATGGTGCGAATACTGCTCCACTCTCCAAGAACTGAGTACCTCTAAATCCTAAAAGGATTGTGTTTTCAGTCATGTAAGGGTTTTTGTATACCTTGTAACGTCCGTTTAATTGACCTACTTTTTGTACACCAAATGCGTAGCTAGACTTAGATACATCACCATCCGTGTCGGCTGCAAATCCAGGAATAGATTCCAAGATAGTACCTATTGTAGGAGAACATACTAAGAAATTTGCTCCACCTCTAAGTGTCTTTTGGTGAATGATGTTACTCAACTTTTGGATTTTAGTTCCTAATGTTTGGAACCATTGACCTTGTGAGTTATAGAATCCTAAATCAGATACTGTACCGTTAACACCATTGTTAACAATAGATTGGTTGTTTACTGCAGACCATACTTCTGTTCCGGCTGCTGCTGATTCCATCAACATTCCTAAGATCTCTAAGTCAATTTCTAACGAAATGTACTCACTTAAGATTGAAGTCAATTCAGCTTCTGCATCCAATGCATGGTAAGCATTTAAATCCTGAGCAAATTCTGGAGTCCATACTGCTTTTAATTTGCGAGTTTTCGCAACTATAGCAGAAGATTTCATTTGAACGTTGATTTCAGGAATAGTAATTTCTGGGCTGTTCAATCCGTTTGGTTGAGCGTTAGCATCTTCGAAATCACCTCTAAATCTATCAGTTGGTTGCAATTGGTAAACAACTGTTGAAGTTGATGCTGCACCTCCTGCTCCAAAACCTGCTACTAAAGCTGTGTTAGGAACAATAAAATTAACATATGTACCTCCATTATAAGTTGTAAATGCTGATAATTGGATTCCTGGAGTACCTGAAGCATTAGCTGCCGCTACTGAACCTGAACGGAATTGGAAACCTGCAACACCTTCTCTATCGAAAAAGTTTAAAGATGCTACGGGTACAGAAACTTTAGCTAATAAATCACCAACCGCTGATTCTGAAAAATTGGAATCGTAATCTACATCTGACCAAGAAGCAGAAGTAACAATAACCCCTGCAGCTACAATAGATTGTGTGTTATTAACTGAGTATCCAAATCTACCGGGACCATATAAACCACCAGTAGTTGTGTTACCAAATGGAGCAGTTTCTGATGTACTATCACCATATAGTGAACCACCGGCTGCAAATGGAGATTTGTTAGATCCGTATTGGAAGTCTAAGAAGAAAACTAGACCAGAAGGCAAGTTCATAGGTTGAACAGAAACAAATTCCTTTGCTGCTATTTGTCCAAATACTTTTCTTACCAAAGGTAAAGCAACACCCGCCCATTGACCACCTACGTTAACCGCAGTTTGTGATTGGAATGTACCTGTTGAGGCAGCACCTCCACCTGTTTGAGAAGATTCTACTACAAGTTGTTTTGCTTGGTTTTCAAGAATCATTCCCATGTTATTTTTATGGGTACCTGTTAAACCTTCCAACAAACCTGTTTTTTCCCATTTGCTAGACAATCTAGCGGCATCACTCTGCATTGAGTGGTATGGGTTTGCGCTTTCTAATAATGAATTTAAGCTCATGTTTTGTGTTTTTTTTTGTTTTTAAATATTTTAAATTAATCCCGCAAGTTTACGCATTCTATCGTAAACATCGTTTGATTCAATTATGGGTTGAGGACCTGATTTAGGCTCTGAACCTGTTGCTTTTGAGGCAAAACCCTTAATTCTACTAAATTGTGGTGCAGAGGTTACTAACCCTTCACTCAATACTTCAAAAATAGTTTTTGCTTCTCTTACATCCTTAGCATTATCAAACGCTTTTAATACCTTAATTTTTTTACTTTCAGTTAGGTTTTTTGACTTGAAAATTTTATTAGTATAAAGCAATTTGGCATTAAGTAAATTTACTTCTTGAAGTTCTTTTCGAAGCTCATCCATTTGATCCATCTCATCTTCATTTTCAGATCTCATAGCTTGACCAGCGGCTGTACCTAGTGCTTCTAGTGCTTCTTTAGCTTTAGTAGCTAAAGGTCCAGCTTGTGATACTAATTTTTTAAGGCCGGCTACAATAACATCTAACCCTGCTGAAGCAGAATCCGATGGTTCTCTCATAGATCCACCACCCATTTCCTTAATATCATCAATTTTATCTTCATTTTCAGATCTCATAGCTTGACCAGCGGCTGTACCTAGTGTTTCTAGTGCTTCTTTAGCTTTAGTAGCTAAGGGACCAGCTTGTGATACCAATTTTTTAAGACCTGCTATAATAGCATCTAATCCTGCTGAAGCTGAATCTGATGGTTCTCTCATAGATCCTCCACCCATTTCATCTATCTTCTTCTTAGATTTATGTCTTAATTTATTATTGATTTGAGCTTCATCTACTTGCATATCCATATCATCTACGTCTGCAGATTCTCCGGCTTCAATTTCCCCATTCATTACCATGTCTTTAATAACATCTTCAATGAATGATTTAAGGTCATCTTCTGACATATCTTCAAGATCAATTTCTTCATCTTCTAGACCGTCTTCAATTTCCTCCTCGTCTTTAAATTCACCTTCTAATTCAAATTCTTCTTCCGGAGAATCATCATCATCTTCAAGTTCTTTTAATAATTCGTCCAAGTCAATTTCATCTTCAGTTTCTTCTTCCTGTACGGTTGATGTACCTACTTTTCTAGGAGATAAATTCCTTAAAGTATCACCAGCCGGTGAGTTAGCAACTGAGTGTTGAAATTCTGGAGCTTCGTTAACTTCTTCTTTTTCGTCTTCTTCCATATCTTCTCTATCCATTTCTTGCAATTTAGCAGATAACATGGATTTTAGATGAGGTGTAAAAGCTTCTTCAAGAGCAAGTTTTGCATTAGCTATAGCAGTTTCTTTAACAGCTTTAGCATCGGCAATAGCTTCGCTTAACAATTTGTTGTTCATTTGTCCCAAAATTTTTGTTTGTGAAATACGATTATTAAGAATCGTAATAGAATTTATTTTTTTATTGATGTTATATAGAGGAATAACATATTACCTTAATACGTATGTACTTAGGAGTTAAAAATGTAAAAGCCCTCAAAAAGAGGGCTTCAGTTTATAGATACTATCTATAGAGGGGTACAATATTGACTTAAAATATAGGACAAGATCCTTTGGAACAAAGTATATCATGTATTATACTATTAACTTTTGAATAATCATTAATAAAATTTTCTTTACCTTCTTTTACTAAGCTCATATATGAGCCGGGGTTAGAGGGGGTTGAAACGAAATCCCAACAAAGAAGTGAAAAATCTTCTTGAACCTCCATTACACCACCTTTTTGTTCTAAAGAACCCATACCTCGAGAAGATACACCCACAGTGACTCCGCTTTTAATAAGTTCTCTAAGAATATTTCCTGAAGGTGTTGGTAAGATTTCTATTTTACCCATTACCTGATCTCCATCCCACCAGTATTCACTAATTAAGTGTGATACATTTTTTAGGTTTATCACGGTGGATTCTGGGTGGTCTAGTTCTCCTATGGAACGACGTTGATCAACTAGTTCTTTGTATTTATTCATCTCCCTATCCCATAAACTTCTAGAGTAGTAACGACCATTACCGTTTTTTACTTCGGCTGTAGCTAGTATACCTTCTACGATAAAACTAGCATCATGACCATTGACTCCCTCTGTTAATTTGAAAGGCTGAGGTCTTAGGGTATGTGTTTCTATTAATATAGATTTATTCATCATTTAAAGAAATTTCATCCATTATTTCGGACTTTTGGTATGATTTACCACACATTTTTTCAAACATTTTTTCAAGATGTGCTTTTTCTTTTTCCATTATTTTAATGGATTTTCTCATCTCATTTAATTTATTCTTATCCATTAACTCGGCTAGGTCATCATTTTCATCTATCTGCTTTAATCTTTCACCCGCGGTATCAATTTCACTTTGGACAAGTTCAATTTTGGCTTCTAAAGTAACAATATTTCCTTGTTTTTCAACTTCTTTAAGCTTACTACCTAAATCTTCTTTTTTAGGTTTTCTTTCACGCGATGCTTTTTTCATGGATTCTTCTTTATCTCCATCACCATCTAAATCTAAAAAATCAGGTTTAGCTGCTTCATCCATAGGTAAATCTTCTTCTTCATTTTCCTCAGAAAGAGAAGTCATGAATGAATTTAACCCATTATTTTCTGATGTTTCGTCTTCAGCCATAATCTGTCTAATTAATCTCCCAGATTGGGCTGCAAAACTATTTGGGTTGCCACCTGTAACGATACCTCCCAAATGTTCTAATATTGCTCTTTTTAGCTTAGATTCTTTAACAGGTATCATAGCTGAACTTCCTGATTTTAGTTTATCACTATATCCACTAGAGGCATATTTACCACTAACTTCATCAACTTTTTGTTCTTTATATCCTAACCCCTCAACTCCAAACATTCCATTTTTAACATAATGTAGAGGATCTTTGGCTAAATTTTTAACTACTTTTTCTTGAGCTTCTTCTAGGCTTAAACTTGGTTGTTTTTTTAACTCAAAATAAACACCTTTTAATAGTTCTTGACCATTAACATTATTAATATTATCCACTTTAGGGGAATAATCATAATTATGGGAGGCAATATTTTCAACAGATTTATCTACTTTTTTTGCTTCTGCCTTAATTGATTCATCTTCTTTAGAAGTATTAATTTCATCATCATTGTTGACAATAGGAGATAAAGAATTAATTTCAGATAGATATTTTTCAAAGGATTTCTCCCATTCTTGTTTAGGACCATTTAAATCTTCAGAAGTAAGAATATTAAGAGGTTGTAGGTCAATATAATGTTCGTTAATTACCCTTCTACTTTTTAAAATATTAGTAGTTTCCTCGAAACTAGAAAAATTTGTGATCATATTAGGAAATAACTGCTTTGCTTCTTTTAAGAACATTCCTTTATGTCCCTTTCCTTCTTTAATAAGATTGTATTGCTCTTGTAATGTTTTCATATTATTCTTCTTGTTTTAATAGTATTTCAATGTCATTTATATAATCACCAACTAAATCTGTTCCTCTAACTACAGTATAACTTTCGGGGTTTTCTCTATAGTATTTTATGGTTTCAATTTTTCCTTGACGTAGTAATTTTTTAATATTTTCTAATTTATCTTCTAATAAACTAAAAATGGAAATTCTATCTTCTTGCCATTTATTTATAGCCTTTTCTTCTTCCTTTATTACTTTATACTTATACATATTACTTAACTAATTTATATTTAAATTGTTTAATATATGCGTTATTAATAACACCTTTATCACCTGCTGGTGGGCCTGGGCCTAGAGTTGCTCCGGGGTTGTTGGATTTAGGTTTAGATGAAGGTGATTTTGCTTCACCTATTTTTTTTTGTTTTTTAGGTAGTTTAAAAGCATATTTCCCTAAATAACCCCCAGCTCCATCCGAAGTAGACATTCCTTCACCTTCTTCATTTACCTCCCCTTTAATATTTTTTTTCTCTTCATCAGGTTTATCCTCAGTGGCTATTCTTTTTAATATAGTATTTAACACATCGGGGGTTAATCCTGGGGTTTTATTACCTGGAAAGTATTTGGAATATCCCTTTTCTTCTTTAATTTTATAATTGTAAGTCATTGGAAAGTTTTATTTCTTTTGCTAATTCATAATATCTTAATAAATTAACTAAATTATCATCCTTAACTTTCTCACCTTTTGATATTTCAGTTAAAAATTTAGTTATTTCTATAGTTTTGATTTGGGTTGCTTTATCTTTAATATTTTCAACTTCAGTGGTTAAAATTATTTTTAACTCATTAATTTTGGTATTATAAAAATCTCTTAAACTTTGAGTAGAATCAACAGAGTGGATAAATTCCTTAAGAATTTGTTTCTGTTCTAGAGATAAATCTTTATATTTATCATTAAATTTTTCAAGAAGTACTTTATAGGTTAATATCCTTAAATCTTTATCATAAGTTGAAAATTCTTGAATTATATTTTCTTTAACCCGCTCAGGTACAATTTCATTTTTAGTTAAATATTCTAACAATGTAATTTTTGAATTTACTAATTGATCGGAATCAATTAACTCCTTAGAATTATAACTTTCAATTAAAACATATAGGGCCGCTAATTCTTTATAGTTTTTAATTTGGCACCCAAAGAAATTTTCTAAACTATAATGTTTTTGTATTTCATTTATTAGGTTATATTTTTGCTTTCTTAAAAAGGTTTTATTAAACTTTTGTGAAGATTCTAGAAGAGTAGTAATAATCATATTAGCCCTACCTTCGTTTAAAACTTTAGAGTTTAAAATAGATTCATATAATTTATACTCACGTCCTAATTCAGTTTTTACAAAATATTTTTTTAATAAGTCGATAGCGGGAGAATCACTACCCTTTAGGGTATCAGAGGTTATTTGACGTACTAGTAGTTCAAAAAGAATCCCTGTATTTTTATACTTAGAGTGAGAAATCCTATTATTTTTAATCATTTTTTATTAAGTAAATTTATATAATATCTAGGTCTTGTTTATAAATATTAAGGGAAAATTACTCCCTCAATTGGTTTTCATCTAACAATGGGGAATTATATTTATCATGCCCCGATATTAATTTTTTATTATTCATAGATTTAAATAATTCTTTATTTTTTAATAAAGTTATCTGAGCACTTTCAAGAGCCATACCTGTTTTATTAGTATTGGTTCTACTATCTGATGAATCATTTTTATCTGTATCCTTCATACGTTTTGTTCCTAATCTATCTTTCCCAAAATTATCATCTTGAGTATTTCTTTTGGTTGTAGTTTCTCTTGGTCTACCCAATTCTAAATCATCCGTGTATCCTGTTGGGGTATTACCAGGATCAGACATTGTACGTCCTTTACCATATAGTGATGCTAAATCATGTGGTGTTCCATATGAATTTCCAGTTTCAATTGGGTCATTACCCTCGGATTGGATTTGTGTATTTCTAAATTTACGTTTAGAGTCCTCACGAACTAAATCTCTGTACTCATCGAACTGATCTTCACTAAAGTGGTATATATTGTGGTATATCCAATCTGATGGAACTAAACCTTGTTCTAGTAAAATACCAGCTAGTTCAGACTTTTGCTTCATTAATTCAATTCTCTCTTGATCATAAATGATTGAAGGAGTAGTCATTGATAATTCAAAGTTAGTCAATGATTCTTCAGTATATCCTTGAGTGTATAAGTGGACTAATGCTATTTTATTAAGTTCTGAGAGAACGATACGCTGGATTCTATCAATAGTACGTGCAAAACGAATATCTTCTGCTGCTAAAGTAGCTTTACCTTCTATATTTTCATCATACCCTAAAAATGCTTTTGGAACTTTAAGAGCAGCAAATAATTTATCTCTTAAATATTCTACATCCTGTATTCCATCATATGATAGGCCAGGAGTTGTTTCAATTTTTGTAGCACTATCGTTACCTCGAACTGGGATGTAAAAATCTTCTAACATGTTTTGCATGTTGTATTTTAGATTGTATTCTCCAGTTTTAGGATCCATGTGTGGGGTACGTTTCATGTTACTAATGGTTTGCTCCATAAATGCTGGAACTTCATTAGGGGGTATTGAACCCACATTTACATAAAATACTCTCTTTTCAGGAGCACGAGCAATTCTATGGATTAGCATTGCATCCTCCATTAAAACATATTGTTTAAATAATTTTCTTGCTGGTTCTATATAACTTCTTCCATATGGTAAAAAGTTAACATCTGCTACCATTCTAAAGTGGGACATTTCATAATTATCGAAATAGATACCTGTTTTATCGTCTGCTAAACCTTGCCCCGGCACTTTATAATAACCGTAACTAGAACCTGCAAATCCATCAGGATTCCACTTAAATTTTACCTCAGATTGATTTTCGGGGTTTGTACCTTCAAGTCTTTCCATATGGTATGCTGTGTAGGGTACTACATTGTATACCCCAAACTTTTCAGCTATCTCTAATTTCAAGAAAAAATCACCATATTTACACATTTGGCGAATCCACATCCATAAATTAAATTCTATGTTTAAAACATCATAAAATAGATTATATAGAATTTTTTGAATATCTTCATTAGAACTTCTAATTTGAAGTACCTCCCCCATATCATTTTTTAAAGTAGACTCATCAGCAATAATATCTAGAGCGGAAGCAATAATAGCATCGGTATCCATTAAATCATATTCTGAATATACTTGAGTCCTTAAGTACTGCCAATTCAACTGGAATTGAGAACCATAAAGAGAGGTAGATGAATTGGAATAAATTCTATTATATCTATCAACAAGTGAATTAGTACTAAATTCACCACTACTTTGTATATGACCTGAATCTATGGTTTTGATTTGGTCTCCCCCAACATTACGTATAACCACGTCTGTAGAAAATAGTTTCTGTAATCTTGAGAAAATTGTTTTGTCAGCCATTGTTATTTTGTATTGTTATTATTATAAGTATAGTTATTTAATTAAAGAAGCCAACTAATATCTTCTTTCCCCTTATCTGTTTCTATTAAATATGGGTTTTTATTGCTATTTTGACTATTATAACCACCGTTATATGGGGTTCGAGTAACTGTTATGTTATTTAATGTTTGTTTAGTTAAATCTATTCCTCTCTGTCTAAATTTAAGTGCTGTGTCTCTAATATACATAGCAATACCAAAAGCCATTATTAAATCATCATTATATCCACTTTGTGCCTCAGCTCTACCATTTTTCCAAATAAATACTTCCATTTCTGAAATTAATCTTTTAGATTGTATTGTAACCCCTTGATCTGAGATATATTCTTGAAATTTACCAATCACCATGGGGCGAGTTTTTGAAGACATTGTAAATCCCGCTACCATTCTTGAATTATCTTGATATTGAGTAAAATACGACTCGGCTGTGGTTTCTCCACTTCTTTGTGAGTAGTAAAGGTTAGAGTATTGTCTATCTATCGCTATTTGTATTGTTGCCCAACCTATATTTGCATTCTCTATTACCAACAATGCATTATTATATTCTGTGGCTATACCCACTAATAGATGTCCAAATTCTTTAGTTCCTATCTGTCCCTTATACTCTGCTACTTGTGTATTACTTTCAACGTCTATAATATGAAATGTAGAAAAATCTTTCCCATCTCCCCTAGCTACATCAGCTACTACTATATAATCTCGAGAATAATCAGCGGATTCCCAAACCCAAAGATTTTGATCTACACCCCTTCTTTCTAGTGG
>Ga0209414_1001704_pt1 | contig 10244 bp, 21 predicted proteins | sample LakVidmifraction_4_FD_181154 | JGI IMG/M metagenome (GOLD analysis project Ga0209414, IMG submission 181154) | Hypersaline microbial communities from Lake Vida, Antarctica - Brine Hole Two &gt;0.2 micron (SPAdes) (version 2) | ecosystem: Environmental > Aquatic > Non-marine Saline and Alkaline >... | reverse complement strand
AGTATTTGTTGTGGGGCTCCTAAATTATTTGTTTTTGGGCCTCATTACACTTACTGTATATAAATCTTATAAATACTATAGAAATTATGAATAAAAAAACTATAAACATTGACCCAGAAGGTTTACTTTTCTTAGATATAGAAACAGTAAGGAGAAATAAAGTGTTAGACATTAATAGTGCGGAGTATGATGTTTTTGCAAAAACTTTAAGGGATAAGGATACATCAGATTTACCACCTTCAGAGGAGGTGCTTAGAATGTACGAATTAAAAGGGGCTCTCTATGCCATTACCAACAAGATAATATGCATTAGCATAGCTGTTATAAAAGGAACAACCTTATTTTATAGATCAATCACGGGTACTCAGAAAGATATACTGAAAAGAGTGTATAAGGCAATTTCAGATACTGGAGGCAAACCTTGTGGCCACAACATCATAGCCTTTGACATCCCAATGATGAGGATGAAATTGGGTGAAGAATACATGGATGCAAGTATTATCCCTGATAGAATAAATGATGTCCAGACTAAGCCTTGGCTCTTAGAAGATGAAATTATTGACACTATGACTATACATAAAGGGACAGCATATCAGAATATCTCCTTAGAAGGGCTTTGTCTGATAAAAGGGATAGAGTCACCTAAAAATGATATTTCTGGTGCTGATGTTTCTAGAGTCTATTACGAAGAGAAGGGAGGGTTAGAAAGAATTGCGGAGTACTGTGATAAAGACGTTATTGCTACTGCTAAAGCTTTTTTGGCTCTACAAGGTAAAAAAGATTATCTCACTAACTTTGTAGATAGGAATAAATCAAATACCCCTATGAAAAAGCTTCCTGTTCTACACAGACTTAGAAAGTTAGGTGAACTTAATGAACCTATACAGAAAGAGATAACAGAACTGTTAAGTAAGAAGAAAATACTTAAGAAAGACCTCAAACATATAGAGAAGATATTGAAAGCAGCTCTATTCAGAGAGGATTTTGTTAACAACGATCAGGATACTAAAGACCAAAGACAAGAAAAAGAGGAGAGTATTAAAGAATTTATGGAATCCTTATGATTTTACCATCAAAAATAACAGAAGATAGTTGGTTCTATAAAAAAGATAGATATAGGAAGCAATTGGAGCCTTTCTTGGGGAGATATTATATCAGTTATTCCACTAGTAGTGCTTGGGGTAATCCTATGTATAGAGGCGGTTTTTTAAGACAAAAACTAATGGGTTTTCCTTTTACTACAAATGTCTACAGTGATTTTGGAACATGGGTTGGGGAATCTGTTGAAAAGGGAGAGATACAGAAGAACAAACACGACTTTTTTGGAGAAGAGAACGTAAAGAAAGTAGGTAGACCAAAAAATGCAGAGTACGAAAGGCTGGTCATACTAGACATGGGAGACTTTGTATTTCTAGGTTTTATTGACATATTTGTGGAGGAAGAAGACGGGGTATTTGTGGGAGATGTAAAGACTGGAGGTAAAGGAAAAGAGAAAGAATATAAGAGTAAAGACTATACTCAGGTAGTTCTCTATGCCCATGCTTTAGAACAGGAAGGAAAGAATATAAAAAAGACAGTTGTTTTATTCTTAGAGAGAACTGGCTCACATTTTAGCCCGCCTTTAGGACTCACAGATAAACAGACAGTAATACCTATAGAGTATTCTAAGCAAAGAGTTAACTATGCACTTAACAAACTAGAGATAGCAGCGAGAGAAATAGCAGAGTGTTATGCTGTTTATAACAAATACTTCAAACAAGATGTACAAGAATAGAAAACTATTTTATGCCTTAAATGTGGTCTGGGCACTTACATGGCTTTCAAATCTATATAGGGTAGTAGAAATGTTATGGGAAGGAGTAGAGGTCCCAATGATAATTGCATTTTTAAAACTCTTTGGAGTATTCGTACCATACGTATCTTTAGTCTCTATTTGGGTATAAAAACGTTAACTATTAGTTTATTTCTAAGTAAAATAAGGTGTTAACTTATTTGGGTAAACGGATTAATATTACTATATTTGCAACCCCCTTTTTGTGAGGGGGTTTTTTAACTTTAAAAACAAAATACAAATGGGAATTTTTGAAAAAACGTTGCATAACGATCCAGAGTATCAGCACTTGGAGAAATACGTACATATCATGTATAGGGGGTTTTGGACCCCAGCAAAATACGAAAAACTAATTAAAGAAGTAGACGCACCCAGGTTCTACAACTCTATGAAGGAGTTGGATAAAGAAGCTATAAAAAGGTGTATAATGGCCGTCAATTTAGTAGAAGATAAAGTAAAAACTTACTGGTCATCTTTGGCTTTAGATATACCTCAAGTAATAGTAGGAGATGTAGGGGGTTTATTTGGTATGTCAGAGGTAACTCATAGAAGATCATACAATGCCCTATCTGAAGTATTGAATGTAGACACAGAATCACTATCAAATCACAAAGCCCTTAAAGGTAGAGTGGAATATCTAGGGAAGTATTTGGAAAAGGACTCTACTTTGAGGGGTAAGAAAAAAGTGTTGAAAAAATTAGTGCTGTTTACTTCTTTAGTAGAAAGGTGTAGTCTGTTTACTCAGTTTTATATACTAATGTCTTATGCTTATAATAACCAAGGGCTAAACTCTATATCAGCTTTACAAGAGTCCACAGCTATAGAAGAGATTCAGCACTATTCATTTGGTATAGACTTGATCAACATTATCAAAAGGCAATACCCGCAACTTTGGGACGAGTCCATGATTAAGTTAGTAGAAAAAAACATAGAAGAAGCGTATAGAGCCGAAGTAAAGCTTATAGATTGGTTCTTTGAAAAGGGGGTTCCAGGACATTTAAGTAAAGAAGAGGTTATAAACTTCCTTAACTATAACTTTAACGTTGTTTGTGGGGATTTGGGATTGGATATTAATTATCCAGTAGATATGTCCATGTTCAAAGAAAAGAATGAGTGGTTTAAGGTTAAAGTATTTATGACAAGCGAACCTGACTTTTTTGATAACGCAATTTCTTCATATGCTTCAGAAGAGGAGGATATAGACATTAATGATTTTGAACTGTAAAATATGAAATTAGAATTTATAAAAAAGGAACAGCTTAAATTTTTAAAAGAGGGTCAATATATTGAAGAAGGTGAGACCCCACAAGAAAGATTTGAGGCTATAGTTGATAGAATAAGGGATTATGAAAAAGACTACTCGGAAGGATTAGCAGACAGAATGGCTTATATGCTAGATAAGAACATATTTAGTTTATCTACCCCTGCATTAGCTAATTTTGGTAGAAAGAAAAAAGAAGGCAGTAATACCCAAAGCCTACCTGCATCTTGTAATATTATAACAGTTGGCGACTCAATATCTGATATTGGGTATTCCAACTCCGAAGTAAGGATGTTGTCTAAATTAGGTGCAGCAGCAGGAACCAACTATGCCAGGGTGTCTCAAAAGGGAACTAAAATATCCCATGATTTTTATACCAACTCTAAATTAGATTGGATAGAGGATGATATAGGAGCAGCACAAAAAACTAGCCAGGGAGCCAAGAGAAGAGGCTATGTTACCCCTTTCATATCTATTATGGATAAAGACTTCTATGATTTAATGAAAAGGGTAGATAAGAAAAACCCTGATAAAAATGATAGGCTTGTAAACAACACCGTAGGCATCATACTTCCATCAGGTTTTAGAGATATTTTAAACACCGACCAAGAGGCTAAGAAAAGGTACTTAACAGTACTTAAAGAGAGACAAAAAACGGGCAAGGTTTATATGGTTGATGTAGATAACTGCAACATAAACTCTTCTGAGGTTTATAAAAAGCTAAATATGCCTGTAGAGACAAGTAATATATGCTCGGAATTTTTACAACCACTTTTTGATGATATGACCTCCGTTTGTGTCATAGGTGCTCTTAATTTAAACCATTGGGATGAGATAGTAGAAAACCCTCAAATGATTAAAGATAGTTTTATGTTTTTAGACATTATGAATGAAGAGTATATAAAACTAACAAAAGATATTCCTTTTATGGGTAGGGCTAGAAAAGCTGCAATAAATAAAAGAGATATAGGTTTAGGGGTACTAGGTTTTCATGAGGCTATACAGAAAAAAGGATTTGCTTTTGGCGATATCTATAGTAGAAAGTTCAACAAAGATGTTTTTAGAACTATCAGAAAATTTGGAGAAATAGCTACAAAAGAGATGGCAGAAAAGTTAGGTTCAGCACCTATATGCACGGATGCTGGTATGATTAGAAGGAATGCCTCATTAATGATGGTAGCTCCTAATAAATCCACTAGTTTTATTTCTGGGGTAACCTCTGGGGGTATAGAGCCTTTTATGAGCAATGTCTTTATGAAGACCTTAGCCAAAATACAACATGTCTTTAGGAACCCACATCTAGAGACCCTTCTTAAATCTAAGGGCATGGATACAGAAAGTGTTTGGGATTCTATAATGGATCATAACGGATCTGTACTTCATTTAGATTTTTTAGATAAATCTGAAAAAGATGTTTTTAAAACTTTTGCTGAGATTAGTCCTAAAGATATAATAGACCTTGCAAGAGATAGGCAAGAGTTTATTGATATGGGCCAAAGCTTAAATTTAGTTTTTAGAAAGAACTACACTCTTCAAGATATAGCTAGTATTCATAAGTACGCATGGGAAAATCAGATAAAAACCTTATATTATGCTTACTCTTCTGCCCATGCAGCACTAGAAAAAAACGGTGAGGACTGGGATTTTTGTCTAAGTTGCAGTGATTGATAACCTAAAGTTTTGTTAAATATGGCCTCTACACTTGTGGGGGCTTTTTTATTGTCCTATATTTGTGGTATACAAAAATTATAAATTATGAAATGGGAATATTTACCAAAGGAAATACAAGACAAGATGCTTGAGAGACAAGCTGAACAAAATAACGGTTTTGCAGATTCTACCGTATTTATAAAAGATGTCGAATCTTATGTAGATGATGGGGGCTTTAGTTGGAGTGAAACACGAGAAGAGGGTGATTTTTGGGAGAATGTTCTATCTTATGAAAACTTTGACCGATTCTATCAAGTTTACCCCAAAGAAGAACCAGAAGTAAAATCAACAGACCCTTGGATAGTGATGGATAAAATGGTGGTTGATGAAGACAAAATTTGGTACAATGATGTAATTGATTTAGGATTTGAAATAAAACTTATAGGAGACAAGGTGTATTTTAAACAGTATGGGTTTTCTTATGTAACTGTTTTGTTGGAGTGCCCCAAAGGCATTTATTTTGATTATGAGAGAGAACACCCCAGTCAAGTTAAAATGATTAGATCTGATGAAGACGGTAACATTATAGATAAAATGGTAATAACCTCACTCAAAGAATTAAAGTCTTTGGTTAAATTTTTTAAAACTAAATAAAATTATGAAAGAAATATTAAATTTTCATTACAACAAAGGAGTACAAGAGGTAAGTCCAGCACACACTGCGATAAGGCATTGGGTGTTTACAGAAGAGGAACATGCAGAAGCAACATTGGCACAAGCTATGGCGGTAGTGGCAGAAAAGAATGGGGTGAGTGCTAACGATTTAACACACTTATTCCCTGCTGTATTAAGAATGCTGAAAAGCGAAATAGAATGGTCTAAATAAACAGAAATTATGGCAATAATTAAAACTACTGATGGAGAAGTACATAAAGTAAAAGAAGCTGTAAGTGAGATAGATATTTTACTAAGTACAAAAGATAAATGTTTTATACACTTAAATGTTAAATATAGTATAAGTGGGTATGAGGACGGAATAGAAACTATTAGGTCTGAGTATCAAAAAACTTCATTTATGACACAAGAAATAATAATGTACCAATAAAACAGAAATTATGGGATGGAAAAGCACATTAGATATTACAAGAAAAGAGGCCAAGAGGCTTATTATACAAAGACTAATGGATCTTGACGGAATTAGTGATAGTGAGCTAGAAGACAGACTAGAGGAGTTGGGTTATGGAGACAATCCTGATCTTGAGTATCACGGGTACAATTTTATAATAAGAGATTAATAATGAATCACATCAAGTTTAATACAGTTAAAGCTATGGTCAGTTGGTTAATTGACAACGAAGGGAGGGTACTTGCTGATGATTACGGAAGAGAGTGGAAATATATTAACTTTAAATTCTTCTTTAAAGATATAGGAGATATATACTTTGAACCTGGCAAATTAAGATGTTTACACCTTTATGATACAGAATTTAAAATACTAAAAAAGAAATTATGAAAAGAATACTTACAAAAAAAGAAAGGCAAAAAGCATTCAATCGTCAAAAACTTTACAATCGTATTGAAGAAATGTTTGAACTAAACTATGATGATAAAAAAGAGTTAAAAGAATGGTTTATATGTTGGTTAATTTTTAGTTCTATATATGCTATAATCTTATATTTATTTTTATATTCTTAACAGTCTCCCACGTGTAGACGATGTTAACTCAACTACTATAAACGTTACAAACTAAAATTATGGAAATAGAATTAGAAGAAATAGACAGAAATTTATTTGGTTTTAACGGCAAAGTTTACTTAGAAGAGGATAAACTAATAGTTGACTTGGACATAAGGCAGCAAGAACTCGTGACCCGATATCTTTTCAGTTACGACTCTCAAACTGAGACTGTTAGATCGGAAGCTGTTATTACTGTTAAATCTATTTATTTTGTTGCCGAAAGTGGTATAGAAATAAATGTTTTTAGCAGAGAAATGGAAGAGTTTGTAAAAGAATTAATAACAATAATTTAAAATTATGGGAACATTAGCATTTTTGTTTATACTGTTTCTGTTTTTGGCACATACAAGTCATTACAGAAAATTTGAAGTAGTAGGAACACACTTAGGATATGGCATAAAGGAGAGTCAAATGCTCTTTGAATACCCTATCCTAGATGAAATAATAATGGATGGTTTAACACACACAGAAGCGGTATACAGATGTCAGAAATTGAAGAATCAACAGTAGAAAAACTAATAAATAAAATAAACATAATCTGCTTTCTAGTAGAGAGACTTAACAAGGGAGAAAAGGTAGAAGACCTACAATCAGTTATTGAACGGTCCTACACCCTGTTACCCGAAATTAAGGAGTTACTCCAAAAACTAGATAGGGATTGTAAATAAAAAATAAAGTTATGACAAAACCAAGGGAGTTTATAAAGAGTACACAGAATAATGTACTGTTAGAAGATTACAGTCTAAAAGACACGGAATGGTTTATGAAAGAATACGCTAAACAGTATCACCAAGAGAGGTCCTGGAATTTTGGTAAAATGTGTAAACTACATTTAATGTGGAGTTGGCTTGACTTTGGTATAATGCTGAGAGTTTATAATCAAAACGGCATTTCGGAGTATCGCTTTGCTATTGATATACAAATAGCATGGTTGAATATCTGGGTACAATGTTGGAAAAAATCTAAATAAATTATGAAAATCAAAGAGCAATTACAAGAAATAGAAGATGAATACAGTAGTGGTTATATTCTAAAAACCAATAAAGAAATCATTGATATTATCAGTGGGTTTGGTAACGGTGAAACAGAGTTTCATACTGTAGATATTGAGAGGTTGGTTGTCGAGAACAAAAAAGCAGGAGACCTTATAGCGCTATTTGAAACTATCAAGACCTTTTACGAACTGCCTAACGAAAATACAGGAGAATACAACCAAGGTTATGTAAAAGCCATGAGTATTGCTATTAACGAGTTAAAAGATATATTTTAAAATTATGGACTTATACAAATCAATGGATGCCGCAGTATCATCCGAGTTAAATACTAGTTTAGAAAACTATATTGATAAGATAGAAAAGACAACCCACAATAGGAGGATGGTCATAATAGGGGCAGCTCTCAGTGAAGACCTTATACTAATAAAAAAAGCAATTAAGATATTTAATTTAATAGAGTAATGGAAAGACAAATATTGATATGTAAATGCCACTCACTAGAGCACCAAATAATTTTTTGGTATGATGAGGAAGATGATGAGCTGTTTTGTGAACCTCACCTAATAACTCATAAGAGCTTCTTTAAAAGACTCTGGTGCGGATTAAAATACGCCTTTGGTTATAAAAGTAAATATGGCCATTGGGACAGTACAATCTTTAAAGAAGAGGATTTATCAAAACTACGTTCTTACCTAGATTTAAAAATAAACTAAGATGCCAAAATTTAAAACCTTAGTCAGTGACTGTTGTAATACTAAATTTGAGACTAAAAGTAATGGTCTGTGGAATTACTATGTCTGCAATAAATGCGGAGATAAAACCGCACCGATTAAAGTTTGGAATAAAAATTTACCTCAAAGCTAAATATATGTTAATTAAACTAAAACAACAGAGTATTTGTTGTATATTTGTAAAAAATAAATAATTATGAAAAATGAACCTATTAAATTAGACAGCGATTACAGAGTAGATTTCGACAATTACTCTATAGTACTTGTAAAAACAGAAATTTATGATGCAGTTGATAAAAAGACTCAGAAAAAGACAGGTGAAAAGGGTACGCAAGAGGTTAAGACTTGGCACCCGAACCTAAAACAATGCCTACAAGAGTATTTGAACCAAGTAGGAATTTATGAAGGCTCTATACAGGATGTAGTAGACCGTTTATCCTCTATGGAGGAGAGTATTAAAGGATTAAAGAAATTGTATCACAAAAAATTAGTAGCATAATGGGAACAGAAGTAACAGTAGTAGACCCTTCAAAGTATGGTCTTCAAGAGAAAGAAGCAAAGAAGCTAACTAAAGATTTATCTACAATTATATTGGAGAGAGACTTATTGGCCAAACAATATGGAGAGATAATCCAAAAAGAGCTTAGTGATGAGGTCATTGAAGAAGCAAGAGAGCTTAGGATGAGACTTGTAAAGGTTAGGACACAGGGTATAAATAAGTGGCACAAAGAAAACAAAGCCTACTTTAAGGCAGGTGGTGATTATGTAGATGCTATTAAACGTAGAGAGCTTGTTCCTAACGAGAGTATGGAAATTACTTTAAAGGATATAGAAGACTATTATGAGAACCAGGAAAAAGAAAGAGTTCTTAAAATAAAAGAAGAAAGAGGGGCAGCAGTAGCACCTTACATAGAAGAAGGAGACCTAGATGGAATGAACCTAGGAGAAATGGGTGAAGATATTTGGGCTAGTGTTTTTCAAGCAAGAGTTGATATTTTTAATAAAAAGGCAGAGGGCTTAAAAAAAGAAGAAGATGAACAAAAAGAGAGAGAGGCTAAACTGAAACTACACAACGAAAGAAAGAACAGTCTTATCCCATTTTGGAACTTCTTAGAGAGTATACCAGAAGATCTTTCTACGATGACAGAGGGGAGTTTTAAAGCTCTTTTAAAGCAAGGAAACGCTCTTAAGGTAAAAGATGATGCTGAGAAAGATAGATTGAATCTGTTAGCTCAAAATCTAAGAGTGAGAAACGATAAAATGCGTGAGTTATGGTCTTTTGTTGAAGAGAAGTCTGTTGAAGATATCTCGGATGTAGACTTCGATAATTTGGTTAAAAAGGCTTTAAAAGCAAAGGTAAATTTTGACGAAGAAACAAAGAAAGCAGCAGTAGAAAAGAAAGTATTTGATGAAAAAGTAGCTAAAGAAGCTCTTGCAGCACAAAAAGTATTAGATGCTGAGAAAGAAAAGCTAAGACTTATAGAGGCTTCTTCAGATAAAGTTAAGGTTGCTACTTATCTTAAGAGTTTGTTGGAGGTAGAGGCTCCTGTAGTAACAGATGAAGTAGCTGTTAAGACACTAAAGGGTATTTTAATATCCCTAGATAAGATTGAGGTATGGACCAAAGAAAAACTAAAATAATAAAACCTAGAAACTATGGAATTGCACAAAATAGGTAAAGTATGTATAAGAAGAGAAACGGATAACGCTATTTTAGAAATAGATCTAAATACTGAAATAGGTAAAAAAGAATTTAAAGCCTTTACAAACAATCTTGATGTTAGGGAAGACACACATTTAATTAGCAATTTTATAGATCAAATCGAATACGATCTTATAGGACATCAAGCTTACTACGCAGATGGATCTAATAAATTTTATGATGATATTAAAGACATAGAAGAAGGCGTTGTTTCTAATCCTTTAATAAACGTTCAACAAGTAGGGAAATTAAAAAAATAATTATGAAAGCATTAAAAATTCAAATACCAGAAGGTTACGAAATAGACATCGAAAAGTCTAATCTTAACGAGGGGATA
>Ga0209414_1001703_pt1 | contig 10244 bp, 7 predicted proteins | sample LakVidmifraction_4_FD_181154 | JGI IMG/M metagenome (GOLD analysis project Ga0209414, IMG submission 181154) | Hypersaline microbial communities from Lake Vida, Antarctica - Brine Hole Two &gt;0.2 micron (SPAdes) (version 2) | ecosystem: Environmental > Aquatic > Non-marine Saline and Alkaline >... | reverse complement strand
TTCTTTAATTATTATTGTTTTTTCATTGAGTTCTTCTATGCGTGCCCTGCAGCGAACCTTTCCGTTTCCATCATCATAGTTTGCGAAATCCAGCAATCCTTTTTGAGGAAAATCAGGGTAAAGGGTGAACTCCTCACCAAGTAGGATGGCTTTTTGGGCCAGCAATAACTCGCAAAAGTTGTGTGGCAAAATTTTAGTTGCCATTCCAACTGCGATGCCATCAGCTCCCATAAGTAGAAGTAACGGTAGTCTTGCAGGTAAAGTTACCGGCTCTTTCATTCTACCATCATAGGAATCGACAAACTCTGTCAGATCCTTGTTGAAGAGAATTTCTTTGGCAAGGGGCGACAGTCTACATTCTATATACCTGGCAGCAGCGGCTCGGTCCCCTGTAAAAATATTTCCATAATTCCCCTGACGATCAATGAGAAAGCCCTTGTTGGCAAGGTTTACAAAAGCTGCAAATATCGATTGATCACCGTGGGGATGGAGTTTCATCGTCTCCCCCACGAGGTTTGCAACCTTATGGAAACGACCATCTTCCATATTATATAAGGTTTGCAATATACGGCGCTGTACGGGCTTTAAGCCATCTTCAATCGCAGGTATTGCACGTTCACGTATAACGTATGATGTGTATTCTAAGAAATTTTCATCAAAGAGTTGGTGGAGTTTCCCTGGGTGATTGCTCATAGTGATTGGCCTGATCAGTGAAATATTTCGTCTGTTAGTTTGCCTGCGTCAGGCTATTGGTCTTCAACCAGTTGATATTTAGAGCATTATTTTTCGTAAACAACAAAGAGTTGGGGGAAAAGAGCATTCTCGGACAGCCTCCTAGTCTACAACCAAGTTGTCCATGATATACTGTCTTCTTGCAGGGGTGTTTTTACCCATGTAAAAGGACAGTACTTTGGCAACTTCGCTCAGTGAGTCAAGCGTAACACTTCGTAGACGTATATTGTCGTCAATAAATTGCTTAAACTCTTTTGGCGAAATTTCACCGAGACCCTTGAATCGGGTTGTCTCGATGGTCATGTTTTTATACCCTTTTCCTGAAAGTTTCTTATGGGCTGCTTGTCGTTCTTTTTCCGAATAACAATAAATTGTTTCTTTTTTGTTTCGTACTCTAAATATAGGCGTTTCAAGGATGTAAATGTGTCCTAGTTTAACCAGCGGCTCAAAGTAGTGGAGGAAAAATGTAAGGAGAAGATTTCTGATATGAAACCCGTCTACATCGGCATCCGTTGCCAGTATAACCTTATCAAATCGAAGATCCGAAATAGACTCTTCTACGTTAAGTGCACGCATAAGTGCATACATTTCTTCATTTTTGTACAAGGTGGTCATCTTCTGACCAAAGACGTTAAGTGGTTTTCCTTTAAGAGAGAATACGGCTTGTCTCATTGGGTCGCGAGAAGAAACAATGGACCCGGCAGCGGATTGACCTTCGGTAATGAAAATCATATTTTCTTTACCTTCCGGTGAAGGCTTATCTCTACCAGGGTGGTACTTGCAATCTTTAAGTTGGTGAATTTTAAAAGCTATTTTTTTTGCATTAACCCTAGCTTCAGTTCGAACGCTATGGAGTTCTTTTCTGACCTGTTCATTGCGATTTATTTTTTCAATGAATCTTTGTGCAGTTTCTGGATTTTTATATAGTGCGCTGGACACTGCATCTTTCACAGTATTCACTATCCAGGAACGAACCTCAGTGTTACCAAGCTTGTTCTTCGTTTGGGACTCAAAGACCGGATCTTTTATTTTAACCGCCAGGGTTCCCACAATTCCATCACGAACATCCGTATTGACGAACTTTTTCCCGGAAAACTCGTTTACACCTTTTAGAATTCCTTCTCTAAAGGCGGATAGATGTGTTCCGCCCTCGTTGGTATACGTTCCGTTGACAAAGGTAAAATAGCAATCGCTGAAGCTGTCGGTGTGAGAGAATGCAAACTCAAGAGTATTGTCTCTATAATAGATAGGTTTATAAAGCTGTGCTCCGTCAAGTTCCTTGTCGAGGAGGTCAAGTAATCCGTTGGTTGAGTGGTAAATATATTTGTCAAAATATATTTTGAGACCAGCGTTGAGGTATGCATACCGCCAAAGTCTTTTATCTATGTAAGAGTTGTCAAACTGAAAGTCCGGGAACATCGCGCTAGATGGCATAAATTCAATACATGTGCCATTTTTTTCATCAGCATCACCCTCTTCTTTTTTCAACAATGTGCCGTCAGAAAAAGATGCTCGTGTAAATTTCCCCTCTCTGTATGAAGTTACAGTGAAATGTTCAGAAAGAGCATTAACTGCCTTTGTGCCTACTCCATTGAGACCAACAGAGAATTGAAAGACTTCAGTATTATATTTAGCACCCGTATTAATCGTTGAAACACAATCGACTACTTTACCAAGGGGAATACCCCGCCCAAAATCACGTATAGTTACATATCCATCCTCCCGGATGTATATATTCACACGTTTTCCGGCACCCATGATAAATTCATCAACTGAGTTATCGACAACTTCCTTTAACAGAATGTAAATTCCGTCGTTTTGGTTGCTCCCGTCACCGAGCCTCCCGATGTACATTCCGGGACGTTTTCGAATATGCTCAAGAGAACTGAGCGTCTTGATTTTACTTTCGTCGTAAGTACTAGAGGATACGTTCATATTAAAACAAAATGGCAGAATGAATAGTTGAGAGCAAACAGTGTATAGTATTTCATTTTAATTTTATCTGCAACTATGATAGGAGGTGGAAAGTGCCATTTGTCAGAGAAAATACAGGATTTTCACATCATTCTTATGCGTTCACAATCTGGACAAATCCAGGTTGGACCATTACTTATCCCCCATTTATTTTCCTCAAAACAATCTTTGCAGATCATAAAACCACAGGGACAGCTCCAGCAAAATGTCTGCTTTTTCTTGCAGCAATGACATACATATTCACCGATTTTTCTTTTTCTGTAACCAGCCTTTTTAGGCTCAGACATTATTGACCTCACTTGCTACCCAGTTTTTATACTCTTCTGAACAATATAAAAATGGTTGCCCTACAATTTCAGCAATCTCATAAGGATGAAGTGTTTTAATTTCCTCTATTACCTGATCGGCAAGATCATCAATTGTTTTTACTGACAACCTGTATTCTTTTTCGGTGTCCATAGTACCTTCCCACCTGTAAACACTTTCAATCGGTCCGTCTATTTGGGCACAGGCAATGAGCCTAAGACTCAATAAAACTTGAGATATTTTCCTGGCATCTTCAATATTTGCAACTGTCGTGTGTAAAACGATAATATTTTTCATTGGCGTGGTAAATTGTAAAATGGTACATCTTTCGAGCACATGGCAAAATTGCTTTACAGTAGGAAATCTTTCATCGCTATAAGCAATGCCATGCATGTATGAGTCTGGTGCTTTACACTTTACTATTATATCAAAGTTACAAAAATCTTTACATGAAAATAGGTGCGATATGTTTCTTGTCGTCGATATAGGCAACTCACACACCGTAACAGGGATGTATAAAAACAACGAGCTTGTTGGTCATTGGCGTATTAAGTCTGATACCAAAAGCACGGCTGACGAACTTGCTGTATGTTACCATGCGCTTTTTGCCATGGCCGGGATTAAAATAGACAATATTAACGGTATTATAATAGCAAGTGTTGTCCCTACTCTTCAAACCGCATGGATTGCCTGCTGTGAAAAACATTTCTCAACTCATTTACAAAAAAAGACTCTTATCGTCACGGTTGATAAGATTAACAATTTAATCGACGTAAAATTAGATAATCCAAAAGAAGTTGGCGCGGACAGGCTCGTGAATGGGATTGCAGCCTGGAAAATCCAACAGTGTAAACAGGTGGTCATTGATTTTGGTACTGCCATTACATTTGATTGTATCACTGAAAAATGTGAGTATCTTGGGGGGGTAATTCTTCCTGGCATTGCCATTTCACTTGAAGCATTAGCGAACAAAACAGCAAAGCTACCCCATGTGGATGTGTCAGATGTTCCCTCGCATATAATTGGAAAATCCACTGACCAGGCTATGAAGAGTGGCGTCTTGTACGGTTATGGTGCAATGATTGATGGGTTAGTCAAAGGCATTCGCAGGGAGATGATTCCTAAAGAGGACGAGCCCTTTCGCGTTATTGCAACCGGCGGTATGGCACAACTTATCGCCCCCTTTGCCAGCTCAATTGATAGAGTAGAGCCGATGTTAACACTTCAGGGACTAAAAATAATTTACCATGAACTTGCAGAACAAGACTAATCCGATACTCCTTCCTAAGTCACTACAAAAAGGCGATCTTCTTGGGGTCATAGCACCTTCGGGTATGCTGCATGATGAGGCTCTATTTCACTCGGGAATACAAATTTTAGCAGAAATGGGGTTTGAGGTTAAATTCCCAAGAGAGTTATGGCCGGGCGCCGACTATCTTGCAGACAGTGATGAAAATCGTGCCGCTGAGCTAAATGAATTATTTAGAGATTCTGAAGTTAAAGCAATTGTTTCTATGAGAGGTGGATACGGCTGTCTTCGTATCCTGGATAGAATTAACTTAGATATCATTGCCACTCACCCTAAATTTCTTATTGGTTTTTCTGATATCACTGTTTTACAACAATATTTATATTTTCAGACAGGCCTTGTCTCATTACATGGCCCCACCCTCACCTCGCTTTCTCGTTCAACACAGGAAACGCTTGAAAAATTCCGTGCAAGTTTACTCGGGAGATGGAATGAACCTGTTTGGAGTAAGAAAGTTGTCCAACTGCAGGGATCAGGGTGTGTCTCAGCCCCTCTTATTGGTGGAAATCTTGCCAGTTTAACAACTCTTCTCGGAACAAAATATGACTCTGACTGGTCGGATAAAATTATCTTCATGGAAGATATAAATGAACCTCTTTATAAAATTGATCGAATGCTTACCCAGCTCGCTGCTTCTGGTAAAATTGAGAAAATCAAAGGTGTTATTCTTGGCAACTTTGCAGCTCCGAAATATGAAACGAATCTGGATGATCTTCGATACAAAGAGTCCGTCTGGACGAGAGTTCTTGAGGTGTGTCCCGACAAAAACATACCAGTATGGGGAGATTTTCCCTCCGGGCACTGTACACACAATATAACTTTTCCCATCGGAGCTATGGCCACAATGGACTGTAGCAAGTGCAGAGTTACTTTTGACTGAGTATTCTTAGGCTCTTTTTGCTGGATATGAACGTTTGACTTGCACTGGTATTAATGCTATAAAAAGAGTCCGACAAGCTACGTTGTTTTAGGTAACGTGTTTATGTAGTTAAATGAAAATTCATTTTTAAGATTTTAGTATATATGAAAAATAAATTGAAAAAAATATTAGCCATAAGTTCCATCGCGCTCTTTTCGGCCACCTCAGCATTCGCTACGAATTATTTATCTGTTACAACAGATAATGCCAATGTTCGAACCGGCCCTGGGATAAAATACCCCGTTACTATGGAACTCTTCCAGGGATACCCTCTCAAGGTATTAAAAAAAGAGGGTGAATGGTATAAGATTAGTGATTACGAGAAAGATACCGGCTGGATTCACAATAGCATTGTGAAGGATAGCGATACCATTATTGTAGATGCTAAAAACAGCCTCAATATGCGCTCGGGACCATCTAAGAGCAATCCGGTTGTGGCTGATGTTGAGCGTGGAGTTGTTTTAACCGAAATTTCAAAAGAAGGTAACTGGACAAAAGTACGTCACAGCAGTGGAACTATTGGTTGGATTTACACCCCGCTTCTCTGGCCTTAATTTGTAAGGTGTAATACCCCTCAGGTAAGCGATAGACTCCGAGGGGGCATTGAAAAGAGTCCCGACGTATTTCCCGTTTATCGGGGTTAGGTCATTTTATGGATGGCCCAAAATTGTTTCAATGGATCTATCCAGTGCCAAAGGAAGACGTACAAGCTGTTTTGCTTTGTTGGCAAAAAGAAAGAATCCTTGCTCAAGGCCTTTTAGTAAAAGATCTTTGGTTATTTCAACATCTTTTTTGCAGTAGTGTTGGATGAGGTCTATCCTCCCTTCCTTATACCATTGTAAAGCCTGCAAACCATCCCCAGTTTTTTGTACACCAAGTGTGTGTTCGGCAAGCCGATTAAGACTTAATCTATAGCCTAATATATTGTGGATTTCTTCTAGAAGGTCCAGGGTTGGTAGAGCGTGAAGGTTAACTCTGGTATAGGCAGATAGAACCCTGTTGTCAAAACGCTTATTGTTAAAACCTACGACAAGATCAAGCTCAGAGAGATGTTTTACTAATTCTTCCATTTCGTCTTCGAGATAGGTAAAGTAGCTGTCTTGGGCAGAGTCGTATAGAACCCCTACAGAAACCCCCATCAACTCCGAACGATTCCACCCACCAACATCTTCAGCTGAGCGTATTGTCTCTAAATCAAATACTCCATACCTCTCAGGCAGTGCATCTAGCCCCATCTCATGCTTACAGGCATCCTGACGAGATTGATTGTTGGCTTGTGTTCTAATAGGATAATTTTGAGCGGTTTTAAGAGGTAGGCCTAAAGACTGCGGTTGCTTGCTTACAATCTTTGACAACAAGACGAGACATGCTTTTTTATCGATAGGACGATTTCCAGAGCCACACTTAGGCGAATGCACGCAGGAAGGACATCCTGTTTGGCAAGGACACGATTCAACCGTGGTATTCGTTTGTTCAAGAAGCTCATCTATCTTTTCATATGCTTCCTGAGCAAGGCCCACTCCACCGGGATACCCATCATAAATAAACACAGTTGCCTGCTCAGTTTGGTCATGGATAGGACAGGAGATTCCGCCAATGTCGTTACGATCACAGAGCACCATGAGTGGAAACAGTGCAATCATCGCATGTTCAAGTGCGTGTATTGCACCCATGAAATGATATTTATCTTGTTCCATCTCTGCTACCATCTCAGGGGGGATCGTAAGCCAAATCCCTTCGGTTTCAATTGATTGTTCTGGTAGATTTAATGGTGTTGTAGAGATGAGTTTTTGCGTTCTGTTGTTTCTTTTTTGATACCCGGTAACCTGCTCTCGAACGCGCAGGCGGCCATAGAAGATCTGAACTCCAAAACTTATCTTCGAGTCAATGAGCTCAAGAATTTCTGTGTTTTTCTCAACAGTAGGTCTGGTGAAGTATTTAGGCGTTTGCTCAAGAGCTATCACCTCGTTGCCTTCCAGGTCCAACTTTTGAATAACCCAGGTTCTGGACCTATGTAAATAAATGGCTTCTGGATGGCATTCTTTTAATGCTCGGCTACTATCAACTTCTCCAATAATCTCACCACTGTTTCCATCAATGATATCCATCTGAGTTCCGCCACCTCTCAAGGTGACAAGACGTTGTGGGTATTTCCTGGTTGAGATCCATGTGCCACCAGAAGCGGTTTCCAGCAATATTCCGCGTTGTACCAAGTTAAGTAGCTCTTTTCTAACTGTAGCATCATTTAGAAGAGATTCACCCTCCGTAATTGGCAATTCAGCCGCTGCACAGTGGAGATGTCGACTGGCAATAGTATTGTTTTGTGGATTGAGTAATGCTGATTCAGGGACCCTTGAGAAAAAATCCTCAGGTTGCCGCATAAAGTGCTGATCCAGTGCATCTTCTTGGGCAATAAGGACAATTGCAGATGTGCGAAAAGATCTGCCAACACGCCCTCCCCTCTGCCAGGTAGCCATTATTGAACCAGGGTAGCCGACAAGTATACAGAGATCCAGATCTCCTACGTCAATTCCAAGTTCAAGTGCTGATGTCGAGATAACACCGAGCAACTCCCCGCTAAAGAGCAATTTCTCAATCTCTCTTCGTTCTTGAGGGAGAAAACCAGCTCGATAACTTGATAATTTATCTGATAGTGGGCCAAGTTTTGCTGCAGTCCAAAGATTAATCAGCTCCGTCATTTTTCTCGACTGAGTGTAGACAATAGTTCTAAGTCCCCGTTTTATAGATGCTTCAAGTAACTGGCTTGCCGTGTAGGCAGCGCTGTCCCACGGATTGAGAAAAAGCATGTTTTTTTCAGCTTGCGGGGCACCGGACTCTGTTATTACCTCGACCTCTCTTCCTAGAAGTTTTGCTCCGAGTTGCCCAGGGTTTCCGATGGTGGCTGAAAGTAAAATAAAGGTAGGATTTGCACCATAAAATGATGCAATACGCTGCAACCGTCTCAGCACCCACGCCATATGGCTACCAAGAACACCTCTATAACTATGGACCTCATCAATTATAATAAATTTTAATTTTGCCAGAAACTCGATCCAGCTTTTATGATACGCGAGGATAGAAAGGTGAAGCATTTCGGGGTTTGTGAGCAGCGCGCGAGGAGGCGTATCTCGAATTTTCCTTCTTTTATAACTTGATGTATCTCCATCAAATAATTGTGAAAATGAAACGCCATTTGGCTTAATGTCACTCGACAATTCGTCGTACAAGTTTTCTAAAACCTTTCTCTGGTCCTGGGCAAGCGCTTTGAGAGGGAAAAGATACAGTGAGGTGGATCCGTTGCCCTGAATGAAATCATTTAATACAGGCAGGTTGTATATCATGCTCTTACCAGACGCAGTTGGAGTTGCTACAATGATGTCGCGTCCATTAATTATTTTTTCTATAGCCTTTGCCTGGTGGGTGTAGAGCTTTTCTATTCCTTTATTTCTCAGAAGTTGTTGCAGCTCAGGTTCCAGAAAAACACTTTTTGCAAAGCTTGGATTTTTGCTGCTCATTATTTTATGGCAAACCACTTGAGGCCCAAATTTAGAAGAGTTCTTTAGTGAGCTGATATATTCAGTTACATCTGGGGCCATAGCATTTTATATATTTTTGTAATTTTGAAAAAAATCTACTTATATGAGTCTGCTGATTTACTCGAATTTTTGTTCGAGATCAGGTAAGCGAAGACTCCGAGGCATACGAAAAAAATAACCACAGGCATGTAGGCGATATCTCGGAGTCTCGTTCCTCGCTTACCGGAGGATTATTTTTTCCGCATAACGAAGATATCGGGCAAAAAGGCAGCCTTCAACGGGCTCAATATACAGCTTGATAAATAGCTGTTAAGCGGATAGTTTGCGAACTTTACATATCAGTGAAGTTTTTTTCATACTTTTTTTCAGGTCCAGTATAAATACTGATCCACTAACATTCTTTCTAATCGAATAAACTCACTATGTCTTCTATAACTACTCTTGGTCCAGTTGGCTCGGATAGCTACCAGGCGTGCTGTCAGTATGATCCAAATGCGGACATAACACTCTCTACAAGAATATCCGAAGTTCTCGCAAACTTTTCAGGTCGAAACGATGAACTGGCACTTATACCGGTGTATAACACGAGAGAGGGAGAGGTAAAAGAGTATTTCCGCTTAATCGCCAACATGGATGATTGTTATTGGATTGACAATGTGGTACTGCCGATTCATCTTTCGCTGGGAGCGCTGAAAGACCCGGATAAAGGTGGAGCACCAATTCATACTATCGTCGGACGAGGTTCTGTGTTTCGACAGTGTGCCGAATATCTTGATGAAAATTTCCCAGATGTTGTACTCATGGCTGTTACTGATATTGATAATGCAATGCTCTCAATCGTCAATGAGAATAAGCTTGGAGTTGCAGTCATTGAAACTGAGGAACTTGTCAAAAAACATTCATTCACACTACTTGCAAGAGAGGTTGTGTCGCACAATCGAACACGTTTTGCCGTACTCAGCGGGGTACCAGCAGATGCAACTGGTTACGACGCTACGGCTGTCATCACCAAACCCCTAAAAGACAGGGTCGGAATGCTTGCTGATATCCTTGGTGAATTTACCCGCAGAGGTATAAATATTCTCGATTTACAATCAGAAAATGACATTAAGACTCAGAAACTCCGTATATATCTCGAAGTTGAAGGCCACATTAAAAACACCAACCTTAAAGAGGCTCTTAGTACTATTGAGTCACGTATTATTGGAGAAGATGGTGCACTCAAAGTTCTAGGCTCTTTCCCCCGTGTTGACATGCGGGTGAAAAAAATCAGTTCTTTTGGCTTTATTGGTAGTGGCGACATGAGCTTATGGTTTGCAGACAGACTCAGAAATGAAGGGTATAAAACTATTGTTACTGGCAGGACAACAGAAATAACACCCCTTGAAATGATCAAGGACGTAGATGTTGTAATGGTTTGTGTCCCTATCTCTGTAACCTCTTCAACAATTGCCCAATTTGGGCCGCA
>Ga0209414_1001700_pt1 | contig 10246 bp, 11 predicted proteins | sample LakVidmifraction_4_FD_181154 | JGI IMG/M metagenome (GOLD analysis project Ga0209414, IMG submission 181154) | Hypersaline microbial communities from Lake Vida, Antarctica - Brine Hole Two &gt;0.2 micron (SPAdes) (version 2) | ecosystem: Environmental > Aquatic > Non-marine Saline and Alkaline >... | reverse complement strand
GTTATAGTTTACAAAAAAGTCTTTATCCTAATTCGGGTGAAAGAGAAAAATTGCTTAAACGTATGTGGAAAGACGAATACAATGAAACACCAGATGAAACCGTAGCCAACGCTCCTTGGATTCAAAAATATAGGATTATCTTATTGATATCAGCACCTCTTGTAATAATGATACTAGCGAGTCTTATTTCTTGATTACCGATAAAGAAATACAAGGCTACTGGAGCCGATACGATTGGTTTATCATACGTTGGAACTGTGTTTCATTCTTTGGATTTCCGTTGCTGCCAATCGCTTATATATTAAAATATTGGTTTAAAGTAAAAGGGCTATGGCTCCTCAATGACACGGTTGATGGAGATTTTGGAAGTAAAAGTGAACTAGAAGCAGCAGGAAGAAAAGAAGGTAGGACATTTAGCAATTTCTGGTGGTGGTGGTTTCGTAACCATTCTTGGAATTATAACCGAAAGTTTATCCCTGAATGGAATGGAGGTAAAGCAGAATCTTTTAAAGTAATATCTAGCACACTTACTAAAGAGCAAATTGAAGAAGACCGTTGGACTTGGTGTAGTAAAAATAGCATCCACGGACACCACTACATAGCAGCGATAATAAATGGAAAAATTGAATGTAGATTTTCAGAAGCAAATGATAAAATGCAACGCCAAATGGGAAGCGGAGGAAATGAGTACCGTTTTAGGTTTAAAGGATTGCCGATAATATTTGTAAATAGGATTAGAATGATTAAAATATAACTTCATAAATATATGGGTAGTTCTAGCAATTATAGTTACAGGGTTATTATTTCTCTTAGTAAAAGAGTTATTAATGTAACTAGGTTGGTTGAAACAATCCTATTTAATATTATATAACCAAAACCCCCTAATAAGTGGAAATGATTTCAAATATACTTATTCAAATACCTACCCCTAACCTGGAAGATGTCAGGGATTTAAGAACCGCCTTATTAGCAGCTATTGGATTTTTGACTATAGCCCTAGTATATCTTTATGTAAATAAAGAAAAGAAGGTAGACAAGGTAAGGAAGGAAAAGGATGAAGCAATAGCCTATATACAAGGCCAGAAAGATACAGCTATAGCCGTTATCCAGGCACAAAAGGATGAGGCTATCAAAAATAAGGACGAACTATTGATGCAGGTTATAAGGGAACATGAAGATGATGTTAAGAAATACTATGCTGATACAGAAAAATTCCTAGATAGGTATAATAATATGTTTAACGAGATTAAGACTATATTGTATGACATCAAAAAAACTTAGTATTCTCCGGGAGGCTTGGTTAAGAAAAAGGGATGAGGTAGCATCTCTTGATGAAGAAGTAGTGAATATGTTAGAAATATTTCACAACGATGAAGGATCTGATATGGTAAGTTACCACGAGCTAAGTAAGCTAGAATTCGAAGTACCCTATTACATAAATGAAAAAGTTTATTTTATAAGGAAACCTAGTAAACATCCTAACCAATTATTTTTTGTAACACACATGGGAGCTGGAGGGGTATTTGGAAAACAGAGACATAATGTATTAGAGGTTTGTAATATTATACAAGGTAGGTTAATAGAACAAACTCAAGAAGATAAGATATATCATGTAGGTGATACAGTTACTTATGGGCCATATACAATACATAAACCTTATACGGACATAGATAGCATTTATCACGTTATCTTTAAAAATAATAAAACTAACACAACACCAGGAAAGACTTATGAGACTCAGTAAAGAACAACAACAGTTTACCCTGGATATAGCCAGGTTGGTTTTATTCGCAGAAAGCCAATGTTTGTATTTAACTTATGGACATGCCTGGAGATCACCAGAAGAACAGAAAAGATTACATGATGCTGGCAAGAGCCAAGTATTAGAAAGTAAACACCAAAGTAGGTTAGCAGTAGATTTTAACTTCTTTAAAGAAGATGGTAGCCTTACCTATAAATGGGAAGATGTTAAAGTATTAGGTGATTTCTGGGAAAGACTTAACCCAAAGAACAGATGGGGTGGTGATTGGAATAAGAATGATATAAAAGATGGTTTCATTGATAGTGCCCATTTTGAAAGGAATGTTTAATAATTAAATATATAGATATGAGGATTGAGATTTTAAATAACAAGAATGCTAACAAGGTACTAATCCTTGCTCTATTATTTTTAGCATTTGTAGGATTGGTTATGTTTATAGCTAGTATATGGGGATTAATTACGGGTAACCCAGTGACCTGTTTCGATAATTAAAATTAGGTTCCTTTGCCTGTTTTTAAAAGGGGGAGTATTCTTGGACGGGACTCTCCCTTTTTTATTACTAAGGCAAGCCCATACATATAATATTAAATAAAGTATAAATTAAAAAGTAAAAAAAGATGCCAGCAGCAAAAGTCAATTTTGGTACAAAGAACTTAACCCAAACTGTACCCTCTACGGTAAAGGGGGTTAATTTTGTTGAAGGTAGAACTATCAGAGGTCCAGTAAATGACCCTAGTATTATATTCAATTCTTGGCCTAACTTCGTAAAGGTTCATGGTGGTCTAACCAATGACACCGATACCCCAAGGTTAGTAAAAAGGATACTAGAAAATGGCGGTTCTATTAGATTTAACAGGGTTGCTCACTACACAGATATAACAGACCCGGAAACATTAACAGCAATTAAGCCAGATGCTATTGTAATAGAAGATGCCCCAACGGGGTTAGGGGCTAATGAACCTTTGTTTTCATTGGTACCTAAATATCCTGGTGCAGACTATAACAATGTAAAGGTAGCTGTAGAGAATGGAAGTAATAATCAACCTGGTTTCTTTAATATAATCATATCACATGATACTGATCCCACCTTAAGAGAGGAATACAGAAACCTATTTATTAATGGTAAACCAACTTTAGGGCACTCTACTTACCTTAAATCATTGGTTGAAGGAAGTAAGTTGGTTGATGTAATATACAATGACCTAACATTATTAACTGATGAGGTAGCTGTACCAATAGAGAAGGTAGTTAACTTTACTGGCGGGGCTGATGGTGACCCAGTAGTAGCAACAGATTATATAGGGGACTCTAATAGTAGAACAGGGTTTTATGCCTTTGATGATTATGATGAGGCTATGCAATTAGGTGTATTAGATTTTGATGATGATACAATACACGTTGCCGGAGCTGCTTATGCGGATAATAGAAAAGACCTTATCTATCAGATAAGCCTAAGTAATAACCTTAGTACTGCAGATGCCATTATAACTAAAAGGGAATTATTAAATATTGATACCCAATTTGTAGAGTTCGTTGCTGGTGGGGTTAAGATATTAGACCAATTAACTGGGCAAATATTAAACTCTTCTGGATTAGCAGATCTAATGATACTATCCAATAAGACATCACAGAATTATGGGGAATATTATTCTCACGCCGGTAACACAAGGGGATTAGTAAATAATGCCTTGGGTGTAGTAAATAACTTTGGTTCACCCGCAACTAGTAAGGATTTAGATAACATTATAGATGCAGGAATTAATATGTTTATCAATAGGGATGGACAGATTAAACTGTGGGGGAATAGAAGTGCAAGCTATACCAATGACCAGGAAAGATTTACTTCTATAGTAAGGTTAATAATCTTCATTAAGAAATCACTTAGGCCTACTCTAGAGGACTTCTTAGAAGAACCTAATGATATTCCAACATGGAAGAGAATGTACTTCACTGTGAAGCCTTTTATGGACTCCCTGGTAACACAAAGAGCTTTGTATAGTTATGAGTGGCAGGGTGACCAATTCGCTAAAGGGTTGGATAATTTAACCATCAACGATGCAACTGATGTTACCAATGGTAAATATGTGGTAAGAATAGTTCTTAAGGCTATAGGTTCTATCCAGGAAATTAACGTGGATATGGTACTTACTCCTGGAGGAATTAGTTTCGAGATTGTAAACGAATTAATATAATAAATTAAAGAAATAGAAATGGCAAACGTAAGCAACCCAAGGAAGAAGTTCAATTTTAGTATACAGATTGCACCGGCTCCAATAAACCCATTCTTATGTCAGACAGTAGACCTACCGGACATTAGTATAGAACAGACGGCACATGGAGATACTAACCATGATATAAAGACCGGAGGTAGGGTTAGCGTAGGTAACCTAAGCCTTGATAAAATATCAACAACCTCTGGGGCAGATAATTATATGTATGACTGGGCAATGTCTGTACAGGATATTATCTTAGGAGGGGGTTTAGTACCTAGTCAATATAAAAGGATTATCACAGTAAGTGAACTGGCCGAAGATGGTACCTCTATATTGAATACCCATGTTCATATAGGTTGTTGGCCAACTAAAATTAATGGACAAGGTTTAGATAGGATGAGTTCTGACAATACCATCGAATCCATAGAGTTCTCAGTGGATACGAAGGATAAGCTCTAAACCAATTCAATACATATTATATCAACCAAGAGAGGGGACTATTCAAGTCTCCTTTTTTTGTTTTTATACTATTCATACCATATAAAACACATATAATATGGACACTAAGACAGAGGAACTTCTATACGGGAAGAAGAAAAAATTAACCCTACCATCCGGTTACTATGTAATAATCAGAGAACAGAATGGGGCTGATGATGATATAATATCTAATCAAGTTTATGCAGAGGATCTATCTAATATAGATATATTCATATCTTCTTTAATAATTGAAACTGACCTACCCTTTGCCATTGGTAAAAGGTTAAACAAGGACAACATTAAGAACATGCTTCTTAAGGATAAGTACTTTGTTTTATTTGCCTCAAGGATTCATTCAATGGGGCCAGAAGTAAGGTTCTCATTTGATTGGGGTAAAGATAATGGTGGTGTACAAGAATACACAGAAGACCTAAACATATTTATCTGGGATTATTCAAAACCATTTCCTGAAGAAGGTGATGAGAAATATAGAGAAGAAATGATTCAACCCTATGGAAAAGACCCATACAAAAAGGTTGAGATCACTTTAGATAGTTCAGGTAAGAGATTAAGGTTTAATATGATTAACGGTCATAGTGAAAAATACTTAATGAAGGTAGATACCATTACTCGTAATGATATTTATAAAGCAAGGGACATGGAACAATTCATTGATGATAAATGGATGAAAGTTTCTAATTTTATGTATTTCAATAAAAAGGAAATGGCAGAACTAAAGAAAGTAGTTACTGCAATTGATCCCGAATTTGTAGGTACAACCCATCTAGTTAACCCTTATGCTAAAGCAGAAATTAAAGAGATGAATTACCCTATAATGAGGGCAGAGTCTTTTTTCTATCCGGAGGAGATTTAGAGGAAGAATTTGTATTCATGTCAATGAACAGCATGAATATAGGTTGGACAGACTTTTTAAATTTTCCTCATTCCAGAAGGAATAAAATGTTAGAGATAGTTCAAAGATATATTAAACCCCCACTTAAAGATAAATAGATGTACGGACTGAGCGGTTCAAACTTAGCAATTGGCGTATCCCTAGTTCTCCGTGATAGATTCACTGGGGGAGCTAGGGCTGCTCAGCAGCAAATGCGTTCTATGAGTGCCGAGATGATTGCCATACAAAGGCAACAGATGCAGGCTCAGATGCAAATTAATGCGGTAGGTGCTGGTATAGGTTTAATGGCTATACGGGGTATGGCACAGTGGACTAAAGTTGGGGCTGAGTTCGGTTATACTATGAACTATGTAAACACCATTGCTGAGAAAAAAGGTGGTGTAGGTTTTGATATGCTTTCAAAGAAGGCTAAGACTTTAGGTGCAGATACCATGTTTACTGCCCGAGAGGTTGCCGATGCGATGAAGTATATGGCAATGGCTGGACAGGATACAGAAGCGCTTTATAATAACATAGGAGCAGCGGTTGCTTTAGCTGGGGCTACCATGTCCGAGTTAGGGGGTAAAGGGGGTACCGCCGATATTATGACCAACGTAATGAAAGGTTTTGATATCAATGCTACCCAACAAAACTCTATGAGGGTTGCCGATATTTTAACTATGGCAACCACCTCTGCTAATACCAACCTTTCGGATTTAGCAGAAGCAATGAAGTATGCAGTATCCACTGCTAAGGATTTGAATATATCTCTAGAGGAAACTGCCTCTATGGTAATGATGGCTGGAGATGCTGGTATACAGGGATCCATGGCTGGTACTGCCGTGGAAAACATGTTAAGGTATGTAACTAGGGCAGCGGATGAATCTAGGAGGGGTAGAGCGGGGGATGCTCTTAATGCTTTAGGTTTAGGTGCAAACGATTTAAAAGATAGTAAAGGAAACCTACTAGCTATATCACCTTTAATGAAAACCATAAGTGATAGCATTGTAGCTATGGGTACTGGTAACGTAGATACACAAAACCTACTAGCTGATATCTTTGGGGTTAGGGGTAAAAGGGAGGCTTCTATCTTACTTCGTAACATGGCTGACCTTGATGGTTATATAGAAAAATTAAATTCAGGTGCAACTGGTAAAGCCACAACCAACCTAGAATCTATGATGGATACCCTAATGGGTTCAGGTATACAATTAAGTTCTACCTGGGAATCCTTTAAGATTGCTTTCACCGAGGCATTAGAACCAGTAATAAAACCTTTATTAGGTATGTTAACTGGGCTACTTAAAATTATTACAGCCATGACCGAGACCCCCGTGGGTAAATGGTTAACAGTAATAGGGGCCGGGTTTATTGTACTTAAAACGGTTACCATGGGTTATAAGGCTATAGTATTAAGCCTTAGGTTATTACACATGGATATGGGTACCACTGCTGCAACAGCTTCTGGTAGGGCTGTAGCTGGTTATAATGCTATGACGGCAGCCGCTACTAGGTATGCTGGAGTAGCTGGTGGAGCAGGGGCTATGGGGTGGAGATCTAAAGGTGGGGGATATGGCGGTGCTATAGCTGTTAATTCACAAGGTAGGTATATAAACAAGAAAACGGGTAAGTTTGTATCCGGAGCAGTTGGGGATAGGTATTCTAGGATGCATAGTAATCGTCAATCAGTTGGGAATAAAGGACAAGGATTGGGTAGGTTTGGGGCTGCTATGGGTAAAGGTTCAATGGGGGCTATGTTTGGAGGTATGGCTTTATCAATGGGAGGCGATGCAGTAGGAGGTGGGGCTGGGGCTGCTATGGGTATTGCTGGAGATGCTTTAAGTTTTGCTGGAACAGGAGCTATGGTTGGTTCAGCATTTGGCCCAGTAGGTACTGCAGTAGGTGCTATAGTTGGCGGGGTAGGTAGTTTAGCTTATTCATTATACACTTCACTATCAGAAACGGCAGATGCAGTTAAGGACGCAGAAAATGAGGCTAAGACCCTATCAAATAAACCCGAACTTAGTAGAGAGGCCTGGGCTGAAAGGGCTAAAACAATATTAAGGATGGGTGAGGGTGATACTATACAGGGTATGGGTAGAGATCCAAACCAACTACAAGCCATTGCTAGGAATGGCGCTAATGCTTTATCCAATGCTAATGTAAGTAACATAACCATTATTATTGATGGTAAGAAAGCAATGGATAAAAAGATAGAAGAAAGTTATTATAAAACATTAATAGATTTAGGTACATTCTAAGATGGCAAAATTCATACCCAAAATAGCGGAACCAATTTTAAACTATGTCCCAGACAATAGTATAGATCAACTTGTATCTTATGGTTCAAAGGCTATGAGGGCTAAGATAATAGCTGATAGGTATACAAGGGGCTTTGAAAAGGTTGATAGGAATGGGCCTAAAGAAGCTTATGATAATGGGCCTAAGGGAGGAGAACCCAGAAGAACCGAATTGGTATTACCCCCAAGAGAACAGCCAGAAGGTTATTTATATGAAACACCCAGGCTCTCAAGAGTACAAGATGTAGCTAAAGATTATATTTCTATAGTAGACATAGATTACAATCCCTCTGAGCATAATGATACAAGGTATTATTCTTATATATCTTTACCATTTGTTCCTTTAGAGGTTAACTATATCCCAGAATCTAAGTTTGTGGGTATAGCTTCATTCGGAAGTAATAACCCTATCTACCAATACACAGGTAGTGAAGATACCCTATCCTTTGTAATAGATTGGTTTAGTAGTGAGAACCATAGAGAAGATGTAATATTCAATTGTAGATGGATAGAAGCCCTAACTAAGTCAGATGGTTATAATGAACCCCCTCACAGAGTTAAGATAATATGGGGGGGACAAAGTCCGGGATTAAATACAGCCATGGGATATAGGCCGGAAACCTTATTTGGTGATTCAATCTGGGTATTGGTGGATGCCCCTTATAAACTATCCCAATTCAACAGGGGTTATAAAGACCCTAAAACTGGAAGGTTTATATCAACCAATATGTTACCTCAACAAGCATTACAAACCGTTACATTCAAAAGGGTTACCTCATACAATAGAAGTAGTAAAGATATAATAGGTAGCTTAGGAAATCAAAGAAACAAATAAGATGAGACAAGGATTATACGATAAAGGCTATATAATAAACTATCCCTTAGGTGATCAATCATTACAAAGGGATATGTTGGTTTATAAAGAAGATATAGATGATATGTCTTATACTATTAAAGATGGGGATAACCTAACGAAGATAGCCTATCAATTTTATAAAGACCCATTGAAATGGTTTGTGATAGCTGATGTAAATAATATAAGTAATCCTTTCGACCTTACAATTGGTAGGGCTATAGTGATACCTAACTTAAATAACTACCTATAATGGATATGCAAGAACTGGCACAAATGGAATACCCATTAGGGATGCCAATGGCCTGGTTATTTGATACACAAGGTGTAATGTTAAAGGATGCTGATGGTAGACCTTTGTCTAGGTATCTTACAGAATTTGAATATGTCTACGATGAAGAGGAAGATGATAGATGTGATATGACATTACAATTCGATTCAATAGATAAATATGATTTACCTTATCTTACACATGATGTAATCCTATTAGTTCAGTGGGGTTTTGTTACACCTGGTGGAGAGGTTATTAAAAGCCCCCAACGTAAGGTAGCCATTAGGGATATAACCACAAGCTATTCTAACAAGGGTTTCGTAATGAATATCAAGTGTACAGATTTAGTTGCCTATCTTAAAGCCTATACCACAAACACCATAAGGTCTTCAGGTAATGCATTGGTTGCTAAACTAGAAAACTATTTTGCCGGGTGGCTAAAAGAAATAGCCAATGGTCAGTACACTGCTAATATAATTAATGACACTACCTCTGTCCGCTATGGTAAGGACGGTCAAGTTACAGTGGGAGATTTTGATTCAAAATTAAATACAGTAAGAAATCAGGTAGTAGGGGGTAGGGCATCTGATAGTTTTTATTATCTATTATATGAAGCTAAGGTTATTAAGGGTAAAAATATAAATATAGATGGTGCTATAAGGGCTAGCCTAGAAGGTATGGAGGGTATAAGTAATGGGCAACCATCCAAATTGCTAATGGATGGTATGGATGATAATATAGTTATAAGGCCCAGGAATTTTGATCAAATAATATACAAGGCATTCCTTTGGCAAAATGGAATAAGGAATTTCATAGACTTTAAGAATAACACCAACACTCGTAAGGTAGAAGAGGATGTTGCTAGTACTAGTGATATAAATCCTTATAGTAAAGAATCCGAAACTACACAGGTAAACTATGAGGATGAAGAAGATAACAAGGATGTAAATGAACCTAATAAGCCCAAGATAAATTCAATGGGTTTAATAGATTCTACTCCTGATTATAGTGAACTTCTTAAAATATTAAAGGAAGAAGAAAGGATTGCATCTTTACCAAAATATAGTGAGGCCCAAATAAAGTATGAGGCTAGTAAACCGGGTATACCGGATTCAACCAAGATTAAAAATATAAAGTTAGTTACTAAACTTGAAGAAAATAGGAAGGCAAATGAGGATACCGCCCGCTATGTTGGATACTTAAACCAATTAACAGCCAATTTTAAAGAAGCTACTATAGATGACCCTCTTACTAAAAGGGATTTGGTTAGTTTAAAAGATTCACTTTATGTAGGTAATGAAGGTGACAAGGAAAATAGTAATAGGCCAAGGGGATTCCTTAAGTTTAATACCCCTGCCTCTGCGGTAGTATCTAAACCCATATTTTTAGACCAGCAAGATAAGAGAAATAAATCATTTGATGATGCAACTAGGGCTTTACTAAATAAAGGTATAGAAAAGATACAAAGAAAACAC
>Ga0209414_1001699_pt1 | contig 10246 bp, 8 predicted proteins | sample LakVidmifraction_4_FD_181154 | JGI IMG/M metagenome (GOLD analysis project Ga0209414, IMG submission 181154) | Hypersaline microbial communities from Lake Vida, Antarctica - Brine Hole Two &gt;0.2 micron (SPAdes) (version 2) | ecosystem: Environmental > Aquatic > Non-marine Saline and Alkaline >... | reverse complement strand
GACACTTCCAGAAGAATTATTACCGAGTGTACAAGCGAATATTCAAAGATGGGAGCAATCGCTCAAAAACTTAGTAACGACGTACGATTGCTCACAGACGCAAACAAAAGAAAGTGATTGCAAGGAAGCTAAGGATTAACCGTCCAATTCATAAGCGCGTCAAATACGTTTGGCGCTATTCTGTCACGCCATTCTAAAGCTTTGGTTTTTACGTAATCTTCTTTTGCTATAACATAAGCTTTATGGGCTTCGTTAGGACACTCAAAAGTCCCTAGATGGAAATAACTACCATCTATTGATAGGTGGGCTACAAACAAACCCCTACGGCTTCGCCTAACACCTACAGGCATGTCATTGCTTTTAACCTTCCCTGTAATTATCACTACATTTATCTCATTAGGGATTAAAGAGCAATGCTCAGGTGAGTATATTTTATTACCTTTGGTTAGCAAGTCTTTATCTAAATCATAACCTAAGCCGTAATAACTATGATTAGTTAGCCATTCACAAAATAGCTGAAAGTTAAGCCACTTACTATCCACACTGCAACCAATATAGCTTGGACACCTGTTTTGGTATACCGGACAGAGACACCTCTCAAGCATTCTGCGCCATATGCAGTACTCATTGGTTGTTTTGCCGTCAAAACTTGATTTAAATCGGCCAACCCCTAGGTATCCTAAATCGTAAGCGCTTGGCTTGTATGGATTTCTCAACTGTCCTAGTCGCAAGGTACTAGAGTCAGTGTATGCCTTGTGCGAATGGACATCATTATGTTTTATGAGTATTTTTCTATAGTTTATATATTCGGACACAGTGACCGTACCGCCTTCATTAGTAGAAAATCGGTCACCGACTTTTATTTTGGATTGCTTAGAATGATTAATGCTAGTAGAATTGCTTGTAGTCATCTTGATACTCCTAGTATCGACTTGATTAGAAAACCTCATTTATTAGTGTAAATGGGGTTTTTGTTTGTTCTTATATTATAGCAAATTATCTTTGTTATTACAGTTAAGTGTATGATTTATTTGTTTAAAACGGCAGCAACAACTGACCGCATTAGTAACAGCTTACGAGCAATCGAACAAGCCAACCGAAGAAAGTAACAAGGAGTAGGTCGCCATGTACATAAGAATTACTGACTTTGCAGGCACATACCCAAAGCTACACCCGACCAAGTTACCGGACCATGCCGCGCAGTCCTGCCTAAATGTGATGGTTGAGCATGGCACGCTATCGCCTAGCAGAGAAGCCACCACGTTTGATGAGTCTAACGGCTTTCCTTACGCTGACTTTTTGAGCGCCATATTCTTTAAACATAACGGTCAGACCTATAAGAAGTTTAGCAATAACCTTGCTAATTATGCCTTTTCACCCGTACATGAGTCTTACCGTCTGTACTGGACCACTGAGGATAGCAATAAGAAGCTGATGTTTAGTGATTGGAGTGTCGGCAATGGGGTTGATGAAGGTGAGCTAGTCACTGATGGTTTTGATTATATCGCAGGTATGCAGCCACCGAATGTAACCGACTTAGTGGTCAGTGGCATGACCCCACCACCAGTCTAGGAAGGCGGCACGTTTTACTAAAAGGAGCTATCAAGATGAGTATGCTTACAGACCTTATCGAGCAGGTACTAAAAAAGGCGAAGGATCAGAAAAGCTCGTCAGGCGTTGAAAAAGAAGAGGACGATATAAGCGATGCGGTAACAAAGGTTATCGAGTCTATGCCGGAGAATAGAGAAGCGCGAGTGTATGCCCTCACTTACGTCAATACTTTTGGTGATGAGTCAGCCCCTAGTACAAAAGATGAAATGATATATCTAGCAAAAGGCGACATGCTAACCCTAACCATACCTTACGCGACAGGCGAAAGAGAGGCGTTAGTTAGAGATTATGGTGTGAACGCTATTAGACTTTATCGGTCAGTGACCAATTCGTCAGGGGTGGCACAGTTCTTGTTTGTCAAAGAAGCTATTTTTAACATGACAGGTGATTCAATTGCGATAACGGACGAGCTACCACAAGGATCATTACTAATCGGTGAGCCATTACCCACTATCAACTACGACCCGCCGCGAGACAACATTAAAGGTTTGGGTGTGACGGACTACGGGGTGGGCTATGCTTATATCGATAAAACCTTATGTTTTTCTGAGCCATATATCCTTTACGCTTGGCCTAGATATTATGAGCTGAGTTCACAGTACAAAGTCATGGGCATGGGGCACTACGATAACGCTATTGTAGTCGCCACCACAGGCAACCCGATACTTATCAATGGTATCAGTCCCGAATCTATGAGCGTGCTAAGCCTGCCCTTGTACGAAGGCTGTGTGTCGTCACGTAGTATGGTCAATCTAAATCATGGCTGCATGTATGCCAGTAACAATGGCCTGGTGCTGGTGACGACCAACAGCGCGAAGTTATTAACCGAAGATGTGTTCTCAACGGACGACTGGCAAAAAATAAAGCCGTCTAGTATTCATGCGTGTGCCTACAAGAACGGCTATCTATTCTTTTGGAATAACGAAACCGATAAGGGCAGTGGTTATATCGACTTGAACAGCGCCAACAAAGGGGTGTTATGGTTCGATGACCACACGCTAAATACCTTTGTAGATGATGCCGTGATTCAGATGGTATCGAGCGAGCCTGATGGGTACGGTGTTGATCGGTCAGTGTATCGGTCTTTTAATCCTGAGTATGGTCAGCCATTTATCAACAAGGTACTGGTGTGGCGCTCAAAGACCTTTAATACTGACGTACCTAAACGCTTCTTAGCCGGACAGGTAATTGCAGATGACTATCCTATCGGAGACATTATATTCCGTGTCTATGGCGATGGCGTGCTACTACATGAGTCTACCGTAAAGGATACTCAGCCATTTAGGGTCGCCAACCACAGTGCCAAGCGCGACTTCTCTATCGAGATTGAATCTAGCGTCTCAGTGCGCGAAGTGGCACTGGGCGAAACCATGCGCGATATGATTAAGTAAGGGGCTTGATGTGAGTAATAAAAAGATAAGACTGCCAAGCGTACCAAAAGATGCCAGCCGTGATATGACGGTATTCTTGCAGACGTTAAAGCAGGTGATAGAGACTATTGGTAGTAATTCATCAGCTGTCAGCGGGGCTTCTCGAAGTTACATACTAAGAACCAATAACAGCACCTATGACAAGCTGAACGACAAGATAGATAACTCACTAGCCGTTGGTAATATCCTAGACATTCTAAACGGCAGTATCACCGAGTCGCAGCTATTCAAGGACTTAGGATCAAGAATCGCTAAAATTGAAACTAATGAAATCAATATCAGCACAGAAACCCAAGACCGTATTGCCGAACTACTACTAACCAATAACAATCTAAGCTCAGAGATTACTCATCGGAAGTCAGATATTGAGGATATGACCGGACGAGTAGATATCGTACTGGCTAACACCAATGATAATACCACACTGATAGCCACTGAAACCAATACCAGAACGACTGAGATTAGCGCGCACACCTCACAACTCACCTTGCTTGAAACAAAGACTGCCAACGCAGGCACTCGTATTGGCACGCTTGAAACCACTACAGCGAACCAAACGCAGGCAATCGCCAACACTAAAACCGAATTGCGTACAGAGTTCCAGGCGGCTGATGATATTAATACTGCCGCCATCGGTATCGAAAGAACCGCCAGAACAACAGCAGTAAGTTCGGTCGCCTCATCGGTCGATACCCTACAAACCACCGTAGGCAATAATACAGCGTCAGTACAAACTGCCCAAAGCTCGATAAATGGTATCAATGCGTCATGGTCTATTAAGACCGATGTGAATGGGGTGGTCGGTGGGCTTGGTGTGGTTAATGATGGTCGTACTGCGGACTTTATGGTTCGTGGTAGCAGCTTCGTTATCACAGGGCCAAGCGGTAGCAATAGCACGCCATTCGTGTCCTATCCGGAAGATGTGACTATTAATGGCGTATTGATTAAGAAGGGTAACTACTTAGATGCCGCCTTTATCCGTAAAGCGTCCATCGACAACCTATCCGCCATAGCCGCTAACATTGGTCATTTTAAGTCGGCAGAGACAGGCAGACGGCTTGAGATAAAAGACGGCTTAGTCAGTGTCTATGATGCAAACGACGTCTTACGTGTCAGACTAGGGATTTGGTAATGGATCAGGGATTACAGGTTTGGGACAGCAGTGGCGACAAGATACTAGATGTAGCGCTGCAAACGTCTAGTATTTTAGGGACTCTTGATGTAACAGAGGTAGGAGTGCAGACCGTTACTAATGCTAGGTTTGCTTGGGGAACTCCTTTTTTTATGTCTGACAGTGTTTATGCAGGAACAGAGTTAGAAGGGAGCTTCTCAGGCAATACCTTTACGCTGAATTCCACTTATAACGCAGATGGTTTTGCGCAATTTACGCCACTGACTGTATATTACGGAGTGTTCTGATGACAGGTCTATTGGTTGAGAATGACAAGCGGAATGTGCAAATTAGTAGTGATGTGAAGCAGCTTATGCGGAGTCGTTTGGTGCATCACGATTTTAATGAAAATAACGTCTCAGTTCCAATAGGCAATGAGGACGGCACATTTTCAGTCTGGCATAGAAGTGATACGACTAACAAGTATAGTGACATAGGGGTCTTCTCTAGGACTACTGGTGCAACCTTTCTAGGAAAGCGAAAATACGTGAATGGTGATGGTCTAAAGGTAGATCAGCATATATTTAGCTCAATACCGCCTCCCTCGTCAGGGGTGGGTTTGCAGATGTTTGATGAAAATGGGGTAGAGACTTTTAACAGCGACAACCCTTTATTGTCAATCATAGATAAAGTGTCAATTCATGTAGAAGATGCTTACGAAAAAGAGTGGAGGGAGGGCTCTGACGGTACGTTGTATCAAGATCGAACCAAGTGGTCTAAAACATACCCTGGGTATAGCAAGCTGGGCATTTTGTTTGCTAATGTCCCTGCTGGTATTTACAAGTCTCCTAATTATTACCAAATAGATGCCTATGCCTACAATTTTATGACTGTAGGTAATGTTGTTGAGCTATGGTATCGCGCTGAGTATTTTTTTTGGTCGGGAAGCAGTGCTACGATTACACCAAACTGGGATTCTGAGCTAGAGTTCTTTGTGATAGACCTATCAAACGCCTAGATAAAGCGTGGCATTTAGTAAGGAATAAGGCTAATAGTTTGATATACTAAAGCCTTGTAACACTTGTTTTTATTAGGCTCATCATAGCCACCTCACAACCACCAGATACCTAGTCATGATTGCATGATTGGGTTTTTCTTATGTCTAAAATTTATGTTTAAACCATCAACCAAATTACGAGGTGCGATATGTTCGGTCTAATAGCAGCAGGTCTTGGGTTAGCTGGCAGTCTGATTTCAGGCAACAAAAAGAACAAGCAAGCGAGGCGTGCAAGCGATCAGTCTATAGGCTTGCAACAAGAGCAGTTAGACTTTGCCAAAAAACGCTATGAAGAAAATAAAGTAAAGTATGCGCCTATCGAAAAAGGCATGTTGCAGATGGCGTTAAAACCCCGAGAGGTTGAGAACCCTGATTATGAAGGGGCAACCAGTCGCGCTATCGGTGATGTCAATTCACAGTTTGAAGGGGCAGAAGATGCCCGACTGCGAACCATGCAACGGCAAGGCGTTAACCCCAATAGTGGGCGTGCCGCCTCGATGGGTCGTCAATTATCACTGTCTCGCGGATTGGCGTTGGCAGGCGGTATCAATCAATCCAGAACTCAGGAGAAAACCAGAGTTCGCAGCCGTAATGATATGAACGAGGCCAAACAGTGGGATAGATTGCAAAACACAGCCACGCTAGGCGCTAACAAACAAAGCGGTGCTAGCAGTGCGTTAGCCAATTCGCAAGGCGCATTGGCGCAAACCTATCAGAACCGATCAAACCAAGCAAGCAAGCAAGCGTCAGGACTGTTTGAAAGCGCAGGTACTCTGGCAGGTGGAATGTTATCAACTTGGGGCAATAAATAATGTCATACGGACTCGCACAATTCGGAATAGCAGCAGCAGGCGCTTATCAGACCGCAGAGGCAGCAAAAAAGACAAAGGCAGAAGAACAAGAGCAGCAAGAATATGATCGTGGCCGTCAGGCTACGATTGACAAGAGAGCCGCATCCGCTGAAACTCGCGCACAAGGCGCTTACGAGCAGAATCAGAAAAGCGCAAGCGCGGAGTATGATGATAATCAAGCTCTCTATAAATCGGCAGCAGATGGTCGCGGCTATACCGACACCATGAACCAGTCGAGCTATCTTGAATCACAAGGCAATACTGGGGCAGCAGCCAACGCTATTATCAATGGTGCGAACAAGAACAGCCGCATTCCTTTTCAAACTAGCCTTGACGTTGATGAACAAGGGGAGCCTATCGAGTACATCGATGATGAAGGGGCGGTAACTTATCGGCAAAATATCCTTGATACTGAGGACGGTTCAATTCTTAGTAGCAGTCAAACAACGCTAGAGGAACTGCGCGGCAGTTATAAGCAGCTACAAAGCGGCGAGGAAATCAAGAAGGCGGCCGCAGAAGTTAAGCGTCTGCGTGCTGAGTCATTACAAAAACGGCAAGACGAGCGTGATGATTATGTCTTTGAGTCTAATACTGATGAAGGTGTCAAAATCAGGGCAGACAGCCGTGATTTTGAATATGGAGAAGCTGAGGCAGAGTACGAGCATAATTACAATATAGCCGAAGATAACAACAGTACCGCTAATGATATTAGCAAAGGTCAAGCAGACGAAGCAATCAATCAAGGGGTAGGGTTTACCGTTGGGCAAGGTGGCGGTAGCGGCACGATTTCTAAAGTCATTAGTGCTGGCGAAGGCTGGACTAAGTACCAGATGGCAGACGGACAAGTCGTGACCGCGAAAGGTGATAGGAATTATCGCAATAACAACGTAGGTAATATTGAGTACGGTGACTTTGCTAAGAGCAACGGAGCTATCGGTAGTGATGGACGTTTTGCGGTATTCCCTGACGCAGAGACAGGCGCACAGGCTATGCACAATCTAATATTTAACGCAGGCAGCTATAAAAACCTACCGTTAAGTGAGGCCATTGCTCGATACGCGCCTAAGTTTGAAAATGACACGAATGGTTATGCTCGTACTGTATTGCAAGCGGTAGGCAATCAAGATAAGCCTATGAACCGGTACAGTGGCCAAGAGCGTAACGCCATCATGCAAGCAATGATTAAAGTAGAAGGTCAGGACAATGTTAAGTACAGCAGCAATGGTGGTACAGGCATTAGCGTTAAAACAGATAAAGATTTAGCGGCAAGCAGTACAGGTAACTCTAAGTCAGGGAAAACCGCAGTAGCAAATACCGTCCAAGACTTTAACGTCAATATTGACAAGGGTGTGGACAACGCCTTAAAAGACGCTGAAAAGAAGTATGGCATTAAGTCAGGGGCAGCCACGACCACCTCATTCTCTACAGCCGGAACAAAGATAAAAGAAATGGCTACCGCTAAATCTGCAAGCGAGCTGAGCGATATGTACTCAGAAGCCTTTGCCATAGTTATGAAGGCCGTACCAAAAAGGCAGATAAAAGACCTTGGGGAAACTCAAAAGATAGCGCTGGGTAATACTATTTTATTCTCCATGATGGGCGCGTCATCAGCAGAAGATTTTAGAAATAGGGTTTATAACATCAATCCTGACTTGCAACAAAAACCCCCTTATTCAGGACGAACAGACCACCCCACGCCCAACAACCGCACGCCTGAACAGGCAGCACGTATCGCAGCAGCTAGAGGGTTACAGCCAAGACTGACAATGCCCAACAGAAACAAGAGTGAAGCACAAACAGCGTGGGAGCAACCTGCATTTCCAGACACCCCGCAACGAGGGAAGCTGTCAGCTCTATCTAATACACCTCGAATAAGCGCTAACCCACGAGGTACGAACACTGAAAACCTACCAGCAGGAAGTAGGGTAGCAAATGATGTAATGAACGCTAACAAAAACATAGACTGGTGAGAATAATATGAGCAATACTTTAAATAAAAGATTATCAGGTCTTGTTAATACTGCGGTAACAAGCAATCAGAAAACCCGTGATAGCCGTAATAGCATTGCTAAAGGTTTTGATATTGGGGTTGGCAAAAGCTACGTCAATGAAGATAAGAAGGTGGCGCAGACTGCCTTACGTGAGTTTGAGAACACAGTATGGAAGCCTAAAATGGCCTCTTACATTGATAGCAAGATGGGCGAGCTACCACATCTTAAGAAAGGCACCCCAAAGTACAAGCAAGCCTATGATTACATCTACAACAGTAACTATAAAAAACTACAAGCAGCAAAGACTACCGCTTATCAACAGGCAGGTGTGCTACGCAAAAAAGGCCAGACGCAACGTCAGCTAGAGAACGAACACTTTATGGCTGACTCCACACGCAACGAGACAACAGGCGTGTCAGGTGCTTCACTTGCTTTACGTGACCACTCAGAAGCGTGGAAGGGTGGAGTAATAACAGGAGCGGCTAGAACCGCACGTTATGTAGCGCAGACTGTCGCTGATGTGGGTGAAAACGAGGATGGTGGTTTAGCTGATAAAAGCGCCAAGTCACTAAAAGAATATGAAGAAGCGGTGGGCAGGGCCTATCCGGCTTATCCTGATATTCAGAAGAACGGTACTTTTTCTCAGAAGGTTGCAGTCAGTGCTATCGAGCAAGTACCGCAGCTAGGTGCAATTATTGGGACAGGCGCGGCAGTAGGTGTGGGTGCGCTAGCATTAGGTGCACCTAGAGCCGTGGCGGCATTAAGTGCTTACGGTGCAACCAGTGCAGCTATCTGGCCTTTGTCTTATGGTGATGGTAATGATAGCGTTAGACAGGAGCTTGAAAGCGCCACCAGTGAGCAACTGTCCGGAGCGCAGCGTTCGCAAGGCATCTACAAGGCTAAGTTTGATAAGAATATAAAAGACGGCCTCAGTGAAGATGAGGCGTTTGCTAAAGCACATGACCAAACCATTAGTCAGTTAGCAGAAGATGGCGGTACCACCGTTGCACTCGCTAGCGTGGCGATCAGTTTAATTGGTCCGGGCGCAGGTACTCTTGTCGTGGGCAATTTGTTTAAAAGCCCATTAACGAAAGCCGGAACAAAAGCAGTTAATAAACTGGCAGGCGCAGCAAATAAGAGCAAAGCTGCAAAAGGCGCTATAGTCGCAGGTGGTGCGGTTACCGTTGGTGGTCTAAACGCAGTCGAGGAAGCAGGTCAGGAGCTTGTCACTGATTATGTCGGACAGAAAACGGCTGTAGAGGTGGGCAACAGAAAAAAGATTGATGCCAAGCAGAATATGGATGCCGCGATAATGGGCGGCACGTTAGGCTTTCTTATTGGTGGCGGTACCAATATCGCTATGGGTGGTGGGGCGCGATTACAGAACGCACAGCAACAACTCACCCAATCCCAAGACCAGTACGCAGACGTTGCCACCCAAGCCGGACAACTGCGCGAACAAGTGGATAGCTTTGAGCAAGGCACGCCTGAACATCAAGCAGCAACCGAACAATTCCAACAAACCAAGAACACAATGGACAGTATGGCAGCCGAGGCAGAGCAAGTGGGCATTCCACTCAGCTCATTAGCTCGTCGTGCGCCACGTATCACCCCACTGGATATAGACAATGCCGCAGGACCAACAGACACAGCCCCAGTCGATGCCGATGGCAGCCCGATTGATACTGATACCGACCTTGATACTGATGTTACCCCTAGTGATGGTCAAGCTGATTTAGTCGTTAGTGAACAAGAGCAGGACGCACAAGATGCCAATATTTCCGAGCTAATCGCAGAACAGGCAGAGATTGATGCCGCTATTGAAGATGGCACAGGGGAACGGCCAGTTGAGCAGTCAGCAGCCGAAGCACAAGCATGGTATGACCAGCAGCGCGGTGTTGGCAAAGAAGGGTTAAGCGGAGTCGTGGCACGTGCCAAATCCAGTGAGCAAGATACTGCGTTTGAGAAACAGCAAGCCGAGTCAGCCGCGACTACGAGCGATAGCATTAATAATTATATTGCCGATCAGCGCAGTCAGCAGCGACAGATTGATGAAGCGTTAGAGCAGGACATGGCAGACGCTAAAACCTATCGTGCTAAAAAAGACGTTGAGGAGCGAGCGCAGCAACGAGCCATAGACCGCGAACAAGAAGAAGCCACCTTAGCAGACCGTATCAATATGGCTCTGCCATATG
>Ga0209414_1001698_pt1 | contig 10249 bp, 17 predicted proteins | sample LakVidmifraction_4_FD_181154 | JGI IMG/M metagenome (GOLD analysis project Ga0209414, IMG submission 181154) | Hypersaline microbial communities from Lake Vida, Antarctica - Brine Hole Two &gt;0.2 micron (SPAdes) (version 2) | ecosystem: Environmental > Aquatic > Non-marine Saline and Alkaline >... | reverse complement strand
GACAGCTCCCACATCACCGCCAACATTACTGCCCGCCAAGGTGACATACGATCCCGCGACCACCGAGAAAGTTTCAGCACTTTTCAGGGCAACCGTCACTGTGAGGGCGTCAGCATTGGTGGTGCTTGTCATGGTTGAAAGTCCGACGGCGAGTAGTAGTGCGGCGGTGGTGGCGGCAATTAGTTTCTTCATCGGGGTCTCCTCTTTCGGTTTCATCATTGATTATGTTATCCGTTTGGATGCAGGTCGATCGCAGCACACCCGCTGAACAGGCTTTACTCACCCGACGACCCCTGCGTCGGCTGAGAGCGGGTGAGCTTGAAGACCTCGCCTACCTTGCGACGATACTTCTGCGGATTGATCACTTGGCCGCTCCCGTCTCGAAGGTGTAGACGACGAGCGTGCGCGTCAGTCCCTCGTTCGGTGAGTCGATCCCGAAGTCGGAGTTGCCTCGATAGATCGTCCCGTGACCGCGCCAGCCAGCGCGGGTCAAGAGGGCGGGCGACTTGCGGAGCGCGCGGTTGGCGCAAGGAAATACCGAGCGGCTATAGGAGTCGTACATCGTATGCTCGATCAGGAAGCCGATAGACCCCTGCTCCTCGGTTAACGTGCCGATCCACTTACTCGTCATCGGTGTCCTCCTCCTCGTCGAACTCGCCCTCGTAGCGCGGAATCTCGCTTTGGGAGATCAGTTGATCGAAGCCGGCGCTAGGGTGGCTAGTAACGGTACGCACCGACTGGATGAACCGGAGGCCGCACGAGTTCTCGAACCACTCGCGTAGCACGCCCACCGGGTCGGAGGCCTCGCCCACCTCGACTAAGCGGCTGTCGTCGGTGCCGTCCCCGTAGCCGAGTTCTTGGAACTGTCCGACCTGTTCGGCATCGAGTGCGAGGTATATCTTGTGGCAGCCGTCGAAAATAAGCGCCTGCACTTCGGGCAGCGCCTCTTCTACTTTGGACCAGGGCATTAGTTCTCCTTCATGGTGTCTTCGATTCGGACGACAAGCGTGGGGTGCCATTCGCGAAGGTACGCTAGCCGCGTCTCCATCTCGCCCTCGGTAGCGAACGCTCCCCAGAGAGAGTCGCGTTCGTCGTACAAACGGAAGCGCATAGAGAGCCGAGCGTTGCGAGAAGCGACGGCAGCCCACGCCGAAGCAGCTTGCGCTGCCCGGCGTCGGCTAAGCCAGCCCATAGTCAGTTGCTCCATCCGAGGACGCAAATTGGGCCAATGCCGTTTGCCCGCGAGTCCTCGTCGGTGAGGGTGCGACCGCATACGCCACACGCGCCGAGCTCGTGGCCGTAGCGAACGGAGGCGGCTCGAGTGCCGGCGGCGAGGATTGAGTCGAGCACCTCACGTGCGCCGGCGCCTTTCACCGGGTAGAAGTCGTCGGAGGCTTGCACCTTCACGAACGTCCAGCCGGCCCACTTACCGTCGGAGGGCCGGTCTACTCGGTAGAACTTCACCACGCCGTCCTTCTCGATCGCGTACCGGCCGCCCGGAACGTCGGGAAGCGGTTGCTGCTTTGGGCCGGTCTTGGTTTGGAGAGCGCGGGTGTACGGCAGCTTCATCAGATCGTCAATGAGTTCCGAGGTGCCGGACTTAGACGGGCCGGAGGGCTGCTCCAGCTCGAACGCGATATCGGCGGCAAGCGTCTCGTCTACGAGGCGCTCACTCACGAGCCTCTCGAGGAAGCTGATCTGCTTCTCGGTTGCCGGGTAAGACGTGTAGACCGCATTGCGCGGTGCGTTGACGTAAGTGCTCATTTGGCTGACTCCTCGTTGCGACGTGCCCGGAACTCGGTGGGCGTCATTTGACCGGTGGCTACCTTGACGGTGTCGCTGAGGTTCTTGATCGGTACCGGCTGGTAGACCGTTCCGGTGGGTGCTGAGATTGTCATTTGGGCCCTGCTTCCTCGCCGGCACTTCCGGCTACCTGAATACCGTACCACGTTTAGGTACTACGGATGCAACCAAGACGGCGAGGGCCGGAGGACGCCATCCACCCGGCCCTCGACTTCTAGCCCTCTTCGCTCAGCCACTCCGGCGCTAGACCGGCTTCAATGACGCGTGCCGCTATCGAGTGGTAGCAGATCGCGTCGCCTCCTCGATGCTGCCCGTTCGGACACGAGCACTCGGCGTACAGGAAGTCGTCGCCGCGAGTGATCCGCACGACGTAAGGACGGGAGCCCTGCACGTGGAAGACCCGCGCTTGGGTATCGTTACCCTTCTTCACGTCCTCGTTCACTGTATCGAGCACGAGAAGCTCCCGCGCCTTCTCCGCTGACGAGTCGCTGTATGGCGCTAGGAGGGCCTCGAGGTGCCGGGCGACCGAGAAGCCGTCACCCTCTTCGGTAGACGGGGAGACGCTACCCTCCCCTGGCTCCTGTACGTTTCTGAGGTCGAGAACGAAGGTTGGGTCCTTGTCAGGCTTCATCGCCGGTCACCTCCAAGATGCCGTCCAGCGGCCACGGCCTCCAGATACCGTCCAGCGGCCAGATCGTCGACCACTTGGCCTCTTCGGGTAGCGATGAGTAGATGAACTGCGGGGCCACGAGACCGTCTCGACGGAACCGGCGCCACCCAATGCACTCGAGGACGGTGCCCACCGGCAGGATGCGAGAGAAGCCAGACCAGATCGCGCCTCCGTTCGCTCCGCTACCGTAGTGGCACATCGCTTCGATGCGCACGTTCTCACCAACGACGCGCCAACGAGTGCCGCGGCGGTACGTCTTGCGAGGGCGGACGGTGAGGCGCTTGCGGCCGGCGTACTCGGTCAGGAACCCGTCTGCGTCCTTCGAGACGACGGCACCAATGACCGAGTGGTCCTTCTCGAAGACCGAGCGCAAGTCGAGCTCGAAGCCCTCCTTGATAACGCCGCGAGGGCGTGGCCCTTTCTTCTTGACAACGGGCTTGCCGTACTCGTCGACGATGACGCCGGCGATAGGGTCAAACGTCTCCTTGGGCTTGAGCTTCATTCGGACACCCCCGGCGCTGGGTCGTCACCAAGCCACTTACCGTAGGCGCGGTCGATGTTCTCGACGGGCCAGCCCGGTAGAACCGAGTTTGCCACGCGGTAGCCATCATTCGGCTGCAGCGTCGTATTGGACAGCCACTCACCCGTGTCGAGGTCGATGGAAATGATGCGGCGCTCAAGGTCATTTCGCTCGTCGGCGACGGAGTAGGAGTTCTCGAAGACGTCGGCGCGGCAGGGGTAGAACTCGCCAACGAGTCCTTGAATGATCCACCAGTCGGCCGCTGCCTCCATCGGGCCCTCGAGGGTCTGAATGACGAGCAGGTGCCCTGCGTCAGTTCCCGAGCACTCGTCGGCGGACTTGCACGAGTAGGTAGCCGAGCCACCCTCTCGCAGTATCCAGTCGATGATCGGTGTGGCTCCTTTAGCCGTCCCGTCCCACTGCATCGCATTGATCGTTACCGGCTTCTTGCGGTATCGCTCTGGAGTGTTAGTCATTAGAAGTCCTCTCGTTGTTCCGAATCATCGTCGTCCTCGCCGTCGAACGGGAAGCCGTCGGCGTCTAGACCGGCCTCGAGTCCCTCGCTCACCGCGCGGAAGTCGGGGAGGTTGTCCACGGGGTCGCTGTCGTCGACGGTCTCGGGTTCCGGCTCCGCGGGCTTCTCGTGCTCGTCCACCCGGCGGCCAAGCTCGGCCTTGGCCTCGCGGAGGTTCTCGGCCGAACCCTCGAAGCGAATCCGGAAGAGTTCATTGAACACCTCGTCCGGCGACTCATTAACGCCCATCGGCTCGGAGGCCGTCTTGATCACCGTGAAGGTCTCGTTCGGGTCGCGCTCGACGGCAAAGATCGAGCCGGCAAGAATCCACATCGCCTCTCCGGTCTTGCCGGTGAACGCTCCGAACCCGAACAGCCGCGCTTTGGTATCGGCGTCGTAGGACGTTTGCCGCTCAACGTAGTCGTCGTGGACCTTGCTCTGGTTGTCTACCGTCTCGCGGAAGTCCTTGATCGACCGCTTCTCGTAGTTCCGCTCTTCGGCCGTGGCGAGCGCCTTGCGAGCGTCGTCAAGGGTCTGCCGGAGCTCCTCAATCGAGGGCTCCTTCCTTTCTACATCTGACATTACTTCTCCTCGGAAGGTAGGGGCGGCGTACCGGACAGGTTCCAATAAGTCCGGGCCACCGCCCTGCTAATTGGTTACGCGCCGACCGTCGCTGCCTCGAGCGCGAGCCCAACGGCGTCGGTGACGATGCGGTTCCTCGAAAGGAACGTGCGGCGGAAACGCGACTCAGCGTTGCGCGCCTTGCGGTGCCATTCGGCGTACTCGGTGCTGGCTGCCACGAGTCCGTAGGCGGTGTTCTCGATGCCCTCGCCGGTAATCGAGCGGTAGGCGCCGAGCCACTTGGAGCGGTCCTCGTCTACATTCGCTGCCACGCGCTCCGAGATCAGGTGCTCTGGCGGCTTCGGTATGAACTTCTCGAGGAATTGCTGCACTCCCTCGTTGGTCACCTTCACCGTGATCAGGTGCTCCTGCTGAGTCTTCCAGTCTTCGATCGACTGGCGCCAACCCGACAGCGCTTGCTTCGCCATTGAGATCCGCTCGCCCACGTTCTTCGTGTGGCGGAACACGAACTCGGTGCCGCGTGCTCGTGCATCCATATCCGAGACGTGCGCGGTGTTCATGCACACGATACGAGTCATGGTTGCCTGCCCACGGAACGAACCAGAGCCGTCATGGGAGTTCTGCAGAGCGAAGTACGGAATGGTCTCGCCTCGCATGTCGCCCTTGATCTGCAGTGGCTCCTGGAGACGCACGAGAACCCAAACCTGCGAGCCGCCGCGAAGCGATCCACCGGTCTCATACATCACGTCGGTGCCGGACTGCTCCAGCGCCTCCGCAATATCCCATAGCTCCGAGTTCTTCACCGTCGTGTACTTATCGGTGACGACGCCGAGCATGGCGCCGTTATCGGAGCGCTGGTTGGCATACCAACCGGAGAGCTCTTCGGTACGCGTGGCGGGCTGCCCGTCGGTATCGAGCTGTGGAATCCAGTCGTTGATGTCTCCGGGGTTATCCGGGTTCTGCATCATCAACGGGATATGACGGAACAGTGGCTCACGCAGCGGTTCCCAGGGGTGCGCGATCTGCTGCGCTTCGGCCCTGTTGGGGTAGTCCTCGAACACGACGCCGAGGTCGTGCCAGGCAGCCTGCCGGACGGTGAACATGCCGTCGGTGGCCGTAATGCCGTGACTCATATTTGCTCCTTCTTATTTGGGTGTGGGCTAATCCGGGGGTCTGCCTCGGACGGGTTGGGTAGTACGTTACCGTACCACGTAATACCGTGGTGGCTACGGGCCCAACGCAGAGCGTTCAGCGCCTCCTCCACCGTGATTACAACAGTGGCTACACCGCCGGCGCGACGTATTGCCTCGAGCGTAGCCTGCTGCGTTGGGGTTACTCGTCGGCGCGCTCGATCGACGCTCTCGCCGTTCTTCTGGTGCTTGACCTCGAGGGCGACGAGACGGCCCTCCAGGGCCACGAGAAGGTCCGGGATGCCTACGGTCTGGTACTGGCCGCCGTGGACCTTGACGACCCACGCAGCCGGGAACTCGGCGGCAATAGCGCGCACGATACGGCCGACTAGCTGCGTCTCATTCCTCGGGGCTACCACGTGCCAAGTGCCGGAATCGAACCGGCGACCCGAGCGGAGATACTCGGGGTGCCATCCTTAGCTGGTGGGTGCCCGCCCCGTGAGCGAGGACGAGCACCCGGTCTAACGGCCTTACGGCCAGGGGTTAGACGGCTTGGACGTTCAGACCTATAAATCGAGCTCGTCGAGGTCGATGGCTTCTGCATCGTCGTCCTCGTCGTCCTCGTCCTCGTCGTCTGCGCTGTCCTCTTTCTTCTTCTTCTTCTCCGGCTCGGCGGCCTTTTCCGGCTCCGGGGCCTCCGCGGGCTCAGCTTCAACCTTCGGAGCGGCCTTGACTTTCGCCGGGGCCTCCTCGACAGCATCCTCAGCCCCATCGCCCTCGAGCTCGTCGAGACCATCGGACTCGCCGCCCGACTTGCCGATGAACCGCTCAAACGCCGCGACGCGAGAGCGGGTGCGGTTGTTGTACGTGTCGTCGTCCACGTGGACGTGGACGCGGCGACCCACGAACTGACGAAGCTTGAACTGCAGCTTCTTCTTCGGGGTCTTGATTCCGAGGGCGCTCAAGAACGCCACCACGCGGAACATCGACGGGTCGGTCAGGTAAAGGTCCTCGACGAGCGTGCTGCCGTCGAAGTCCCCGCCCACGATCCGCAGCCACAAGCGGAGCTGCGGTGTCTTCTTGTTACTGCTTTCGCCAAGCTCGGCGTCCTCAATGACCACGAGGTACTTGTCGGGAGCAACGTAGTTGCTTACCGTGTCCTTGTAGTTTGTAAGATCAAGGATCAGATCATCTGCCATTTGGGTTCTCCTTAGTTACTGCGGTTGATGTTGCGGTATTGTTCCGGATGATCACTTTGACGCAGCCTTCGCTGCGCCTCCGATGCCCAGAATCCGGCTGAGCTGGGCTAGGTCTGGGGACTTGTAGGCGTTGGCCTTCTCGTCCCATGCGCGGCCGATAACCGAGGGCAGCTTGCCCCTCAGCGGCACCGGAATACGCGCCTTCGTGCGGTAGCCAGGGTGGCCGCCGAACTTGAGAACGTACCGGGTGGGAACGTTGCCGTCGTCGTCGGCGTTATCTAGGTCCTCCTCTTCCTCGGCGTAGATGATGTAGTCGGGCGAAGCGAGGGTGATGCTTAGTGCCCCGCGCTGAACGTCCGGCGTTCGAGTTGTGGTGAGCGTTATCTCATCATCCACAACCTTTGTCTGAGCCGTCATCACCACGTGCATCGGGCGAGCCCGGTTGCCGTCAGCGAGGCCATACCAGAACGTAGCCATGTCGGTCATAATGTCGAGCGTCTGACCCCACGTGCGTTGGTCGGCTGGGTTGTTACCCTTGACAATCTCCCGCACGGCCGTCTCAGAATGACCGAGCATGAAGCGCATGGCCATCTTCTGAACCGAGGTGAGCGAGTCGACGCAGACCGAAACGAACGGGCGGCCCTCAGCATCTTTCGCGTCACCCTTATCGAGCGCCCAAAAGAGCTCGTCGAGCTTCGTGATCGAGTTCGGTCGCACCACCGTAATGTTGTCGGCATACGGTGCGCCCTTGAACGAACGGATGCCCTTCTCACCCACGAGGTCGATGTAGAGCATCGGCCCAAGCGCGGCGAGCGTTGAGGCGAGTGTGGTCTTTCCGGAGCCTTGCGGCCCATGAATAAGCCATCGGCCGTAGTCCTCGGGAACGTCCTCCATTCCCATAAGGTCAAGACCTGCAAGGGTCGCTAATTGCTTTGCCATGTGACTCCTGTCTATTTGGCAGTTCGATCTCGGCCGTGCTCGGCCAAGCGTATGCGGGCAGCTACCGAAGTCCTACCGCCCTAAGTTGTTCTAGCCGGGTATCGTTTGCGTGCATCGCAGTACCGGCAATCGGCAACCCGATGACGGCTATGACGATGGAAAGAAAGAGGAGCTGCGGCGAGGGCACTCCACCCATCGGCCAGATCATTAGCACCGCGATGATCTGCACCACGAGTACAACGCCGAAGAGGAAGCGGGACCAGAGCCGCCGAGCCTTCGGGAGCGCAGCGAGGAGGGCCCTCTGCCGGTCGGGAAGGGTCTGCCGGTATGGACGTGACACCACTTGCCCCGCGTCCACGGAGACGGGCAGGTATCGCCGCCGGAGGGGCGCTAGAGACTTCGTTGGCTCCGGCTTACGGATCACGAGGGTGTCCGCTGTCGGGAGGAGTATAGGGCCGGTAAGCACCGCGGCGAGGTCGGGCAGCTCGTCGAGGACGATCTCGGTCGCGAGCTCTACGGTGGACACGACTTCCGGAGAGGAGCCGAACTCGAGCACCTCACCGAGAGCCAAGAACGAGAGAAGCCCTTGCTGGGTTCCGAACAGCCGAGCGTCTACGAGAACGCCGGTGTCGGTGAACTCCAGTTGGCCGTGGACGGTGAGCTGGGTACGAGTGCCGAGGTCAAAGATTACCGGGCCTACTCGTCGCCGCCGGCGCATCAAGATTCCGTGCGTTCGAGCAAGGTGCTTCGCTGCCGAGACCTCGGCAGACCGGCGGATATCGAGCCGTCTTTCGGGTGTGTCAAAGGTACTCATTACACGCCCTCCATTCCTCGGTTGACCAGGACTTTCATTGTCTTAGGTAGTACCCAATCGTACCACGTTACCGCTTCCCGGTTGGGCGCGTTTCGTAAGGGCTAACCGGCGTTCCGAAGTCTATGCTGGCGGAGGTCTCGCAGTCATCCCAGCCCTCTTTGTAGGCTTCATCGAGGTCCGAGTTCGGCGTCCCGTAGCTACTGGAGTCCTCATTGAAAAGGATCTCATGGGTTTGATCGGCCGAGAGCGTGTGCCGGTAGGAAATATCCCGAATCGCGGCTCGCACCACTTCTAGTTCGTCTTGAATAGCCATCAGTTACTCGCTTCCTTCTCCAGCTTGCCGTTGATAAGCATGGTGGCTTCTCCCGGAGCCTCCAGCCCAAAATCTCGGAGGTCATACTCGCCGCCGGCGCCTCCCATGAGGCGTGCCCGACTAAGGGAAGCATAGTCGCACCACTCCGCGTTGCGCCCTAACGTGCAGAGAATATCGCCGGTAGTTTCCGTCCGGCGCTTCGTGCGCCAAGCGTCGGTGGCCGTGTCGATAGCGGCGCGTAGATGCCCGAGTACCACGTTGCGGTTGATCGGTACGGCCGTGCGCTGAAACCAGATCGAGGAGACGACCGGCGAGGAGAGCCGCTCGATCACCTTGTCGTCGGCAGTGTAGAGGCCGAACTTGGGCTGGTCCTTCCGAGGGCCGGACTTGTAGAACTCGCCGTCCTCTCCCCACGGCACGCCGTTACCGTCCGGGCCGGTGGCCCAAGCGAGATACGTTTGCAGGTCGTAGTCGGAAGGGCTCTTAGCCAGCGTGCCGGCAGTCTTAGTCACGGCCGGCGTCTTGGGTGCAACGGAGCGTGCCCGATCGTAGGCGAGCATCCGAGGGCCACCCTCTCCCCACGAGGAGATCAGCGGAGACGCTCCCCAGCCGTAGAGCTGGAGTTGCGAGTCCATCATGTCGCTCGAGGCCGTAGCGGGCTTGAGGACCTTGTGCGACTTCTTATCTCGGAGCACAACGACTCCTCGGTTCTCGTCAAAGTACACCTCGTCGATGTAGCCAATGAGCTTGACGACGGGGAGAAGGGAGGCCTCCGGCCCGAGCCATTCGGCGTCACTCTTGGGCCGAGGTAGGTCACGTTCCCAGAAGACCTCGAAGCCCATCGGACGTTCGTTGAGGCGCTGCTGTTGGTACTCGTCCATCCAACGGGCGAAGAGGGCGCGGAGCCGGGTGGGTAGCCCCTCGCCTAGCTTCTCTTCCCACAGCTCCTTCGTCTCGAGGTCGCGCCCCTTCCACCAATCGTCAGCGGCTTCGAGGACGTGCTCGACGGTGACGGTCTTCTGCAGAAACTTGGGCGAGTCGTTTGGACCTTGAATGTGCGTGGGGTCGGCGCGCAACGAGTCGAGCTTACGTCCACGCTCGAGTCCTTCGGCGGCGGTGATCGCTCCCCACCACGAGCCGAAGTGCATCTCCGGCTTGGGCCCAACGTCCGGCTTCTTGATCTTGAGGACGTAATTGTAATACCAGGCGGCGGGGCACTCTCGGTACTTCGACAGCGCTGAGTAGTGGGTACGGAATACTTCGTCGTTGACTTCGACGGTGGCTCTCTGCGTGCTCATCTGGATACCTCCGCGACGGCCATGACTACCCTTGCGGCGAAGTTGTCGAGATCGCCGGTGACGACGTAACGATGCGAGGCACCGTTCTCGAACACGAGCACCGCGGCATCATCGGCTGGGAGGTGGGCGTGCGTGGTGCAGTCGTCAGCCACCGCCGGGTCAGACGTCTCGAGGAGGCACGACTGTTCGATGCCGCTCCTGCTTACCGTCGAGGGCCGAATCACGACGCTCTCAACGTCGGCTACTTCGATCTGGTCAGACATTGGTACCTTCTTCCGGGGTTGGTGCTGCTTGTACGATCTCCGAAGCGTCTCCGTAGATGCGCTCGATGCCACCGACTCCGTCGTCGTTGAGTCGACCGGCTTGTTCACTTTGCTCGTCTTCGGAACGGCGCGCTATGACGGACTCGAGGGACGTGGCTTCATCGGCATCGAAGATGTGGCGGAGCACGGCCGTCTCGAGGTTGG
>Ga0209414_1001697_pt1 | contig 10253 bp, 13 predicted proteins | sample LakVidmifraction_4_FD_181154 | JGI IMG/M metagenome (GOLD analysis project Ga0209414, IMG submission 181154) | Hypersaline microbial communities from Lake Vida, Antarctica - Brine Hole Two &gt;0.2 micron (SPAdes) (version 2) | ecosystem: Environmental > Aquatic > Non-marine Saline and Alkaline >... | reverse complement strand
TGGTGTACCAATAATTTCTACTAATCGTTGCAGAAACATGGGCTTGCTTCAAAGCTTTTGCAATGCCCTTCGCAGATGATTTTGGCGATATCTGAACGTAAATACCTATGTGGATTTTACGTTTGCCCGTAACGGGGGCTGCCTCGTCGGATACCGCACCTACATGTTGGGGGGAGATTCTTTTTATTGACGCCTTTTCAAGCACCTCATAATAGTTTTTATGTGTGTCTACTACATAAACACCATCTGCGTCAATTGATACACGCAGGGTGATTTTTACATTGAGGGGTGTAGACCCGGCCTGTTCTTTGGTTTTGAACCTAACCTTAGAAATTTTTCCTGACTCATCCTCAAAGTGATAGCTTCCCCCGTCATGCTGAATCATAAGGGTAAGAATGCCAGTTTTAATTTTATAGTTACTCATTTCATTTCTCCAATTTATAATACAGACTATTATCTGGGCCGCTTGTTAGAACTATCTTAGCATTAGTGGCTAATAAACCTATTAGTTCATTGTATTCTATATATGTCCACTCAGGTACTATTTCATCAAATATAATTAAGTTTGCTTTATGTCCTAATATCTCATTTTTACTCATACTGCTTCTCCATACATTTTCTCAAACTTACCAAAAGCGTAATCCAACCCAATGTCAACATCGCATTTAATAGGTGTGCCAGGAATAGATACGCCCCTATCCATTTGCACACATTCTAGCATTATTTCACAGTATCTATCTACATCCTCATCTTTTACTTCTGCTAAGATGGAGTCATGCACAAGGGCGAAAATACTTGAGTCTAGTCCTTCAGCACGGGTTCTAGTATGAGTGTCAATTGCCCCGAGCAAATTAATGTCTGACGCCACTGATTGTACCATGAAATTAAGCCCAGATCGTACTGCGTGTCCGGATATTCCTCTATCTTCTGACATAACATTTGGTAAGCGTCTCTTTCTACCGAAGATAGAATATATGAAGCCATTCTGCTTGATAAAGTTTTCATTTCTGTCAATCCATTCTCCAAGTTTAGGAAAAGCTCCAAAATAATCATCAATTACTTTTTGAGCCTGGCCAATACTAAAGTATTTACCTGTTTCTTTAGTTACCTGCTCACTAATATTTCTAGCACCCGCACCATACATAATACCAAAGGTTACAGATTTAGCAGCTTGACGTTTAGCAGCTTCTTTGAACTCAATTTTTTCTGCTGGGCATGAAAGATTAAATACTTTCTTAGCAATCTGACTGTGGAAGTTGCCTCCTTGTCTAAACACGTCCATTAAATTCTGGTCGTCAGATAGTACAGCCGCAGCATATACCTCAGCTGTACCCAAATCCATATCTACAATCTTATAACCTGGGCGTGCCTTGATACAACCTTTAACTATAGGGTTATCCCTTGGCAACTGCTGCATGTTCAGTTTACCACTACTACTTAGTCTCCCGGAAGTTGTAAAGATTAGATTAAAGTTAGTTCTTAATCTATTGTCTTTATCTAACTGAGGGATAATCTTATCTAAGTAAGTATTCTTAATTTTAGACTTCTGTCTAATTGTTAAGATTAATGCGGGGACTTCTGAAAATTCTGCAAGTCCAGTTAGCACTTCCGCGTCTGTAGATGGAGCGCCTTTGGGAGTTTTCTTAGTGGGAGTTAACCCAATATAATCAAATAATAGTTTCCGTAATTGTAATACACTATTAGGGTTGAAAGGCTTTCCTTGAATTGCTTCAAATTCAGCAACAATTGGATTTTTATACAATTCTTCCACAGCACTATCAATTTCTGTCTGCATTAGGGCCTGGCCCATCTTCAGACGAGGCGTGTCAAAAGGTACTCCAATTTCTTGAATATCTGTTAAAAACCTAGTAGCAGGTATAAGAATATTATTATAACAAGAAGCTAGTTTCTTATTACCTAATATCTTCTCGAATTTTTCAAACAATAGAAATGTTACTATAGCATCAATTGCCGCATATGTATACATTTCTTCAAAAGGAATACAACCCCAATCAAAATCTGCGGCTTTAACACCATGCTCTTTCTTATATGCTGTCATCCAATCGTATAAAGGCTTCTCATAGTCACCAAAAGGCGTAAAGTGCATCGCAAGAGTCTTAAGTCCGTGCGTACCCGGCGTTTCGTCGATTAGGTAATGTAGCACCATAGTATCATGGAAGCGCGGGAACTCGAAATTGAAATGATACTCAAAGAAAGCTAAATCAAATTTAGCGTTGTGCATTAGCGTTGTTTTTTTGTGGAATAATTCTTGTAGTAGTTCTTCTACATCTTCATCAATACACTCTGATTCCACGTATGCTCCAACTTCTCCGTCATAACACAAAGAGAAACCCTGAACGTACCCATCTCTAGGGTAAAGTCCGGTTGTTTCTGAATCCAGCGCAATATATGGCTTAGGGTGGTCTATAGCGGCTTGCACAAACTTCAAGGCTGAAGCAGTATCTTGAATACCTATAGCTATCCTGTCAAAATCTAGGAAATCTTGTTTTTCTCCAGATATGTACTTTACTATTGAATCTCTACTACGTTCCCAAGAAGGTCTTGCTTCTGGTTTGAAGGCTAACATTGCTGGATTGATGGTTATTAAGTACTTTTCATCTACTAGCTTTCCAGTATAAGTTGTCACAGCAGTTTGAGAGGTAAAGAATTTAAGCGCATCAGAGCCGACTAGAATTACCCAGTCATACTCATCAGTATCAATTTCAATGTCTACGTCTCGTTTAAGCACTTTCTTCTTGTACGGGTCGCTACATAGGTAATATTGGTCGAACTCGACTTTGCCTTCAAATAACTCCTTGAAATTATTACGACTAGGCTTAGTCTCGATAAGGGCTACTCTACTCATATAATTGTTCCTTAATTTTATTTACTTGAACTGCACTTAGTTCTCCAGGGTCTTTTCCCTTCCAACAAACATTTTCAGCCATTAGACCAAGTGCTTCACACATATTTTTAACTGTTTTTGCTGCTTCTTGTCCTGGATCATCCCCATCAAAGAAAATATACACCAGTTCTATACTTTGTATTTTAAGCATAGATAGCTTATCTTCATTTATGTTCATAGTTCCGTGAGTACACACAGCGTTTGTCAACCCTTTATCATGTAGGTTAAGCATATCATATATGCCTTCTACTAGTATGATTGAACCTTTTACCGGATGTACTTTAGGGAACAAAGGTATTTTTGCACCATGTGGGCTAATTTTATACTTGGGAAGCCCTCCAGACGTGTGTCTACCATTAAAAGCTGCTATTCTTCCAGACACATCACGAATAGGAAAACATATTCTTTCTCTAAAATCAGACTGTAAACTCTGAAAAGCTTCAAACTTAGCGTATGTCTCAGGCTTGATACCTCTCCAATTACCTGTGTAACTATAGGCATCGGAGGGGAAGGATAAACCAATCGATTCAGCGACCTTAGCTTTTATTTTCTTTATTAAAAGGTCTCTTTTTAATTGTAGTTGGTTTACCCTTTCCCCATAAGCGGTAAATATGTTACCTTTATATTTACAAGAAAAACAGTTAAAAATACCCGTAATTCTATCTATCCTTAAACTAGGGTTTACATCTTCATGCTCAGGGTTAAGACAACGAATTTCAAAGTCCCCTCCTTTAGGGATATAATGAATTTTTTTAGATATTAACAGTTCTTCTACGTTCATTAATATTTATACTCTCCAGTAAAATAATCAAACAGGTTTAATAAGTCTTTTACATAGATTCTCTTAATATTATCATGTATAGCATATCTTTGTTTAGCTACTAATTCCTCTATCATACCTAGAGCTACTAATAGTGTGCCAACCTCGGCCTCACAATCAGCTAAGGCTCCATTAGCATATCTATTTTTTACTTCTTCAACTTTCATTTATAATCTCCAAATAGTTTTCCACTACAAGTAGCCTCATATCCATACAAAGTATTAATAGGGGATGATACCCCCTTACAATCTTTTAAAAATTTCCGCATTTCAGATTCATCTTCTAAAGGATATACGTCCAATACTGGAACCATAGAAAGGGCTAAGTATACTAGTACTGCGTAGAATAATATTACTAAGGTTATAAGTTTCATACTATTAGTCCCATGGAGCATCTTCGGAATGTTCCCCTGTTTTTAAATCTTCATCTCCAACTTCTGGCATATCATCAGGGTGAATACCCGTCTCAGGCCCAATTTTCAGGGAGTTCCAGTTCATTACTGATGTAAAGTCCACTTCTGCCCCACTACGTTTCTTAATACATTCAAACTTCATAGTAGGATTATCTCCTTTACTTACTTTAAGTATATAAGCTGCATTAGCATCAATGAGAATACCTTTAGAAAAGCTAATACCACCATCTTCCTTACTCTGAAAAGGAGCAAGTACTGGAACTTCAAATGTAGTAGCAATTTCTTTTAATTTTGTAGCAATTTCAATCTGCTCAACCCAATCAAATGCCCCACGTTTTGAAGGTACTGTAGTAAGCTTAACTTTATTTAAATAGTCTACAATAATTACACTAATATCCATAGAGCTTTTCATTTTCTTATCCATTTCTGCATGGATTTTACCAATGGTTAGCATTGGGTCGTAAACTATATCCAGCTGACAAGCGGGGAGAAGCTCATGGCTGGATATAAGTTTACTATGAAACTTGCTAAAGTCTCTATGATTTCGGTATTCGTTCAGTACTTCTTCGCTTTCTAAGAATCTACTTGCCCACCAAGCAGCTATTGTTTCCCATTCTGTCACACTAAGATTACGCATAGCTAGTCTTGTAGCATCAATACCAGTTGCAATACTACACATATTTCTTAGAACTTCTCTCTTATCCATTTCTGTAGAGAATGTAACAGATGAGCGACCTTCATTAAATTTATTAACAGCTGTATTCTGACATATAAGGGATTTACCAGAACCCCTAAAACCACCAATTAAAATAAGATCTTTGTTACCTATTTTTTGTAGCGCATCAAACTCATTATTAAGACCTAATACAATTTGACGATCATAATCCTCCTCGGCTTCAAACATGTTAATGCGTTGCATTGTTTCTTGGGCATCTTCTAAGTCTACTTCTGATTCTACCTCTACAATAATATCGTGTAGATGTTCTAATACTTCTTCGGCATTTTCAAAAGCTACTGATTCATCAATAAAAATTTCAAGTCGCTTTAGTACTTCTTTTTGTACATGTTCATTCTTTAAATAGTCTAGTATTTGTACTGCTTCCGCGTCTACTTCTACCGTCTCTACAGCATATAGTTTTTCTTTAGTTGTTATATCGCGTATTGATAGTTTTAAGTCCTCAAATGTTGGGAGTTCATGATATTCATTACAATGTTTAGTAATAACCTCAAATAATTTGTGGTACTCAGTTGGCAGGTAATTTTGTCGAATACAAGTCCAGGTATCAAAATCCTGTAGTTCAATAACTTGTTTTATTAAAGCACTAGCAAGATTCAATTACTTTTCCCCGGACATGAGACAGAGCCGCTCTAGCAGGAGCGCCTCTATATGTATTAAATGCCCCCTAACTCTTTGAGCGCCTGTGGGAAGCGAAAGAGTTAGGAGGGCTTAACGAGAAAGACTCGTTTTTAGTTAAGCAGCTTTAGCTTTAGCTTCTTCTGCTTTTGCTTTACGAGCTGCGCCGTCATGATCAACAGCAACTAGGCCACGACGAGTAAGTGCAACTTTAACACCACGTTCTGTCTTACCAAGTTTTTCTGCGATTTCAGCAACAGTCAGTTCAGTTACATCACCTAAGTCACTAAGTGCGTCTGATTTATTAGCACTCTTAGTGTGTTCCTGTTTAGGAATATAGTCGATCTCACCAGCTTTAAGCAAGCTAAGAGCTTTACCACGTACACTGTTAATTTCCTTGCCTACAGCTTCTGCAATAGCTTCCATGAAAGATCCAGCTTTAGACATTTTAACAATCACGGCTTCTTCTTCAGGAGTGTAAGTACGTTCTGTTACAGGTTTAGGGGCGGGAGCTACATGACCAGTAAGTTCCATTGAAAGAATTTTACCTTGAATCTGCTTAGGGTTAAATTTGCCTTCCGCAAAAGCTTGAGCAACCTGAGCATAAGTGTAAACTCCACTATTCCCAGTTACAAAGGCAGAAAGTGTTTCTGACTCAGTTTCAGTGAAAGCACTAACATTACCCGCAGATACTAGTTCAACGTCGTAATCCATCTTACGAAGCTTACTAGAGATAGAACGAGTGGAATTACCTAGTTCTTCTGCAACGGTAGCTACAGTTTCTTGAGTTACAGGGGATGCATCGCCAACAAGTGATACTAGTTGTGCAGTGCGGTCTTCGGTCCATTTAGGTTGTGACATTATTTTATTTCTCCAAAAAAATCGTTTAGATTTTCTACTATTATTACGCCAGAATTCCTGGCTTTAAGGGTTTTAGCGGATTCTACACCGCCTTCGTTAATTAGGATTGTTACATCCTGAGTTAAACTAGACTTTACTTTGTAACCTACTTCTTCTAGAGCTTTTGTTGCTTCTGCTTTAGTTTTAAAACTTTTAAGCTTCCCAGAGATACAAACGACTCCGTCTATATCTCCATGTGTCTTAGGTTTATCAAACTTAAAGCTAAAAGGCAATTCTTCTATAAGAAGTTCGTTATCTTCTATCCAGTTCATTAAATTCTCAGTAGTCTTCGCTCCTAGACCAGCTTGCCTGCACGTCTCTTCATTTATATTATATATGTTTGTACAGACTGTGGCGAGCTTCTCTGAAGCCGATTTACCTACTAAGGGTATACTAAACGCAGGTAGTAGTCTATTAAGACTAGCTTTTACTGAGTTTCCTATCTCTAAGTTTAGCTTTTCAGCTAACTTAGTCGAGTTTAAGGCTTCCGCCATATCTTGTTGACTAAACGCATAAATTTCAGGTAAATACGTTATTCCCAACTTACTTATAGCAACAGGCCCTAAGCCCTTGATTTTCATTGTTTTTGAAAAATGCTCCACTTTCTTACTAGATTGAGCGGGACATTCTTCATTCCTACAGTATATCTGGTCTTTTACCCAGACTAGCTGCCCAGAGCAAGAAGGACATTCTGTAGGTGATTCAATCTTTTTAAAGGTCATACTTTTTCCAATTCAGAGTACTATTATATGATATTTTAGGGTAAAAGTCAAGAACTATTTTTTGCGATGCTAATTTAGGCGTTCGACTACACGGGGTATAATTTCCCCACTACGAATAATCCCTACCCTACACCCTATCTCTAAGTCTAAATCCCTAATATAACTAATGTTATGTAATGTGGCTCTAGACACTTTAGCATCCCCCACCATTACAGGCTCTAGTATTGCTACTGGGCTTACTACACCTGATTTCCCTACCTGCCATTGTACATCTAGCAAGGTTGTCTCTATTGATGCTTGTTGTATTTTAAAGGCAAACGAACCCCGTGGGTGCTTGGATGTATATCCTAGCATTTTCCACTTGGCGTAGTTATCTATTCTAAATACTTTTCCGTCTGTAGGAAAATCAGTGGTATCAAAAGATAATACCGTATTAAACCCTTGACGCTCAAGATTCTTCATATCTATAGACCAGAAGGTTATTTGGGTAGGTCTACAACTATATGCAACAAAACGAAGGTCTCGTTTTTTTACTTCTTCTACATCCTTAAGGTTCAATGCCCCAGCTGCGTAATTCCTTGAATTAGGTATATTCTTGGGGGCTAGTACTTCTCCATCAATCTGGGTAATGTCTAAAGTATCAATACTAGAAGGAACCAGATGGGCAACATTTTTAGTAATATCTTGTCCAATCTTTCCATCTCCCCTAGTTAGTGCCAACGTGAATTCGCCTTCCACATATAATAGTGAAATAGCTGCACCGTCTAACTTAGGGGTTTCAATACAATCTTCAATGGTTAAAGGAGCATTGTCCATATCGAAGATTTTTAAAAGAGAATACATTGGGAAATAATGGGGTAATCCACCTGTTACTTTATGTCCTACAGAGCTGTAGTTAAAGTGAGCTGACAGAATGTCGAACGAAGCGTCCGACATAAGTGGTACCCCTGAATAGTATGCTTTAGAAGCCTGGTCTAAAAGATTTTCCAATTTTTATTCCTTTTTCAAATTTATAAACTATTATATCAAATTCCATACTAATTGTCAAGGTTTATTTTTGGTAAAGGTCCTTTATAATGTCTCCAAACGCACTCTCAATAACCTCTCTTGACTCTGCCAAAGACATTATCTCTGCTAATGCTATAAATAAGTTCTTTGAATTTTCTAAGCCTAGTGCAACTGTGATTCCTTCCTTACTTGGCATCCATTCCTCTGTGTAAAAATCTTGGTAATATTTACGAAGTGCTAAGTACTCAACACCCCTAAAGGTATTAACTGTTAATTTTACTTGTAATTGTTTTACTTCATCAAAGTGTATTAACTTCTCATAAAGATCATTGCCATCTAGGTCTATATCCATCATACACTCTCATTTTTCAGAGTATCTGATAAAGGTACTACACTAGTAATTTTTTCAGGGCTTAGTAGTCTATATGTATCCGTGTCATAACAGAACAGTAGAAGTGTATCTTTAGTTTCTTTTGCTCTGTTATTCTTGGCTTTAATATGTGGAATACTAAAGTCTATGGTACATACATTATATTTTAACTTATTTGAATTTTTACTTCTATAGGTTATTGTAGCGTCCGAGTACTCGGTCATTAGTGCTTTTAATTCTTGCTTTTTCACTTTCGTTCCTTATTTTAGCTAGGTTGGTAAAATCTTTTACTGCGCTGAGCTTGAAGGTCCTTTTGTTAGATGACCGAATAGAGAGAGATATTACACCCCTCCCTATTCTATGGCTAACCAGACTTTAGCCTGATATACCTGCGATAACCTCTGTTAAATACACAGCTGCTTTACCTGTTAGCTTATTGATAATTTCAATATCAACTGCCTGTTCTGCCTTTTGAATTGCTTTTACCAAAGCATCCTGTGAGTCTTGTTTAGAAACTCGTTTAGTTCCCTCACCTTCCTTAGCTTTAGAAGCTGTAGCTTCTTTCTTAATGTAAACTCCTGCTTTGGATAGGATAGCACGGACGCCATTAGGCGACTGACCAGTATCATCAGCTATTTCTCGTACGATTTCCATTGAATTTTCTTGGGTGGGTTCTGCTTCTGTGTATGCTGCTACTGCTAACTCTCTTGTTTCATCGGTCCAATATGACATGTTTCTTCATTCCTTTCTTAGTTAAAAATCTCAATTTGAAAATATATTATATCAAAAATTCACCTACTTGTCAAGGTTTAAATTTAGCGATGTTCAAAATTAAATCTTGTCTAACGCAACTCCGTACTCCTCTAAATGCGCCAAGCTACCTAAATCATATGCCAAAGCAAATGCATTGAAGCCTCCTGATTCTATGTGTTTAAAATAAGACTCAGAGGAATCAACACTTTCAATTACACTTATACGGTAGCACTTACTTAAATATCTATCTTGGTATTTATCTTCTTTAATTTCTTCAAGTACAATTGCGGGTGCATGATACTTAGCAGACCAAACAACTTCGCCCCCATTGAATAATTCACGTACACACGATTCAGGAAGAAACGCGAATCCTTTTCTCTCTTCTGCACTTGGTCTGTTAGGTACTCCCACTCTTTCAATGATAGCATTGACGAAACCCGAGCTTCTAAAGAGTCCAGAGGCAATTTTACTAACCGGTTCTCCTTCGAGATACTCTGATATTACTTGTCGTACTTCGCTGTCTGTTGCTTTTTTTCCACGTCTTTCTGCCCTCATCCTAGTAGTATATTCTTTGCGCTCTTCGTACTCTTTAATTATATTAGCTAGTCTTACCGTGTTGTAACTTATGTTTAGTATTGCACAGCAATCTTTCTTAGTTGCTGGTTTATTACCACTATCAGCTGAAGGATTTAATAGTGCAATTACTCTTTCAATATTATTATTGCTCAGATTTTCTGATTCTTTCTTCTTTATCTTTGCCATCTTGTAATTTTTTCTCCAACTTAAACATTAAACAGCAAATTGAATGGGCTAGATGGTCTACTTCTGATTCCTCGTCACATTCTTCACCAGACATATGGGCTAATATATGCCGCATTGCTGCACTAGTATACCTTTCCTGCAATTTATCTAATTTTTTCCAGTTATGATCGTCATATTTAGCTGCACCATATGTCAGAACTTTGCCGACTTCTAGCGTAGCTAGGGGTGGCAAAAGGTGCATTTGTGG
>Ga0209414_1001696_pt1 | contig 10255 bp, 7 predicted proteins | sample LakVidmifraction_4_FD_181154 | JGI IMG/M metagenome (GOLD analysis project Ga0209414, IMG submission 181154) | Hypersaline microbial communities from Lake Vida, Antarctica - Brine Hole Two &gt;0.2 micron (SPAdes) (version 2) | ecosystem: Environmental > Aquatic > Non-marine Saline and Alkaline >... | reverse complement strand
AGGGCGAAATATTCACACTGAATAGGAATGATCACAGAATCGGCAGCGGTTAGCGCATTCAGGGTTAAAAGGCCCAAAGAAGGCGCGCAATCTATCAGGATATAATCGTAACTGTCTTTCAGGTGATTAATTGCCTTTCTCAGCATATACTCCCGTTCTTCCTGATCTACCAGCTCTATTTCAATAGCAACCAGATCTATATGTGAAGGGATAATGTCCAAATTGGGAGATCCGGTTTTGACAATAGCTTCCTCCGCTTTTATAGAATGTTCTATTATCTGATAGGTCCCAAATTCCACCTGTTCTACATCAATTCCCAATCCCGAAGTGGCATTGGCCTGTGGGTCCGCATCGATCAATAGTACTTTTTTCTCAAGAACTCCCAGGGAAGCCGCCAGATTTATAGAGGTAGTGGTTTTGCCAACTCCCCCTTTTTGATTTGCAATAGCAATGATCTTACCCATTAAGTATCTTCAATTTTTGAAAGGTAAAAATACAATTTATAAAAGGTTTATAAAATGTATTTTTCAGCCTTTAATAATTATGATGAAAAGTGGTTGTTATTTGCTTTTTTTTGATCGGATCATAGCTTCCAGTTGATCCCACATTTCCTCCGGAATTGCTTCGAGTAAATTGAACTGTCCTGCACCTTTCAGCCATTCGCCCCCATCTATGGTGATTACCTCGCCATTTACATAAGCCGAAAAATCCGAAACAAGATATGCTGCCAGATTGGCCAGTTCCTGATGTTCCCCAACACGTTTTAATGGAACTTTTTTAGCCAAATCAAATTTTTCCTTTAGATCACCGGGTAATAATCTGTCCCAGGCACCTTTGGTAGGGAAGGGGCCAGGTGCGATCGCATTAGAGCGAATGCCGTATTTTGCCCATTCCACCGCTAAAGAGCGCGTCATAGCCAAAACCCCTGCTTTTGCAGTCGCACTTGGAACTACATAAGCAGATCCCGTCCAGGCATAGGTGGTAACTATATTTAAAATGGTTTTGTTTGTTTCTTTTTTGTCTATCCAGTGTTTCCCAAATGCCAGGGTGCAGTTTTTGCTTCCTTTTAAAACGATATCAATTATGGTATCAAAAGCATTTGCACTTAGGCGCTCAGTAGGGGAAATGAAATTACCCGCCGCATTGTTTAGCAAGATATCTACACTCCCGAACTTTTCAATGACCCCTTCCAACATTTTTTCAACTTCCTCATAATGCCGTACGTCGCATTGCAAAGGAAGGCAATTGCCTCCTGTTTCCTTTTCCAGTTCCTTTGCTGTATTTTTTAGTTTTTCAAGATCCCTGGATGTAATGGCAACATTGGCGCCTAACTCCATGAAATATTTGGTCATCGCTTTTCCAAGTCCGCTGCCACCGCCGGTAACAACAATTGTTTTTCCCTTTAAAGCATCGTCTCTAAGCATTTTTTGAGTGTAGTCCATTTAGTATTTAGATTTTAGTTTTTAGTATTGAGAAAATATGAATTTTAAATTTTAGAATTTGGCCCCGATGCGGGTGGAATTTAAGAAATTTTGGTTGGAACTTTCCACTTTCCACTTTTTTTCATTCGTCTATCAAAATTTCCAGCAACTGTATCGCTGCTTCACTTATTTTTGTTCCGGGACCAAAAACGGCTACCGCTCCTGCATCGAATAAAAATTGGTAATCCTGGGAGGGGATTACCCCACCTACAATTACCATAATGTCTTCCCGATCGTATTTTTTAAGTTCCTGTATTACCTGAGGTACCAGGGTTTTATGTCCTGCAGCCAAAGAGGAGATCCCTAAAATATGCACATCGTTCTCAACCGCTTGTTTGGCTGCCTCGGCAGGAGTTTGGAATAAAGGGCCAATATCTACATCAAATCCCAGATCGGCATATCCGGTGGCAACTACTTTTGCCCCGCGGTCGTGCCCGTCCTGTCCCATTTTCGCGACCATGATACGGGGACGCCTGCCTTCTTTTTCCGCAAATTTATCGGCGAGTTCCCTCGCCTTGTTAAATGATTCGTTGTTTTTCATCCCTTTTGAATAAACCCCGCTAAAGGATTGAATCTTTGCTTTATACCTTCCGAAAACTTCTTCCAAAGCATCGCTGATCTCGCCCAGAGTTGCCCTCTCACGGGCGGCATCTACAGCTAAAGCTAATAAATTCCCTTCCTTGTTTTTTGCGGCTTGGGTTAATGCGTTCAATGCCGTTTTGACTTTTTCGGCATTTCTTTCCGCTTTTATTTTTATAAGCTGATTGATCTGTTGGGTTCGTACCGTTTGGTTGTCCACTTCCAAAGTGACCAGCGGATCTTCTTTTTCAAGCCGGAATTTGTTATTTCCTACTATAATATCTGTATCACTGTCAATCCTGGCTTGTTTCATGGCTGCGGCTTCTTCAATGCGCAATTTTGGGATCCCGGCCTCAATAGCTTTGGTCATTCCGCCAAGATCTTCAACTTCTTCAATGTGTTTCCAGGCTTTTTCAGCGATTTGATGCGTAAGGCTTTCAACATAATAACTGCCGGCCCAGGGATCTACGGTTTTGGTAATCTTTGTTTCCTGTTGCAGGTATAATTGAGTGTTTCGGGCTATCCTGGCAGAAAAATCTGTGGGAAGTGCAATAGCCTCATCCAGCGCGTTTGTGTGCAGACTTTGGGTTCCGCCAAATACCGCCGCCGCAGCTTCAATACAGGTACGGGCCACATTGTTAAACGGGTCCTGTTCTGTCAAACTCCAGCCACTGGTTTGGGAGTGGGTGCGGAGCGCCAGGGATTTCTCGTTTTTCGGGTTAAATTGTTTTACCAGTTTGGCCCACAACATTCTGGCGGCACGCATCTTTGCGATTTCCATAAAATGGTTCATCCCGATGCCCCAGAAAAAGGAGAGGCGGGGAGCAAAACTGTCAATATCCATTCCGGCTTCAAGGCCTTTTCTTATGTATTCCAGCCCATCAGCCAGTGTATAAGCCAACTCAATATCACAGGTCGCGCCGGCTTCCTGCATATGGTATCCGGAAATGCTGATGCTGTTGAACTTGGGCATATTTTTGGAAGTGAATTCAAAAATATCCGAAATGATCTTCATCGAGGGAGTTGGCGGATAAATATAAGTATTCCGAACCATGAACTCCTTTAAAATATCATTTTGAATGGTTCCTGAAAGTTGTTCGGGTTTTACCCCCTGTTCTTCTGCCGCAACTATAAAAAATGCCATAATGGGCAATACCGCGCCATTCATCGTCATTGAAACCGACATTTCACCCAAGGGAATCTGGTCGAATAAAACCTTCATATCTTCCACCGAATCTATGGCAACCCCGGCTTTTCCAACGTCACCCACCACGCGTTCGTGATCACTGTCGTAACCTCGGTGGGTTGGCAGATCAAAGGCAACTGATAATCCTTTTTGCCCGGCGGCCAAATTTCTTCTGTAAAACGCATTGCTTTCCTCTGCCGTAGAAAATCCGGCGTATTGGCGGATGGTCCACGGCCGGCTTACATACATTGTGCTGTATGGCCCACGCAGGTATGGTGAGATCCCGGCTGCAAAATTTAAATGCCCGGCATCTTTTATATCTTCTTCTGAATAAACCGGCTTCAGGTCAATTCCCTCAGCTGTGGCAAAATTTTGATCAATTTGTTGTCCATCGGCTTTTTGGGAAACCGATTTTTTTAAAGTGAGCTGCTGAAGATTTTTTCTTTGCATTGCTTCTGAATTCTTCGTGCCGAATTAATTTTCAGCGTTGATATTTTATGATGAATAGTAATCCTGAAAATAATAATTTCAGAGATTATTCCTTTTCAATTCGTTCCTGTTCCAGTTTTTCTGACAAACGCCCTTCCAGAATAGGAGAGATCAGGGTTTTTCGCGGATTCATTTTCAGAAACGGATAAAGCTCCAGATTGTTTTTCATCTTATCCTCCGGGTTTTTATGCTTATTGGTCCCTATCAGGATCAATTCACCTTTATTGAATTGTTCCTGCTCTTTTTTCGCGCTTTCTGAAATTTTTTGCTGAATAATTCCTTCCTTAAGTTGTTTTAAGAACCCGCCGCCTTTTTCTATTTCCTTGAATATTTCCAGTGCTTTTTCTGCAAATTGTGTGGTCAGGCTTTCAATGTAATAGGCTCCTTCAGCCGCATTGGAAACCTTGTCAAAATAGCTTTCATATTTTAATACCAATAGCTGATTTCGGGCGATCCTGTCTCCAAACTCGTTGTTTTTATGATAAATTGAATCGTAAGGCACATTGTAAACTGAATTGGCGCCTCCAAGAATAGCACTCATACTCTGGCCGGTTGTACGCAGCAAATTCACGTTGTAATCGTATAATGTTTTATCCCGTTTTGTGGGTTGGGCCAGGATGTGACAGGTTTCGGGCAGATTATATTCTGAAGCCAAACTCGCATACAGTAGCCGTAAAGCCTGTATTTTAGCAATTTCGAAAAAATAATTAGAGCCGGAAGCGGTTAAAAACTGCATTTCAAAATCGGCTAGACTCTCTTTTGAAGTGTCAAAATGGTTTAAATATTCGTTGGCGTGGGCGAGGGCATAAGCCAACTCTTGGGGAATGGTTGCTCCTGCATTCTGGTATAAGGTCGCGTCAACACTCAGTACCGATTTAAAATCTTTAGCCCCGGATACTATGTTGCTTAAATTTTTATGGTCCTGGTTCAGGTTTTGGTACCAATTCCCAGATCGTGCCAAATTCCCGACTATATCGAGCTGAAGTCTTATTTTGTGTTTTTTGCTAGTTAGAAATTGATTTATTTTCTGAATAAATTCATCAGAAAGGAATTCAAAACCCAGATAGATCGGGGTTTTTTCTAAAGGTATATTTTGAAGGAGGGTTTTAATATTGGTTTTTTCCGAAGGGATTATAAACCAAAGGCTTTCAGCCCCATTTTTCAAGCTTTTAAGTGCATTTTGATTGCTTTTTTCTGCGGAAGCCACATATATTTTCCCGCAGATCTCCCAGTTTTTAGGAGAGTGGACCTGAGTGGTTTCCGAAATATCTTCGGCGTTGTAGAACGGTTTTACAGCGATGCCGTCTCGGCTTTTAAAAACAAGTTTTTCGTTGTAATCTTCACCTTTTAAATCGAATTGAATCTTTTGCTTCCACTGTTTTGCCGTTACTGCTTCAAATTCCTGAAATAAATCCTGACTCATTTTATTTAATTTTTTAAATGAAAGGTTTCGAAAATCATCAATTTAGATTCCTGTTTAATCTATGGTATCGTATTGAATGATAAAAATATCTTCGTCGGCCCGCTTCATATAATATTGTTGCCTTGCAAAACTTTCCATTTCAAAGGAATCGTTTAATTTTTCGATGGTGGATTTGTCTTTGGCGATCTCTTTCTGATAATACTCCTTATTGGTTTCCAATTCATCAATTTCCTCATCGAGTTCGTGATGGATAAACCAGGAATTGCTGTCTAAAAAGAACATCCAGAAAGAAAAAATCAGCAAAAGTAACACGTATTTGTTGCTGACTATTTTAAACCATCTTTTGCCGCGCAGCTCTTTTAGCCTCATTTAACTTTAATTTTATCTTTTAATAGTATGTACTATGGCTTTCGCTATTTTTAATTTATGCCCGATCCGGGCTTTCTTTCATTTTGCCTAAAGATACAAAATTAGGTCAATCTGTCTTTAATAATGGTCTGAACTATATCTACTGCCACATTGTTGGGCCGGTTGGTTGGAATGATAATATCGGCAAATTCTTTAGTGGGCTCTATAAACTCCTGGTGCATAGGTTTTAGGGTGGTTTGGTATCGCCACAAGACCTCTTCCAGATCGCGCCCGCGATCGTTGATATCCCTTTTCAATCTTCGGATAAGGCGCTCATCGCTGTCGGCATGAACGTATATTTTTATATCGAACATCGCCCTGACGTCTGAATGTGTTAGGATCAGGATTCCTTCAACTATAATGACCTTCCTGGGGTGGATCGTTATAGTTTCACTTGTTCGGTTGTGATCTAAAAAGGAATAAACGGGTTGCTGAATGCTTTTTCCCGCTTTCAGATCCTTGAGATGCGAAACCAACAGATCAAAATCGATGGATTTTGGGTGATCAAAATTGATTTTTTTGCGCTCCTCAATAGGCAAATGGCTGGTGTCCTGATAGTAAGAGTCCTGTGAGATCACATCGACTTCTTCGTTTTTCAATTGGTCAATAATCTGGCTTACAACGGTAGTTTTTCCGCTCCCGGTACCACCGGCAATTCCAATAATTAGCATAAGTTGAAAAGTTTGCCACAAAGTTAATTATTCCTTTCAAATGCCGGGGGTTGCTTTTTAAATTAAAAGGATTTTTAAATGTTATATAATAATTTTAAGATTGATAACATTATTTTTTCACTGCTGCTGCTTCATCTTCCATAACCGGATTATTGTAAGTATTTCTACCAGGCCCGGCGATAAGTTTTGCTTTGAAAATATTGACATCCTTATTTGAAGTAACAATATCCGATTTTTCCCAACTTCTCCCTTTTAACTACCTTTTTTTATATTTTAAATATTGATTGCAGGTTTTTGTAATTTTTTACGATTTAAAGTAAATCATTTTATTTAAAAATTATAATTGATATTAATTCCAGTATAATAATTTACAGGATTACCTGGATAATAATATCTTGGGGCACTTCCTCCAAAACCAGTGGCGTTTATTAGAATCTGTGAGGCATATTTTTCATCAAAAATATTATCCAATCCATAGAATACATTACAACTCAGTTTTTCATTTAAATGAATCTTATAACCTGTTTTTAAGTTGGCTAATTTATAACTATCAGAAAACAAACTATTACTATCTGTCATAGGCATACTGCCAACATATTGAAAATTAAAGGTTCCATAAAATCCTATTTTTGAATCAAAATTCAAACCTGTATTAAAAACATCTTTAGGTACACCTGTCAGGTCATTTCCAGAAAAATTATCATCACCATCAATAAACTCTTTGAAAGTATAGTTGTTCAATGTATAACTCACAAAAGAACCTAAAGAAAAAGTTCCCTTGTTTAACAGATTATAATTTAAAGTTAACTCTAAACCGTCATGTTGGGTGCGTCCGGCATTGATGCCAATATATTGATCTAAAGCGGTTCTTCTTGAAACTAAAAGATTTTTAAAATCTAAGCGGTAAATAGCCAAGTTGAAAAGTAATTTATTTTGAATGATTGAACCTCTGGTGCCAATTTCAAAATTCCAACCAGTTTCAGGTTTCAGGTTTTTGTTTATTTGGCCGTCGGGTAACAATGTTTCTGCAAGTGTTATGGGTGAAAAACCATGGCTTATGTTTGAATAGATCGCTATATTTTCAGAAATTACGTATGAAACTCCAAATTTAGGAGACAGAATGTCTTTAAACTTAAAGGAGCCAGACTGATCCGGATTTTCTGGGGACGCAAGAAATCTGTCATTTAAATCATACGATGTTTGATTGTAATTTAAACCAAGAGAAACCGTCGTCTTTTCTGATAAGCTATAAATGGTTTCAAAGAAAAAATTGGAATACGACCTTTTTTCTTTGAAATCTGATAATGGGACACCTTCAAAGCTTCCTGTGCCTTCTGGATAATCTTGATATAGGTTTTCCAAAGTTCTGTATTTATAATTATCCCGAAAAAGTTCGCCGCCAATGGTCCAATCTAGATTTTTTTCAAACAAGTTAGTATGTCCAATAAGCCTGCTTCTAATCCCTAGAGCGAATACATTTTCATCTAAAATATCAAAAGGTCTTGGTTCATAACCATTTCTAAAGGAAGTAAACACACTTGTGCTTTGTTTTAAATCGTTGTGATATTGGTGATTCCACGAAACTCCAAAAATACCACGTTGCGAATCTTCATAACCTTTAGATTGTTTCCAAGTAAAAGCCGCAGAAGACGGATTGTTTATATAAGCAGTTTCGTTTAAGGAACTTGGAATAAAGGCCTTTAAATCAACATAGCTAACCAAAAATGACAGGTCGTCTTTTTTATTAAGAAAATGATTGGAGTTTATAGTTATAGTCTGTCTATCATATTCATTATTGTCCCTATATCCATCACTATGCGTGTTACTATAAATGCCTCTAAAACTATTTTTTGAAGTTCCCTGATTGAAGTTAATAAGTCCTTTTGTCAATCCAAAAGATCCAATTGAGAGCTCACTATTTATATTTGTTTGGTTTAAATAGGCGTTTTGTGGTGTTAAATGAATAATGCCACCGAGGCCTGCACCATAAACACTGGAAGCTCCTTTAACAATTTCAATCCTAGAAATAGACGTAAGTTCGAAATCTTCAATGTTTGTTTCTCCGCTACCATTGGTAAGGGGAATATCTTTAAAATAGGCCCTTATTTTTGCAGTTCCATAAAGGTTTCTGGCACCCACACCTCTTATGGTAATTCTATTGGTATTAAGTGCCCCGCTTTGCATAAAAACTCCGGGGGTTAGGTTTAATGTTGGCGCTATATTAGTATGGTTTGTTCTATTTATTTCAGCTGTTGAAATGATATTTATAGTAGCGACTGACTTTTTTAATCTTTTAGGCAATTGATTGGCACTAACAATAACTTCGTTCAGTTCAGAAATATCAATGTTTAGTTGAACGATCTGATAGTTGTTTTTAATTTCTATTTCTACAGTTGAATATCCTTCTTTTTTAAATAAGTAAAAACCAGATTTTAGGACTTCAAAAGTACCTTGAAGTGTAGAAACAAATACTTGGTTATCATTTAAACTAATAATATCTACATTGGATAATGAAGCACCACTTTCTAAATCTACAACCTTGCCTTTAAATATTTCTTGAGATGTAATAGTATGGGTACAAAGAATTATTAACAAAAATATGTTTCTCATAATAAATTAAGGTTCTTTCTAAAATTTTTTTTAGCTTAAAACAGACCATAAAACTATTATTAAGAATGCGATTTTTCTTTGTTAATTGTTTTCCAGCTGAGGAGAAAGATCATCATTATAACGCTTAAAATTAATTTCATTCTTTGCTGCCGGATGTTTCTGCTTCAATTAATCTCACAATTCCTTTTCCTTCAACACCCGCATAAATAAATCCATCCGGACCTTGTTTTACATCCCGCAATCTTCCGATATCCTTTAACAACTTCTCCCTTTTAACAACCTTTTTTCCATCCAAAACAAGATGTTCCAAATACTGGAATTTCAGGGAACCAACCAATAGATTGCCTTTGAGATGCGGATACTTATCTGAGGTGACATATACCATTCCGCTGGGAGCAATGGAAGGCACCCAAAAATAAATGGGATCTTCCATACCCGGCCTGGAGCTTTCGTCTGAGATTGGGAGCCCAGAATAATCTATTCCGTGGGTTACGACTGGCCATCCATAATTGGCTCCTTTTTTTATGACATTAATTTCATCCCCACCCATTGGGCCGTGTTCATGTATCCAGACCTCCCCGGTTTCAGGATGTAAGATCATCCCTTGCGGATTGCGGTGTCCATAACTGTATATGGCTTCTTTGGCATTGGGTTTGCCCACAAAAGGATTGTCGGAAGGAATGCTGCCGTCATCATTTAACCTATAAATTATTCCCCCATCGCGGGTAATATCCTGTGGGTTTATATCTTTTTCTCCGCGATCTCCAATGGAAAAATATAAATAACCAGCTTCATCAAAGGCTATTCTTGAACCAAAATGCTGACCCTTCGTAGTGTTTGGAGTTGCCTTGTACAACACCTTCTGATCTGTTAAGCGGTTGCCGCTGAGTTTGGCCCTCATCAGCGCAGTATGACCTCCTTCACCTTCCCCTTCAGAAGAGGCATAGCTAAGGTATATCCATCCGTTTTGCCCGTAATTGGGATGCAATGCAATATCGAGCAAACCTCCCTGACCCTGCTGGTAAACTTCCGGCACGCCCGTGATCAATTGTTTTTGGTCATCTTTAAAATGAATAAGTTCCCCGCTTTTTTCGGTAATGAGCATACTCCCGTCCGGTAAAAAGACCATTCCCCAGGGAATTTGCATGTCGCCAACCACAATTTCATAATCAAATGTGGTTGCGGGATCTTTGATAGTGGTATCTTTTTGTGCACAGGCGACAAGTGAAAATACAGATATGCTTATGAATAGTATTAAAGTGGATTTCATATGTTTATTTTTTTATTGTTTTTATGAGGTTCTCAAAAAAATATCAGGGGGAATACCCTTTTTTATATTGCTGTTATTATCGATATTTCATTAGAGAACATTTCATTAAATAAATTTAGGGACATAAGTTATAAAAAT
>Ga0209414_1001694_pt1 | contig 10257 bp, 11 predicted proteins | sample LakVidmifraction_4_FD_181154 | JGI IMG/M metagenome (GOLD analysis project Ga0209414, IMG submission 181154) | Hypersaline microbial communities from Lake Vida, Antarctica - Brine Hole Two &gt;0.2 micron (SPAdes) (version 2) | ecosystem: Environmental > Aquatic > Non-marine Saline and Alkaline >... | reverse complement strand
TTCGCCGCTATTTTGAGTTTTTAAGCTTTAAGCCAATGGATGAGGTTGAAGGCTTAATGAGTGAGATGGAAAGTGGCCGCAATCCACAAGAAATCAAACGTCTCTTAGCGGAAGAATTGATTGAACGCTTTCACGATGCCGATGCCGCTGCTAACGCTCATAAGTCAGCCGGTAACGTCTTAGCCGATGGTGAATTACCCGTAGATTTACCAGAAGTGACGCTGGACTTAGAAGGTCAAGACGCGCTATTTATCACCCAAATATTAAACCAAGCAAAACTTGCCAAAAATAGCTCAGCCGCGAAAGATATGGTAAAACGTGGCGCAGTGAAGGTAGATGGCGAAGTGGTCGATGGCGGCTTTAGCTTAACTTCTGGGCAAACGGTGGTTATTCAAGCCGGTAAAAAGGCTTATGCTAAAGTTACAGTGGGTTGATAAATTTATCAAAATTAACGCGACTCTCAACTTAATATGGGCTATCGTAGGCTGGCGCTTTTAGCCCAGTCAATCGTAACAATTTGCCAAAAACGCTGGGCTAAAGCCACAGCCTACGCCAAAAATTATGATAGTTGAGAGTGGGGTAAAATTAGTAAAATAGTATAGATAAGGTCGACACCGATGGTCTACCTTATTTGTTTTTATTAGTTTGGAGTAAATAATCATCAATTAATCATTTATCCATTCAAAAATCAAAAACACTCAAGACTGAATGATTGCCTTGCGATACTGGCTCGGTGACTGCCCATAACGGCGCTTAAAGGCACCGTGGAATGAAGTATCCGATGCATAACCAACCAGTTCACTAATCCGGCTAATTGAGTATTGTTCCTCGCGCAGATATCTAGCCGCAAGTCTTAAGCGATAGTGGCTCAAGTAAACGTGTGGCGTGATGCCAATAACTTTTTTGAAGCGGTCGTTAAGTCCTGTGCGTGACAGCCCTGCTTCTTTAGCTAATTGGCTCATCGTCCAAGGCTCGTTAGGATAACTGTGCATCAAGTACAGTGTTTTTGCGAGATAAGCATCTTTTAGTGCAGCGAGCAAATTGGGTTGGTTCTCTTCATAAACCTTTGGCTTAGTAGCAGAAGTAGAAGCTAAATCAGCTCGATGTTCCTGATGTGTTTTAGTCTTCTTGCTAATTGCGCCACTATTTAACTGCTCAATATATTCACGGATACATTCAATCATCAGCATACTAGCAAGACGATTCAACATGTTAATCTTGCCTGGCCGATTTAGACTCGACTCTAACTGAAAAAAACTGACCCCAATAGTGATGACTTTATGATAGGCCGATCGTTGCTGCGTCGGCGGTGGTAGGCTTGCAGGTAGGGCAGATAGTAAGGGCGTTGCCATATCCTTATCAAACTGACAGCGCACAATTATAAAATTAGTATCAGCTGTTTTCTCAGTATGCGCATCATCAACGTGGTCTTTATCTGAAGGGCTTTCATCAATATTAGTAGGCAGCTGCTTTGCTCCCTCAATATCCAAGCATGTCTGTCCGGTCTCGTGCGCTGGCATCAAAGTTCGGCTAACTGATGGTGCAAGTGATGCACTCGATTGACAGCGATAGGGGAGCGCTTGCGTCAGCATTATCATATTATTATCACTGACAATCTGTATCTGTTCGGCATAGTCCAATACAATCTGACCCTGAGTCACTATAATAAAGGTTAGATAATCATGCGCCAAATGCTCAAGACACCAAGTATCCTTTGCGCTGACACTAATATATTGCACATTATGTAAGTGCAGCTCTTCGAACAATAGACTCAAAATATCCATATTGTGCGTCTCTTAATTTTATTTACTAATCCTTTTCGCTATCTATGCAGTATTAGATTTCCTATTATAAAAGGATGGGTCCTAATAAACGCCATCGTCAGACTAACAAGATACCTAAAATAGTTATGTAAGTCTGTTATAGAGGTAAGGTTCGGGCACAAAGTGAGATTTTATTGCCAATAAGTTCGTTTTTAACTCAACTACCTTGTCATAATTAATGGACAGCAATGTCTCTTATGGACGAGGAGCAATATAATGACTAAGCAATTAGACGCACGGGCGCTTGAAGCTATTAAAGCAGCGACTGATTCCGTGCTATGGCAAGATCCAAAACGCCGATTTTGGCTATTTAGTCCAGCTTTACCCTTGCTTGGCTGTTTATTTGCACTCAGTCTGCGCGACCAAGACGGTATTGATGTTAAGAATACAGTAACCGCTTGGGCAGGGATATTGTTTATTCACGGGGTTATCCCTGTCGCTGATTTAATTATCGGTGACGATAACAGTAATCCACCTGAGGGTGCGTTTGAGGCGTTAGAACAAGACCAATATTATCAGCGCATCGCTCATGCATTTATTCCATTGCAATATGCTGCTTTAGGTTTGCTCAGTTATCAATATATAAAACGCGACTTGCCCTGGTATAACCATTTAGGGGTTGCCGTTACGGCTGGGGTAATGAATGGTGTCGCCATTAATACTGCGCATGAACTTGGGCACAAGTCTGACCGTCTCAATCGCATTTTATCCCGTATCAGTCTAGCACCAACGGCCTATGGACATTTTGCTGTTGAGCATAACTTCGGTCATCACCGCTGGGTTGCCACCCCAAGAGATCCAGCCAGTAGCCGTTACAACGAATCGTTTTGGCAGTTTTTACCGCGTACTGTATTTGGTGGCTTGCGCTCAGCTATTGACATTGAGACTGATCGGCTGGCACGTAAAAATCAGTCTTTTTGGCATCAAGATAATGAGCTGCTGCAAGGTTGGGCAATGTCAGCCGTACTCTATGCTGTAATGTACAAGGCTTTTGGTAAAAAGATAATTCCTTTTATTGCTATTCAAGCTATTTATGGCTTTAGTCTATTAGAGGCGGTCAACTACCTCGAACATTATGGTCTCTTGCGAGAGCAGCGTGATAATGGTCGTTATGAGCGTACTCAACCTGAGCACAGCTGGAATAGTAATCACGTGGTGACTAACTTATTCTTGTACCAGCTGCAGCGGCACTCTGATCACCATGCTCATCCCGCCCGTGTCTATCAATTATTGCGTCACTTTAAGGAAGCGCCGCAATTGCCTTCGGGTTATGCCAGTATGATTATACCAGCGTATATTCCGCCACTTTGGTTCGCTATAATGAACAAGCGAGTTCGCAAACATTACGACGGAGACATGAGCAAAGTACATCAACATCATAAGTCGCTTAGCCCGCGCATGCAATGGGCAACCGATCAGGCAACTAAAGGCTTGGACTGGTTAGCGCGCTTGCGCAAACAAGATTAGTATCAGGTTGGTACTAGCAGATATATGTTATTAGTCGTTCTTAACCATTTTTATATTAATAAGCTATGACAATGATTCAACTGAAGCTCGTCAGTTATAATTAGCATGGTTTTAAATGACCTACAAATACATTGAATATAAGCAATCTTATGACGCAATCAACTCAAAATACCATTCCCCAAGGCATTTACCGCCACTACAAAGGCAGTCTGTACCAAGTTTTGCACACGGCACATCATTCTGAAACTGAAGAGTCGTTAGTCGTCTATCGTTGTCTTTACGGTGAATACGGCGTTTGGGTGCGTCCACTAGCGATGTTTGCTGAAATGGTCATGCGTGACGGCAAGCAAGTACCAAGATTTGAGCTTGTTAAAGCGCTGGCTGACTAATTTTAGAAGCTATCGTATAAAATATTTACCAAAAAAAAGCGACCATTGAAGGTCGCTTTTTTACACGTTTAAAAAGACATTTAATCGTTCAAAAAATCAATTAATACTTGGTTAAACTCTTTTGCATGAGTCACGTTATTACCGTGCGGGCCACCTTCGATGATATGTAGCTGACTGTCTGCAATCATGTCATGCGAGCGCTGACCACTGACTTCAAATGGAACGATCTGATCCGCATCACCATGGATTACTAGCGTAGGCACATCGAATGCTTTTAGGTCATCACGGAAATCAGTATAAGCAAATGACTTGACGCAATCGTAAGTCGCTTTAGGGGAGGCAAACGTAGCAATCTCACGGTGATACAGGCGCAGAGGTTTACTAACTAATAACTTACCATCTTTCGGGGTAAAAAAGGTCTTAGTGAAGTCATTTAAAAATGCGATGCGATCTCCGCTTACTCCATCTAGGAACTGCTGAACATCTTGCTCTTCCAAACCACCATCAGGATTGTCATCGGCCTTAAATAAATAAGGCGGAACTGCAGAAGCGAGTACCGCTTTACTGACACGGTCTGATCCATACTGACCAAGATAGCGAGCAACTTCACCGCCACCCATCGAGAATCCAACAATCGCTGCATCTTTTAGATCAAGTTCTTCCATGAGTGCCTTTAAGTCTTGCGCCAAAGTATCATAGTCATAACCCTCCCACGGCTTAGAGGATTGACCGAAACCGCGTCTGTCATAAGTGATCACTTGAAAACCAGCTTCGACAAGGGGAGCGATTTGTGGTTCCCATGAACGTCCGCTGAGAGGCCAGCCATGAATTAAGACTACAGGCTTGCCAGTGCCTTGGACTTCGTAATACAAATCGACAGGTTGATCAGCTTGGGTTGCAACTGTAACGTAGGGCATGTTTTTATCCTTTTAAATTATTATATTGTATGGTGACGTTCACTACTGACCAACATTGGCCTATTTTTTAGTATAGAGAGAGGTTAAGTCGATTACTATGACGTGTTGTACCGTCACAGTATTAATCACGTCCTTTTCTATGGTAAAACGTAATGACACCATTAACTTTGCAAAAACTCTTTTAACGCTCGATAAAATCCAATTGGCGCATCAAGCGGTACCGCATGTCCAGATTTTGGCAATATATGTGTGGTTGCATTCGGTAGGATGTCAGACAGACATTGTTGCCATTTTGGGTCATACAATTGCGAGCGACCACCAATCAGTAAGGTAGTCGGAATATCTACTGATTCCAAGACATTACGATAATCATAGGGCAGCTGAATGTAAGCCGATAGACAGCGCAGTTTATGCTGCCAAGTTGAATGGTTCATTAGGGCGATTTTGTGTGGCGCACGATAACTTAAAGCTTTCACTAATAATTGCGAATGTCTATGATTTACAGAGAGTAATGAGAACGAGCGCTCCATTTCTAATAAACCAACTTTTAAACCATAAGGTAGATGACGGAAATCATCAAGATGCATATAAGGTTCAGCGTTATTGATTAAGCTCTCGAATTGAGCAAATAATTCTGCTTGACGTGACCCAAACACCCCACCTTGCCAGTCTGCCTGATTATGAATACTAGGTGCTTGGTCAATATTCAGATAGCGACTGACACTGTGCGTACCAAAACGCTGAAAGTAAGCCCACATTACCAGCGCACCCATAGAAATCCCAGCGATAGGAATCTCATTAACACTTGTTTTTTTAGTGATATATTGGATTATTTGCTGAGTATCTAATGCGTACTGCTCAATAAAATTGAAGCTTGGCAACGTCAAATCAGCCGCTAATCCAAACCCACGAAAATGCGGTAAATAAAACGCATACTGATTCACCAAGGGTAGAATAAATGGCAAAAATTGCCGCGTATCCATACCGAACGCATGTAGCAATAGCACAGGCTGACCGCTACCAATCACAGAGACCGGTAGCAGAGCTCCATCCGAAGCAGTGACACTGATGGTTTGTAATTTACAATGCTTGGACTTTTCGGCAATTTTATCAATCATGAGTCAAAAATCCGCTACTGCCACAGTTTGGCATAGTGCGCGTCACTCAACGCCGCGATATCTAGCTTGGTCAGCATGTCACGTAGTGCCGACCAACGGTCAGCATCTGGTTTAATAGGCGTTATCAAGCGTTTTAGCGTGTCATTGATAATGTCATCCATCAATTCCGATGGCGTGTCACCGGTATAGCCGTAATAAATATTACGCGCCTGCTCCGGATCATTAATACACAGTTGCCCCATATCAGTAGTAACTTTAACAAACTCCTGCAAAGCCACTGATTTCTCTTGCCAGATGCTATGCGTGGTCATTAGCTCCAGTGCGGAGAAGTTCGGATACGGTGATAAATGCTGATCGATAAAAGTATAGTCAAGACCCACATGATTGGCCTCAATGCCTTCAAAGTTATAAAAACATAACCACGCCCCATCAAACTCTTTATGTTCTTTGCCTTGCCCATCGCCTTGTTGCAAGTTATGTAAATGCTGGAAATCAGTCTCTACAAAGCTCACATTGTCGCACTCTAAAGTAAAGCCATTTTGCTTGGCATAGCGGCTCAAAATCTCAAAGCCAATTTTGTTGGTAATGGGGTTGGCCGCTGGCGTGGTAATACGTATTGGCTGATTTTGATGCAGCTTGTCCATACTGCTTTGCTTCATTAAAACCCCGCCATCGGTCACAAAAAAACAGCCCAGTGCTTTTAAATCATCAAAATAATGCTCGAATAAATGGATTGGCTCATTCACATGCAAATCAATATTACCTGCTTGTAACTCCGCAAAGCCATCATAATGTTCAGTTGGCTGGATCATCTCAATATCAAGACCCGCCTTATTATAAGCGCCAGTGTGGATTCCGGCTATAAAAGGCAGATGATCAGGATTTAAAAACCACTCTAACATCAAGGTAAGTGCCGTGTTCGCCATAAAATATCCTTATACAAATAATGAGAGCTTGTTATAGTAAAACCTACTGTAATAAAAACAGCCAAGTTGACCATAGTATAAAAACTACCCTAGTAATCTGATAGTAAATAAAGCTTGTTGTTAGCAATTATAAACATACTATAGAGCAAAAAGGACGTACAAAATATCAAGTAAATAGTAGCATATGGCAAAGGATAACCACGATGATTATGTATTCGATTATCAACATAAAAAAGGGTAACGCGTCATGAGTAAACCAACGCTACCAGAACTTGATAGTAGCCTCTATCCGCAAGTTTGGGAGCAGCAGGTAGTTAACGATCCACAGGCGTTATTAATAGCAATGCTAAAGGGTAGGATTACACCAGATCCACAAGCGTTTACTAAGCAGATTTTGGCAAACGATGTTTATCAAGATTGGATTAACTTTACGGTATTCGGGCGCTATATTCAGCGCAGTTTTGCCGCCTTTTATCAGCAAAGTGAAGACAGTTTTAATATGGATATACCGGCATTGTTTCGCCATGAGCTGATGCGCCATGCGCAGTATTTACCGTTAGACCAGATATTATTCGTGGCCGGCAATATATCTAAGAACGCACGCCGTGAAAAGTTGCTGACGACTACGCTTAATCCGGCTACTGCAGTGATGAGCGCGCGGACAAGTAACCAGAGTGCTAATAAATTAGCGCTAACACATTGTTAACCAGATTCGGGTGAAAGGTAGGCAAGTACTAGGGTTTGCGATACGCCATAATAAACGCACTAGCGAGCGTACCCGTAATGAAGTATTAATTTTAGATTTTCATGATTTACGCTTAGTGAATGAGCAAAGTGTGAGCGATAATAAGGTAAGCAACGAAGAGGTGGGCAATACAGCAAAGCTACAGAAGGTAGAAAGTACCGTATTGCTTCGTTGTTATGAACTGCGCTAATAGAATGCTGTTGAGTTTAGCTATGACAATTTAGCTATCCTGCTTAGCAATTGTCAGTCCGTTATAGGTCTGTGCGACGGGCATCACTTCTAAACGATTGACGTTGATATGAGCTGGAGATTCAATCAGCCATAATAAAATATCGCCAATGTCGTCACCAGTCATACTTTTAAAGCCATCATAAACCTTAGCAGCTTTGTCATTATCACCGTGATAGCGGACGTTTGAGAACTCAGTACCAGCGACATTACCGGGTTCTAGATTGGTCACGCGTACCTGTGTACCAATCAAATCTGCTCGTAAGTTTAAGCTGAATTGCTTAACAAACGCCTTGGTGCCGCCATACACATTGCCACCATAATACGGCCAACTGCCAGCGATAGAGCCGACATTGATAATATAACCGCTATCGCGCGCGACCATTGCTGGCAAGACGGCATGTGTTAACGCCATCACGCCTTTAACATTGGTATCGACCATACGCATCCAGTCGTCAAGATTGGATTTTTGGGCAGGCTCCGCACCGAGTGCCAGTCCTGCATTATTAACCAAGACATCAATTTGTTTAAACCCATCTGGCAGATCAGCAATTATCTGCGGGATAGAAGCGGTGTCGCTGACATCCATCGCCACTGGTAAAAACGATTCACCCAAACTCTCTGCCATAGTATTGAGCTTATCGAGTCGTCTGGCACAACCAATTACCCGATGGCCTTTTGCAATCAAACGCTTAGTAAGCGCTTCACCAAAACCCGCACTTGCCCCTGTAATCAATACGTTCATCATTCATCCCTGTTATTAGTAATAAGTTATTAGTGGCAGTCATCAATGACCCTTGCTAGTGACAAAGCGTTCTTTATCGCCGTTATTGATGGTGTTATGTGTATTAAATCTGTTTGGTACCAAAGATTTTATCACCAGCATCACCAAGACCCGGGATGATATAGCCGTGTTCATCCAGACGGCTATCTAATGCCGCAGTATAGAGCGTCACGTCAGGATGCGCTTCATTGACCAAGCGGACACCTTCGGGTGCTGCGACCAACACTAATGCTTTAATATTTTTACAGCCGTGTTTTTTGAGCATCTCAATAGTAGCAATCATTGAGCCACCAGTTGCTAGCATCGGATCAATGATAATCGCAGGACGTTTGTCCATATGACTGACGAATTTTTCAAAGAACGGCACAGGTTGCAAGGTTTCTTCGTCACGCTGTAAGCCTACAACCGAGATTTTAGCCGTTGGAATTAAGTCGAGCACCCCATCTAACATACCAAGACCGGCACGCAGAATCGGTACAATCGTCGCCGTCTTACCAATGATTTGCTCACCAGTAATATCACCGCACCAGCCTTCCATCGGAAAGGTTTCAATCTCAAAATCGCGACTTGCCTCATAAGCCATTAGGCGGGCAAGCTCTTTAGTTAGCGTACGAAATTTATAAGTACTACAGTCTTTTTCACGCATTAGGCTGAGCTTATGGCGTACTAACGGATGATCAATTACGGTAATTTTTAGGTCACTCATGAGTACTCTCTTAGTTTTGGTCGTATGTTCCCGCAGTATCACTATTAGAGTAGCCACTGCGATAAACAATATAGACACTTATATGGACAATCGGCAAATAGACACACTGCAAAACGGTACTTTGAATTTAGCTATTTTACGGGTTAATTCAACTATACAGCTATCGGTATAACTAACAAATCGTATATTGACTATATAGCCCAGGCTTTTATAGTAATTAGAGATAAGCAATTAGAAATAAGTTTATCCGATCAACAACTATAAATAGCGGTTCATAACAAGTCTTATGACAATCAAGCACAACTATATCAAAGCCATTGCACTTTAAGCAGCGTTTACGCTTGCTATGATACCAAAAAAACACCTTTTCTGATGAAGAATATCATGACTAAACCACTATCGAACATTCACACCGATCCATCAAAACCTGCTAACGACTTTGTATGGTCACAAACTTTAGAAACAGAAACAGCGAATATCGAAACGCATCCCTTTGGCCCGGTCTTACCACCAGATGCGACGGTCATGATGATGGGAACGTTTCCACCGACCGCTGATAAATGGGCAATGAGCTTTCATTATCCTAATTTCTATAATGATATGTGGCGTATTTATGGACGGGTATTCTTTGATGATGCTGACTATTTCAGAGTAGGGGAGGAAAAGCGTTTTGATCCTGAGCGTATCCGCGCCTTCATGTTCGAGCGCGGTATTGCCTCTTGCCCCACAGTAGTACAAGCGATTCGAGAGACGGGTAACGCCTCAGATAAAAATCTAACAGTCGTCACAACGGTTGATTTAGATAGCATTTTGTTGCAAGTGCCAAAAGTCGAAGCGTTATTTACCACAGGCGGCAAGGCAACTGAGGTATTACTTAACCTACTTAATACACCGCCAATTAAGTCCAAGTATCCTAAAACCAACCAAAGCATAGATTATCCGTACCAATGGCAAGACATGGATAAAAGCTCAAGCTCAGGACAGGTCAATGATTTAACACTGTATAGACTGCCATCAACATCGCGTGCCTATCCATTAGGCTTAGATAAAAAAGTCGAAGCCTATAAAGCTTTCTTTAAAAAAGTAGGTAAACTATAAATAGAGTATAAAATGGTGAGTAGCCATATAAAAAAGAAGAGCATTATTATCTAATG
>Ga0209414_1001693_pt1 | contig 10257 bp, 11 predicted proteins | sample LakVidmifraction_4_FD_181154 | JGI IMG/M metagenome (GOLD analysis project Ga0209414, IMG submission 181154) | Hypersaline microbial communities from Lake Vida, Antarctica - Brine Hole Two &gt;0.2 micron (SPAdes) (version 2) | ecosystem: Environmental > Aquatic > Non-marine Saline and Alkaline >... | reverse complement strand
CCCAGCGCGCGGAATATCACGCGCGTTTCGTATCTGCCAACATCGCCAAGGCTTCTCACCTTTTCCGGGCCATATGACACCCCGTCGCGTGTAACCCGGCACTGGATCGAAGGCGGGCCACTGTCAGGGCCACCATCGGCAAGGAAAAAGCCCTCGATCGCTTCAATAAGGTTTCCCTCATCCACCAGAAACAACGGCGTCAGGGGTCTGCGCTCTGATCCGACTTCAATGTTGAGTTCCAGCTTGGGAACGGTAAAGCGCCTGCCAGTCTGTAGGAGCCTCGTCACAGCCGTTCGCTTAAGTGGTGCCCCGAAGTCTAGCGGCTGCTTTGCAAGCACCCCTACGCGCCCGCTATCGTATCCTACAACCCACCCGCCGCCGAACTTCTCAGACGCCGCAGCCGTCCATTGGCCAAAGTTAACGCCCTCAGCGCGTTCGTGCCATTCACCCATCGCAACGTCATAGCACCATGCAGGCGCATCCGCGAACGTGACGCAGATCATACCATGCCCGCGAACCTCATAAAAAAAACACCGCTTGGCAGTGTGAAGTGCCATCACGGCCTCAACCTGCGGCGTTGATATGGGCTGCAACTGATCGCCGTTCCACGCATAAACCCTGCCATCCGACGAAACAAAGGCCGCGCCATTGGGGAATTGCGTCACCAGGTTGAACGCCTGCAAGCCGGTTTCAAGCACCGACCCGGTGATAAGCTGGAAAGCGTTTGCCCCGGAAAGCCCTGTAACAAGCCACCGCTCTGCGGAATTTTCCTTGAACACAACGAGGCTATCCCCGAATGTGATAACCCGTAGAATTACTTCATCCGTGCTTTCGGACGTGGCGAAGTTCAGTCCCGGCATTGATTCCGCATCTGCAAGGGCAGACCATTGCAGGCGGCGAGCGTCTTGCTCCGACACGACCGTATATCCGCCAACGTAGGCAAGAGACCCCACAACCCACTCAGCCGGACCGCCTTCAACATCGCCAATCGGGATGGATGCCAGCGTGGTGCCGTTCCACACATAATAAGACCCGCCTGATGTAATTGTCACAAGGCCATAGTTGCCTGCGATGGTAGTATCGCCCGCCGCGACCGCCCCCAATTCGGTCACAACGCCCGCAGTGGTCGTGCTGAACAGCCGACCGCCGCAGACAACATATAAAATACCCTCGATCACGGCCATTGCGCTGATGTTTGCCCGGCCCAACTCCACAAATTCGGCAGTGCCCGGCACGGCCCGCAGCACCATGCGCCCGTCAGTTGCCTCGCGGAAAAGGTTCACCAGCCGCCCGGTTGATGCCGCGACGTTTCCGGGATCACGCGATGATTGGCCGACAAATTCCAGCTTAGGCATAATAATCCATCCCGACGAATGTTATCGACCCTTCACGGTCAAACGCCATAGCCTCGCGGTATTCCTTCTCTGCCCGCGCCACCACATTAGGCGCGGATATTGTGTAGTCATCAGCGAGCCGCGCGGCCAAGCCATAGACAGCCGCCTCCCAGAACTCGCCCGGAATGTCAGGCTCTGCGTTCAGGTTCGTCGCATCCTCGAATTCGCGCTGATAGGTTATTTCCAGCGTCTGCCCCGCCGGGACGCCGATCAACGGCCATATCGTAATGCTTGCGGTTTCGCGCTGACGGTTGAAGTAAAACTGCGTTGGATGACCCGTGGCAGACTTGTTCGGCATCATGTCGTATTCGTCGCGCGTCATTTGCCGCATTGGCATTTCAGACCCGCTGCGCCGAAATCTGCAATTCAGTATTTCCAATGGGCGCGCGGCCAGCGTATAAACCGCCGCTGTTGTGACGGTAATCGACAATGGCGTAACGCCCCAAAGGTTCAGCCCCTTGTTCTGCCAGCCCTTGAGCATCCGGTTAAAAGCGCGCAACCCGCCGTCGCCTTGATCCGCCGTCATTGGTTCATCATAGGCAACAACGCCGATCTTGCGCAGCGCGTCCGTTACCAGTATCCGGTTTGTTATTGTGCCATTCGTAGCCATTACAGATCCTCCGGCGTCACGTCGCCCGGTTGCAATTCGATAGGATCAGGCGCAGGCCGCACCCATGGCGGCGCTTGCCGGTCTGGCTTGCCACGCACCATCTCTTGTTGATTGCGCGGCTCCCAGCAACCATTGGTTCCATGCCCGTGGCATGTGCGAAGGTTTGTCCATTCCAGCCGCAATTTGTCGGATTTGTATTTGCCGCCGCACCTGTCGCAAATTGCGTTCCATTGGCCCTTGGCAAATTCAGACATGATCGCCCCTTTGATGTAGCAGAGCGGCCAAAGCCGCACCGCCCATTAGCCTGCCTTGAACACGCGGAACGAGATGACAAGCGTGCCGTTGAACGCAACGGCGGAATCGTGCTTGTTCAAAACCGTGATGACCACCGAACCTGATGCGGGCGTGACCCGGCCAAGAATAACGGTGGCTTGGCTGTTGGTGCCGTTGGCAACCGAAACCAACACAACATCAGCCGCAGCGATTTGGCTGTTTGTGAGCGTCAGAGTGTAGGTTGCGTTTGCCGCCGTTGTTAGCGCCTCAGTCGTGATTTTGCCTTGCAGCGCGGCAAGCGTTGCGGCTCCAGCCGCAGCCGTTGCTGTGCTGACTGCCGAGAATAGCGGGGAACGGATACCGTCCGGGAAGTTTGTAACGGGCATGATGCCTCTCCTATGTGTGGAAGCGGGGCCATCACAGCCCCGCTAAAGCATCATGCGCCCGGCGAACCATAGATGCCGCGCCAATCGCCCCAACCTGCGCCGTAGCGCTCCATCGCCTTCATACGAGCGTTGGATGTGTCGAAGTCGTTGTCTTGCATGAAGGCCAGCGCCTTGCGGGTTTGCCGGATCAGGCCAGTGTCCGCATCGGTCTTGATAAACCATGCATCGCTGTCTGTCAGGTAATCCCACACAACCACGCCGCCGGGCAACATACCGGATGCGCGGATCGCGTTGATATCGTTGTTTGCTGACCCGGACTGGTTGACGCTTTCCATGATGCGCCGCGCTACGAATTCAAGCGCCGGGGGAACAACAAGCGTCATTCCCTTAAGCTGGATGCGAAGCCCACGGCTGTCACGCGAGCCTCGGATTTGCGTCAACAAATCTTCAAGCGAGGCTTCCGAAAGATCAGCCGCAACCGCCAATTCGTTCGACTGCGACCCGCTCAACGAAGGGTGATCCGTTGCCAGCAATTCCTTGCCGTCGCCGCCAACAAAAGCCGAATTGAAACCCCGGTTCAGAATGTTGGCATAGACGTTTTCTTTTGTCTGGCGCATGGATCGTGCCAGCTTCTTTGCTTTTGCCTTGGCGACGTTCTCGTACTGATTGTCGTCAATGGCCTCGATGGTGACAATCGCGCCGAGCGAATATGTCACGTTGTTGATGCGCGCGACAAAGCCCTGTCCGTCGGTGTCGTAGCTGGTGCTTGCGCCTTCTGGCTTGATCGGGGCAAGGCCAAAGCCGGTTTCTTCGACGTATTCCTCATACGCCTTATCGGATGTGGATGTGTCGAAAACCATGTCACAAACCAGCGGCTTTTCAGCATAGGTTTTGCCGAAAAACGCCTTAACGCCTGGCCATAGGGCTTTGGGGTGTGATCCCGTGGTGATAACCATTTTTCAAGCCCCCTTAAATGCCAACAGAGGCGTTTGCCTCAGTGTGGTTGTTCAGTTTCACTTCCAGACGCGGGAACGCGTCCCCGATGGCGTTGTCATCACGGTTGATGGCCCGCTGGATAGTCATCTGGAAGCCGACCGTTGTTGCCGGTGCGGTTGTGGTGCCGCTGTCCAGTTGAACGCCAGACAGGCCCAGCGACGTGTTGCCGGTGTTGGTGTAGATAAACACCGCATTCAAACCGATAGCCGTGGCCGCAACAGCCCCGTCAGCCTGAATTTCAAAGCACACATCAGGATCGTCCACGACAAAAACCACGCGCTCTGTAGACGCCGGATTGTGTATCAAGCCGGGGTTTGTGGTGTGCGGCGCAAAGCCAACAATCACACCCGTGACGCGGTTTGTCGTGCCAGCGGTGGATTTGTTGATTTCCGGCAGCGTGCCGGGCGGGAAAGCCTGCCCGACCAGCGCGGTGTTGCTGGTGCCGGTTTTGATGACAGGATCGCCGATGAATAGCGCAGTTGCGTATGACGCGGGCACAAAATACGGGTTGCACGACCCGTTATAGGGCGCTCCGCTCTTGTGCCGCGTGGGGCGTAGCCCGTTCGGGGCGGTTGTGCTTGGCATGGTGTTTTCCTATGCGCGAGGGTCAGCCCATCCGAATGCCGGATTGGGGGATATAATCTGATTGCGACCCGCCGGAACGATCATTCCCGCGACGCAACTGCTCGATCTGTCTATCCAGTTCAGCGGACTTGTCCGCCTGATCCTCGTCATAGTAACGGCGCGGCTTACGGCAAAGAAATGCCAAAAGTAGCGACCCTTCTGGGTTTCTCCCCACAACCTGCGTTGTTGCCGTGGTCATACCGACCGCATCCGGCTTCACGCCTTCGTTGTGGACAATTTCCCAGTCGTCCTCTTTCGTCATCGCCATGATACGCGACTGATCGTCATTTATCCAGCGATATTTGAAAAGCGCATGATCCAGGCTGGAACTCAGCACCGCCAGACGCTTGCCTGTCAGTTCGCCGCCGCCTCTTTGCTTGCGCCGCTGTGGCTCGTCAGAGCGCGCCTCACGCGTTGTCATAGTCATCTGCGTACCTCTTTCTGTCTGCTTCAGTGTCTTGGAAAACGCCATCAAGAACGAACTTCTTGAACGCTGATTTACCCTCCATCGTCATCTTGGCAAACGCGCCGCCCTTTGCCCCGCCACCCAACCCGCCACCATCAACGCGCATTTGCATTGGGGCGGGTTGCGCCGCCGCTACAGGCGCGAACATGTTAGGATACATGCGCCGCACCTCACGTTCCGCATATTCGATTTGATCCTTGGCCGGGCGATTGGCATATCCACCCGCCTCAATCAGCTTGGCCCCTGCCTCGCGCAAAATCGGGTTGTTCACCCAATCGTTTGCCTTGGCATATTCCTGCACGAACGTATCATGCACGATGGGCTGCGATGCTGGCGGCGGAGCGTCATACGGACGGGATAACGACGCCTGCTGTTTTTCCAGCCGGTCATACATTTCGCGGTCTGCGGTATCTACAGCATCCAGCTTGCCTTGCTGGATAGTTGCAATCTCGCGGTCATATCGGGCGCGCTCGCTGATAATAGTTGCGGACGATGCGCTTTCCAGCTTGCGGAAACGCTCTTGAAAGTCACGCTCCAAATTCTCGGTGCGATCCCGCAGAACCTTGAAAGGCCGGAACGTCTCCGCCCGTTCCAAATATCGGCGCGGATCGTCAATGTAACCGCGCGGCTTTTCGCCAGCCCATTCTTCGGGCGCTTTCCACCCAAACGCCTTCGCCTCCGCCGCATCCTCTTCGGTCCACTCCGGACCGGGGGCCTCGATTACTTCGGGGGCGTCGTCAATATTCTCTTCCGGGTCAGCCATTTTTTCCCTCATCTACAACGGCCACTATGGCCTTGTCCTTCATCATCCAGTATTTCGCGCCATCGCGGCCCGTGATTTCAGTCGCTTGGTATTTTGAGAACATCACGCGGTCGCCAATCATCGGGCCAACCGAAGCTTCCGGCCAATCCTCAAACGTGAAGGCCATCGGGCTTGCGGCTACAAGATACCCCTCAACCCGCCCGAATTCTTCCCGCTCGACCGTGCTTTCTGAAAGGATCAGACCGCCCTTGGTCTTGGCCTCGACCTCGACAGGCTTCACCAGAACGTTGTATTCCATCGGCTTGATGCCGCTCGTATTCATCATATTTTGACCTCTATCGCAGCGTTGATTTCTTCCACACTCGCCGTAAACATATCTTCGTGCCATGCGACCATGCGCGAAAGCGCCAGGCGCTCCGCATCAGGCCATGCCCTGCCCGCCCAATAATCCGCCGTTGCCGCCGAATGCTGCCGCCGGAGCATTGACGACAGAGCGTCCCGGACCATTTCCGTTACCGGATTGCCGAGCCATTCCTGCCAGTCCGAGTTTGAGAGTTTGTTCAAGGCCATCCCGTCTATCCTTCAATAACAATGTCATCGCATCCAGCCTCATGCCTGCCGCATTGGCTTCGGCATCCGCCATGGTTTTCATCACGTTCGCTTTTTCCGTTTCGATCTTCGCCAGAGTCAAATCAATATCAACCATGCGCTGCGCAAGATCGGCCTTGCCCATTTCCATCATCATTTGCTGTTGGAATTGAGCCATTTGCGCCTGCATGGGATCCGGCTCAGGTGCCAGTTCTTCAATGTTGCCAATGTTCGCCGCTTCGAGTATGCGCTTGGCAGCGGCTTGCGGCGGAACAAGGCCCTGCGCTGCCATGTTCGATAGCAACTCAGCCTTAGCCATTTCCTGCATTTTCGTAACGCTGCGAGGATCCGCTACAGGCTGAATATCCATGTCGGCAGCGCCGTATTCTTGCGCCGGGTCATACTGGACAGGCTGGCCCTGCTGATCAACATCATCATGGAATTGGTTGTAAGTCTCAGCCTGCACCGTGCGAGCGTTGATCTTGGCGATCAGCATGTATTCGCGTTTCAGGCTGCGGAAAATGCGCTTGTAGGCCGCAGAAAACACCATCATTCCTTGTTCGATCAAGGCCAGCGTTGTTGTCGCGGTTTGCACCTTGCCGCCGTTATCGCCGGTCATGATGTCCTTGGTGCTGGATATTTCCTTTCCGGCCTCAATCAGCATCCCAAGCATTTGCAGCAACACGGCATCCGGGCCGGGCCACGTCATTGGCACGATGCTATCCCGCACCGTCGCCCCTGTTGCCGGGTTTATCTTCCACTCGCCCGGCTCAAAGCGGTTATTGCCGCCCTTGATCCGCATGTCAGAACCGATAAAGCCGCCGCCAAGGGACGCCATATGTCCCGCGTCCAACATCAGGTTGATTATCGTGTTGATCGTATCGCTTATGTCACCAAGCAAAAGCCCCAACCCGGTGCCGTAAAAGCCACCATCAAGCCCCGGCATGAATTTGTACGCAATGAAATAGCTGCCCCGGTTGATAGCCGTGATGCCGGTGACAACCTCTTGCGGCTGCATAACTTCCACCATGCCGGGGTATCCGAATTCGTCTGTGATCTGCTGTTGAACCGGCACCATCTGCGTTTCGCGCGAATAGCGCACGTCTGTTGGCTCAAAATCCGCGACAATGCGAACGACCTTTTGCGCGTCCCGGTGCATGGTTACGATGTACGGCTCTGGATATCCGTCTTCATCCAAATCCAGCAAGCAATGCTGTTCTATGAATGTTTGCGCGGCCTGCTTGTCGTTTGTTGTTTCGTCATAGACGCGCTCGATAAACTGACCTGACCGGACGCGGGTTTCAATCTCGGATGGGTAGAGCATCAATTCTTCGCTGCATCGCGGCGCATCGGAAAGGTTTTTCACCTTGTCGTTGATGATGAATGCGCCGGGGTCCAGCAGGCGGCAGCGCACCCGGCCATGTACGGGATCATACCAGACCTTGCGGATCATTGTGCCGACGATGGGAAGCTGCACGAGCAACTTGTCGGTGTCTTCCTCCCATTCCTCGATTTCGGTCAGCAACTGCCAAGACATATGCGCGGCGACACGTTCGGCCCGCGCGGCTTTCTTTCCGCCATTGTCAGCGCCGAACGTGGTTGCTCTGACGACCTGATCAGCGGGAACAATGGCCGGATAAGCCCGCGCGTTGAATTGCAGCGCGGCTGACGTGACAAGCGGATACTTCACATTGGCGGAGCGCTTGAAGGGATAGGTCTTGTCCACCTTCACCAGCTTTGCAAGGTCTATGCCTCGCTTCATGCTGGTGAGCCAGTCGGACATGCTGTCCTTGTCAATGTCAAAATCTTCGACAACCTGCCCGGCGATCTTGGTCAATTCCATATCGGTCATATCTGCCGCAAGGTTTTGCGACTGCGTGACCGTCTGAACAAAGGCTTCCGGCGGGATCGGCGGAACGTCACCCGGCACATCGTCAGGCATGGGCGTGTCATCTTCGATCATTTCAATATCCCGTCGTGTCATTGTTGCCGCGTGATTGGTCATCCCGGTCATAATCGCCGCGATGGGATACAGGATAGGCAAAGGTTAGGGCCAGCGCGTCGGCTCGATCCGGTGATTTCAGCCCGCGCTTTTTCATATCCTCTTTCTTCTCCAGTTGTATCGCGTTGTTGTGATCGTGCTTATACTCTACGCCAGTCAGTTCAACCTCAAGCGCGCGGTCGTTAGGAATTCGAACGCCGCCTTGTTCCAGCCATTCCTTCAGCCGCTGCCACATTTCCGCGCGCTTGTTTGCGGTCTTGACACGTGTTAGGCCAGATGGGCTTGATCCGAAGTTAACCCCAATTACGGAATATTGCAATGATTTGAGCCTGTCCACAACGCCAGCGCCAACGCCGGTTTCGTCAATGAATACGGCGTCGGGCTTCATGCGGTCTATAAGGTCCGCCACGCGGGCGGCTGTTTCCATCGTATCCAGCTTGGGAAGCGCGAGCCACGCCTCACAAGCGGCGTCCCTGCCGCGCCGGAAGGCTATGACAGTTTCATCGTCGCCAAAGCGAGCAACGTCCACGCCCATGATGAATTCATCGTTTGGGTGCGTATATGGCACGGCAGTCTGCGCGCGCTCCACTATGCCCGCAGGGATGAATTGCTTATCCCCCGCCTTTTCATATGCGCCAAGCCAGACGTGAGCATATTTTTCAGGTGACTGGATGCGCTGATCGTGTAGGCGCTCCGCTTCCAGTTCCGCCGGAAACCACGGGTTGTCTGAGTAATTGGCCTCGATCACGACAGCGCCGGGGGGCGGGTTTTGACGCAGGAAGATATCAATCGGATCGGTCTTGAAACGCGGATTCCATGTGAACCAAAGCTCAGACCCGGCCTTGCGCAGCGTTGGCCGCAAAAGGTCCAGTGACCTTTCTGACGCGGTTTGCGCTTCCTCCCACCACGCTATATCGTAGCCTTCAAGCGATTTTATCGTATCGGCGTTCTGGTCATTCATGCCGCGAAAAATGCACATTGACTTGTTTGGACCGCGAATTTCAGCATCAAGGATTTGGAACAGCCCGTGCAAATCCAGCCGGTCTATCCAGTCCGCCAAGAGTTGCTTAACGCTGTCCTTGATGCTGTTCTGCACCTCACGCACGCAGACAACGCGGCATCCAGGCCGCTGTAGCATCGCCAGAATGACGGCTTGCGCACGGTCGTTAGACTTGGCACTGCCACGCCCGCCGTGAGCGCCCTTGTAGCGGCTTTTCGTCGTCCATAGGGGCGCGAAAATCTCAGGCGTCTTTGGGTTTAGTGTCCGCCCTGACAAATGTGACCTCCACGCCTGTAACCGCGATGCCGCCGGAATGGTTCACGTCCAGCTTTTCGCCATACTTCCTTGGCATCATCCGCGACAGCATCCACTTGCGCGTGTCAATACGAAGCCTACTGCGCTTCACATGTTCAGCGTCCAGATACGGCCCATCTTCGCCATAGGTGTAATCGTTCGTTCCATCATCTGCGATATCGAGCATTTCCTCAAACACCGCTTCTGCACGGGCTTCGCGCGCCCGCTCGTACTCGCTAGCCATCTGCGTGTCACTGTTCAGCCATTCATAGAACAGCACAGTTGACGGAAGCCGCGCATCACGGTCTTTCCCGCATATTTTGTTGACGCTTTCGCCAAGCGCCACGCGATTGAGTATTTCCGCGATAATTTTTGGCGTTCTTTTCCCCTTGGTCATGCTAGGGTCACACCCGCCTCAATACCAGGCGACGATGTTTGTCGCAGTTGTGCCGGTTGAGAATATCCGTGTGGCTTGCACTGGATAAACCTGCCCTGCGACCATTCCAATATGCGTGACTGGCGCGGTGTTGCCTTTGCACTGGATTGCCACATTTCCGCCGACACCGACATAGATCGCTCTGACGCCGAGCAGTGCGGTTGTGTCGGACGGGACAACGGCTTCGCATCGGGTGGCGGGATCATTCACAATTGACATTTGTTCATCCTCATGGGGGCATTTTGCGCATGGTAACATATGCGGGGCGTTTATCAAGATGCCGGGGCCATCGCTGGAGGAAGGCGCGCCCCGGCTTGCGGTGTTAGGGCGACCAACCCGGCACTACCGCACTACCGCTGCCATTGTCCGGGCAGTCACGGAAACTGTAGAGGCCAATCGTCGGGCCTGTATCCGGCGAGATATGC
>Ga0209414_1001690_pt1 | contig 10277 bp, 8 predicted proteins | sample LakVidmifraction_4_FD_181154 | JGI IMG/M metagenome (GOLD analysis project Ga0209414, IMG submission 181154) | Hypersaline microbial communities from Lake Vida, Antarctica - Brine Hole Two &gt;0.2 micron (SPAdes) (version 2) | ecosystem: Environmental > Aquatic > Non-marine Saline and Alkaline >... | reverse complement strand
TACCGGCGTTCTGGTTGAGCTCCCATTCGAGGGCTACTACACTGACTCGGCAGAGGAAACCTCTATGCAGATCATTATTAAAAACTCGATTGCAATTCTCTAAGAAAGGCACACGATGAAAAAGTATACACTCGGCGGCCAGAAATATATCCAAAAGCCGCTCGTATTAGGTCAGTACAAACAGCTCCTCGAAGTTCTAGGCGGTGTGAAATTAGGCGGTAGTGCAGTAGAGATCATGGCTACGCTCGGAGACAAAGTGCCTCTTGCCGCTGCTATCGTCATGCAGCCGGTTAAGCCGTGGCCACTGTCTTTGCTTTATACCCCACAAAGAAAGAACATAAAACGCCTTGCGGTTAAGCTATCTAACATTCTGGACGTGGACACCGCGCTGGAGGTAATGGCTGATTTTTTCGACTGCAACCCCGTTCAACAGGCGATGGAGCGTCTAGCGGGGGTAGTTCAGGCACAGCAGGAACCGACACAGGATGGATCGAAACCACACTCATCCACCTCGCCGGAGGAGACATTACCAAAAGAGAGCTGATTTTGTGGGGTTACACGATGGCCGAAATAACGCCATGGTGCGAAGCCCGAAACCGAGACGTGATTTTCCGTGAATGCGTTATAGGCTTTTTGGGTGGTAACAAAAAGGCCCCAGCAGATAAATACTGCGAGGCTTGCAAGGCAACAGGTAAAAACGACTGTAAAACATGCTCCAGGGAGATTGAAGCCGTTGGCAAATAAAAAAATGCAAATAGACATCCACGCTAAAGACAAAACCAAAGCGGGAGTCGCTAGCGCCGACAAGTCTGTCAAGGGCCTAAGCGCAACAGTCGGTAAGCTTGGAACTTTGCTGGCGGGCCTTGGTGCTGGCCTCGCCTTGGTTAAGATAGCGCGTGACTTTGTTGCCATTAATCGTGAGTTTCAACGGCTCAACGCGTCCCTGATCACGGTGACAGGCTCCACGGATGCCGCAAACGCAGCATTTAAGAACCTTGAGGACTTTGCCACCAGAACGCCCTATCAACTAACACAGGTTGTTGACTCATTTATCAAGCTCAAAGCCATGGGGCTGGATCCGTCAAATGCGGCTCTAGAGTCTTATGGAAACACCGCTTCTGCAATGGGCAAAGACCTCAACATGATGATTGAGGCCGTCGCAGATGCCGCGACCGGTGAATTTGAACGCCTCAAGGAATTTGGGATTAAAGCCAAATCAGAGGGCGACAACGTCACGTTTTTATTCCGTGGCGTGGCAACTACAGTTAAAAAGGAAGCCTCTGCGATCGAAGGATACCTCCGCAAACTCGGCGACATTGAATTTGCTGGCGGCATGGCGCGGCAAATGGACACACTGGGTGGTGCTATTTCAAACCTCCAGGACTCCTATGACGCACTGTTTCGTAAGATGGGGGAGGATTCCGGACTATCTGACCAGCTTACCGCCTCCATTAAGGGGCTGTCCGGGGCGATATCGGACCCTAATTTTATCGCTGCGCTGACCAGCGTCGCATCCCTCTTGGCTGACATCGCAAAAGGGACAGCTGAATCTTTCACAAACGTGTCTGCTTCTATACGCCTGGCTTCTGACTGGGCAAAAGCGCGCGAGGCAGGGGACATTGGTGCGTTAGAGTTTGTTCAGGGGCAGTTCGGTTTGATCGATAGGCGTAAACGGCTCGAAGAAGTAGGTTATGACAAAACATATAACAGTGGCGGCGTTACCTTTGAGGCTCCACCGCGTCCCGTCGTACCAGAAACAGCTAAGAAGGCGCCCGCTATAGCAGGTAGCGGCGGCACAAGCAAGGCAACTGCTGACCCAAGCATTTATACTCCTCTAAGCTTCCAGGGAGATTATTCGTTAACCGACTTTCAGAAAAAAACCACAGAAGACTTCTCGTTGATCAGCAAGGGCGGTCGAGACGTTGCTGACAGCTTCAGTTTGGCCGGAACAGAGATCAGTAAATACAGTCTGACTACACAAACGGCAGTCGATGAGTTGGTCCCGAAAATAAAAGAGCAAACCGAGGTAGTAAAAGAGCAGACCGAAGAAATGAGCGAGGCATGGATAAAAGCACAACACAACATGCAAAACGCTGGAGCAGACTTCTTTTACAATGCACTTCAGGGCAATCTTAACTCATTCGAGGGCTTTGTCGACGCGCTCAAAAAGTCGATGGACAGAATGGTTGCCAACTGGATGGCGGCACAGCTTCAAATGGAGGTTTCCAGCAAAGGCTCGGGTGTCCTCGGTCAATTAGTCCAGGGCGTGGGGGCATATTTCTCAGGCGGGGCAAGCGGACTTAATTCAGGTACAGCATGGAACAGCTTAGGTCGTGGCGGTGTCGGAGGCTACAGGGCCGAAGGGGGGCCGGTCAGTGTCAACACACCCTACATAGTCGGCGAAAAAGGGCCAGAGTTACTAATGATGGGCAATACCGCAGGAAATGTCATTCCCAACAGCGCGTTAGGTGGCTCTTCCCCGATAAATATCGTGCAAAACCTGGACTTGCGCGGAGCAGATGACACGACAACACCGAAACTGCAGGCAGCAGGGCATCAGATCGCACTAGAAGCCTTTAACATGGTACAACAATCGATGTCACGCGGCGGTACTCTCCACAAATTATCCAGAGGTTAATCAATGTCAATTTCGTACCCGCTGTCCTTACCGACGTCAGGGATATCAAACATCACTCTCGACATGACGGACATGACGGCCATAAGCGCGTCACCGTTTACCGGCCAGCAGCAGGTTTACCGTCACCAAGGGCAAATGTGGTCGGCAGCGATAACTGTCGGTGGCCCGATGGAAAGAGACGTCGCGGAGACTTGGATTGTTTTTTTAGCTAAGCTCAAGGGCCAGTACGGGACGTTTTTAATGGGTGATCCTGCTGGAGTCGCGCCACAAGGTACGGTGACATCATGCACGGTCAATGGAGCGTCACAGACAGGGGAGACCCTTTCTGTAAACATGACTGGATCCCTAGTCGCTGGTGATTATATCCAGGTCGGAACGGGGCTAACGTCTCGCCTGCACAAAGTGCTCACAACGCGGACCGGAAGTGGCACGCTGGACATATGGCCGCGCTTAAGAGAGTCGCCCACGACAGGCTCGGCAGTTGTTTACAATTCGCCTGTCGGACTGTTCCGGCTCAAAACGAACGAAAGATCTTTTTCCTGGCGCTCGCCTGTTTTAGGCAGCGTTCAATTTTCGGCGGTGGAAGCGATATGACACGATCAATAACGACAAGAGTCACAACAGAGATCGCCAAAAATGCCGTCTCCCCTATTATGCTTGTCAAGCTTGAGTTTGATTCTGGCGACGCATTAGTTTGGTCAGGGATGGGAAACCTAACATGGGATTCGCAGACTTGGCTCGGTATCGGTAACCTCGGCAAGATATCCCGCATTGATGAAACGGCAGACATCCAGGCAGACGGCATCAAACTGGAATTATCCGGCATACCGTCTGACTATATCTCTCTCGCACTGACGGAAAATTACCAGGGCCGCGCGTGTACCGTATGGGTCGGATTTATGGACGGCGAGGCAGTCATTGAAAACCCGACGCAGATGTTTTCTGGACGTATGGATTTAATGGCGATTGATGAACGGGGTGACACGTCCACTCTCGTTATCAGTGCGGAAAATCATTTAGCTGACTTGCTCAAACCGAGAGAGTGGAGATACACCCACGAAGATCAGCAAATTGATTATCCCGGTGACTTAGGTTTGGAGATGATCGCATCAGTGCAAAACAAAGAATACCAATGGGGGCCGTCTTGAGAGTACAAAACTGGCCAAGCATTTTGTTTGCCAAAATAGAAGACGCAAAAAAGACCCCGTTTCAGTGGGGTGTTTTCGATTGCGCATTATTCACCGCTGACTGCGTTTTTGCCATTACCGGCAACGACCCTGCAAGAAATTACCGCAACCGCTACAAAACACAACGAGGGGCAATGGGCATTATCAAGCGCGAAGGGTTTGATTCGCTGGCTGAAATGATGGACACGTGGTACGACACGCCCGTCACAAAGCATTTTCTCAGACGCGGTGATGTTGGCATGTTTGACGGAGGCAACGGCCCGACGGTAGGTATTTGCACAGGCGCGCACGTTGTCGCCCCTTCTGAAAATGGGCTTGTGTCTGTTCCTGTTTCCCTTTGTTTCAAGGGTTGGTCAATATGAGTCCATCAGTTGTTATCGGGGCAGTCATTGCAGGTTTTGCGGCGGGTTCGACTGCCGTTGCTATAGGCTTTTCTGTAGGCATGTTTGCCGCGTCAATGGCCCTCGGGCTTGTCTCGTATGCGATGCAACGCCAAGCGTCAAGGGGCGATTTCTCAGCACAGGCAAAGGGCTACACCCAAACATTCAAAGATCCCTCGGCGGCGCGTCGCGTTATCTACGGTCAGACCCGTGTGGGCGGTGTTTTCTATCCCCTAGGAAGCACTGACGATGACAATTTCACACACTTCATGGTTTTGCTTGCAGGGCATGAATGCGATGCGATTACGGATATAGAGTTCAACGGCAAGCCGCTTTCTGAGTTTGAGCAGTTTGGCGAGGTGCCGGTCATTAGAGTGGATTATCGCAGCGCAACGCCGATCACATATGACTTGACGGTAAATGGTACGCTCTACTCTGATACGGACATTGATGTTGTAATATCCGCGCTAGAAACCGCCGGATACGTATCCTATGGTTCTGGTGGGACAGGTGCTGGCGAGGGGGACACGAGCGCATATTACGGTTCCATTCATGTCGAGGGCATGCTTGTTACGGACTCGGTTGTAGTGACATCAACAGCGGGTACCGTTGATGTGATTACCACTGCAGATGGGGTCGGGTATAGGGTTAACGTCCATCTTGGCTCGCCGACACAAACAGCCGACGCGGATGCCGTCGCGGAAATCGAGGAGTGGACAACCGCACACAGGCTACAAAACATTGCTTATCTCTATGTAAGGCTACGATTTGACCGAGCAGCATACCCCACAGGGATACCTAATGTAACCGCCTTGGTTCGCGGGAAAAATGACATTTATGACCCGCGCGACGCATCTACTGGATATAAAAATAACTCCGCGCTGTGCTTGGCAAATTATTTTTCAGACACACATTTCGGGATGTCGGCAACAGTCACAACGGCCATCGACCAAGCCGACCTGATCGAGGCGGCTAACGTTTGTGACGATGCGATGGTCGCTTTGACGGGGGAGGCTGGAGTATATAGATCGGAGCCTCGATACACGTGCAACGGCGTCATCGAAACATCAGAACAGCCACAGGCTATTATCCAGTCCATACTCTCATCGATGGCAGGGTCGAGCGTCTATACGGGCGGCGTGTGGCATATACAGGCAGGGGCATATCAGTTACCGACTATAGGCTTTGACGAGAGTGACCTGATTGATGGGTTCACTGTCCAGACAAGTCTCACGCGAGCAGAAACATGTAATGCTGTTAAGGGTGTTTATGTCGGCCCAGACAACAGGTATCAGCCTGGCGACTTCCCTGCTGTTACAAACGCGACATATCAGACGCAAGACGGGGAGCGAATCTGGAAAGACATTGATCTCAAATTCACGAACTCAAGCTCGATGGCTCAGCGGCTCGCAAAGATCGAACTGGAGCGCACACGTCAAGCGATCGCATTAAAGGTCCGGTGCAACTTATCTGCCCTCGCAGTCAAGGCCGGAGATAATATCTACTTTTCAAACACCCGTCTTGGTTTTGCCTCAAAAGTCTTTACGGTTTCGGAGTGGGGATTTGTAAATAACACGGACGGTACGCTCGCCATTGACATGACTCTGCGCGAGACAGCGCCAGGCGTGTGGGATTGGAACAGCGGAGAGGAAACGCTGGCCGACCTTGCACCCAACACACAATTACCATCTCCATGGATTGTGCAACCGCCAACAGCGTTAATACTCACTGAGTCGGCACGCTATAATTCAGATGGATCCCTCCTCGTCGATGTAATCGCCTCGTGGACAGGCTCGACGTCCAGAAATGTCGCGCATTATGAAGTGCAAGGCCAGCATTATCTTGCGGCAGATTGGCTGACGCTTATGACCACAGAGCTTTCGCAGGCGTTCCCAGGTAACCGAGGAAATACGAGTTACAACTGTCGCGTAAGGGCTGTCTCACACTTTGGAGCTCGCTCTGCATGGATCCAAAAGTCGATGTATGCGGATGGCATCACTGAGGCACCTCTAGCTCCAACAACACTGTCAACATTGGCCACGGTCGACACGGTAACAGCACTCTGGACCAACAACGCGGACCAGAACACACTGCTGGGGACTGAGATATGGGCCACAACAACAGAGCAGGGTAATGATCGCTCGCTCGCCGGACTGGTCACCGTCGCAACAGGTCAGAGGTATTCTGTAGCCGTACCATCTGGCTCTGGTTTTTATATCTGGATTCGCGCAATCGACAAAACCGGCTCCGTGTCAACATGGATTCCTGTAAGTCCAACAAGTGGCGAACATGTCGTTGCAGCTTCAGGGGGGTTAACGGCGCAGCAGGTGATAGATGTAGACAACGCCGCGACGATGATCGCAGACATTGCTTTAGATGGAAAATTCGACATCTCCGAAAAAAGACAATGGCACTCAACGATTGACGACGTAGGGGCACACTACACGGCAACAATGGAGCGAGCAGATGTCCTAGGCCTTACCGCTGCGGACCCGCTCTACAGTAGCGCTGTAAATGACGGGCGCGCGCTAGCTGACTACCTGGTCGTGACTGCTGACTGGGATAACTTTACTGCGTCATCAACACTGATTACGTATGCTGACGCGGCTGCTTGGGCGGCTGTTGGGTCAACCGCAACACCCGCTTTCCCTGCTAGTTTCGCATCTCTATGGGATGATTATTTAAGGTCCATACTTCTGGTGGATAATGAGATCAGCCTAAGGGACAGCCAGCGCGCGAACGTCGAGGCTGCTGATGTTACGACTATATCTGCACCGCTTGGCGCCACATATGGAGCGACAGGCGCAGTGTCAGGTGCAATTGTTGTTGCCCTCCCTCAAGGCTGGTCAAGCAGCACGGTAAAGTTCGAAGTTGACGTTTTTATCGCCAGCGCGTCACAATCTTTTAAAGCTATTGTGGGCGGGTACAGCACCGGCGCATCATCTGCATGGGCTGACACATTTGCACAGATTATTGGTTACATCGGCGGCAGTAATAGGGTTCGTTTTGGCATGAACGCCGGATCCAAGGTTTGCGTGGTAATCGGGGAAACTACCGACAGCAGGACGTCACCTAAAATATCAGTCTCTAACCTCCAGGTCGCTGGCTCCAACCGAAATCTTGAGGCATGGCAAAGCGGCTGGTCAGTATCCTTTGTAACAGACCTGACGGGCTACACGCTTGACGCTAGTACCGATTACGCTGACGCATTACTTGATGCGCAATCAATAGCTAACCAAGGCGATCTAGCTACTCAGGACAGAACTGCATTAGACTATGAGGATGGTGCTGACGTAACCGCAGCAAGCGAGGTTATTACTCAGCTAGCCAGCGACAATTGGTTAACTAAGGCCGAGAAGTTAACGCACCGGCCAAACTGGGAAGCTATAATCCTGCAAAAGCCACCCTTGGTTGCACAGGCATCATCATTAAGCGTTTCCTCAACATCTTATGTTGCGGCTTACAATGCCCTGTACACCTACATGACTACTACTGCGAATATAAATACTGCGGTTGACACTCCAATCGTAGGCTCCACTTTCCGATCTAAATGGGCAGATTACTTTGCTGCATGGCAAAGCTTATCCAATGCCCTTGCTGCAAAGGCGGCAACCGTTGCTAATTGGACAAGTGTAGCGAGCAGACCCACGAACTTGGCGGGGCTTAACTCAACAGAAGGCACGAAACTCACGGGAATAGCTGTCGGTGCAACAGTTGGAGCAACAGCCCAGCAAGTCACGGATATATCCTCAGCTAGCTCATCTGCAAACTTAGCTTACAATCTCGCAGGAACTAAAAAGAGAGTATTCCCGCAGGGCACAACACCCGCGCCACCCTATGACATCGGCGATTTATGGGATAGTGGGATAGCCGCAGGTTTAAAGCGTTGCACCACTGCAAGAGCTTCGGGGCAATCGTCTAGCTCGTATGATTGGACAGCCGTCCCCGTTGATGCATTAAATGTCATGAAAGACGGGACGACCATCATCAGCGGTACATATATAAGAGCGGGTTTAGTTTCGGCTGACAACATTAAAGTCGGTACACTGACAGGGAGGGTAATTCAGTCTGCCTTTTCGGCCCCACAGGCCATTATGTACGCTAGTGGAGGTTCTAATCCGCACCAAATTCTGATGTTTTATGCTGGAGGTGGCATTGGTGTCCAGATGACAACCAACGGCAACCTTTTCGTATCCAGCATTAACGCAGGAACCGCTATAACTGGTCATGGCGGAGACATCGGCGTTTATGGCACGGGTACTGATGTCGGTGGAAAGTTTGATGGGAGCGCGTCAGGCCACGATGTTTACTTAGCTTCATCAGCGGCTTATGCTTTCACGGGCGCCCATGAAGGCATTATTCATAACTCACATGATGCTGTTTCAGGTGACATTTTAGTTGATGACAAGATGCTTGATGAGGGTGGCGATATTTTCAACACCATCGCTTTCCAAGCTTTGAGTTCGTTGCAAAAACAAAAGGCAGTTATTGGGATTTACACCAGTTGTCACGAAATTACATCTGATCCATACTGGGATGGTGAGCGCTATGAAGTCGCTAATCCCGACGAAGTCGGTGAGCGGGTGATTAAAAAGGGTAGCAACAAAAAGCTAAAACGACATATTACGGATTGTACCTCAGCGTCCGAGCTTAAGGCTTTATTGAGCATGTCAACGATACCCTCCGGATTTGACATACGAGGCGAAATTGACGAGCCTGGGTGGCAAAGATACAAAACTAAATTCTTGGATATAATCACTGATTATAGACGATGTAATCTTAACGCGCTAGGTGAGGGCCGGATGAACGTCTGCCCAGAAGGAGGTAACCTCGAAGCGGGTGACTATATCTGCTCATCATCAACACCCGGCAAAGGCATGAAGCAAGACGATGATTTGCTCCACAATTACACGGTCGCCAAGAGCCGCGAAGACGTTGCTTGGACGGCACAAGAAGTAACCGACAACGTAGTCAAAATGATTGCGTGCACTTACCACTGCGGATAATGGAGCCACTACATGCTTGAACCAAAAAAAATCATCAGCAGAGCCATACTCATCATCGCTTGCCTACTGCCGGTAGTCGCACTCGCTATAGGATCGGAGCCGAAAGTACCGGAAGGGACGACGGTGGAATTTACAAGAAACAACCCTTCGGTCGTTAATTATTTGTTCGGAGCTTCGATCCTTTTAGTTAGTTTTTTCCTCCACAGGACGTTGACATCTAATGACTCTCAACACAAAGACATTATGATCTTTGTGACGGCGACACAAACGGCAAACGAGCTGACTAACGACAAGCAATGGCGGGAAATTAGCAAAGTGAGTGATAAACTTACGAAACTGCAGACCGAGCACAACTACATTAAAGACGGCTACTGTCACGCGCGCGGCGGCGAAGATAAAAAATATCCATATAGAAGGGGAGACAGCGAATGAGCCTCGTAGACAAACAAGGCGAAAAAATGAGAACCATAACAGAAATTATTGTTCACGCTGCTTATACAAAGCCCTCGATGGATATTGGCGCCGATGAGATCCGCAGGTGGCATACAGACCCAAAACCTAAAGGCAGAGGATGGCTTGATATTGGTTACAATTATGTCATTCTCCGGAACGGACTCATCGAAAACGGCAGAGACTTAGATCAGGACGGCGATGTTGATGAAGAGGTTGGCGCGCACGCTTTTGGCCATAATGCTCAGTCTATCGGTATATGTCTTGTCGGCGGCATGGATGTCCACGGAAAGCCAGACAGTAATTTTACTCTACCGCAATTTCTAACATTGAAGATCTTGTTCGACAACCTCAAAACTTTATATCCTGAAGCGAAACTTCTTGGGCACAGAGACATTTCGAGCAAGCCGTGTCCCTGTTTTGACGTACACGAACTTTTGAAATACAGCGGGGTAAGATAATGGGCATCGGCTTCGGGTTTAAATTCGGATTTTTTTCAGGCGGCACAGCCGTGGCACCCACCACCGACCTGATTGGCATCGCGGGTGAGCTTGGGTTTGGCGTCGGGGTAGCATCCACACTACCCACCGGTATGACTGCACTCACCGGCACAACG
>Ga0209414_1001687_pt1 | contig 10281 bp, 6 predicted proteins | sample LakVidmifraction_4_FD_181154 | JGI IMG/M metagenome (GOLD analysis project Ga0209414, IMG submission 181154) | Hypersaline microbial communities from Lake Vida, Antarctica - Brine Hole Two &gt;0.2 micron (SPAdes) (version 2) | ecosystem: Environmental > Aquatic > Non-marine Saline and Alkaline >... | reverse complement strand
CAGTACCGCAAATTCCATCAGGCATCACCTCTATAGTATCTTCTATCTTAAATGGAGAAGTAAAATAGATAATAATTCCTGCAAGAATATTCCCCACGAGACTCCAGACTGCAAAGAACCCAATGGCGACAAGAGCCATAATTCCAGTCAGAGATACCCATACATTCTTGACATTTACATTCCAGATTAGAATTAGCGAGACAAACATTAGCAGGAGCGAGACTGTTGTAAAAAATCGTCTGATTGCAAAGTACCGAGACTTTCTCATCTTTAATTTCTGCTGTGTTCGTTTCGCCGTAAGCTTCAGCAAATGACTCAGAAGAAAAATAACAATTAAGATTACGACCTATAAGATTATTTTATTTATTTCAATTTAGTTCATCCCTGGTATTTCCTTCACGAAGTATTGCTTCTAATGTTATAATTTCAAATGTTTTGTATATATTCAACCATTCTGTTTATCCTTAAATATATTAATCGTCTGTTACACAAACTAAAACTTAAAAAATTGAGCAGAATTTTAACATTAATACTGCCATTGTCAAGGTGATTTTTTTCACATCTAAACACCCCTCACGGTTTTTTCTGGTTGAATGCTGTTTCAGTCAGCGAGGACGCGGACCCTCCCGATGTGCAGTTTAATGTTATGTTGCCAGCAGGGAGGGATGCCGTCCTCGGCGTCCGCCAAAACTCATTTTCATATTTATCACCCAAAAAGTGAAAATCAAAATTTGACTACTCGATTTCATTGGGTTAAACCAACGTTTTACCCTTCACCCTTTCTTTCTCCCTTCACCCTTTTCCCTTTACCATTTACACTTTCTTCCCGTCCAGCACCTCTCTGACTTTAAAGGCTAGGTCCTTTTTTGAAAATGGTTTCGCTATAAAACTAAAACCGCTTTCCAGAATGCCACGTTTTGCAATGATGTCAGCCGTGTAACCGGACATGAAAAGGGTCTTGAGATTAGGATAAAGGCTTTGCAGGCGCTCGGACAGCTCTCGACCATTCATTTTGGGCATAACCACATCCGTTATCAGAAGATTTATCTCGTCTGCGTGCTCTGATGCCAAACTGATAGCCTCCTCTGGACTAATGGCGAATAGTACAGCATACCCAAGCTTTTCAAGTATCCTCTTAACGATTCTCAGTATTGAGCCATCGTCCTCAACCAGCAATACCGTCTCGCCCCTGCTTAGTGGAAGTTCTATGGTTTTTTCACTATGTGCTTTGACAGTTTGACCTACATATATGGGCAGATAAATCCTGAAGGTCGTCCCTTTTTCAGTTTCACTGTAGACGGTGATGAACCCGTTGTTCTGTTTTACAATACCATAAACTGTAGACAGTCCCAGTCCAGTACCCTTAGTATCCTTGGTAGTGAAAAACGGCTCAAAAATATTGTCCCGAGTTTCTGGCGTCATACCGCAGCCATCGTCGCTTACAGAGAGCTGTATATACTCGCCGGGAACAGGCCCTTCATGATCAAAGAAGTCGTCTTCATCGAGGTCGATATTTTTCGTTTCGACAGTAACCCTGCCCACGTCGGCTATAGCATCTCTGGCGTTAACGCAGAGGTTTGCCATGATTTGATTAATCTGGGATGGATCCATTTTAATCGGCCGTACCTCAACTCCAGGTATCCAGACAAGATTGATATCTTCACCAATAAGCCTCTGGAGCATTTTGAGCAGATCTCCTATTGTGTAGTTCAGATCAAGAACCTTGGGCGCAACAGTTTGTTTACGGGCAAAGGCCAGTAATTGCTGGGTAATGTCCGTCGAACGCTTTGCGGCTGTGAAAATCTCCATGAGATCTTCATGCAATGGGCTCCCCTCTTCCACCTGCTCCATAGCCAGTTCAGAATAACCAATGATAACGCTTGATATATTATTGTAATCATGCGCTACTCCTCCAGCCAATCGACCCACAGATTCCATCTTCTGGGCTTGCCGCAAATGGTCCTGAAGTATCTCCTTCTCCTCCTCCGCCCGTTTGCGATCGGTGATGTCGCGACTGATTCCAAGCAACCCGATAGACTGCCCGTCCTGCATAATAAGCTGGGCTTTAAGTGTGTCAATCTGCTTCCGGCGCCCATCCGGATAGACAACCTCTTCCTCGTTATGCTGGACCCGGTTTTCCTGCATGACTATGCAGTCATAACTGCGGAAAGAGTCTGCGATCTCCCTGTCGAAAAGATCACAATCCGTTTTTCCAATAATATCGTTCCGGCTCTGCCCGACCAATTCGGCAAACGGCGGATTACACCCAAGATAGACGCCCTGCCGATCCTTAAAAAAAACAATGTCTGGGATCGAATTCAAGAGGGTGGAAAGAAGAGTTGTCTGCCGGGAAAGTGAATATTCCTCCCGCTGGTGCTCCAACGCATTGGCAAAGATGTCGCCCACGAGACGCAAGGCATCGACGTCTTCCTCCATCCAGTCGCGTTCGGCTCGGGCCGAATCGAAGCCCATGAAGCCTGCGAGCGTGGTGCCGAAGACCACCGGCACCACCGTGATCGACCGGATAGCCTGCGCCTGCAGGATTTCCTTCTCGGCGTTCGCCTCGGGCGGAAGATCGGCCACGCGGGGAATAAGAATGGTCTCATAGCGCCGAAGCTTGTCCATCCACCATGGAAAAACGTCAACGGACAGGTCCTGAAGCATGCCGATCTGCGGCTCGATCCCCGGCGCGCACCATTCGTGCGTGTTGTTCATCTTCAATCCGTCGTCGGAGAAGAGAAACAGGTAGCTGCGGTCAACCTTTGTGAACTCGCCCACCGCGGCCAAGGTTCGCGTGATGTTCTCATCGAGTTCGTCCGCGGCGATGTTAATGAAACGCTTGGAAAGTGACACAAGTAGAGACTCGACGGCGACCCGGTACTCAAGGTGTCCTCTCGCCCGCTTGCGCTCGGTGATGTCGGTCCAAACCGCATGGATAATCTTGTTGCCATTCTCCTCCGGCATCGCCGTGAGCAATATCTCAGCCGGAAAATCCTGTCCGTTTGCTCTGGTGTGTACCCATTCAAAGCGGTGGCTTCCGTTTTTAAGGGCAATAGCCATCATTTCTTCCGCCTTTTCAAGTGAAAGCCGTCCGTCCGGCTGTTTTTCGGGTGACAATACGGACGGATGAACAATGCAAAGCTCTTCCTTACGGCTGTATCCAAGCATATCCAGTACAGCCTGATTAAACTCCGTAAATTTCCCGTTCCGCATAATCGACTGGGCTCCCGCCGAATTAGCAAACAGTTGTCGGAAATATTCCTCGCTCGCCTGCAGCGCCTCTTCCGCGCGTTTCAAGGTGCACAAGGGATATACGCGTAAAATCACGAACACCGACCCGCCCAGCAACAGGCCAAACAGGCTCACCATGGCGGTTTCAAGTAGCAACGTGTGCTTTTGTGTCGCATAATTGAGCGCGGTAAACGCCAGCGACATGGCGACAATGATCAACCCCGCTACGATAAGAATCTTATATTTGATAGTCATAAGGCAATTCAGTCCTGTCTGTCATGTTCCGCAATCGGAGTTGCACCATTGCCACAGTGGCACGTTCGCTTCTGATTCTAACAAAAAAATTCCCGGGGAAATTTCCAAGATTTATAATCTTCGGAATAATGAAGAATATCACTCTCCCCCAAATTTGTCAATAGAAATTATATATAAAAAGTGTAAGTAAAAAGTGTAAGCTTAAATGCGAATAATTATTTGGCAAAAAAAATGTTCATGTTATAATAAGACCTTAATTAAGAACGCCAACATCGACTGATTACCTTAAGTAGTGTACTCTTTCCAGCACCATTCGGACCAACCAACCCCAAAACCTTTCCCAAAGGAAGTTCCAAACTTAAATTTTTTACGGCCTGTGTCCCATTGGGATAAGTCTTACTGATATTATTAACTTCTAAAATCATTATTCATCTCCCTCCTCAATCACGCCCTGTTTAGCGATGACGTCGGATGTGTAGCTGGACATGAACAGGCAATTGAAGCCCAGGTTGTTCTTACGGCTTCACCGGCAGCGCGACATCGCCCAGCCGGTATAGACCGTCCGGTGTCTCATGGATCTCCACCGTCACGTTCCCCCATGCCGAGTCGGACGACGGGCAAATCTCATACCGGCCGGGCTTGATATTCGGCACTTGGAAGCTGCCATTGCGGCTAGTGAATGCAAAGATTGGTTCTCCCTTGTCGTCGTCGACGCGCCAAACGTTGATCGGGAGATGAGCGAGCGGCACCTTTTGCCCGTCGACAAGCCTGCCAATTGCGACAATCCTCAACTCCTCGCCGAGTTTCAGTAGTGCTCCGCTCTTATAGGTGGGAAGCAGCAAGAAGGTTGTCTTGTCAGGTGTTGTGCCGATTGGCGGATTCACAGGAACCACCCGCACTTCGCGTGCCCGGTAGTTCGGAACATCGGTAAGCACGGCGGGGCTGAGCCAACCCGACCGGGCTCTGCTACCGCCCTCGCCATCCGGATCCACTCTCAGGTCAACTCCTTTGAGGCCGTTCTCGCCCTGGACGATCACGAAGTTGTCCCGAATTGGGTGCGTCACTGCCAGCGTGCCGTCAGCGAACACAAGCGCACTTTCAACGCGCAACGTCGTTTCGTCCTCGCTGGACGAGCCCCTGTTGCCATCGCGCTCGGATCGGTCGTGCGCCACCTCGACGGCACCGAGCTCACCCAAGTACCCGACGCCCGCTCGATACTCCCGCCCGTCATCCCCGAATCGGGACGAGGCAAAGCCGCTGGGCGTCGACACGTCGGATGAGTTCCCGTAGTCCCAGCCCAAGGTCATGTCGCCCTCCATCTCCTTCGACGCATACACGCTGTTCTTGCCCGAAGAGTAGAATAAACTGACCCCGAACAGAAACTCCGTCTCCGCCTTGTTGCCGTCCTCGAGACGATGCCGTACCGCCACACTGGTGGTGATATATTTGCCCCACTTGCGGCTGAGCGTGACGGTTGCGCCATACTCGTCCGGCGCAGATCCCAGCCGGGACGAGTAGTTGCCGCTGACCCTGCTGTAGATACCGTATCCCACGGGAAACGCCAAAGAGGCCAGACAGTTCACGGTATCGCCCTGGCCAGAGGTGTCGCCACCAGCCGAACCGAAGTTCTCACCCAGATACTCCAAGGATAGTTGCGAGGCGACCTTCATGCCGGCACGCGGACCCGCGACCCGAGTCCACACTAGCTTGGTACCAGGCTCCCAGCCGGAATCCTCGGATCGGCTGGCGGCCGCATCCCACTCCAGCGTGCCGAAGGAAAAGGCGCGGGCGACTTGGGTACCCAGCAGGATATGCGACTGATCGAACTGTCCATAGCCACCCATGGTCGTAACCTCAGACACGCCTTTCATGTAGGATGCCGACAGAAGGGGCTGGGTCTCGTCGTAGCGATAGAGTCCGTCGACGATCTCGCGACGAAATCCAGCATTGTACGAGAACAGGCTCCGGCTCTTGTCCAGCAGCAGGGGATCGCGGATAAACGAGAACCGCAGGACCTGTCTTCGGCCGGTGTCGTCATCAATTTCAAGGCGGATCTCGTTCTGACCAGCATCGGGCGTGAAGCCCCGGATATCGTGCTGCCCCGCCGCCAGATGGAGGGTGCGCACCAGAGAATCGTTCACCCACACTTTCACCATGGCCGGGCGTTCGAGGTAAAAACTATAATCACCCGTCCGGTAGGCGGGTACGTGCGGTTGCAGCGAGAAGTCTTTCGAGATGCCGACGCCACCCATGCTCTCGAACTGTTGATAGCCGACCACAGAGTATTGCAGATCGCCGGCCGTGTACCGCAGTGCCCGTTGCGGCTGATCGTATACGACACGCAGGTCACCTCGCCGAACCCCCCCTTTATCTTCCGACTGAACGAAGCCCGACCCTTCGAAAACGACGCCTCCCACGTTGACCGCCCCATCCGCGCCGAGGCCCAGTTGCAGAGGATCTTCATTCGTTGCACCTGTTCCCGTAACGGTTCTGGAGACGGCCTTGCCGCTGAGATTCAGAAAAGCCGAAACTGGCGCAGGGCGGAGGCCTTCCGCCGTATAGGGATCAATCATCTCCCTTGACATATTCGTGATTTGCGTCTCGCGCTTCGCCGGGTCGGTCATGATCGTGAAGATGAAATTCTTGGTGTCGAATGAGGTCGCCATGCCTTCCGCATCGAGCACCGTGCGTCTCAGCCACCCCTGGGCATCGATCTCACTCTCGATCCGATTGACGATCTCCGGCCGCAACAATGGTGCCAGGTTGGCCAGGATCGCCGATCCCTCCACCCTGATATCCTTTTGATCCGGCGCAAGTTCCGCTTGTATCTTGCCCCGTCTGAAGCCGTCCACGACGAGAGACACATAGCAATTGACGGGGATGCGGGGCGAGGGATGCTTGAAGACATCGAGAAAAAGCTCCTCGCGCGTCTGATCAAAAGGTGACGAGGCTTTGAGCGTCGGCGGACTTTCCGCCTGTGCGGTCATGTTACTGTCAGCGGTCTCACCGGATGCGCCGATCAGGCAGCAACCCAGGCAGACACACAACCAGAGGCATTTTTCGATCGTGGCATATTGCCCCATTATCACCAATTTACTCCTTCAGCACACATGTCACCTGCCCCGGCGGGAACCCAACCGGCCGCGGAATGACGAAGCGTCGGCGATCGCCGACCAGCAAATGGGTCTTCAGTCTCGGGACATCCGCACTGGTGACGGTAACGGCTTGCTTCTTGAGCGGCACACCTGTTTCGTCAACCGGCGTCAAGACGAGTGACATAGTCGCCATCTCCTTGCGGGCTGTCCCTTTGTTTGCACAGATAACCTCCAGAACATTGGTCGCGCCCCCGCCGACCGAATCACCCTGCGTACGCTGCTCCACCGATTCGACAACGACGTCGGGTTTCGCGCCTTTCGGGGTCACGTAAATCCGCCCCTCATAATTCACCAGCACCATGACCATAACGCGCACCCCCGCCTGCTTTTCCTCGCCCGGCTTCCTGGGCAGGGGTAGTTCACGCGCCACGATGGTGTAGGCGCCCTCGGTGGCCGACGCATCGGCCCCCACCCAGCGGACCTGCACGTTCACCTCGTCGCCGGGCATCAGGATCACCTGGGCGGGATAGATGATAAAGTCGTCACTGACATCTTTGCCCTTCAGGGTCTTACCATCGATATCCTTGTGGCATTCGTAAATCGCGAGTTCTATGGCCACAGCCTTCATCGCCTTGTTCTCCAGCCGGAAGAAACCACTCGATCTGGCTCCGCTCGGGGCGAGCGTCATGATGCTGGGTGCAAACGTGTACGCCGCTGCGCCGAGCGGCAACAGACAAAATAGCGCCAGCGACATCCGCAACCACACCATCCTCAACGGGTTGGCGTGGCCTCTCATAGTATTACTCTTATGCTTCATTTCATTACTCCAGTCTTGATTCCATTTCAGTTGCGGGCTTGCACCCGCTTTGGTTTTATCAGTCATCATGCGCGGCATAGGTGATCGTGATCGTATCGGCATACGTCCCGGCCACCAGAGTTCTATCCGCGGTCCAGCTGATGCGCAGTTCAAAGGCGTAGTCCACAGTTTCCGATGTGGCGGGCTGCAAGCCGGTCGTGAAAAAGCACGTACCGCTGGCGACCGATTTGCCGGCACCGGAAGGATCCATCAGTCCGGTTCCCAATGTACCCCCGGTCTTGACAAAGTGGATGTTGGTGTACGGAATCTCGCTCATTGGCGCCACCGTCCGCACCAGCCTGCCGTTGTTGGCCGAGGTGATCGTCAACATCCAGTGTTCTTCCACATTATTATTCACAACCCCGCTGGCGATCTTTACGTCGTTGGCTCCCAGATTCGCACTGTCGCCGCCGCTTGCATCGCCGAAAAACTGCTGCACAGACAATCCCCCTTCATGCGCCCACGAGCAGACACTCGTCAGGGCAATCAAAGCCGCAAGACAGCGGAGCGGTATGGTAGTATGTATCATTTTAAATGTCCACTCATTGGATTTAAATGTCCACAGCCAGCGTCATGGTAACTGTGTCTTCATAGGTGCCGGACAACAAACCGAAATCCGCGCTCCAACTGATCTTCAGTTCAAAGGCGTAGTCCACCGTTGCCGTCGTCGCCGCCTTGGTCGCAGTGTTGAACACGCAGGAACCACTGACCACCGACTTGCTGCCGCCGCTGGGATCGGTGAGTCCGGCACCCAGGTCACCGCCCGTCTTGTCCAGCTTGATGTTGGTGTAGAGAATCTTCCGGGCAAAACCGGCCTTCACCAGATTGCCGTTATTGACCGACGTGACCGTCAGTTTCCAGCCATCCGTGGAATTACTGTTGATGACCCCGCTGGCGATCTTTACATCCGTGGCACCCAGGTTCGCACTGTCGTCCCCGCTAATATCCGTGAAGAATTGCTCTCCGGACAGGACATTGATGTCGTCGACTATGCCCGAAACCGTTCCAGCCAACGCCTGAATAGCACCCAGAATCATCGCGACCAACAGACTAATGTATGCAATACGTTTCATTTTCTGATCAATCCTATCCAAATGTTTTCGCCATAGCTTACGCATTCACTTCTTTTAATAAAGTAACACGAGCAATTCATAAAGTAACACGAGCAACCCAAAAGCTCAACCCAAAAAAATCGCCAAAAAAAAGGCGGCGGGCCGACTTCGGCCCCTCCGCCTGCCACCCCGGTCTCGCAGTGCAGGTCCTGTCCCGCGAGACCGAGACATTGACTAACCGACGCTGTTATATGCCAGCATCGCTCAGCGTCATCGTGATCGTATCGTCATACGTCCCGGCTGGCTGCGTACTATCCGCAGCCCAGTTGATTTGCAATATGAAGGCGTAGGCCTCCGTTGCCGTTGTAGCCGCCGTACCGGCCGAGAAAACAGCTGGGGCTGCTGTAACCTGCTTATCGCTGGCAGGATCTGTGAGTCCAGCTCCCAAGATGCCGTCTGCTCCCTTAACCCACACAATGCTGTTATAGTTGATCGAGTTGGTGGTCGAGGCGTTTTTCAACATGCCAAGGTTTGCCGACTCAACCGTCAGTTTCCATCCGTTCAAGCTGTTATTGTCGATGGTCCCAGTGGCGATCACTTTGTCTGCGCCAGCCTCTTTACCGTCACCTGGCATGAGCCCGGTGGTTGAGGCGATCAAATCGTTGACCCCTGCAACGGCTACACTAATGGCACCTGAATCCTCACTGGGAGCTGTGGCCGATGCCGAGAAAACCCCGAGGGTCATCGCAGCGACTGCACTCAGAACCATGATTCTTTGTGTTTTATTTACTTTCATTTTCTTATTCCTAACTTTTTTTGTTTGTTGTTTGGTAACCGTTCACGGCGTACAATCATTAAAGAAAGAACCCGCCCGCCGTGTACAAATTACTTGAATGAGTTTACCTAAACTCAATTTAATAGATAGTTCTATCAAAAAAACTACTCACAAAATAACAAAATCTGCGTCCGTCGTCAAACAATAAAAATCACGATGATTTTTAGGAGGGGGGTAAGTCATTGATAGCCAACAAGATACAACAGTAAAGATTTTTTAAGATTTTTTTAGAAAAATGTTGCCGCTGGCGCATTTTTTTTGTAAATTATTTTTTATTGTATTAATACAACCAGAAAGAAGTTGTCCCATGTCGGTAAACCACATCGCCAAATCGAAACAAAAATCTGCTGCTGCTGAAGCTCTGGCATCCTGTCAGGGTTTGATCAAGACACGCACACTTCTGCGGAAAACCCGAGCCTTCACTGTTACCTGTCTTGGGATAATGTGCCCGGCACCCACGCCGATGGGATGCAGGGCTGATCCTGAACCATTCTTCGGCACAGATTATCGAGGCACGCAAATCCATAGGGCGGCTTAGCCGCCTGCGTGCCTGCCTGTTCGTTGCACTCACGCAAACAGGTGAGCATCGCAAAGGCAGGCAAAGGATGAAAAGTAGCAAAGAAGAGTTTTAGCAATGTTTTAATGTAACGCATGCTTCCAACTTGCAGTGAAAAACGCCAACAACCTAGAAGGTTGAGCTACCCCAAGGTGACGCAACGATCTTCGTTGCAAGTGAAAAACGCCAAAAACCTGACTCGTAGCGAAGCTTAAGAGAGGCTGGAGCTTGCGACAGCAACGCAGTGGCCTACGTTGAGCTACCTTAAAATCTGCAAATCAGTATTGTATTGCAAGAACGGGAGGGGTAATAAAGAAAGTTAAAACTGAAAAGGGAAAAGTTAAAAAAGAGTAACACCTCTGGTGGTATTAATCAATTAAAAAACCACATTAACCATTAGA